>Ga0306921_10002049_pt1 | contig 20055 bp, 17 predicted proteins | sample sta12Cox44000080_FD_203760 | JGI IMG/M metagenome (GOLD analysis project Ga0306921, IMG submission 203760) | Lab enrichment of tropical soil microbial communities from Luquillo Experimental Forest, Puerto Rico - statoxic.12C.oxic.44.000.080 (v2)... | ecosystem: Environmental > Terrestrial >... | reverse complement strand
GCTTCTTATCGCTTGTTCATTGCACGTTTCCGCTCAAACTCTCGCAGGCGGCATTGCGGCACAAACTGCGCAAGTTGACGGGGGCACGTTGTACTACTTAAAGGCGGTCAAGGACCCGCAGTCATTCTGATCCATGGGTACGCCGAGACTTCGCGCATGTGGCGGCCGCTGATCCCAAAGCTCGCGGGGAAGTTCACTGTCATCGCGCCCGATTTGCCTGGCATCGGGGATTCGAGTATTCCCGAAGCCGCCGTGTGGCCTATTACCGCTGCCTACGCGCGGACAGGGCGCATGCAGGCAGGCTGGGCTTACTTCGTTTCATCCCAGCAAGCAGCGAAGGACTTTGCCGAACTTTCGAAGCCGAAGCTGACCATGCCGGTGCTGGCGATCGGCGGAGGGAAAGCGAATGGCACTTTGCTGGGTCAGCAGATGAAGCTGGTCGCGCCCAATGTAACCACGATCGTGCTGAAAGATACCGGGCACGGGTTGATGGAGGAGCGGCCGCAAGAGAAGATGGATGCGCTGCTGAAATTTCTGTGAGCGGCTCGCGAAGAGCACGGTGAGTGAGGAATGAAAGCGGCGCGAGTTCTGCAGTTCGATCCTCCGAGCGTAATCGTGATCGAGGACATCGCTCGGCCTCAGCCGGGAGCCGGGGAGGTGTTGGTTCAGGTCAAGGCGGGCGGAGTTGGGCCATGGGATGCGCTCGTTCGGGAAGGCAAGAGCGGGCTGAATCAGAAGCTGCCCCTGATTCCCGGTTCTGATATTTCGGGAGTAGTGGAGGCCCTGGGCGAGGGCGTCGGCGGGTTCCGCGTGGGCGATGAGGTCTACGGATCAAGCAACGAGCAATTCACCGGAGGCTATGCGGAGTACGCGATAGCTTCGCGAAGATGCTGGCTGCGAAGCCCCAGACCCTGAGTTACGTTGGGGCCGCATCGGCTCCGGTGGTCGCGGTCACAGCATGGCAAATGCTGCATGACTATGCCAAAGCAGCTGCGGGGCAGCCCGTGTTGATTCACGGTGCGTCAGGAAATGTGGGCGGGTACGCCGTGCAGTTGGCTCGCCTCGCTGGACTGCATGTGGTCACGACCGCAACCGCGCGCGATGCGGAATGCTTGCGAGGGCTGGGCGCTGAGCGAGTAATCGACTACAAAACTGAGCGTTTTGAGGACTCGCACGCAACCGGGATCCATCCTTCCACTGGATGAAGCGCGCGCCGCGCATGAGATGCTCGCTGGGGCACCCCACTTACCCGGAAAGATCGTGCTGAAGATCAGCGGAGTAAGATCGGCAAGTGAGTCAGACGAGAACTGTTCGCGGCGACTTCCCGGAAGTCCAGCGAAACTGCAGCAGCTAATCCACCTGGTGTTTCGCGGTATATCCCTCGCGCGCGTGGATCTCAACCTTCAAGTCTTTGCCGTGCTGGTCTTTCACCTTCAGCGGTCCACCGTCGGCGGCCACTAGCTCCACCTTCAACTTGCGGTACGTTCCGTCAAGCTTGGCATTGCTGGGTTTGTACGTGAGGTTGTACTGGTTGCGGATGTCACTCGCGACATCGTGAAAGATTTCGGGCAGCTCACCTTCAAAGCGCGGGAAGTAAGCGCGGCCTCCGGTGAGCTTTGCGAAGGTAGTCATCTGGTTATCGGCCTGGAGAAAATCAAGCTGGCGGATCGGCCCGACCATGCCATGGGCATCGGCCCACTCACGCAATGAGCGGCCAATACTGACCGCATAAATTGTGATGTCCTTCGTTCCCTTTAGCTTCTTGATGATCTGGTCCAGGTTGAGCTTGCTGAACGTGTCTTGCCCGGTCGACACAAGGATGATGTACTTTCGGCCATCGATTCGGTCGATGCGATCGATGGTGTCATAGAGAGCATCATAGAGGTTACGCTCGCTGAATCCTGGGATCCGCAACTGATTGAGCGCTCCGTAAATCTCCTGCTTATTCTGCGTGAAATCGGTCAGAATGTGCGGGCGCATGTCGTACGACTCGACGGCGATCCAGTCATCCTTCTTGAGCCCGGACGCAAAGGTGTAGGAGGCTTTGAGCGCCTCATACATGTACTGTCCGTAGGTCGAGGCAAATTCGATCAGCAGTACCGCGGTAATGGGCGCTTCAGCCTGGCCAAAGTTCGAGACGGGTTGCTGCACGCCGTCTTCGTAGATGCGGAAATTGTCTTTCTGCAGGTGGGGAATGAACTGCCCATCTTTGGTTGTGACCGAGACGTCGACGTTGACCAGAGGCACATCGACCTTGATCGAGTAGTCGGGCATGCCCTCGACTTTCTTGGGCGCGGTGGGCGCCGGAGGGGGCGGCGGAGCATCTTCTTTTTTCTTCGGGATCGCGTAGGGGCTGACGTCATCGCCGGGACCACCTGCGGCGGGTGGGGCATCCTGCTTATTGGGATTGGGCTGCTGCGACGAGTCTTGCGCGAAAAGCGCGGAAGTGGCCAGAAAGGCCATTGCCAGCAATAAGATAGAACCTGTGTGTTTATGCATGGGGAAACCGTCCAACCTGGAAAACATGCATTCTCTGAAGAAATCTACCGTGCTAGTATAGACGCACAGCTTCGCGATTGGGATGTTTGGGCCCGGTCCTAACGTTAAAACCTCCTCCCGGCGCAACCGCAAACAGTCGATCGAAGTCTAATGGAATGAGTCGGCCTGGTTGGCAGGCCTTCGGGGCATACCCACATGAGAAACGCGGTTCTCTCTCTCGCCGCCCTTTGCAGTCTTTTACTTACTTTCGCAACCGCCTCGGACACCCCCAGCCAAGCGCCCAAGTCCACGCAGATCATCACCATCGACCGGATTCACGCTGGCATGCGCGGCGTCGCCTATACGGTCTTTGAGGGAGTCAATCCTGAGCCTATGGATGTCGAAGTCCTGGGCGTGCTGCGCAACATGAACGGGCCCAAGGGAGACGTAATCCTGGTGCGGTTGCACGGCGCCAAGGCCGAGTACACCGGCGTGGTCGCCGGCATGAGCGGCAGCCCGGTTTATTTCGATGGCAAGCTCGCGGGAGCGCTGGCGTTTCGCATTGGGCAGTTTTCGAAAGAGCCGATTGCGGGCGTGACTCCGATTGCCGATATGCTCGAAATCAACGCGCTCGATAAGTCTCCGGGCGCGCCGCCTGCAGTAGCGGCGGGATCGGCAAATTCGGTTACCACTAAGACCTCTGGGCCGGGCACGGACGCGGGCCTCGCGCAAGATGTGAACTACCTGAAGCCCATCGACACACCGCTCGTGTTCAACGGATTTTCTGAAGATGTAGTAAAGCTCTTTGCGCCACAGTTCGCGGCGAGCGGCATCGTGCCCGTGATGGGCGTGGGTTCGGTGAGCGACGCCAAGCAGCCTGAGCCGCTGGTGCCGGGCTCGGCAGTGAGCGCAATTCTGGTGCGCGGCGATATGGACATCGCGGCCACCTGCACGGTGACCTACATCGATCCGCAGCGCTTGCTGGCGTGCGGGCATCCTCTGATGCAGTTTGGTAGCACCGATTTGCCCATGAACAAGGCGAACGTGGTGGCCACGCTGGCTTCGCCACTGAACGCCTTCAAGATCGTGAATACGACGGAGCAGGCCGGAACGTTTGTGCAGGACCGGCATACTGGCATCATGGGCCGATTCGACGTGCAGCCGGAGATGATTCCGGTCGCGCTGACCATTCACAACGGCGACACCGTCAAGAAGATCCACTACGAAGTACTGAACAATCCTCGCCTGACTCCGGTGGCCATGATGGCTACGGTGTTCAACGCGCTGCACGGCATGAATGAGTACGGGGAGGAAACAACGTACCGGCTGAACGGCAGCATTGGGGTCAAGGGATATCCGAACGTCACGCTGCAGAATATGTTCGCGCCGACCGACGCGGGGCAGCCGGCGGCGTTTCTGGCGGCGTTGGCGCTCGGCGAGCGCTTTGGACGCATCTTTGATAATCCGGTGGACGCACCAACCGTCAAAGGCGTCGACCTCAATTTCGATCTGATCAAAGAGCGGCGCTGGGCGCGACTGGAAAATGCGCGCACCGACGTGACCGAAGCCCGGCCCGGCGACGAGATTACGGTCGAAACCGTTCTGGCTCCCTATCGCGGCGAGCGCATGGTGAAGCAGATTCCGATTCGAATTCCAACTTCGACCTCGAAAGGCATTCTGCGGATCATGGTGAGCGATGGCGATACGCTCGATCGGATGCGTCGCAGCATGCCCATCTTTGCGCGCAAGCTCGACCTCGGCTCCACGATCACCGTTTTGAATCGCGAGCACTCCAACAACCGCGTTTACGTTTCGCTCCTCGAAGCCGACCCGGAAGCCATGGTTGGCGATAAGGTGATGCCCACGCTGCCGCTCTCCGTCATGAACGTAATGGATGGAATGCGCGGCACGCAGGAGATGGTCGTGCTGGGTGAGTCGTCGGTGAACGAAGCCTCGACCGGACCGCAGGACTATGTGGTCGCGGGCGCGCAGTTGCTGACAATTACCATCAAGTAGGCAGCGGAGAGATTGAAGATTTTAGATTGTTGATTTCAGACTTCACACTGCAGAGCTATGATTTTCTAACAGCTGATGGCTGACTGATAGCCGCCTTCCGCATGTTACGCTGAAGCCTTTCCTCCCCATTTGAATTACCGACTGAGGTACTCATTCACGATGCGTCTGCTTAAGCCTGTCATCCTGCTGGCCTGCTTATCCCCTCTCCTCGCCTTCGCTGAAGGCACCCGCACCTGGGAACAATCGAAGTTTGAAGATTTAAGCAAAGGAACGGCGAACGGCGTGGCCATTCGCAGCGTGGGCGCGCTCGAGCTTGCGCCGACTTTCAAGGTGCTCTACACGACCCCTTCGACTTACTTGTGGTCGATTGCCGCCGATGACGCGGGCGTGCTTTATGCCGCCGCCGGAGCGCCTGCGCGCGTGTATCGCATCACTCCCGACGGGCAGGCCACTACCATCTTCGAGCCCACGGAATTGCAGGTGCAGGCGCTGGTGGTAGACAAAAACGGCTCGGTCTACGCGGGCACTGCGCCCGACGGCAAGGTCTACAAGATTGAGCATAAGCCGGGTGGAAACGGCGCAGGAAAGAATCCCGACCGAGCCAAAGGGCAGGTCGATCCGGCGTGGAGTTCGTCGGTCTACTTCGATCCGGGCACGAAATACATCTGGGATCTGGTACTCGATGCCGCAGGCAACCTATTCGTCGCCACTGGTGATCAGGGACAGATTTTCAAGGTCACGCCGCGCGGTGAACACTCGCTGTTTTTCAAGAGCGATGAAGTTCACATTCGCGTGCTCGCGCTCGACGACAAAGGCAACCTGATTGCAGGCTCCGACGGCAGCGGCCTTGTCTACCGGATTGCGCCCTCGGGAGAAGCGTTCGTGCTGTACAGCGCCCCTAAGAAGGAGATCACGGCGCTGGCGCTCGACACCGCGGGCAACATTTACGCAGCTGGCGTGGGTGAGAAGAAAACCAGCAACCCAAGTGGCACGCCGACTCCGCAGGCTGCCATCAGCACGCCAATCTCGACGCCCGCTCCCACGCCCATCGCTCCGGGCATGACCATGACCACGGCGCCCGCCGCAACCGGACCGCTCATCAACTTCCCTGCCCCTGGCACCGGAGCTACCGGAGGATCGGAGGTCTACAAGATTGCGCCGGATGGCTCACCCACCAAAATGTGGAGTTCGCGCGACGACATCGTCTATGCGCTCGGCTTCGATCCGCAGGGTCGCTTGCTCGCAGGCACTGGCAATCGCGGCCACGTCTATGCCATTCGCGGCGACGATGATTTCACCGATCTACTGAAAGCGGGCGCCTCGCAGATCACGGCGTTCGCGAAAGCTTCGGGTGGCGGGCTTTACGCCTCGAGCAGCAACCTGGGCAAGATTTTTGTGCTCGGCCCCGGCCCGCAGACAGAGGGCTCGTACGAGAGCGACGTGTTCGACGCCAAGATCTTCTCGCGCTGGGGCCGCGCCGAGTATCGCGGCATCGGCAACGTCGATTTATTCGTCCGAAGCGGCAACGTCGATAACCCCGACCGCAACTGGAGTCCGTGGAAGAAGGTTGATTTGCGTGGCAACGCCGAAAGTGGCGCGCCGGCAGCCCGCTTCGCGCAATGGAAAGCGGTGCTGCATGCCGGCAACCCTGCGCCGCAGCTGCAGAGCGTGACGTTGAATTATCTTTCGAAGAACGTAGCTCCGGTTGTTGATGACATTACGGTGCAGCCCGCGACCCGCTACCAGGCTCTTCCCCGTTCCGCCAACCCCGAGGTTGCGCTCGGTCCCGGCCAAGTCCGCTTCGATCCGCCTCCGCCCGCGCAGCATGATCGTGACTCGCTGGGCGTGAAATGGAGCGTACATGACGACAACGACGACCAGATGACGTACGCGCTCTACTACCGTGGCGAAGGCGAATCGCGCTGGCTCCTATTAAAAGACAACCTACAGGACAAGTTTTATTCCTTCGACGGAAGCCTGTTGCCCGATGGGGCTTACACGTTCAAAGTCATTGCATCGGATGCTCCGTCGCATTCTCCTGGCGAGGCCCTGACGAGCGAAAAAGAGAGCACCCGCGTCGAAGTGGACACCACCGCGCCGCGGATCGAGAACCTGAACGCGACCCTCGAGAGCGGCAAGATTCGCGTGACGTTCAAAGCAGTTGACGGGTTCTCGCCGATCCGGCGTGCCGAGTACTCCATCGATGCGGGCGAGTGGCAATACGTGGAACCGCTCGGCCAGATCACCGACTCAAAAACCGAAGACTACGATTTCCGCGCGACGTTGCCATCTGCGCCTTCTACGACCAGCAATTCAGGCTCAACCGACCACGTGATCGTCGTTCGCGTGTGGGATCGCTACGAGAACATGGCCGCGGCAAAAACCGTAATTCGAGGAAAGTAACGCAGAAAAAACCCGAATCGCAGAGTACGTAAAGATCGCTGGGACGAAGATCGCTGATCGCTGGGACGAAGATCGCCGAGACAAAGATCGCTGCGACGAACAAGCGCAATCGAAGCAGCCCACGTGGACCCAGGTTAGCGCCACAGAACGGCGCGAACCCGGGGTACAATCAGCTTTTGCCGGTTCTTCATGTCCTTGCTGACGCTTCGCTCTGCGTCCTCTGCGATGTCTTTCTCCGCGTCTCCGCGATAAGCTCTCAGGTCCCCAGCGCCCCCGGATCGAGCGCATGATCCATGCTCGTTGCCGCCACCGTGTGTAAGCGATCCGCCTTCCGCAACGACGGGAAAATCCACGCCCAGAGTCCAATCACAACCAGCGTCCCCACCCCTCCCAAAACGACCGAGTGCACGGTGCCGAACCAGTGCGCGGTCAGTCCCGACTCAAACTGCCCCAATTCATTCGCGACCCCGATGAACAGCATGTCGACGGCATTCACGCGCCCGCGCATGGCATCGGGCGTAGCGATCTGAATCAGCGTGCCGCGGATAATCACACTGATCATGTCGCTCGCCCCCAGCAATACCAGACACACCAGGGAGAAGGCCAGGTTGCGCGAGATTCCAAACAGAATCGTGAAGATCCCGAACCCCGCCACTCCCCACATCATCGCGATGCCTGCGCGCGCATGCAGCGGACGGTGTGCTACATAGGCCGCCATCGCTGCCGCCCCAATGCCCGGCGCGCTGCGCAGCAAACCGAGTCCCCACGGCCCGGTCTTCAGAATGTCACTCGCATACACCGGCAATAGCGCCACCGCCCCGCCCAACAGCACCGCAAACATATCCAGCGAGATCAGCGCCAGCAGCAGCTTCTGCGTCCAGACGTAACGAAAGCCGGCCAGCGTCGAGCGCAGATTGGTAGCTTCGCGCTCGCGCTTCACCTCGCGGAAGCGCAGCCGCAGGGTCAGACTCAAAGCCAGCATGCTGGCGGTCAATGCGGCGGCGTAAACGGCATCAGCACTGCGGAAGGCGGCATACATCACGCCGCCGACCGCCGGTCCAAGAATTGTTGCACTCTGATAGATGGTCGAATGCCACGCAACTGCGTTCGTAAAGTGCTCAAGCGGCACGGTGTGCGGCAACAGGGCGCGGCTCACCGGCCCGCTCAGGGAACGCACCACGCCCAGCAGTACCAGCACGGCATAGATCGGCCCGACAGTGTGAGTCTGGCGCAGGGCGAGTATCAGCAGCAACAACGAGCACAATGCAAAACCCGCATAGCAGACGCTCAGCAATCGGCGCCGGTCATAGCGATCGGCGGCCGCGCCCGAGGCCAAAAAGAGAAAGAAGCCCGGCAGGAATTGCGCAAGCCCAACCAGTCCCAGATCGAGCGCCCGGTGCGTGATCGAGAACACCTGCCAGCCCACCGCGACGGACTGCATCTCGAGCGCGACTACGATGAAGAAGCGCGCCACTTCGTAGTAGACGAAGTCCGGATGCCTGAATGCGGCTCGTCCCTGAACAGCGGTGGCAGGCGGTGCCATCTCTTACTAATCTGCCACAAATGTGGCGCGGACACTCCTGTCCGCGGATTTTGTTTGTCCATGTCACCTCACTCTTTACTCTTCCCGCAGCTTGAAAGTCAAAACCAGGCGGACAAGAGTGTCCGCCCCACATTGCCTGGAGCCGCTTCTCAGGCTGCTAGAATCTGACATGCTGGTCTTGCTCGCGCTGCTGGGATGGCTGGTCTGCGTCGTCTACTCAACGGTCCCGGCCTTCTGGCTGATGATTCACACCCGGGCAGAGTCTTGGCGCAAGTGGCGGGTCTCGCCCTATGTTGTGCTGATCCCGCTGTGGATGGCCATGTGGGCGGTCATGCTGGCCATCACCTGGCCCTTCAAGAATCTCTATTTCTACTCAAGTCCGTGGGCGTGGCTACCGGCCGCGGCGCTGTTTGTGATTGGCATATGGGTCTACCGCCAAGCCGGCGCAGGCTTCAGCCTGAAGCAACTGGGCGGCGTGCCCGAGTTGCATGGAGGACAACAACACCTGATCACGACCGGCATTCGCAAGCGTTCGCGGCATCCTGTCTACCTCGGGCACCTGCTTGAGATGCTGGCGTGGAGTATAGGAACCGGGCTGATAGTTTGCTTGGCGCTGACAGCGTTCGCGATGCTAACAGGAGCTGTAATGATTCGGGCAGAGGATGCGGAGTTGGAGCAGCGGTTCGGGGTAGAGTACGCCCGATATCGTGAGGCTGTGCCAGCGGTGCTGCCGCGTCCGTCTAATATCACTCGGGGAACTGATGTATCTCAATGACGAAAAGCTCGGACAACGAAAGGTGGACGACGGATTCCCCGTGGATCATCTGGATGTCGAGCGCCTCTTGGCGGACGGGCGCTGGCTTTGTCCGCAGAAGCTACGATTGATTGCTCGCAGTGCATTTGGCGATATGTTCCTCGCGAGCGTGGACGGGCAGCTGTATCTGCTGGACGTGGCTGTCGCGAAGATGACAAAAATTGCGGAATCCGAAGATCAATTCCACACTTTGTCACGAAATGTAGAAATGCGAGAGCTGTGGTTCGGCGAAGCAGAGGAACGAGAATTCGCCCTTCGGGGGCTTGTTCCGACCGCCGATCAGTGCATCGCATTCTCCCTCCCTCTTGCGATCAGGGAGAGCGGCGCAAGAGCAAAGCCCTACATTGTTGATATCTACAAATGCGTTTCCTTCCTCGGAGACTTTTTAACTTTAATGAACAAATCCGTGAGCTTCCTGACGGCGCGAAGATAAGCTTCAAGTTCGGTCCTAACCCGTCATCGTGAACCTTAACTCGTGACTGCGTATCCAGCCGCTATAATCAGTCCAAGCCCCACGCTGAGCACTCCGCTCTTACGCCAAGAGCTAACAGCTAAAGGCTAATAGCTGCCTCTCAATGCGCTTTGAACTCTTCGTAGCCACGCGTTATCTCCGCGCCAAACGCCGGCAGGCTTTTATCGGAATCATCACGGCCATCTCAGTGGCTGGCGTGGCCGCGGGCGTGGCTTCGCTCATCGTGGCACTCGCCATCAACAACGGCTTCCGGCAGGACTTGCAGGAGAGGCTGCTTGGCTCGAGTTCACACGTGACGCTCTTGCGCGTGCAGAGCGATGGCATCAAGGACTGGCGACCGCTCATGGCGCGACTGAGCAAGGAGACGCGCGTGGTGGCGGCGGCGCCGGCGATCTATGAGCAGGTGCTGATCTCGCGCGGGCCGCGGGCGCGCGGGGCTGTGCTTAAAGGCATCATTCCAGCCGACGAGCGGCGCATCAGCGATTTGCTCAACACAGTAAAGATCGGATCGGCAGCGTCACTCAACGAAACACCCCCCTCACTAGCCGAACCAACAGCGGCGGGCAACCCAACCTCCGCGGACAAGAGTGTCCGCGCCACATCCAACTCAGCCACACCCAACTCCCCCGACGCCCTCAAAGATGTGCAGGAGCGCGTCAACGCGATGGCTCCCATCATCCTCGGCAAAGACATGGCTGATGATCTCGGCGCAACCGTCGGCTCGGTTGTTCTCGTCACGAGCCCGCAAGGCGAACTCACGCCCTTCGGTCTGGTGCCGAAGTACAACCGGTTTCGGGTGGCGGGCATCTTCAATTCGGGCTTCTTCGATTACGACATGACCTGGGCGTTCACGCGGCTCTCGGATGCGCAGCAGTTGTTTGGCTTAGGCGACCAGATTTCGGTGCTCGCTTTCAAAGTGGACGACATCTACCACGCCGACCAGGTCGCTGCACAGATCGAGCAAGCTGCGGGCAAAGGCTTCATGGCCACCAACTGGATGGAGCAGAACAAGGCTCTCTTCCGCGCGCTCCGCCTCGAGCGCCTGGTCACCTTCATCACCATCGGCCTCATCGTCTTCGTGGCCGCGCTCAATATCCTGATCTCGCTTACCATGATGGTGATGGAAAAGACCAAGGACATCGCCGTGCTGGTCTCGATGGGAGCGAAGCGCGCGCAGATCCGCCGGCTCTTCATCGCGCAAGGCGTGCTCATCGGTCTGATCGGCACGCTGATCGGCTTGCTGCTAGGCTTTGCGCTCTCGCTCGCCGGCGCCAAGTATCACTTGATCTCGCTCGCTCCCGAGGTGTATTCGATCGACTACGTGCCCTTCGCGCCTCGCCTGATCGACGGCCTGCTGGTCGCACTGGTCGCGGTCGGCATCTCCTTCGTGGCGACGCTCTACCCGTCGTGGTCGGCTTCGCGCATCCTTCCTGCGGAGGCCTTGCGCTATGAATAGAGTGGTCAAAGTTTTGCAAAATCTGATGCCGAAACTTGCAAACGTGACCAACGTCACATTGCATTGGTACACCAGAGGTATAGAGTTTCCGGCAGCGGAGGCTCCGCAAGACCGTAACATGTGGAGCGGACACTCTTGTCCGCTGGGGTTGGTTGTAAGCAGGCCGATGGTACGAGTATGCAGCCAGCTTCAACCGCCCAACCCGTGCGATTACAGTCTTCGCCTGAGGCCGCTTGCCGGTTCCTGTATCACAGGGGTCGCATTTTGCATCTAACCGGGCAGGCGTCGATGTTGCGGGTGGCCGGATTGAAAAAGGTCTTTCGCTCAGGCGAAGCCGACCTCGTGCTCTTTGAGAATTTGTCCTTCCAGGTGGCGAAGGGAGAAATGCTGGCCCTGGTCGGTGAGTCGGGCGCTGGCAAGAGCACCTTACTGCACATCCTCGGCGCTCTTGAACGGGCTTCTCAGGGTGACGTATACTGCGCCAACTCACACTTGAATTCGTTGGCCGAAGACGACGCAGCTGATTTCCGGAATTCGGAGATCGGTTTCGTCTGGCAGTTTCATTATCTTCTGCCCGAATTTACGGCGCTGGAGAACGTGGCCATGCCCCTTTTACTGCGGGGCAAGCCCTGGCAGGCGGTTGAACCCGATGCTTCCCGATGGTTGCGGGAAGTTGGACTGGAACAGCGCGCGCATCACCGCTCAGGAGAGCTCTCGGGCGGTGAGCAACAGAGGGTAGCGCTGGCGCGGGCTTTGATCACGCAACCCAAGGTGCTGCTTGCAGATGAACCGACCGGCGATCTCGATGGGCGTACTGCCGAAGCGGTGTTCGAGTTGATTGCGCGAATCCATCGCGACTACCAGCTGACCTCCCTGATCGCGACACATAATCTTGCATTCGCGCGGCGCTGTTCGCGCGTGCTGCGGTTGCATCACGGGCACGTTGAAGAAGTTGAACCGGCCTCGTTGCCGGCGTGAAGATTTGAGGGTGTCGGTGTCACGAATTTGAGCGTGCAGTCACGACTTGATGGTGTAGTCGCGACTTTGACGGTGTGGTCAAGACCTTGACGGTGGCTCTAGGTTCGCGCCGCTTTTGACGCTGGCCTGGGAGACCCGACAGTCAGGAAGAATCCCCCGGGTGCTCCGGAGGAGTGGAAGGACGACTTGCAGCGCGGTAACCGCACTGCAAACGAACGGGTCAGGAAGCTACACGAACGGGTAGTTGGTTCTGTGGCCTCTTGATTGCATAATAGGTGGTAGGGCCAAAGGGTTCCCGTCCGGGTGGGGCCGGGGTCACCGGCCATTCCCAACGGCGACTCCCGGGGAAGGGCTATATGTTTGAACGCTATACGGAAAAGGCGAGGCGCGTCATCTTCTTTGCGCGCTATGAGGCCAGCCAGTTCGGCTCGCCCTATATTGAGACCGAGCACCTGCTTTTGGGACTCTTGCGGGAAGACAAGGCCCTAACCAATCGGTTTCTGCGTTCTCACGCTTCGGTTGAGTCCATCCGCAAACAAATCGAAGGTCACACCACGATTCGGGAAAAAGTCTCGACGTCGGTGGATCTCCCCCTAAGCAATGAATGCAAGCGGGTGCTGGCCTACGCGGCCGAAGAGGCCGAGCGGCTTTCTCATAAACACATTGGGACCGAGCATCTGCTGTTAGGCCTGCTCCGCGAAGAGAAGTGCTTTGCCGCGGAGATCCTGCATGAGCGTGGGTTGCGCCTGTCGACCATCCGCGAGGAGCTGGCCCGCAGTAGCCAGGAAAAAGCCGCCCCGCAGCGGCAGCGCGAATCTTCGCTACTCGGTGAGTTTTCTCGCGACCTGACCCAGGCCGCCATGGATAGCCAGCTCGATCCATTGGTCGGCCGTGAGGGCGAAGTCGACCGCGTGATCCAGATCCTCTGCCGCCGCACCAAAAACAATCCAGTGCTCATCGGCGAGCCGGGCGTAGGCAAAACGGCCATCGTCGAAGGCCTCGCGCAGCGCATTGCCGACGGCGAAGTTCCCTCGTTCCTCGCCGACAAGCGCATTCTGGCTCTCGACCTTTCTCTAATCGTGGCCGGCACCAAGTACCGCGGCCAGTTCGAAGAGCGACTGAAGACGATCATGAAAGAGCTGATGGAGAATCAGAACTCCATCATTTTCATCGACGAGTTGCACACGCTGGTCGGCGCAGGCTCAGCCGAGGGTTCGCTCGACGCAGCCAACATCTTGAAGCCCGCGCTCTCTCGCGGCGAGATTCAGTGCATCGGCGCCACCACGCCGGGCGAATACCGCAAATCGATTGAGAAAGACCGTTCGCTCGAGCGCCGATTCCAGGCCGTGAAGGTTCCGCCTCCGGACGAAGTCAACGCCACCAAGATTCTGTTCGGCATCAAAGACCGTTACGAGAAGTTCCACGCCGTCACCTACACCGACGACGCCATCAACTTCGCCGTCTCGCACTCGAACCGCTATATCCCGGACCGCTTCCTTCCGGACAAAGCGATCGACCTGATCGACGAAGCCGGCGCACGCGTAAAGCTGCGCCAGACTTCGTTGCCCGAAGAGATCACCGAAGTCCAGAAGCGCATCAAGTTCATCGTGCACCGCATGGAAAACGCCATCGCGAACCACGAGTTCGAGAAGGCTCGTTTCTACTCAGATGAAGAACGCAAAGAGCGCGAGAACCTGCGCGCCCTGCGCGAAAAATATCATCTCGACGAATCTTCCACCGGCGTGGTCGGCCGCGAAGACATCGAGGACGTCGTCTCCCGCTGGACCGGCGTACCGATCATGTCGATCAAGGAAGAGGAATCGCAGAAGCTGTTGCGCATCGAAGAAGAGCTGCACAAGCGGATCATCTCGCAGGACAAGGCCATCGTCGCTCTGGCCCGCGCCATCCGCCGCAGCCGTGCCGGACTCAAGAGCCCGAACCGGCCTATTGGCTCGTTCCTGTTCCTCGGCCCGACGGGCGTCGGCAAAACCGAAGTCGCCCGCACCCTGGCGCAGTTCATGTTCGGCAGCGAGAAATCGCTGGTCCGCTTCGATATGTCGGAGTTCATGGAGAAGCACTCGGTCTCGAAGCTGATCGGCTCACCTCCGGGATACGTCGGCTACGAAGAGGGCGGCCAGCTCACCGAACGCGTGAAGCGTGCGCCCTACTCGGTCGTGCTGCTCGACGAAGTCGAAAAAGCGCACCCGGATGTCTTCAATATCCTTCTGCAGGTCTTTGAAGACGGCCAACTCACCGACGGCCTCGGCAACACGGTCGACTTCAAGAACACGATCATCATCATGACCTCGAACATTGGCGCCCGCCACCTCATGAAGCGCGAGGGGCTCGGCTTCCAATCTTCCAAAGAAGACGTGGTTTCGGAGAAAGTCGAAGACCTCGTGAAGAACGAAGTCAAGCGCACTTTCAACCCCGAGTTCCTGAACCGCTTGGACGAGATCATCCTGTTCCTGGCCCTGGGCGAGGCGGACCTGATCCAGATTCTCGAACTCATGGTCAACCAGCTCAACCAGAACCTGGCGCAGCGTTCGATCACGGTGACCGTGACCGACGAAGCCAAGAAGTGGATCCTGAACCAGACGCTGGTCGACCGCAACTACGGCGCGCGACCGTTGCGGCGAGCTCTTCAGAAGTACATCGAAGACCCGCTGTCAGAAGCGCTGATTCAAGGCACGATCACGACGCGCCCAGCCTTCATCGAAGTCTTCCTCGACGGCCAAAAGCTCTACTACCGTCCAGTGGACTCGGAGAAGACGGCCGAAGGCGTGCTGCTATACGAAAACTAAAGTGTGGCGCGGACACTCTTGTCCGCGAGTCGAGCGCAGTTCGACAGAAAATCAGCCGTCAGCCGAAAGGCTGGCGGCTTTTGTTTGTTTCTCCTACGGCCAGTTGTCCGTCAAGTCTAGGTTCGCCCGCCTCCCAACCAAGCAATAGATACCTTCTCGCGCGACTTGATTATCGTTGTGGAGACAAAGACTGGCATCAGTCGTCCATCTGCGGTTCGCTAGGCGGAAGACTACGCCCTGAACCTAGCTTGCTTTCATGAGGGCAGCGCCGGACGGACAATTATTCCTATCGTAATTACCGAAGGCACAACGTCTTCGCAGGGCCCGGCTGCGCATTTGATCGTTTGATCGAGCCTTGTCGAGTGTGTTGTGCATCGGATGCTTCTGGGATATTGTTAGCCGCCTGCCGCGACCACTTGAACCTGACGAATCCTTCGATCGACCCAAATGCTTGGGACAGCAGCCGATTCAAGCCTGTACCTCCGATCATCGAAGCGGCGGTGGCGCTTTACTCCGATATCAAACGTATTTGAAATTGGCCATGCCTGTTCAGCTCGAGAGGATCTGAGCAGCACGACCGAGACAATTGTTTCGGCTGTGGAAAAAGCGCGTTTACGGGGAGGAAAGACGATCTGCTTTGTAACGGGCGGGCCAGGAGCAGGCAAGACCCTGGTTGGATTAAATGCGGTTCATCGCTCGGAAATCAGACAGCTCGGGTCGTTCCTTTCAGGCAATGGGCCACTGCTCAAAGTCCTCCAGGAGGCTCTCCTTCGAGACGCGACGCAAACAAAGGATGATAGGCGTTCTATCACTCGCAGGGACGCGGCTCTTCAGGTCCAAACCTTCGTTCACAATGTCCACCGGTTCGCTGATCAATATTATCGCGAAGAGCCGAAGTGCCCGGCGCAAAACGTAATTGTCTTTGACGAGGCACAGCGGGCATGGGATGCAGAGCAAAACAAACGAGCAAAACGGCCACCCGTGTCTGAAGCTCGGATGATGCTTGAAGTGATGGATCGGCGCAAGGATTGGGCGGTCATCGTGGCGCTCATTGGAGGGACGTGCTGGCGTCCCCCTATGTCCTCACTGGGGACCACGCCACGGCGGGCTTTCGCCTGTTCGAAAGCGGGACGAAGAATGGCAAGGTTCAAATGCACGACGGGCTGCATCTCCGAATTTCCACCAGGTCGATCCGGGCACAGCGCATATCCGACGGTGTTGATGCCTTACTCTGCGGAGAAAGCGCAAGGGCCGCGGCGGTTGCTGAACTGCTTCCAGTGCGGCCGATGCTAACGCGTAGCCTTTCGACGGCGAGAGCATGGCTTGAACGAAATCGTCGCGGTATGACTCGGTCGGGTCTCGTTACCAGCACTTATGCCGCGAGGATACGAGCAGACGGTCTGGAATCGGACTTTGAGCTTCACAGGGGCTTTGAGTGGGAACATTGGTTCTTGGATATCTTTGACTGCCACAGGCCCGATTGCAGCCACAAGCACTGCAATGACGTGCGAACCAGTTCTAGACTGGAGGTTGCTGCCACGCAATTCGAGATTCAAGGCCTTGAACTCGATTGGGTGGGTGGGTGTCTGTTGGGGGGAAGACTTACTCTGGGAAAGAGAACCGGTGGGAATGCCGTCGATTCAACGGCAAGAAGTGGCGCGTTTTACCTTCTCTCGGGAGCCGTAAAAGAAGTTACCAACTTAACGGTTATAGGGTGCTGCTAACTCGAGCCCGTCAAAACATGATTTTGTATGTGCCAAAACCCAATTCCTCTGACCTGACGAGCCCTCATGTGTGGCGCGGCAGAGTTTGCGAATTGAGATCGACGAGTTCTGCATCTGGAATTCCGCATGTGTACGACTAAAGGCCTCCTCGCCTCGCCAAAGACACTCCCGCCCAAGCCATAGCTTGGGCGGGCGTTGGGGAAGTCTTTGACCTAGGCCCTCGAACGCCCTACTGCCCTTCGCAACTTACCTGATTGTTCCAGTCCACGAATGCGCCTTGCGGGTTATCGCGCCACGCCCACACGTGCAGTTCGAAGAAGGTGTCCAGGTTGAAGCGGTTCGGGGTGCCCACCAGTTGGAAGTCCTGTCCATCGAGCTCCGGCGGAGTGTTGTTGTGATTCTTCAGCCAGGTGGCTGCGTCCACAATGTATTCCACGCCGACCAGCCTGCGCTTGTCTCCCACTGGCTCGTAGATCAGAGCTTCCGGGTGCATGACGTCAATCTCGCCATCCCCTACGAGGGGGCCATTCACATAGTGAATACCCATCGCGCCGTGGTCGGGACCGCTGACGCAGCCAAATGCCGCCCCGTAGCCGGCCGGGCCGGCGTTGTTTACGTTGAGAAACTGCTGGGTTGCGACTCGAACATCGTGCACCAGCTTCGCGGGTGCGGGACGATGCGAATGCTCTGCCTCTTGAGCGAGCAGCGGCGCAGCCGTACATGCACTGCCCACCAATGCCAGCGTCAGGATGCGGATCGCCCATGCGTAACTGAGTTTCATGTTGCGTGTCATGGTGAATCTCCTTTTTGAGTGAGTTGTTGAACATCTGCTGCTTGCCCCAAGCAAGCCCATCGTGGCCCTAAAGTCGCTGCGTGGTGACGGAGATCGGCACTCCATTGGTCAGCGAATCGAACACTGGCGAGTGTCCCGTCCCGAGCTCAACCAAAGTCTGCAGCTGGTGGTCCGGAACATCCGCTTTCACTTTGAAATGGATCCGGATCCCCTCGTATCCTTGACGAACTTTCGGGTCGAGTTCGAGAAAGCCGCGCAGATCCAGATCGCCTTCAAGTGAAGACTCGATCGCCTCGATCTGAATGCCGCGAGCCGCTGCGTGATAGACCATCGATGTGGTCACGCACGCCGCCAGCGCGTGCAGCAGATACTCGACCGGGTTCGCAGCGAGATCCGTTCCCAGCAGCACCGGCGGCTCGTCCGACCTGAGCACGAACGGCTTCGCCCTTGAAAGCTCCATGCCCGTGCCGTAATAGTCGCCCACGGTCGAGACGTTCTGGCTCGCTCCGTCCCACTCGTTGTTCACTCGAAACCTGAATGTCGCAATCGCGGGCGTAGCCTTTACCGCTTCGACGGTCGCGGAGAGCGCATCCACATTGACCCCGTTGATCACCTTTGGAACACTCATCTTTGGAAGTTTCTGAACCGTTGCCATCCTCGTTTTTCCTCACTTTTCTTCGAACTGTTTCATTCGATGGCTCACAGTAGCTGCAAAACGTGCTTGCAACAAGATGGCAGATATGCCATTGTAGATAGGCGTTTACGCCATTGCTCGCCACACTGGTTTCGAGGAGCAGCCCAATGGTCGACGTCACCGTGTTGTTTCTGAAAGAAACGTTCTCCTCCACCGCAGTGGGTCCGATGGAGGTTTTTCGTCACGCAGGCACGCTGTGGAACATTCTTACCGGGAAGTCACAACACCCCTATTTCCAGGTAACGACGGCATCGGCGGATGGCCATCTGGTGGAATGCGACGGCCCGATCTACATCAAGCCGATGGCGGCAATCCGCGACGTTCGCAAGACCGATCTGATTTTTATCCCGACCACTGGGCTCGGCATCGACGACGTAGTGGAGCGCAATGCGCCGGTAGTGCCGTGGCTGAAACGCTGGCACAAGCGCGGAGCCGCCATCGCCAGCGTATGCTCCGGCGTAGGCCTGGTGGCGGAAACGGGTATGCTCGACGGTAAACGCGCCACCACGCACTGGGCGCTGGCCGAGCGCTTCCGCGAAAAATATCCCAAGGTGAAGTGGATGCCCGAGCTGATGGTGACCGAGGATCGCGGCTTCTTCTGCGGCGGCGGCGTGCACGCCGCTCTCGATCTCAGCCTCTACCTAGTAGAGAAATTCTGCGGACACGAGATTGCCCTGGAGAGTTCGAAAGCATTGCTCATCGAGACTCCGCGTGCATGGCAGGCGGGCTTTGCTGTGATCCCGTTGAAAACCGAACACAACGATGAGGCGATCTCTCTTGCGCAGGATTGGCTGCACGAGAACTTTCATCGGACCTTTCCGCTGGATGCGCCAGCGCGCCGCGTGGGCATGAGCCTGCGCAATTTCGTGCGCCGTTTCAAAGAGGCAACGGGAGATAGTCCCCTGGCCTATTTACAAAAATTGCGGGTGGCGGCCGCCAAGCGCCTGCTCGAAAACGATCACCGCAGCATGCAGGAGATCAGCGACGCGGTGGGCTATCAGGACGTTGCTTTCTTCCGTTCGTTGTTTCAACGGCACACCGGCGTTTCGCCCAGCGCGTATCGGGAGAAGTTCGGGATTTAGGGGTGTTTGAGCGCGCTGACCAGTCATTGCAACTAACATCATCACTTTTCGGAGGACTTGAGGACTTATGGATATTCGATCCGTTCAAAAGCCGCTAAAAGATCAATACCGCCGCGACCCACAAAGCTCGCGCATCACGCTTACCGCGAAAGGCACCGAAACCAGCACACCGTTGTCATGCTCCGTAGACATCGGCCGCGCAATTTACGCGGCCGAAGCTCACAAGGGAGTCGGCGGCACCGGCACGGCGGCATGCTCTGGAGACTTGCTCATCGGCGCGCTCGCGGCATGTGCTCAACTGACCTGCCAGCTAGTTGCGACCGCAATGGGAATTCCGACACAACACATCGAAGTCACAGTCGAAGGAGACATGGACCTGCAAGGAACGCTGGGCATCTCGAAAGAGGTACCGGTCGGGTTTGAAGCCATCCGCACGCGATTCAAACTGGACGCGCCGCAAGCCACCCCCGAGCAACTCAAGGCATTGCAGGAGAAGACCGAGCAGTACTGTGTCGTTCTTCAAACCCTGTTGCACCCGCCTAAAATTCAGAGCCACTGGAGCGCGTCGACCAACGCTTAGTTTCTTCGCGGTCACCGATCCAGTCTCCAAGAACCGAGCGAGATGTCGGAGGAACAACTCCGCCTCTCGCTCGCTGACGAATCGGCTCCGATCCGGCGGTCTTTTCTTTGCGACTCGCTGCCTGCAACGGCATCCAACCACCTACCCACGCCTCGAAACCAAACCATCTGGAGACCTTCATGGAAAAAGTCAATATCGCTGATAAGTTCTCGAAGATC
>Ga0306921_10002047_pt1 | contig 20062 bp, 24 predicted proteins | sample sta12Cox44000080_FD_203760 | JGI IMG/M metagenome (GOLD analysis project Ga0306921, IMG submission 203760) | Lab enrichment of tropical soil microbial communities from Luquillo Experimental Forest, Puerto Rico - statoxic.12C.oxic.44.000.080 (v2)... | ecosystem: Environmental > Terrestrial >... | reverse complement strand
GCGGACCCCCGTAACTACATCATGCCATGCGTGGCCGGCTGGCCTATCAGCTGATGAATTATGACTGGGACCCTTCAGCGAGCAAACCGGTAGACGAGGCCACGAGCACCAAGTTGCTGGCGTGGGGCTCGCCGTACGGGTGGTTGGGCGCCTCCAGTTTTGACTTGTTCGACTATTCTTCCGGCGCCGACGGTCGGGGTGACCGGTCGTATGCCATGTTCATCGTACTGGGACCCAAGTGTCGTTTCAACCCGCAGAGCGGCCGATGGGATGGGAAAGGTGATGTGCGCATTGCCATCGAGACGGTGGAGGCATTCGCGGCGGCTACGGTCAGCGATGTCAATCCCGGCTCGCTGGTCGACCGGGTGCCGAGGGGTCCGGGCGCCATTGAGACGAAAAACATTAATAACGGATACAATGATACCTACGCCGCCTACTATCTTGCCGCCGAGGACAATCAGGTCGCGTTCACCTTCACGCCGCCTGCCGGACGACCTGTGAAAACCCCCATCTTCGTAGTTCAAAACTATACCGCGGCGAACCTTCCGAGAATTGTCGTCGGCGATGACGTCGCCACGGTGAACGCCGGCGCCGATTCCGGCGCGTTCGTCTCGCTCAATCCGACCGCGAATGAATTATGGATAACTCTCAATGCACTCCTGTGGGAAGCAACGGTTGTTCGAATTACTGCGGACAGTAACTAGAACATAAGTTTTAATATAGAAGCAAACCACCATGATGGACTGGATGAGCCGCGCAGTGCTGGCGTGGCGCCTCTCCAACACGCTCGACGCCGATCGGTACAGCGGAATGTTTCGGGCTGCCACTTTGACCGCCAGCGGGGTTATCCGATCCGTATCCGAGATGTTGCATGATCTTGCGCGCTTCCGCGCGGTTTTTCTGGACGTCGGAGTCATAGCCAGGGAGCGCCGTCAAGCGATCGGGCGGCATGCCCCACAACCTCTCCGGGGGAGGTAGCATGGCAGCGCCGATACCCCCTTGCCCCCCACTAAGCACGTCGATGAAGGATCGGCGGCCCAAGCTCAGCGCCATCAGCCGGCGGAGATCGGGATTATCAAACGGCGGCGCGTGCGGTTGACGATTAGCGTGCTACTGACGCCCCGCGGGCGCAGCTCGCAAATGGCCTCCGGCGCCTGTTGCTTGATGTCCTTCAACATCGGCCCGGTCACCTCGTAAGGGAAGGTCATGTCGACCTTTCCCGCGACGAAAGCCAACAGCGCCGTCGAGCGGATCGTCCATTCGATGCCGTCGAGATAGGGTCGATCCGGCTTCCAATAATCCGGATTGCGGGTCAGTCGGATCGACTCGTTCGGCTTGTACGAGACAAATTTGAACGGACCGGTGCCGATCGGGTGCTTACCTCCAACGGGACAGGACCGCGAGACTGTCGGCGGCGAAAAGCGCAGTGAGCCAGTCGCTGATTGCAATCTTGCCGGGCAACACGAACGTGCCGAGGATCGTGCCGATCGCAGCGGCATACGCCATTGACGAAGCCCCGCACATTTGGGTTGGCGCGATGGCGCAAGAGGATCGGGGCGAAAATTTCGATTGTCGACACTAGGGCCTGTCGTCAATTACTGCAATAGCTGCACGTAAAACGAGTCAAGATTAGGTGAAGTATAGTCAAAAGAGTCTATCTTCACAGCAGTTTGTGTGATTCATGGAGAGTCGGCTTGGAATAAGGCTGACTCATGAACCGATATGCACTTCGTGATGACCAATGGGAGCGAATCAAGGACCTGCTGCCCGGCAAACCCGGTGATGTCGGCGTCACCGCCCGCGACAATCGCCGATTCGTCGAAGCGGTGCTGTATCGCTACCGCGCCGGAATTCCTTGGCGCGACTTGCCGGACCGGTTTGGCGACTGGAAGAACACGCACCAGCGGTTCACCCGCTGGGCCAAGAAAGGGGTATGGCAGCGCCTCTTCGAGCACCTGGCCGCCGAGGCCGACAACGAATATGCGATGATTGACAGCACCATCGTGCGCGCCCACCAGCACAGCGCCGGCGCTCTCAAAAAAAGATGACGATCAAGCGATTGGCCGCAGCAAGGGCGGATTGAGCACCAAAATCCACGCTCTGGTCGACGCGCTCGGCAACCCGCTGCGCTTCCTGCTGACCCCGGGGCAGGCCCATGATCTCATCGGTGCCGATGCGTTGCTGCCGCAAATGGCTGCCGAGGTCTTGATCGCCGACAAGGCCTATGATGCCGATGAGCGTGTTCACAAACCGCTGGCGAGTGCCGGGAAATCCACCGTGATCCCGCCTCGGCAAAACCGAACAACGCCCCGTCAGTTCGATCAGGCGCTCTACCAGACGCGTCACCTAATCGAGAATTTCTTCTGTAAACTCAAACAGTACCGTGGCATTGCCACGCGTTACGATAAGACCGCGCGAAATTTCCTCGCCGCGCTCCACCTCGCCGCTGCTACGATCTAGCTCAATTGAGGACAGGCCCTAGATAAACCAGAGCCAGTTTAAATCCACAAATGAACTGTTAAGCTTCCGTTAGGTTGGTTAACAATGTTCGCCGCGCGGAGCTTTCTAACTCTAACAATGGGGCTAGTTTGCGCGTTTGGGCTACAAGTTATAGGCTGTGATCGTGCGTCCGAACGGCCCTCTACAAAATTTATCGCATCGAACGGCTGCGACACTACCGCGGCTGCCGGCCAGGCTGCTTACTTAAATGGGGCAGATTGTCCTGCGCCGAGAGATGAAGTTTCAATCCTCTTGATCTCCCGCTCGGCCTCGACCATGCCAAGGTCCCTGGCACGCCGGTACCATAATAACGCCTGGGCCCGATCGGCGAGGCCAAGGCGGCCGTCGACACGGCCGAGGATCACCGGATCGAACGTCGCTCCCAACTGCAAAGCAGCTTGCCCGTCTCCTGCGTCGGCTGCACGCTCATAATAAAGGCGCGCGGAGGTAATGTCGCCCGCGCTGCGGAACGCATCACCGCGCGTCAAGAGCGCGCGTGTCTCGCTTGCAGAAAGGCCGCGATCGGGTTGGACATCCGCGGCGGCAGGCGGAGCAACGGGAAGCGGGCTTTGCCCCTCCGTTGGCACCAATGGCGGTGCGGAAGGCGGCGGCGGTGCCGCCGCCAAATCTGATTTCCTCTCTATCGGTTGCGGAAGTTGCGCCGGCATGGCGGTTGTCGCGTCCCCTTGCGGCGACCGGAGTACCGATGCGGGCTCGCGGATCGACCCACTTTCTTGGATGCCCGCGGGAGTCTCGCGCACTTGCTCGACGTTGGAATGCAGCAGCACGAAAGCTCCGCCGATCGCGGCTGCGACGACGCCACACGCGGCGAGGCCGGTCAGGATGCCGAGGCGAAACCCGCGCGCCTCGCTCCGGCGATCCCGCTGGGTGAGGAGCTGATTGTGCAGAAAAGGGATGACTTCGTCGTCGCCGACCTCCTGGACGCAGAAATGAGCGGCCACGCGCTGCTTCAAGAAGCGCAACGCCGGTCGCTCCAGCCGAGCGACAAAATCGAGCGGCGCTAGCAGCACTCCGGGTGCCGGAAGCTCTTCGCCCTCCGATACCCCTCGACAGACCTCCGCGATCTGCCGATCGGAAAGCTGGTCGAAATCGATGAACAGAACGAGGGGAGCCGAGGTTGCCAAACGGTCAGGGGATGACACGGCACTGCCGCCCGTATTCAGCCGCGCCAGCAGGGCCGCGGCACGCGCGAGCTCCTTGGCGCTCATGTCGGGCCCGCAACGAATGTCGATCACGGCATGGCCCCGCCCCTGGATATTGCTGAGCGCATGCGATAGGAATTGTGGATCGGCGGGTGGATCACCGGTTACCAGGACGAAACGGCCGCCGCTCAAGACCGCAGCAATGCGGCGGGCTAGAAACTGGTAATGGGCTCCGCTCGCGAAGTAATCAGCACGCGGCTCATTCGCGGCGAGCGCGGACGAAGGATAGCCGAGGGCTTGGATCACGTCGCTCTCCGAGCAGAACCGTAGGGCGTGAGCAGTTGGTTGACAAGCATGCGTGCTCTTCAGGTTGCCAGCGTCTCCGCTATCTAGCCGTTGCGGCACGCTCGCTTTAGCCTCGCTCCCCCAGAATGAAGCGGCGGTTTTGAGCAGGCTTGGTGGGATTTAAGATTAGAATTCAGGATCTTTTGGGAGACCGAACGGGGTGGTGATGACAGACCTGATGGGTGAAGCCGGGGGCACTCTGAGACTTAATTTCGGCCGCCCGGTGTTGCTGCAATTTCGCGGACCTGCGATCACGGCCGATACCGGGCTGCCGATCTCAGTCTTACTGCACCACGCGAGGACACCCAGTCGCTTACTCTTCACGATGGGTGCGCTCGCCCGGAGCGCGACGCTTGTCAGCTCTCGCGCAAGCCCGCTCCAATCTATAGAAGCCAGTAAAGCTGCTCGGGATCAGCCGGCCGACGCTTTACGATCTGATTCAGCAGCACCGGATCGGGCTCGATATGTGAGGGTCGCTTGCCCGTGAAAGGAAAGGCAATGCCCAAGGCTCACCGCGCTTACATATGGCGGCCGCTCGCTTTTGCCGCCGCCATCCTCGTGCTCGCCTGCCTTGGCGCGAATGCCAAGGACTCCTCCACGTCGATGAAGGATGCCGAGCAATACGTAGCGAAAGGAGATCTCAAGGCCGCCGAGATCGAGCTGCGCAACGCCATTCGCCAGTCGCCGGATAATCCCGTCATCCGCGCGCGGCTAGCTCAAGTATATCTGGATCTCGGTGACGCCACCTCGGCCGAGCGTGAAGCCCGCGCTGCGCGCGAACGCAATGGCGATGAGACAGATTATTTACCAATTCTCTCCGTCGCCTTGCTCCGGCAGGGAAAATTCTCGGACCTCCTCGATCTGATCCAGCCGGGGGATCGGGCACCGGCTCTCGAAAGCAAGGTCCGGACTGCGCTCGGCGCCGCGGCGGCCGGTCTCAACGATCGGAACAAAGCCGAGGCCATGCTTCGCGATGCGATGCGGCTGGATCCCGAGGCGGCAGCCCCAAAGGCGCAGCTCGCATTGCTGCTCAGGCAACAGAACCCCGCGGAAGCAGACAAGCTAATAGACTCGGCGATCACCGCCAACCCGCGCTCGACGGAAATGCTCAGGGTCAAGGCGGAAATGCTCCGGTCCCGAGACGACTTGGACGGGGCCATGCGGCTCTTTGAAGAGGCGCTGAAAATCGATCCCAAAAACCTGCAAGCTCATCTAGGCCGCGCCGAAATCAATATCGGTCGGAATAATTTCAAGGCAGCCGACGAGGATCTCGATCCAATTCTCAAAGCTACTCCAAACAATTTTATAGCAAATTACCTACGCGCGGTCGAACTCGACGAACAAAAACAATACACTGCAGCGGATCGAATATACGATCGCATCGGCCCCGGCTTTGCGAGCTTCTGGGAAGGGTATTATCTCCAGGGAGCGACGAAATTGGCGCTCGGACAATCCGCCCAGGCGGAAAGTATCCTAAGCAAATACCTTGCTCACGTTCCGGGCCATCCGCGCGCGACGCGACTTATTGCGAGTGCCGCGCTGGAACAGCATGCTCCGCCCCGTGCGATCGATTATCTCAAGCCGCTAGTCGATCGGCCGACAGTGGATGCAGAGACGCTAGGCCTGCTCGGAAATGCTTACATGGCTGACAGCAAGCCAGAGCTGGCCCTGCAGCAGTTCGAAAAAGCTGCGACCCTTGATCCGGGAAACCAGACGATCAAGACACGCCCTGCGATCTCGGAGATCAATTCGGGCCGCAGCCAGCAGGGCCTCGCCGAGCTCGAGCAAGTGTTTGCCAGCAAATCCGGGGAGACCATCGCCGGGCCCACTCTCGTGCTCACCGAGTTGCGCGCGGGACGCGTCGAAAAAGCCGCTGAGGTCGCAGCTTCGCTGATCAAGCTCGATGCCAACAACCCGCTCTACCAGACCTTGCTTGGGGAGGTCCAAGTCGCACAGCGGGATAATGCCGGGGCGGAAACCGCCTTTCGCGCCGCGTTGGCGCGCAACCCGGAGTTTGCCGCGGCGACACGTGACTTGGCCAACCTGTATTTGGCAACCGGGCGCGCCGGGGATGCCAAGAAGATCTACGGCGACCTTCTTTCGAAGAAGCCCGACGACGGTGCTGCTTTGCTCGGGTTGGCAAACATTGCGATAACGGAAAAGAAGTGGGCCGCAGGCGATCGATTATATCAACCGTGCGCGAACCGCCGTGCCGAACGATCCTGCAGCCGGGATCAAGCTCGTGAACGTCTATGAGGCAAAGCAGGATTGGAACAATGCTAGGACAGTCGCAGGCGAGCTCGTCGCCCAGTTTCCCCGGGACGCCAATGTCCAATTAGCGCAAGCCACCGCCTTCTTGGGCAGCGGTGACACCAAGAGCGCGATCTCCAGCTATAGACGCGCTTATGAGATCGCACCCAATTCGATCCCGATCCTGTCCCGATATGTCGCTTTGCTAACTTCGGCGAAGGAGTTTGGCGAGGCGCGTACCGTGTTACAAGAAGCTGTCGCTCGCGATCCGCGGAACGCAGCGCTGAACGGTGACCTGATCCGTCTCGAAGCAGAAGTCGATGGTTTGGATGCTGGCCTCGCCAAAGCGCGCGACCTCGCGAAGGACGATCCGGAAAACAACATTTATGACCTGGTGTCGGCCGAACTCTACGAAAAGGCAGGGCGGTCCCGGGACGCGGTTGCTCTGCTCGAAAAGGCGGTCGCGGCACGACCTTCTGACGACGGACTGACGATTGCACTCTCTCGTCTCTATATCAGCACCGGCGACCTGACCAAGGCGGAGGCCGTCTTGAACCGCCGGCTGTCCGCCGATCCGAAGAATCTCACCGTACGCGAGGCCCTGGCGAGACTATATTTGACGAGCGCGCGCACTGATGAGGCCAAGAAGAGCTACGACGAGGTCCTGTCGCAGAGGCCCGCCGACGTCGCGGCTCTTCTCGGCCTCGCGGAAATCGCCGCAACGCAAAAGAAGTGGCCGGAAGCCACGGACTTCATCACGCGTGCCCGCACGGCTGCGCCCAATGACCCGGCACCCGGGCTCTTGCTCGTGAACATGTACGGGTTGCAGCAAGATTGGCAGCACGCGAAAACGGCTGCAGCCGAGCTTGTCAACCAATTCCCGGCAAATGTCGACGTTCTCGACGCACAAGGTCGGGTACAAATCGCAGCCGGCGACAACGATGGCGCACTGTCGACCTACAAGCGCGCCCACGAACTCGCGCCCGATTCGAGGCCCATCTTGTCCCGCTACGTCACTTTGCTCAAAGAGACAAAGCACTTCCCAGAGGAGCAAAGCGTGTTGCAGGCCGCCCTCGATCGCGATCCGAAAAATGCCTCTCTGAAGGGCGATCTGATCCGAGTGGAAGCCGAAATCGGCGGCCTGGAAGCTGGCCTCGCAAAGGCGCGCAAATTCGCGAACGACGACCCAGGCAATAGTTTATACGATGTCGTATTCGCGGAGCTTTACGAGAATGCCGGTCACAACCGCGAAGCGATCGCCCTCGCCGACAAGCTCGCGGCGACCCAACCGTCGGACGATAATCTCACGCTTGCGCTGTTTCGCCTCTACACTCGTGCTAATGATCTCGCAAAGGCCGAGGGCGTGCTTACTGCCCGACTGAAAGCCGATCCGAAGAACTATACCATCCGGACGGCTTTGGCAGGCTTCTATCTAGATCAAAAGAAATTGGCCCGGCCATGGCCGAATATACCCGCCTCGTCACCGAGCGCACGACCGATCCGATTGCGTTAAACAACCTTGCTTGGCTCTACCAGCGGCAACGTGATCTGCCGAAGGCTCGAGAATTGGCCGAGCGCGCCTTCGCCGCTGGTCCAGCGGCTCCCCAGATCGACGACACACTCGGGTGGATCTTGTTGGCTCAGGGTGAAACCGAGAGAGCCGTGACCTATCTCACCGCCGCCAATTCCGCCGCACCGCGTAACCCGAATATCCAATATCACCTCGCAGTGGCGCTCCAGCGCGTCGGCCGATCGGCCGACGCTCAGGCGATGCTCGAGACTCTGCTCGGCTCCGGCGTTTCCTTCACCGACAAGGCGGAGGCGGAAAAGCTACTCCGCGATTTGAAACACGGTTGAGCTCGGGCTTGCGGGCCGCTTCGATTTCCTGAAGAAGCTGGCGCAGCTCATCGGCTAGGCGTGGTTCCGGAACCGCGGCGAGCAGCTCGATCCGTACCAAGAGACGCCATCTCTATATGGCGTCCGGCCCGTCGTCAAATGCTCGAGAACAGTTGTCAACGCTTCTACTGCGGCTCCGCAGCTCGGAGAACCGAATGGCCGCATTGTTGTGATCTACGCTCTGCGGGAGTTGGTTCGTCACCATGTTGACAGCGGGATTGAGAACGTCGACCGACGATCCGCTCCCAGAGCATTGGTGGTCACGACAGCATCGACCAGACCGCGTTGTCCTTCCTGGGAACACCATTTCGAGCTGCGTAAGTGAAGTTGACCTGGTTTGGTGGACACCTTTCCACTTGAGAAGGAGGTGCCATCGATGCCGAAGAGTCACCGAACCTATGCACCGGAATTACGGCGACAGATGGTTGATCAGGTGCGATCCGGGCGTACCCCGGAGACGCTGTCGCGCGAGTTCGAACCGACCGCCCAGGCGATCTGGAACTGGGTGCGACAGGCCGATCGCGATGAAGGCCGCCGACAGGACGGACCGACCAGCGCCGAGGGCGAGGAGCTGACCCGTCTGCGGCGTGAGAACCCGCAACTGCGCCAGGAGCGCGATATCTTGGCAAAGGTAGCGGCCTGGCTCGCACGGGAGACCCGGTGATCCCGTCCGGGTCTTCCCATTCATGAGCGCGAGCCAGGCCGTCTTCGCCATCACCACCATGGCGCGCGTGCTCGGCGTGTCGACGGCCGGCTACTATGCTTGGCGTTCTCGCCTCCCTTCGCCACGCGCCGTCGCCGATGATGCGTTGCTCAGACGACTGCGCACGATCCATGCTGTCTCGCGCGGCACCTATGGTGCCCCTCGAGTTCATGCCGAGTTGCGTGCCGAGGGTCGGGCAGTCGGCAAAAAACGGATTGCCCGGATGATGCGGGCGGCAGGGATTGTCGGCGTCAGCCACCGCCGCTAACCCGGCGGGGTCGCAATGCGCGCCCGGCGCCTGACCTGGTGGACCGGAATTTCGCGCCGACCGTCCCAACCAGCTTTGGGTCGCCGACATCACCTATGTCCCGACGGCGGCCGGCTTCTTGAATCTGGCTGTCGTGCTCGATGCGTTCAGCCGTCGGATCGTCGGCTGGGCGATGGAGGCGCATCTGCGGACCGAGCTGGTCTTGGCGGCATTGGAGATGGCGATTGGTCAGCGCGAACCGCGCAATGTCATCCACCACACCGACCGAGGCACCCAGTATACATCGTTGGCGTTCGGCGGCCGCTGCCCGGAAGCCGGTGTGCGCCCATTCATGGGATCTGTCGGTGACGCTTACGACAACGCCATGTGCGAAAGCTTCTTCGCCACATTGGAATGCGAGCTGCTGGCTCGGCGCCGCTTCACATCGCAGACCGAGGCCAGGATGGTAGTCTTCAGCTACATCGAGGGATGGTACGATCCCGCCCGCCGCCATTCCGGCGTCCACTATTTCTCCCCAATCGCCCACGAGAGGCAGATGCTCAAGGAAACCCAAAACGACCTAAGCAACAAACCATCCGCCAAACCGGGTCAACTCCAAGGCCGCACCCCAGCGTCCGGGAATTTGAATGGTGCGAACGCGAATTGCGCGCTGATTTTTGGTTTATCAGCCTTCGATCCGAGTGTGTTGAGATTGCGACAGCCAAGACAAAGGCTAGAAGGCTGGTACGCCCAACACACTGCCTCGCACTCGCGCTTTGGAGACCGGTTCACGAGACGATCGTCGGCGCTCCATCCTTGCCGAGCGCGCCCTCCAACGCACACCCATTACGCTGGCGCGTCCTGCGCGTGCAACCGCACTGAGCGAGGCGAGGAGGAGCGGCGGGTTGGGGACATCTCTGACGCCGCTCGGGCCGGACCCGGCACATCATCCACGCCGACTTGGTGCTGCGGCATTAAGGCGTAGAGTGTCGGCCGGCTGACCCCCAAAAGCTTTGCTGCCTCCGACAGATTGGATCCGGCCTGAGCAAGCGCCAGTTGCGGCGCCTCGCGCTCGGCGCGGGCCCGAGCAGCCGAGATGAGGAGAGATTGCGGCTCTCCTGCCGAGGTTGGCAGACCAAGATCGGTCACCGACAGCAACGGCTCTTCAGCCATCACGACGGCGCGCTTTACGCGATTTTCAAGCTCGCCGACATTTCCGGGCCATTGATAATCCTTGAACGCGTTCAGCGCCGTAGGCGCAAATCCTTGCACAGGTCGCCCGTATTTCGCCGCGAACCTTTGGAGAAAGAAACTCGCCAGAAACACCGCGTCACCGAGCCGCTCGCGCACCGGCGGCACCCGCATCTCCACCTCGTTCAAGCGATAATAGAGGTCTTCGCGAAAGCGGTTCTCCGCCATCAGCCGATCGAGATCCCGGTTCGTCGCGCAGATAATGCGGACGCCGACTTGCACCGGGTTTCGCCCGCCAATCCGTTCGACTATCCGGTCTTGCAGGAAGCGCAGCAACTTCACTTGCATTGCCAACGGCACATCGCCGATTTCATCGAGAAAAAGGGTGCCGTGATCGGCGCTCTCGATCTTGCCGATGTTCTGCGTTACCGCGTCGGTGAATGCCCCCTTTTCGTGGCCGAACAGCTCGCTTTCCAGCAAGCTTTCGGGAATTGCAGCGCAGTTGATCGGGATAAAGGGCCCGCGGGCCCGTCGGCTCATTCGGTGGATCGCTTGCCCGAGCAACTCCTTGCCCGTGCCGCTCTCGCCCAGCAATGATCGCCCTGATGGTTGCGCCAGGACAATACGTGCGACCACGTATATGAAGGCCTTGAATGCAGCTGAAGCTGGCATAGTAGAGGCGCACCTCATGCGGCGGTCGACCGACCAGGCGCTTGAGCAGGTGCCCGATCTTGCCCTGCAAGACGTGATTGGTCGGCAGCCGGATCGCATAGCCGTATCCCTCGGCTTCGAGGAACTCGTAGATCTCCAGGTTCGCGAAGGCCAAGTCGCCTCGGAAATAGCGGCGCTTCACCGTGCGGTAGCGGGAGACCGCGGGCTCCAACACCGCGCTCCAGCCGTTGGCGCTGTGGACGTTCCCCGAACGCAGGGCACAGCGCTCCACATCGCCGAGCTGGTTGAACACGAAAAGCGGGTGGTAGCAGGTGCAGCCGAAATGCCCGTTGTAGGCGCTGCCTTCCTGCTCGCCGTAGGTCGGGCTCTCGCTCGAATCCATGTCGAGCACGATTATCCGCGGCGGTCGGCGCATGTGCACCTTGTCGATCCACCGGCCGGGCAGATCGGCAAGAGCAATGAGGTTCTCGGGCCGGGTCAGCCACTCCGTCTCGAAGCGGCGCATCTGGCTGGTAGAGGCGGCAGACCCGGCGATCGCGGGGTCGCCAACTACCCAACGCATCGGCGGATCGCGGCACAGCCGATCGGCGTCATTCACATCCTCGTAGCCGGCGAGCCGGCCAAATACTGTATTGACGTAGCAAGCCGACCAATAGATGCCGGGCGTTCTTGTCGGTGCGCGCATCGGCGAGAGTGTCGGCACCCGTATTGGTCAGTCCCAGCGTGTCGTCCAACTCGCGATAGGCAAGCAACCCCGCATCGGAGGTGATCGCGGCGCCGCGAAACTGAAGCATCAGGCGGCGGTCGAAATCGAGCCTCAGCGCACCCCGATCCGCTTCACCCGCCGGGTCCCCGTTGCTGCCCCGTTCGATCCCCCACAAGATGTTGAATTCTAACTCTCAATCGTCGCCAGCGCGCTCAAAATCGCCGCCTCATCCGGGGAATGCGGGCTGATTTGAATTTAAATTAATCGGCGGAGGGGGCTACTTTGCGGCCGAGAGCACAATTTCTGTCAACGAGCGCTTGCCGACCGTCGTACTCGAGTTCGGTGTTTCCCCGTTCTCGGCCAGACTCGTGAGCAGCTCGAGATCGTGGATCGTCACGCAGTGCTTCTCCAGGGTGACGATCCGCGCGTCACGCAATGCCCGCAATTGCCGGTTGACGTGCACCACAGTCAAGCCGAGGTAATTTCCTATCTGGATCTGTGTCAGAGGAAGATTGTATACCGACCCCGCGATCAATCTCCGGCGGAGCAATCGGGTGTAGAAGTCGAGCATCATCGTCGCCAGTCGACCCCGCGCATCGAGGCAGGAGAGTGCAGCGAGAAGGCGATCGGCACGCCGCCGGCGCCGGCTCAGCAGCCAGGCGACGTACAGTGCGATCGGTTGGGACGCCATAAGCTCGATCATCGCGGCCGCTGCGGGGATCGTCTCGATCGTAACCGTGCTGAGGGTCGAGATCTCTTCCAGCGGTCGGGTTCCAAGGATCGCGTCCAGTCCGAGGACGTCGCCGGGCAGATAGACGTCGACGATTGCCCGACCCCCATTGGCAAAATCGTGAAACTGACATGCCCATCCGGCGCGAAGCCGGCAGATCGCGTCACTCGAGCCGGTAGCCGCTCCCAGTATTTCGCCGGCCTTGAGCACTCGAGGCGGCGAGTTGCCAAAAATCGTGTTCAGCTCGCGCTGTCCGAGGGTCAATTCGCCGCGAACCCGCGGCGACTGCTTTGGCTCATCACTGGGAAGGTATCGACCTGGTCCGCCTTGTGGAGTTGCATCCCAAGTAGCGCCGGGAAACTTCGAAATCTTCTGCATGCGACCACGGTTCTTGGCAACCGGTGCCATCATTACCACGACGATGTGGCGATGACACTCGAATCGAGCCGAAACCGAACTCGTAACCAATACGTTAGAGACCAGGGGAGGACGAGACGATAATCGCCCTCTACCGACGCCGGCTTGGCAGCGCCCGTTCGCAGCGTCGCGAGAAATCGCGCCATTTGAGATCGTAAGCATCTATCAAAGAGCCGCGGATTTTCTCTGCCGTCTGCCTCAACTGTCGGTTGTCGACGGTGGTTCGGGCTGCGTGTTCAGCGATGAGCGCCAGCTCCATCGCCGTCTCGGGCGCCAATCCCGCGTACCCTTTACCAAGGCGTGGACTGCATCGAGAGAGGCATGACAATCCCAGCTGCACGCGCACGAAATTCGTTTCTGCATGCGATCCAGCCTGATACATATGTTCGGCCACATTGGCACAAGCCTGTTCAATGATGCTGTCGCGCAACTCGACGGCGTGCTCCTTGAGAAATTGCTCTATTCGCTCTCGATCAAATGGGTGCAGCAGGTGAAACAATTGCCGGCTCAGTCGCGGCTCGGCATAATAGGCAATCACGTACACGGCCCCGAAGAAGGCCTCCGATGCGCTGACATATTCGGCTTCTTCCCGTAACGCAGCCAAACAGTGGTGCCAGAATCGGTTTCCCTCGGCAGCGGCAGCGTTGTTACCGCTCAGCGCACAAATCCGATCGAGCAGGCGTCCTGTAAGCGGGTAATCGTCGTTGTAGCAGAGGAAGGCGGATTTCAGCTCATCATAGGCGGCCGCAACTACTTCCGGAGAGAGGAGTGCTGCAGTTCTGAACCAGGTGTAGGAATCTTTGAATGCTTCCACGCCTTCTCGGCCCCCAACGAATGTCGCAAGCCGCTGTTGCGCTGTCTCTACGAGGGTTATCGCAGACGCCCGACACCCGTCGGGATTGAGATCGCGAAATCGCGGGGCTATTGCCAGGACTTTCTCCCACGGTCCGCCTCGCAGGCTCGGTGACAGGCGCGAAATGAGCATGGACAAGGGTTGCGGCGTCGGATAACCGATAACAGCGGCAGCCCCGAGAGCGAGCAAACACTTGTTTCTCGCCCTTTGCATTCGCTTTTTGACGGCCTCGGAACACCTGCCTGTCGTGTCGAGAGCGGCGAGAAGATCGAAATCCGCCAGATCGAGCAGCTGGGCGATTGCAGCTGGCAGCGACTTTCTGCATTTCTCAAAGTTTGCCAACCGCCGGTTCGTGGTGTTTTCGTAATCGCCTTGGCACTTGCCGAAATCGTGCGAGCTAGAAACCCGAGGAATGTGCTGTTCCAAAAGAGGGACGTATTTCCGCGTCTGACGGCGCTGGTCTTTGCGGGCGTTTCGACACGATTCATACAGATAAGCAGCAATTTCCTCGGGTAACGCTGCGGGTCGTCTGCCCTGCAATCGATGCAGCTCCCGCACCACGCGCAGACAAACGTCATGACCGAGGTCGTCTCCAGCGTATTTGGTTGTAAATATCCAAACCGCGGTATATAAATCGCTTTCTACCGGGCCGTTCTCGCGATCACGCCATTGCCGATAGAGACGGTCGAGTGCGGTGTGGTTGGGGTCGGCAACATCGCTTGCGACCACCTATTCCTCTCCCCGCCTAGGCGGCCTAATCGGCCGCTTCGTTTGAACTGCGTTCGTCGCCGCTCCCGCTCGAGCTCTGTATTCCCCCGTACCGCGCCAAAATCGCCAGCCGCTTGAGATCGAGGATCGTCACGCAATGCTTCTCCAGGTGGGCAACCTGTTCATGACGCAATGCCCGCAATACCCGGTTGATATGTATCACGGAGAGGCCGAGGTACTGGCCGATTTGGATTTGCGTCAAAGGCAGGTTGTAGATCGACCCCGAAAGGAGTCTTCGGTGCCGTAGTCGCTTGTAGAAGTCGACCAGCATCATCGCCAGTCGACCCCGCGCAGCGAGGCATGAGATCGCGGCGCCGTGCCACACATCACTAAATTCTGATCCCATGTGTCAAAGTAGTGACTTTTCGCTTGTGTTTTAGGTAAATGCAAGACAAACGTCAAGAAGTAATCCCAACATGTCGCGTGCGTTGAAATATAAAGGTTAAATCGAATATTAAGGTTAATGGATTCCGATCTGCCCATCGCTTCCCCTCTTCGGCCTCGGACGACAAGGTCCAGCGGCGGCCGCTCTCCAGCTGGCCCCATTCGCGCTAGAAAAACTAACCTTGGTTCTACCGAGTGTGAGCTCGCTCACACTTCCCGAAAAAAAATTGATCGATGTGGACACGTGAAAAAAAAATCCTTGCGAGCAGGGGTCATCCCACATGTCCGCGGGGACACCGAAAAGTCGACCTGCCGCACCATGGTCGGGCTTTTGGGCGCTCGCCCGTGAGCGTGCCAGCGAGGCCGAGATCGCCGGATCATTGACGCGGAACTCGGCTGCCTGATCTCGATAAACCTCGCCCGACATGCCGCTTCGCACCCGATCCGGCCGTGATCCCCGGCGTCGTGCGGCCGCACGCCGGTCTGGCACAATGCCCGCCAGCAATCCGGCTCAAATCCCAGTTGCTTGGTTCGATCGAAGGGACCGTTGCTTCGTCCCGACCTGCGTCCACCAACGACCGTAGCGACGGGTCGGGGCAAGGATCGCCAACGGCGACCGGCGGCAGCCGGCGCGCAGCGTCCTTGCGGCGGCCCGATGCTGCGGCCACACTCGCTCAAGGAGGAACCCTTGCCTGATCGACTGAACAACCTTCTTGGAAACGACAGCTAGTCAAGGCGATGGGCATGACCGGGATTTCCAAGAGCCAGGTCAGTCCGCTGTGCGCCGAGATCGACGACAAGATCGGCGCCTTCCTGGACCGGCCGCTGGAAGGCGACTGGCCCCATCTGTGGCTCGACGCGACCTATATGTGAAGGTCCGCCAGAACGGGCGCATCGTGTCGGTGGCAGTGATCGTCGCCGTCGCCGTCAACAGCGATGGCCGGCGCGAGGTGCTGGGTTTGACGGTCGGCGCGACTTCGGCGACCGAGATCGGCTGCGGGCGATCTTAAGCCGCTGGACGATTTTGGCGGCGCGCTCGCATGAGCTCTACAGCTCCCATTTTCGGCTATCCACGTTCGCCCCTTGGCAACTGCCGCCTTGAGCCCTTCATGTGCATCCGAGATCACCAGCTTGACACCGCGCAAGCCACGCCGGGCGAGAGTGCGAAGGAAGGCTGTCCAAAAAGTCTCGGCCTCGGAGGCGGTTTCGACAAGGGCGAAGCCGAGAGCTGCCGCAAGATGGCTTTTGGCCCACCCCAAGGCCAGCAGCAAATTGGCGCCGTTGTTCAACCAGGTGTCGCGGGCGGCGAGCGCCATGACCTGAGCCTGACCACGGAAACCGCCTCGAAATCGAAGGCGTCGAGGGTCTTGCCGGGCGGTCGCCGAGCTTCAGCGAGATGGCGTTCGAGGCGGCGACGGCCGGGCTCTGCCGTCTCGTGTTCGGCCAGGGCGGTGAGATCGAACAGACCAACTGGGCGGGAGGAAGCCGCAGTTCGGCCAGAAGCAGCTGGATGCGGGCATCGCCGCCGAGATTGGTGGTCTTTCATACCGCTAAGCCTGGCCGGGAGGTGCCGAACTCGTCGTAAAGATGCAGGGGCGCCAACTCGACGGAGAGCACTGGGGCGTGCAGTAGGTGCGCCACCGCTTCGGCCTCGCGTTCCGCGCCGGGTAGCGCGGGTATCGTCCCGTCGAGCGATATCCCGCCACCCGGCACAATCATATGAACGTGCGGATGGTGGGTCATTGTCGAGCCCCAGCTGTGGAGCACGGTGGTGGCGCCGATGCGAGCGCCGAGGTACTTGGGATCGGCGGCGATCGTGAGCATACCCGCCTTGCTGGTCCCTCTCCGCTCCCGGCAGCATGCCAGCGCGACGGTTTCCTTTAGGATCTACGTCGGCTCGAGCAGCCTGAAGGATGCACGCGCCAACAACTTCCAGCTGCTGTCCTGCTTCTGCCAGACTTGCAAGACACCGATCTTGGGGTTGGTGATTTTGCCGTCGAGTTCGCTTTCCGACACCCACAGATGACGCACTATGACGTTGTTGCCAACGATCGCGACTGTGAGGTCCGGAAAAGCACCGACCCTGCGAGAGGCGAGCCGGCCGGCTTATACTCGGGCTCGCGAGAACCGACCGGTTGCCCTCGGTCGCGGCGTGTCCGGCGTATGGGCGACGGATTTGCGCTTGGACGCAAGCGGCGTTGCTAGTGCGCGCTTTTCAGTCGATTAAATTCGATGGCGAAGAATTTAGTAAGACGTCCGATCGCGGACATGTCGGCAACATTTGTTCCGCTGCATAAACAATATTTCAACCCAAAGTCGATCGTTTGGAGCGCTTATCGTTCTTCCGGCAGAATCAAACTCTTGCTCAGCAAGAGTTTCGTCTCGCACCATCAGTCTCTCTTCCACAGTGCAGTGATGGCTTCGGACTCTGCAGCTGCCAGGGAGACGGAGCCGCCGAAAGTGTTCCAACTGGGTTTCGGCTGGTTCGCCTTACGGGCCCGTTGCTTCCATGCGGCTGCCGCCGTTTCTTTTCTCGCCAACAACGTGGTGTACCGTTGTATTTGTCGACCCGATATACCCCGCGGTGCCCTTGATCCGACCGGACGGCCGAGAACGCGTAAAGGCGTGCTTGCCCAAGACTTGACCATGCGCTTCGTATGTTCTTCACAGCGTAAGCACCTGCTAACGCCGCTCTTGATGATTAACCGCATCTTTTGTTACCCGGGGGTGGTGATTAGTGGATAAGAGATTATAAAATCGGAATTCGAAAACGAGCCTATAACTGCACGCCGTTTTACTTTGAATACTTGCAGACCCCTCTCCGCCGGCGGCATTTTTTTCTCCGATAATGGGTAGACGCGCTTCTGAACGATTTGCAAGTTTTTCAATGGATTAGGGACACGCGACAATCAGATTGATTATCCTGGTAGGCCTGTGGATAAGGTATGCGCGACTTCGCGCATAGCTATGCGGAGCGCACATGATTTGGGCAGGCGCCGTGAGAACTTTTTTCGTTTAGACTGTGCATAATTATCAGCCGAAATATAAATGAAACAATTTATCTAGTAAATCTTCGAGATATATTTGAGATGTTACTTTACGGCCCGTCATCGAAGGGATTATCGACCTCGTTCTACTGAGAAGATCGAGGTCGATGTTCGTGACCACGAGCCGGTCGAGGCAGCCGCCAGAGCAATCGCGATCCGGCCGAGTTCGTTGCTCTACGACGTTTCGAAATGGTCGAGGATTGCGCGAAGGTCGTCAAGTTCCTTGCTACCGACCTATCAGACTATGTGGCCGGAGCGGTGATCCCGATCGATTGGTGCGCGGATAGCCATCTCACACGCGCAGGGCGGGTAGGCGATGCTGTGTTCGTGGTAGATCGGATCATAGAGCATGGCCCGGACAGCGTTCTTGACCCGGAGTCACAAGCAGAGTCACAAAGCCGCTGTCGGTGATCCGGAAAGTGGCGGGAATCCTTGGGTTTTGGGTCTATTGGGTCAATTCCCGCCCCTGGGCACCATCGGTGCTTCGGTCGTCGGCTCTGCATCATGTAGCTGCCCTGCGCCGCGTCGAAGCGCTGGACGGCTTCGACGAGGACATATCTCTTTATAAACATCTCGCCGCAATTGCCGAGTTCGGGGCAGAGTTCGATCGCTATTACGGGAAAAGCAGACATCGCGGTTGCTCGAGGTCCTGGGCTTCTCGGCGCCGGCTGATATGTTGACTTCAAGGGCGGTCCCAAATACCCCGCGATGACGAGTTCGAAGACCACAACGTGTTGCGTACCTGTCCCTACATCGGTAGAGTTGCGGCAGCCAGCGCTGGAAGCCCTTTGAAGCGCTTTACAGATCGAGATGGAGAACAGGCGTCCTTGAGCGGGCGCAGCAAATCAGCACATAACGCTCGCGACCATAATCTCTGACTACCTGATCGCGATGATCGGGCTCGCCCTCGAGATAGCGCGTCAAACAGGCGCCGCAATAGCCGAGCTGACAGGAGGTGGGAACGACGATGCCGTTACGGCGGAGCACGTCGACGATCGTCTTGCCGACCGGAATTTCGTATTCGACGCCGCGTTTCGCGAGCCTGACGCGGAACGGCTGATCCTCGACGACCTGCCCAGCCGGCGGTGCCGTGAAATATTCGCAGTGCGTGCTGCCCGTCGGCCATTCCTTCGCCGCTTCGGCCGCGGCCGCCATCAAGCTCGCCGGACCGCAATAATAGAGATGGGTTCCGGGTCGAGGATCACGGAGCGCCGCGGCGATATCGAGACCGCGTGCTGGATCGCCGCCGTCGTGATGGAAGCGGACCCGTCCTTCTGCGGCGAGGGGCGCCAGATCGTGATGAAACGGCGTCCTTGCGGCCGAACGCGCGCAGTAATGGAGCCGAAAATCGACGCGGCGCCGCTGCAGCTCGGCGAGCATCGCGATGATCGGCGCAATGCCGATCCCGCCGGCGATCAGAAGATGTCGCTCAGCTGTTGCATCAAGCGGGAAGTTGTTGCGCGGCGGTGAGACCTCGACGAGATCGCCGACCCGAACGGTGTCGTGCAGGTAGCGCGAGCCGCCGCGGCTCGCGTCCTCGCGCAGCACCGCAATGCAATAGCGCCGACGTTCGGCGGGATCGTTGCACAGCGAGTAATGCCGCAGGAGCTCGCCGAGCCGCAAGTCGATATGGGCGCCGGCCGCAAATCGCAGCAGGTCGCGTCCGCGTGGGTCGACGAGTTCGTACCCGTTGATAGCTTCGGCGAGATGTGTGATCGAGCGGACGCGCAGCTGCATGGTCTTGGTTTGCCCGAACTTCTCGAAAGACGCCAATCATTTGTATGTTTCGCGCAGGATATGCCCCGCATCAGCCAAGGAGGAGAGCCATCATGCTTGCAATTCCGACGCGTTGTTACCAGCCACGACGCGTCCGGCCGCGCCATAGTCAAAATCGACGAAATCGCGAAGAACCTCGTCTCGTCGCGGCCGGGCGCGACCTCCTGTGTCGTCTGGACGAGCCAAGGCTTTCCTGTCGACAACACTGGCAAAAAGGATGCAGGGCTGCGCAAAACCGGCACGACGCTCGACAACGGCACCGTCTTCCGCATCCTCGAGCTCGCTCCCGGAGCCAGCCCAAGAAATCATCGTACGGACTCGATCGATTATGCCGTGGTGATGTCGGGCGAAATCGACATGGAGCTCGACGGCTCGACAGTCCATCTCAAGGCCGGCGACGTGCTGGTGCAGCGCG
>Ga0306921_10002046_pt1 | contig 20070 bp, 14 predicted proteins | sample sta12Cox44000080_FD_203760 | JGI IMG/M metagenome (GOLD analysis project Ga0306921, IMG submission 203760) | Lab enrichment of tropical soil microbial communities from Luquillo Experimental Forest, Puerto Rico - statoxic.12C.oxic.44.000.080 (v2)... | ecosystem: Environmental > Terrestrial >... | reverse complement strand
TGGGCAGCAGCAGCGCGTCGCGATCGCGCGTGCCATCGCCGGGGACCCCGCATTCCTCCTCGCGGATGAGCCGACCGGGAATCTCGACTCCCTGATGTCGCGCCAGGTGATGGACCTGCTCGAGCAGATCAACGAGATGGGCACCACGATCCTGCTCGTCACCCACGACCCGGAGCTCGCGCGCCGCGCTCAGCGCAACGTGCACCTGGTCGACGGCCAGATCTCGGACTTCCGCGCCTACGAGCCGCACCCGAGCGTTGGCGGCGCCACGGGGGCGGCCGGCGCCGCCAGGGCCTGAGGGCGCAACCGTCCGCGCCAAGGAGCGAGTATGTTCGGTTATTACCTGCGACTTGCCTTGAAGAGCTTCGGCCGCAATCCCGGCATCACGGCCCTCATGGTGATCGCGATTGCGCTCGGCATCGCCGTGTGCGTGATGACGCTCACCGTCTATCACGCCATGTCGGGCAATCCCATCTGGTGGAAGAACGACCGCCTGTACGCGGTGACCATGGACAACTGGGATCCGCTGCGCCGGCTGATGCCGAATTTGGACCTGCCACCGTTTGAGATGACCTACAAGGACACGCAGTTCCTCCTCGCCTCGAACATCCCGCTGCGCAAGGTGGTGATGTACAGCACGCTCGGCGTGATCAGCGGTGTGGGCACCGAGCCCCCGGCCCAGGTCGCGACCCGCGTCACCACGGCCGACTTCTTTGCCATGTTCGAGGTGCCCTTTCGCTACGGCAACGGCTGGAGCGCCGGCGCCGACAAGCCGGCGCAGCCGGTCATCGTGTTATCACGCGCCGAGAACGACAAGCTGTTCGGCGGCGCCAACAGCGTCGGCCGCACGCTGCGCTGGAACGATCGCGAGTTCCGTGTCATCGGGGTGCTGAGCGACTGGTTCCCGCGGCCGCGCTACTACGATCTCAACGGCAGCGGCAGCTTCCAGCCCCCGGACGCCGCCTACATCCCCTACGGCTGGGGCACGGATCTGCAGCTGCTGAACCAGGAGGAGAACGATTGCTGGCGGCCCGAGAAGCTCGACACCTACCGGGACTACGAGGCGTCCGACTGCGTCTGGCAGCAGATGTGGGTGGAATTGCCGGATGCCGCGAGTCGCGAGCGTTTCCAGTCGTTCATGGACGGTTACTGGGCCGAGCAGCGCCACGCCGGGCGCTTCCCGCGCCCGAAGGACAATCGCCTCACCGACGTCGCCCAGTGGCTGCGCGATAACAGGGTGGTCGACAACGACAACCGCGTGCTGGTCGGCCTGGCATTCGCTTTCCTCGCGCTGTGCCTCATCAACACCGTCGGCCTCCTGCTCGCCAAGTTCCTGAACGGCGCCGCGGTGACTGGCATCCGCCGCGCGCTCGGCGCGAGCCGCCGGCAGATCTTCGCTCAGCTGCTGATCGAGGTGGGGTTGTTGTCGGTGCTCGGCGCCCTGCTCGGCCTCGCGCTCGCAGCGCTCGGCCTCATCGCCGTGCACCACCTGTACGCCGCGGCACACCTGGGAGAGCGCGGCGGCTACCAGGAGCTGACGCACTTCGATGTCGTCGGAGTCGTCTGGGCCGTGATACTCGCGGTCGCGGCGACGCTCGCCGCCGGGTTGTATCCCGCCTGGCGCATCGGGCGACTCGCGCCCGCGGTGTACCTGAAGAGTCAGTGAGGAGCCCGCCATGAGTCTCGACATCCGCCCCACCCTCTCGGCGTTGCTGCGCAACCGTACCGGCGCCGTGCTGGTCGCCGCGCAGGTCGCCATCGCCCTCGCCGTGCTCGCGAACGCCGCCTACATCGTCGTGCAGCGCATCGAGAAGATTAATCGCCCGACCGGCATCGACGAGCAGAACATCCTGGTGATCGAGAGCGAAGGTTTCACCGGCCGCTTCCACCAGACCACCTCGGTCCAGGAAGACCTGGCCTACCTGCGCGGGGTGAGCGGCGTCATCGCCGCGACCGCGACCAACTCCGTTCCGCTCTCGGATGGCGGCGACAACGATTCGCTGGTCACACGCCCCGACGAGCCGCGCCACGGTTATATCAACGACATCGAGATCGACGAGCAGGGTCTCGACACGCTCGGCGTCAAGCTCGTCGCCGGCCGCAACTTCCGGCACGAGGAGATCCAGCCGCCACGCACCAAGACCGACATATCGCACTTCGTGCCGGTGATCATCGTCAGCCGCGAGCTCGGCGAGTACCTGTTTCCGCATCAGAACCCGCTCGGCAAGCAGGTGTGGGACGTGTTGAATCACGCCGCGACGATCGTCGGCGTGGTCGACCCGGTCATGGGGACTTTTCCGCACGGCGACTACCCGGGCCGGGTGTTCTTCCTGCCGCGCCTGCCCGATGAGTTCATCGGGGTGCGCTACCTGGTGCGCACCCGGCCGGGGCAGCGCGACACGGTCGCGCGCCTGATCGAGGCGCAACTCGTCACCTCCAACCCCGACCGCGTCATCAACTACGTGCGGCCGTTGACGTATTTCAAGAACCTGAGCTATCTCGGCGACAGCTCCATGGAGATCTTCCTCCTCACGGTCACCGCACTCGTGATCGCCGTAACCGCGCTCGGTGTCTTCGCGCTCGCGACCTTCAATGTCAGCACACGCACCAAACAGATCGGCACCCGCCGCGCCGTCGGCGCACGCCGCCGCGACATCGTGCGCTACTTCCTCATCGAGAACGGCCTCATCATGAGCGGCGGCGTCCTCACCGGCTGTGCGCTCGCGCTGGCGGCCGGCTACTGGCTGTCGGTGCACTACGCCCTGCCGCGGCTCGACCTGTACTACCTCGTCGCTGGCGTGCTGGCGCTGTGGGGCATCGGGCAACTGGCCGCGTGGCAGCCGGCGCGACGCGCCGCGGCGGTGCCGCCATCGGTGGCAACCCGCACCGTGTGAGTACGCCGCGCGCGCTGCGTGGGGTGTTAGCATCGGCGCCATGAGCACGGTCTCCGCGGATTCGCTGCAGGCGAGTCTCGCCAACCGCACGATCCTCGTGATCGATGACAGCGAGGCGGTGCGCACCGCCTTCGAGGTGCTGCTGTCGCTGCACGGCGCGCGCGTGCTGGGGGCGGCCACTCCGCAAGAGGGCCTGGCGGCGCTCGCCCGCGAGAGCGTCGACCTCGCCATCCAGGACATGAATTTCCGCCGCGCCGCCACCAGCGGTGAGGAGGGCATCGCGCTCTTTCACGAGGTCCGCGCGCGCTTTCCGCACGTACCGATCGTGTTGCTCACCGCCTGGACGCACCTCGAGACGGCGGTCGAGCTGGTGCGCGCGGGCGCCGCCGACTACATCGCCAAGCCCTGGGACGACGCGCGCCTCCTCACCAGCGTGCGCAACCTGCTCGACCTCGGCCGCGCGCGCGCCGAGACGGCCGAGTGGCGCCGCGCGCGGCGCGAGGCACGCGCGGAGCTCGCCGAGCGTTTCGACCTGCGCGGCGTCATCTACGAGAGCGAGGCCATGCACGCGCTGGTCTCTACCGCGACCCAGGTGGCGCGCGCGGACGTGCCGGTGCTCATCCTGGGTCCCAACGGCGTTGGCAAGGAAGTGCTGGCGGACATCGTACAGGCGAACTCGGAGCGCGCCACGCGCCCCTACTTCAAGGTGAATCTCGCGGCACTGCCCGTCGAGCTCATCGAGGCGGAGCTCTTCGGCACCGAAGCGGGCGCCTTCACCGGCGCGCGGGCGCGCAGCGGGCGCTTCGAGGCCGCCGATGGCGGCACGCTGTTTCTCGATGAGCTCGGGACGCTGAGCGGCAGCGGCCAGGCGAAGCTGCTGCGCGTGCTGCAGACGGCCGAGTTCGAACGCCTCGGCTCGAATATCACGCGCCGCACGCGCGTGCGTGTCATCGCCGCCACCAACACCAACCTCCGCCAGGCGATCCGCGATGGCACCTTCCGCGAGGATCTGTACTACCGGCTGAACGTCATCGAGCTCGCGGTGCCGCCGCTCGCCGAACGGCGTGAAGACATCCTGCCGCTCGCGCAGCACTTCCTCGAGCGCGGCTTCACGCTGGCCGCGGCGGCCGAGGAAGCGCTGCGGCGCTACCCCTGGCCGGGCAACGTGCGCGAGCTGCAGAACGCCATCCGTCGCGCCTGCCTGCTCGCGACCGGCAGCGTCATCGGCGTAGCGAGCCTCAACCTGCCGGCGGGTGAGCCGGGCGGTGATGATGCCGTGCACCTGGACCGCGCGGCGGTCGAACACGCCCTCGAGCGCGCCCACGGGGTGATCGCCCACGCGGCGCGCGAGCTCGGCCTGTCCCGCCAGGCACTCTATCGGCGCATGGAGAAGCTCGGCCTGCGGGGACCGTGAGGATGCGCTGGTCACTCGCCGGACGTGCCACCGCTGCGCTCGCCGTGAGCAGCGGGCTCGCCGCCGCCGTGACGGCACTCGCCGGGCGTTGGCTGCCGCCGCTGCCGGCGGCCCTGTGCGGCGTCGCCGCGGTCGTGCCGCTCGCGTTGTGGCTGGGCCCGCGGATCGCGCGGCCCTGGGTGCGCGTGGTGCGCGCGGTCCGTGACGGTATCGTGAGCCTCCACGATCGCGACTTCAGCCTGAGTATCGGCTCGACGCCCGATGCCGAGCTCGGCGCGCTCACCGCCGCCTACAACTCCCTCGGCGAGGTGCTGCGGCGCGAGCGGCTCGATCTGTACCAGCGCGAGCTGCTGCTCGATACCGTGATCCAGACGACACCGCTCGCCATGGTGCTCACCGATGACGGCGGCCGCGTCGTCTACAGCAACGTCGCGGCGCGGCAGCTGCTGCACGGCGGCCACAAGCTCGAAGGCCGCGACCTCGAGAGTGTGCTCGGCGCGGCACCTGCGCCGCTGCGCGAGGCGCTCGGCAGCGACGGCGACACGCTCTTCACCATGGAGGTCGACGGTGAGGCGCAGGTCTACCACCTCTCACAGCGGCGCTTTCTGCTCAACGCGCGCCCGCACCGCCTGGTGCTGCTCAAGCAGCTCACCCGCGAGCTCGCCGCGCAGGAGGTGGCCATCTGGAAGAAGGTGATCCGCGTCATTGCGCACGAGCTCAACAATTCGCTGGCGCCGATCACCTCGCTCGCGCATTCCGGGCAGTTGCTGGCGCAACAGCCGGAGGCGGCGCAGCTCGAGCGCGTGTTCTCGACCATCGCCGGCCGCGCGGCGCACCTGGCGAGCTTCATCGACGGTTACGCGCGCTTCGCCAAGCTGCCGCGGCCGCGGCCGGCGCCGGTCTCGTGGCAGCGTTTCCTGGCGCGGCTCGAAGGTACCGTACCCTTTCGTATCGATGGAACCGTGCCGCCGCAGCCGGCGAGCTTCGACGAGAGTCAGCTCGCCCAGGTGATGATCAATCTGCTCAAGAACGCCGCCGAGTCCGGCTCGGCGCCGGAGGCCATCACGGTCGCGGTGCGCGCGGCCGCGCCGGGGTTCCGCGTCGAGGTCGGCGATCGCGGCAGCGGGTTGAGCCCGAGCACGCTGCGCGATGCGCTGCTGCCCTTCTACTCCACCAAGCCCGCGGGCACCGGTCTTGGACTCACACTGTGTCGCGAGATCGTCGAGGCGCACGGCGGACGCCTGAGCCTCGCCAACCGCGAAGGCGGCGGCGTTCTGGTCACCGTGTGGCTGCCGTGAGTCTCGGCGGTCGTGAAGGCTCAGGAGGCGCGGGCGCCGGGCGCGCTGCGCCGCCGCGTACCGGCACGCAGGGCTCCCTTGGACGTGCCCGCCGGGCGCCGCACGCCGCCGTTGGTGCGTCGCTTGACTGCGCCGGCGTCGGCTGCGCCTTTCGCCTCGGTGGCGTGCGCGGCGGCGACAGCCTGGGCGGCGGCAGCGATGTCGAGCCCCTGAAGGTAGCGGCGGAAGTCGCGGCCGAGCGCCGGATGGCCGAGCGCGTACTCGACCGTCGCCTGCAGGTACCCGAGCTTGCTGCCACAGTCGTAACGCTTACCCTCGAAGCGATAGGCGTAGACGGCTTCTTCCCGCATCAGCGAAGCGATGCCGTCGGTGAGCTGGATCTCTCCGCCGGCGCCGCGACCGATACGCTCGAGGTGCTCGAAGATCGCTGGCGCCAGCACGTAGCGGCCTACGACCGCGAGGCTGGAAGGTGCGGCGGCCGGCTTCGGCTTCTCGACGATGTTGCGCATGCGACTCGTGGTTGCACGATCGGCCTCGACGGCCACGATGCCGTACTTGTCGGTATCGTTGCGCGGCACGACCTCGACTCCGAGGATGCTGGCGCGTTTTGCGTCGTAGACCTGTGCCATCTGCGCGAGCACGGCGACCTCGCTCAGGATGAGATCGTCGGCGAGGTGCACGAAGAAGGGCTCCGCACCGACCGCAGGCTGGGCACAAAGTACCGCGTGCCCGAGCCCGAGCGGCGCCGGCTGGCGGATGTAGATGCAGGAGGCGTACGAGGGCAACACACCGCGCAGCTGATTGAGCAGATCGCTCTTGCCCTGCTGCTCCAGCATGTGCTCGAGCTCCGGATCGGAATCGAAGTGGTCCTCGATGGCCCGCTTGGTCGCGCCGGTGATGAACACGAGCCGCTGCGCACCGGCGACGAGCGCCTCCTCGACCGCATACTGGATGAGTGGCTTGTCGACCACCGGCAGCATTTCCTTCGGGCTCGCCTTGGTGGCCGGCAGGAAGCGTGTGCCGCGGCCCGCGACCGGAAACACAGCGGTACGGATAACCGACCTCGACGTCGACCTCATTGGCAATCTCTCCTTGAGCACAGCCGCCCGCCTCACGAGGCCCGCGCGGTGCGCTCGGCACGCTCGGCCCACTTGAAGATATTGGGACGCAGGCTGTCCCAGGCGTGACACTTCGGGCAGCGCCAGTACCAGCGCACGCTGTTGAGCCCGCACTCATCGCACTGGTACCGGCCACCGGCTTCGCCGATGCGGGTCAGCAGCGCACTGAGCGAGGTGGCCTCGGCGAGCGAGTCGACCCCGGCGCCGAGCTGCGTGCTGATTGCGGGCAGTTGCGCCACGTGCTCGGGCGGCACTGCGGTGGCGAGCAGCCACGCGAGCTGCCGCGGGCTCACGTCGCCGCTTTGCCGCAGGCGCCGGCCGAGCTCATTCAGCATGTCGGTGCTGTGTGTCTGGCGGGCGATGGCGAGCACCGCGGGAACGATCTCGAGCGCGAGGCCCGGCGAAGTCTCGAGCGCATGCAGGTAGAGCGGCAGCGCGCCGCGCAGATCGCCCGCCTGCTCCGCGATGCGCGCCGTGAGCATGTCGGCCCGCGGCAGCTGCGGCTGATGGGTGCGCGCCTGGCGCAGCAGTGTGCGGGCACGGGCGCTGTCGCCCTGCAGCAGGGCGTGCTCGGCGAGCTCGCACAGGTAGTGCGCGGCCACGCGTGCGCGCTCCTCCTGCACCGCCTGGGGCAGCTCGTGAAACACCTTGAGCGCCTTGGCCCAGTCGCCCTGCGCCTCGTAGATGCTCTCCAGGTGATCGAGCGCCGCGTGCCGATACTCGCGCGAGGCGGCGAGCTCTTCCAACACCCGCTCGGCGCGGTCCATGAGTCCGGCGCTCTGGTAGTCGAGTGCCAGAGCGAATGCGGCCTTGTCGGCGAGTGCCGTGCCGCCGTGATCGCGCAGCCGCGAGTGGATGGCGATGGCGCGATCGACCTCGCCGCGCCGCCGGAAGAGACTGCCGAGAGCGAACTGGATCTCGGCCGCATCGCCGTCGGCTTCCGCCATGCGCGCGAAGATCTCGGCGGCGTGGTCGAAACGATCGTTGATGAGGTGCTCGAGGCCGACGTAGTAATCGCGCGGCAGACGCACCGTGCGCGCTACGCCGTTACGGCGGCCGAGAAACCAGGCCGCCAGCCCCACGAGGATGAAGGCCAGCGCCAGAAGCAGTGGAGGCAGCTCGAACACGACTGCCGACGATAGCAGGTCCGTGTGGCACCGGCGACCGCCGGGGCCCGTCCCGCTCAGTCCCGGATGGGCCGCCCGGCGCCGTCGTTCACCCGCTCGCGCAGGTCCTTGCCCGGCTTGAAGTGGGGGACGTGCTTGCCCGAGAGCGCCACCGCTTCGCCCGTCTTGGGATTACGTCCCTGGCGCGGGGGGCGAAAGTGCAACGAGAAGCTGCCGAAGCCCCGGATCTCGATGCGCTCTCCCTGCGAGAGCGCATCGCTCATGATCTCGAGAATCTGCTTCAGCGCCAGCTCGACGTCCTTTGCCGGCAGGTGCTTCTGCTTGGCGGTGATGATCTCGATGAGTTCCGACTTCGTCATGCTCTTGATCAGCGGCTTTCTCCCGATCCGATGTGCTCCTTCAGCAGATCCCCGAGGCTGGTGCCGGAGGTCGCGGTCTCGGAGCGATAGCTCTGCACCGCCTCCGCCTCCTCGTGGGCTTCCTTCGCCTTGATCGACAACGAGATGGTCCGTGACTTGCGGTCGACGCCGGTGAATTTGGCCTCGACCGTCTCCCCGACCTTCAGCACCGCGCGCGCGTCCTCGACGCGGTCGCGACCGAGCTCGGAGGCACGCAGTTGGCCCTCGATGCCGTTGCCGAGGTCGATGATCGCGCCGCGGGCATCGACCTCCTTGACCACGCCGCGCACGATCGTGCCCTTGGGGTTGTCGGCGATGTAGGCGGAGAAGGGATCCTTGGCGAGCTGCTTGATGCCGAGCGAGATACGCTCGCGCTCGGGGTCGATCGACAGCACCATGGCTTCGAGCTGCTGCCCCTTCTGGTAATTGCGCACCGCTTCCTCGCCCGGCTGGTCCCAGGAGATGTCCGAGAGGTGCACCAGGCCGTCGATGTTGCCCGGGAGCCCGATGAAGATGCCGAAGTCGGTGATCGACTTCACCTGACCCGCCACCTTGTCGCCGCGGTTGTAGTTCTCGGCGAACTCTTTCCACGGATTCGCCTGGCACTGCTTGAGACCGAGCGAGATGCGCCGCCGCTCCTCGTCGACATCGAGCACCATGACCTCGACTTCCTGCCCGGTGTGCACGACCTTGGCGGGATTGACGTTCTTGTTGGTCCAGTCCATCTCCGAGACGTGCACCAGGCCCTCGACGCCGTCCTCGATCTCGACGAAGGCGCCGTAGTCGGCGATGTTGGTAACCTTGCCGAACACCCGCGTGCCCGGCGGATAGCGGCGCGCGATGTTCTGCCACGGATCGGCGCCGAGCTGCTTCAGCCCGAGGCTGACGCGCGAGCGCTCGCGGTCGAACTTGAGGATGCGCACCTCGATCTCATCGCCCACCTTGACGACCTCGGACGGATGCTTGACGCGCTTCCAGGCCATGTCGGTGATGTGCAGCAGACCGTCGATGCCGCCGAGGTCGACGAATGCACCGTAGTCGGTGAGGTTCTTGACCGTGCCGCGCACCACGGCGCCTTCCTGCAGGTTGTCCATGAGCGCCGAGCGCTCGGCGGAGAACTCCTGCTCGACCACCGCGCGCCGCGAGACCACGACGTTATTGCGCTTCTGATCGAGCTTGATGACCTTGAACTCGAGCGGCTTACCTTCGAGATAGGAGGTGTCACGTACCGGACGCACATCGACGAGCGAGCCCGGCAGGAATGCGCGGACGTTCTCGATCTCGACCGTGAAACCACCCTTGACGCGGCCGGTAATCACGCCGGTCACGATCTCGGACTTGTTGAATGCCTCCTCGAGGCGCGTCCAGGTGCGTGCGCGCTTGGCCTTCTCGCGCGACAGGCGCGTCTCGCCGGTGCCGTCCTCGACCGAGTCGAGTGCGACCTCGACCTGGTCGCCGGCCTTGACCTCCACCTCGCCGCGTTCGTTCTTGAACTGCTCGAGGGGGATGACGGCTTCGGACTTCAGTCCTACGTTGACGATGACGACGTCGCTGGTGACGTCCACGATGAGCCCGGTGAGGATCATGCCCGGGCGGATGCGCTGATTGGCGAGACTTTGCTCGAATAGTTGGGCGAAACTTTCTGTCATACCTTCACTAGTGGCACGCACAACGGCGTGTGTGTACTGGAATCGCATCCGCTGCGACCCAGGAAAACATAACGGGCACCCGCATCCTGCGCGTGCCTTCCTCCGACTTCCTTGGCTCCCTTAGCGTTCGCGACGAACGGCCCTCAGGGCCACAAACGACGAGCGGCCCCCAGTTCCAGCACCCGCTGCGTCACCTGCTCCACCGACAGGCCGGTCGAGTCGATGACACACGCGTCGGGTGCGGCTTTCAACGGGGCGACCTCACGGGTCTGATCCCTAAAATCCCGCTCGGCTATCTCGCGCGAAAGGGCGGGAAGGCTAACATCGGAACCCTTGTCTTTCAACTGCTTATGTCGGCGCAGGGCCCGCTCCTGGGGGGTGGCCGTCAGGAATATTTTCAGCTCCGCCTGCGGGAACACCACGGTCCCCATATCCCGCCCGTCAGCCACCAGCCCCGGGGGTCTCGCAAAGGCCCTTTGGCGGGCGAGCAGCGCCTGTCGGACACCCGGCCAGGCAGCCACCCGCGAGGCGCCATGCCCCGCCTCCTCCGAGCGGACTGCAGTCGTCACATCACGCCCCTCGAGCGCGATGCGCTCACCGCCATCGGCGGCAACCGTGAACGCCACGTCCATGCGCGCGGCGATTGCCGCGTGACCGGGCTCATCGTCCGGCCGGAGACCGGCGACGACCCCGGCGAGCGCGACCAGCCGATAGAGCGCACCACTGTCGAGCAGGTGCCAGCCGACTTGGCCTGCGACCGCGCGACTGATGGTGCCCTTGCCCGAGCCGCTCGGGCCGTCGATGGTGACGATGGGACAGACCTGGGACTGTGCCATCGCAACAGTGTCCCTCAGAGTCTCGTGAGGCCCAAGCCGGCCTGCCGCGCGCAGTCCTCGAACCCCGGGAAGCTGGTCGCCACGTTGGCGACGTCCACGATCTCGATCGGAGCGCGCGCCCGCAGCGCGGCCACCGCGAAGGACATGGCGATGCGGTGATCCCCGCGGCTGTCGATCGTGCCGCCCGCGAGACTCCCGGTGCCGCGAATCCACAGCCCATCGGGCAGAAGCCGGTGCTCGACGCCGAGTACTGCAAGGCCCGCGGCCATCGCAGCCAGGCGGTCGCTCTCCTTCACCCGCAGCTCCGCAGCGCCGCGCACGAGTGTCTCGCCGCGCGCACAGGCGGCGGCGATGAAGAACACGGGAAGCTCATCGATCGCGAGCGGCACCAGGTGCCCGGGGACGGTGATGCCCGACAGCGGACTCGCCCTCACCTCGATGTCCGCGACCGGCTCGGCGTTATGTCGCGTGGCGCCGCCGCTACGCGGCAGCACGCGGATGTCGGCACCCATGAGCTGCAGCATCTCGAGGAGCCCCGTGCGTGTCGGGTTCACGCCGATGTTGGTGAGGCGCAGCGGCCGCTCGGCGGCGAGCGCCCCGGCCACGAGAAAGAAAGCCGCCGAGGAGAAATCCGCCGGCACCTCGATGGCGGTGGCGCGCAGCGCCTGGCCACCGTCCAGTGCCACCGCCCCGGGGTGCTCCTCGAGCTCCACGCCGAAGGCCCGCAGCATGCGCTCGGTGTGATCCCGCGACGGGGCGGGTTCGCGGACGACCGTGCGCCCGCTCGCGGCAAGCGCAGCGAGCAGCAGCGCGGACTTTACCTGTGCGCTCGCCACCGGCAGCGAGTACTCGATGGCGCGCAGCTGCGGAGTGCCGTGGATCAGGACCGGCGGCCGTCCGTCGTGAGTGTCGACGCGTGCACCCATCGCGCGCAGCGGCTGCGCGACGCGCTCCATCGGCCGGCGCATGAGCGACTCATCGCCGATGAGCGTCGCATCGAAAGGCTGCGGTGCGAGCAACCCCATCATCAGGCGCATCGCCGTGCCGGCGTTGCCGAGATCGAGCGCCGCGGACGCGGCCCGCAGCGCACCCGCGCCGTGCACGTGCACCACGGTTGGCGACGGCCGCTCGATGCGCACCCCGAGCGCGCCGAGCGCACGCGCGGTGGCAAGACAATCCTCGCCGTCGAGGAAGCCGCGGATATGGGTGTCGCCCTGCGCGATCGCTCCGAGCAGCAGCGCGCGGTGCGAGATCGACTTGTCGCCCGGCACGGTGAAGGTCCCCGTGACCGTGCCGCCCGGAGCGGCGCGCCAGCGAGCGGCCGGTGTGCTCACTGCACCGCCCGCGGATAGGAGCCGAGCACACGATAGAGCGAGGCGCGCTTCTTCAGCGCGGCGAGCGCGCGCGCGACGTGCGGCTCCTCGGCGTGCCCCTCGAGATCCATGAAGAAGACGTAGTCCCACTTGCGGCGTCGCGAGGGGCGCGACTCGATACGCGTCAGGCTGACGCGATGCCTGGCCAGCGGCTCGAGCAGCCGGTAGAGCGCCCCCGGAGCGTCGGTGTGGCCGACGGAGACGAGGAGCGTGGTGCGGTCCTCGCCGCTCGGCGCGAACAGCTTCCGCCCGAGAACGAGGAACCGCGTGGTGTTATCCGCCCGATCCTCGATCGCGGCCGCGAGCATCTTCAGCCCGTAGACTTCGGCGGCGGTCTCGCCGGCGATTGCGGCGCTGCCTTTCTCGTCGCGGGCGCGCCGCGCTCCTTCCGCGTTGCTCGACACCGGCACCTGCTCGACGCCCGGCAGGTGCTCCTCCAGCCACTGCCGGCACTGGGCGAGCGATTGCGGGTGCGAGCACACGCGTACGATGCGCGCGAGCGTCGTCATTGCGCCCATCAGGTGATGGCGGATCCGCAGCTCGACCTCGCCGCAGATCTTCAGCGGCGAGGTGAGAAAGCGATCGAGGGTGTGGTTGACGGTACCCTCGGTGGAGTTCTCGATCGGCACCACGCCGAAGTCGGCGTTGGCCGCCTCGACCTCGTGGAACACCTCATCGATCGAGCCGAGCGGCAGCGCGCGCACCGAGTGACCGAAGTGATTGAGCACCGCCGTCTGCGTGAAGGTGCCCTCGGGTCCGAGAAACGCCACCTTGAGCGGCTCCTGCTGGGCGAGGCATGCCGACATGATCTCGCGAAACAGCCGCAGCACCTCCTCATCACGCAGCGGCCCGGCATTGCGGGTCCGCGCGAGGCGCAGCACCTGCGCCTCGCGCTCGGGACGATAGAAGTCCACCGTGCGGCCATCGTGCGACTTGGAGAGCCCCACCTGCTGCGCCAGTCGCGCGCGCTCGTTCAGCAGCCGGTGGATCTGCTCATCGACCGCATCGATGCGGGTGCGCATGTCCTCGAGCGCCGGCCGCCGCGGCGCCTCGCCGGCGCCCGCGGCGCGCTCGCGCCCGGCGCGGCGCTGCCCGGCGGGCGGATCCCTCGGACTGGCCATGCGCTTCAAAGGAGGCGCGCCGACAGCACGCCGTCGATGGCCCGGATCTCCTCGAGCAGCCCTGCGCCGAGTGCGCCGTCGGCGTCGATGAGCGTGTAGGCGTAATCGCCGCGGGATTTGTTGAGGAGATCCGCGATGTTGATGCCGTGGGCGGCGAGCGCCGTCGAGATCTGACCGACCATGTTGGGTACGTTGCGGTTGGCCACCCCGAGGCGCGTCGTGTTCGGCACCCGCGGCAGAATCGTGTCGGGATAGTTGACGCTGTTGCGGATGTTGCCGTTCTCGAGGAAGTCGCGCACCTGCTCGGCCACCATGATGGCGCAATTCTCTTCCGCCTCGGAGGTGGAGGCGCCGAGGTGCGGCAGTGTGATGACCCGCGGATGGTCCTTGAGCGCGCAGTGCGGGAAATCGCACACGTAGGCGTGCAGCCGTCCGGCATCGAGCGCCGCCACCACCGCCGCCTCATCGACGATCGCCGCGCGCGCGAAATTGAGGATCGTGCCGCCGTCCCGCATCAGGGCGAGACGCGCGCGATTGACGAGCGCCTGCGTCGCCTCATTCAGCGGTACGTGCACGGTGATGGCATCGGCGCGTGCAAACAGATCCTCGAGCGACAGCGCCTGCTCGGCGCTCGATGACAGCTGCCAGGCGCGCTGCACCGTGAGCTGCGGATCGTAGCCGAGCACCTTCATGCCGAGCGCCAGCGCGGAGTTCGCCACCTCGACACCGACCGCGCCGAGTCCCACCACGCCGAGCGTGCGGCCGGGAAGCTCGAAGCCGACGAAGCGCTTCTTGCCCGCCTCGACCGCCGCCTCGATGGCGGCATCATCACCGCTCAGCGCGCGGGCAAAGAGCCATGCCGGTCCGATATTGCGCGCCGCGAGCAGCAGTCCCGCGAGCACCAGCTCCTTCACGGCGTTGGCGTTGGCGCCCGGGGTGTTGAACACCGGGACGCCGCGGCGACTCATGTGATCGACCGGAATGTTGTTGACACCGACCCCGGCGCGCCCGATGGCGCGCACGGAGGGAGCGATGCCGGTGTCGTGCAACTGCGCCGAGCGCACCAGGATCGCATCGGGGTCGGAGACATCCGCGCCGACCTGGTAGCGCTCCGCGGGAAAGCGCGCGAGTCCGCGCGCGCTGATCTGGTTGAGGGTGAGGATGCGGAAGCTCATGGCCCATCAGCCGTGGCGGCGCGCGAACTCCCGCATGTACGCGGTGAGCGCCTCGACCCCCGCGAGCGGCATGGCGTTGTAGAGACTCGCCCGCATGCCGCCGACCGAGCGGTGGCCGGCGAGGTTGGCGAGGCCGGCGGCGCGCGCCCCGGCGAGGAATTCCTCATCGAGCCGTGCGTCGGCGAGCGTGAAGGGCACGTTCATCCACGAGCGGGAATCGAGTGCGACCGGGTTGCGGTAGAAGCCGGAGGCATCGATGGTGTCATACAGCAGCTGCGCCTTGGCGCGATTGCGCTCCCCGATCGCGGCGAGCCCACCCTGCGCCTTCAGCCAGCGCAGCACGAGCCCCGCGACGTACCAGGCGAAGGTCGCGGGGGTGTTGAGCATCGAGTGATCCTCGGCCATCGCGCGGTAGTCCCAGACGGCCGGTGTTCCAGGGCGCGCCCTGCCCGTCAGGTCCTCGCGCACGATCACCACGGTGAGGCCGGCGGGGCCGATGTTCTTCTGCGCACCGGCATAGATCAGGCCGAACTTCGCCACCTCGAGCGGCCGCGACAGAAGGGTCGAGGACATGTCGGCGACGAGTGGCACAGCGGCGGTGTCGGGTATGTAGGGAAACTCCACCCCACCGATGGTCTCGTTCGGGGTGTAGTGCACGTAGGCCGCACCATTCGTGAGACGCAGCGCCGCGGGTGCCGGCACGGTCGTGTAGTGGGAGGCGGCCTCGTCCGCCGCGACGTTCACCCGCGCGGTGTAGCGTTGCGCCTCGCGCAGCGCTTTCCTCGACCAGTGGCCGGTGTCCAGGTAGTCGACGGTCGAATCCGCACCGGCGAGATTGAGCGGCACCGCGGCGAACTGGCCCGTCGCGCCCCCCTGCAGGAAGAGCACCCGGTAATTCGCCGGCACGGCAAGGAGCTCGCGCAGCAGCGCCTCCGCCTCCTGCGCCACCGCGGTGAAGGCCTTGCCGCGGTGGCTCACCTCCATGACCGAGGTGCCGCTGCCCTGCCAGTCGAGCAGCTCGTCGCGGACCTGTTCCAGCACTTCCACGGGCAGCGTGGCCGGCCCCGCAGCGAAGTTGAATACCCGCACGAGCTCGATCGCCTTACGTTTCGGGAGGAGGTGGCAGCTCGTCGGGCGCGTCGCCGGGCGCGTCGCCGGGCGCGGCGTCGGGCGCGTCGTCCGTGACCCCTTCCTCGCCGTCCCCATCGAGGCTCTCGATGCGTTCGATGCCGACCAGTCGCTCGCCTTCGCCGAGACGGATGAGCCGCACCCCCTGGGTGTTACGACCCTGCACCGAGATGCCATCGACCGTGGTGCGCACCAGCGTGCCGGTCGAGCTGATGAGCATGATCTCCTGTCCCGACATGACCTGCAGCGCCGCTACCGTGAAGCCGTTGCGATCGGAGGTCTGGAGCGCGATCACGCCCTGACCGCCGCGGCCGTGGACCGGAAACTCCGAGAGCGGCGTGAGCTTGCCGTAGCCGGTCGCCGAGGCCGTGAGCACGTGGCCCTCGCCCACGACGATGAGTGCGATCAGGTCCTGACCGGCGCCGAGCTTGATGCCGCGCACGCCCGCGGCCTCGCGTCCCATGTGGCGCACTTCGCTCTCGTGGAAGCGGATCGCCTTGCCGCCGCTCGAGACCAGCACGATCTCGCGCTCGCCGTCGGTGAGCGCGACGCCGACCAGCTGGTCGTTCGGCGCCAGATCGACGGCGATGATGCCGCTGGTGCGTGGGCGCGAGAAGGCGGCGAGCGGAGTCTTCTTCACCGTGCCGGCGCGCGTCGCCATGAAGACGAAGTGCTGCTCGTCGTACTGCTTCACCGGCAGCAGCGCGTTGATCTTCTCGCCCTCTTCCAGCGGCAGGAGGTTCACCATCGGCTTGCCGCGCGAGCCGCGGCCCGCCTGCGGCAGCTCGTACACCTTGAGCCAGTACACCTTGCCGCGGTTGGAGAAGCACAGCACCGTGTCGTGCGTGTGCGCGACGAAGAGCTTCTCGACGAAGTCCTCGTCCTTCACGGCCGTAGCGGTCTTGCCGCGGCCGCCGCGCCGCTGCGTCTGGTACTCGGTGAGCGGCTGGCTCTTGGCATAGCCCGCGTGCGACAGCGTCACGACCACGTCCTGCGGCTCGATCAGGTCCTCGGTGGTGAGGTCGAGATGATCGCGGTTGATCTCGGTGCGGCGCGCATCGCCGTAGGCGTCGCGTACCTCAATGAGCTCGGCACGCACCACCTGCGTCAAGCGCTCGGGTCGGCCGAGGATGTCGCTCAGGTCGGCGATGCTCGTCAGCAGCTCGCGGTACTCGGCGACGATCTTCTCCTGCTCGAGGCCGGTGAGCCGGTGCAGGCGCATGTCGAGGATGGCCTGCGCCTGAGTCTCGGAGAGCCGGTAACCGCCGCCACGGAGGCCGGACTCCGCCGCGAGCCCCGGCGGCCGCGTGGAGATCGCCCCGGCGCGCGCCAGCAGCTCGGTCACGACGCCCGGCGCCCAGACGCGCGCCTGCAGCGCGGTGCGTGCCTCCGCGGGCGAGGCCGCCGCCTTGATGAGCGCGATCACGGCGTCGATGTTGGCGAGCGCGACCGCGAGGCCCTCGAGAATGTGTGCGCGCTCGCGCGCCTTGGCGAGCTCGTAGATGCTGCGCCGCGTGACCACTTCGCGGCGGTGACGAATGAAGGCTTCCAGCATCTCCTTCAGCGACATCAGCTTCGGCTGGCCGTCCTGCAGCGCCACCATGTTGATGCCGAACACCGTCTCCATCGGCGTGTGGGCGTAGAGGTTGTTGAGGACGATCTCGCTCACCTCACCGCGCTTGAGCTCGATGACGATGCGCATGCCGTCCTTGTCGGATTCATCGCGCAGGCCATCGGCGGCGATGCCATCGAGCTGCTTCTCGCGCACGAGCTCGGCGATGCGCTCGATCAGGCGCGCCTTGTTGACCTGGTAGGGAAGCTCGGTGACCACGATCGCCTGGCGATCGCCGCGGCCGACCTCCTCGATCGCGACCCGCGCACGCACCGACAGGCGCCCGCGCCCGGTGCGGTAGGCGGTGGCGATCTCCTGCGCGCCGTTGATGATGCCGCCGGTCGGGAAGTCGGGTCCGGGGACGTGCTGCATCAGCGCGGCGAGCGGCAGTGACGGATCATCGAGCAGTGCCACGCACGCGTTGATGATCTCGGTGAGATTGTGCGGCGGAATGTTGGTGGCCATGCCGACCGCGATACCGGTCTGGCCGTTCACCAGCAGGTTCGGTATGCGCGTCGGCAACACCGTGGGCTCGGTCTCGGACTCGTCGTAGTTGGGATTGAAATCGACCGTTTCCTTGTCGATGTCCGCCAGCAGCTCGTGCGCGATGCGCGTCATGCGCACCTCGGTGTAGCGCATGGCGGCGGGCGGATCCCCGTCCACCGAGCCGAAATTGCCCTGGCCGTCGACCAGCAGGTAGCGCATGGAGAACGATTGCGCGAGGCGCACGATGGTGTCGTAGACCGCGCTCTCGCCGTGGGGATGGTACTTGCCGATCACATCGCCGACGACGCGCGCGGACTTCTTGTAGGCTCTGTTCCAGTCGTTGCCGAGCTCGCGCATGGCGTACAGCACGCGCCGGTGCACGGGCTTCAAACCATCGCGTACGTCGGGCAGGGCACGCCCGACGATCACGCTCATTGCATAGTCGAGATAGGACTGCCGCATCTCTCCTTCGAGAGTGACCGGCACGACTTCGCGGGCGATATCAGCCATCAATCAGAACTTGGGATTGTCCAGGTGGTGCGCCACGTTGGGTGGCGAGATAAAGGCGAAATTCTAGCATGAACCAGGTCTGCGGCGGCCTCATCGGTACAGGCCGCCAAAGGAGGAACGCGCCGCGCGCGCGAGCCTGCGCGCGCAGCGGACGGCAGCGCCGCGCGGGCGTTACTGGCCCGGTCCCCGGAAGGTGAGCTTCCGCGCCAGCGCGCGATCGATCTCCTCGACCGCGAGCAGCGGGGTCGTCCTCACGCGGGTGAGTCCGGTGGACATCCCGGCGAGGGAGACGGCCGCCGCGGCCTCCGCGTTCGGCAGATCGACGATGGCGATCACATCGCGCTCACCCATCGTGTAATAGAAGGCCTCGAGCTTGCCGCCGACACTCTCCAGCAGCTTCTCGTTTGCCTGCCTGCGCGCCGTGGCCTTGTCCTTCATCAGTCCGCGTAGGCCGTCGACCGTGTAAGTCGTCTCGAAGAGGAATTTGGGCATGGCGTCCTCCTGTGCGCGATCGCGGGAATGCCCTGGATTCTACGCCCGCCGCCGCGCGCGTCCGGCGCGCGGCGCCGATATACTCACCATCGATGTCGATCGCGGACACCGCCGAATTCCTGATCGAGCCCCGCTGGCTGCTGCCGGTTGCGCCGGAGACCGCGGTGCTCGAGGGCCACGCCGTCGCAGTGAGCGGCGGGCGCATTCTGGCGCTGGGACCGGTTAAGGAGCTGCGTCAGCGATACCCGATGTGCGCACGCATCGTGCGTGAACGGCATGCGCTGCTGCCGGGACTGGTGAATGCACACACCCGCGCGTGCCACACGCTGTTGCGTGGTGTGCCCGTGCACGGGCCGCGGCTGCGCTGGATCCTCGAGACACTGTCACCCCTCGAGCGGCGCGCTCTGAGCGCGGACCTCGTGCGCGATGGCACGCGGCTCGCGATCGCCGAGATGCTGCGGGCCGGGATCACCTGTTACGCCGATGACAGCCCCCTGCCCGAGGAATCCGCGCGGGTCGCCGCCGCCGCGCAGGTGCGCGCGCTCATCGGCCTGCCGGTAAGCGATACACCGAGTCCCTGGGCCGAGGACGCGACTGCGCACCTGGCGAGGGCCGAGGCGCTGTGGGATGAGTACCGCAACGATGCCCGCATCGGACTGTATTTCGCGCCGCAACCGCTCGCGGGCGTGAGCGATGCCACCCTGGTGCGCGTGCGCCGCGTGGCGGATGAGCTCGAGGCGCGCATCGTGATCCACCTGGAGGACCTGTCGGACTCCGCCGGACACGCATTGCCTGCGAGTGCGGCAGCGTACGGGGCATCCGCCGGCGTCGCCGATGGCGCGACATCGCCGCGTCATGCAGGGCGTACGCGGCGCGTAGAGCAACTGCAGGCGCTCGGGCTCCTGCGCCCCGGATTCGCGGCGATTGGCGCCCTCGGTTGCCACGAGGACGGCGCGCAGCTGTTGGCACGGCACGGGGCGTCTCTCATTGCCTGCCCGCAGTCAGGGCTGCGTCTGCAACGCGGCGCCCGGGGGCTCCCGGGTGGCACGCCGGTCGCCCTCGGCAGCGACACACCCGCCGCCTGCTACGCGCTCGACATGCTGGCCGAGGCACGCAGCGCGGCCCTGCTCTACGGCCTCCCGGCACCCGAGGCGCTGCGCCTCGCGACGCTCGGCGGCGCGCTGGCGCTCGGGCTCGCAACGCAGGTGGGATCGATCGAGCCGGGCAAATCCGCCGATCTCGCCTGCATCGATCTCGATGCCTCGGGTTGCCGGCCGGCGGCGGACGTCGCCGCGGCCATCGTGTTCGGTGCTACCCGTGCGCAGGTGAGCGATGTGTGGAGCGCGGGCCGGGTGGCGGTGAGCGAAGGCCGCCTCCGGCTCTTCGATGAAGAGGAGCTCGCAGCGGTCGCCTCGCGCTGGTCGCAGCGCCTGGCGCTC
>Ga0306921_10002041_pt1 | contig 20078 bp, 10 predicted proteins | sample sta12Cox44000080_FD_203760 | JGI IMG/M metagenome (GOLD analysis project Ga0306921, IMG submission 203760) | Lab enrichment of tropical soil microbial communities from Luquillo Experimental Forest, Puerto Rico - statoxic.12C.oxic.44.000.080 (v2)... | ecosystem: Environmental > Terrestrial >... | reverse complement strand
CTCCTTTTCAAACAGGGCAATGCGAGTGGATGGCACAATGCCGACTATTTCGATCGTCTCTTCCTGCTTCTGGCCTTCATTCACATCGGCGCTCCCTCCAACATGGCCGCCGCCGTCGCTCTGGGCTGACGGCGCATTTGCCGCCGCATATTGAATCCGTTGTCCAAGCGCGTCCGAATCCGGCCAGAGTTTCTTTGCCAAAACTTCGTCAATAATCGCCACCTTCGGACCGGGCTGAGTCGCCTCAGCTTCGGTGAACGCGCGACCACGCACGATTGGCAAGCCAACGGTTGAAAAATAATCTGCGCCGACGCTGTTCCACGGAACATCGAAAGCGAGCCCCTCCGCGGCAGTAGCCGGCCTCGCATCGGGAGCGAGATTGAAGCCAGCGCGTTGAACTTTTCTAGTCGATTCAAACATTCCGAATGGAACGATTGAACAGAGGCTCGCGTGCTCCACACCCGGCAGTGCCGCGAGTCTGTCGCTCAAGCTGCGATAAAGTTCCTGCGCCCGTTTCGGTTCGTAACCAGCCAGACTCGCGTCAACTTCAAGAATATAACTTGCGCCTGGTTTTAGCCCGGTATCAACGGATGCGGCTTTGCCTGCACCACGAATGAACAAAGCCGCCGCGGTGATGAGCGCGAGCGAGAAAGCGATTTGCACGACCACGAGGGGATGGCGCGGCAAAAATTTCCAGCGCCGGCGCACCACATCTTCGCCAGCATGTTCCTTCAGATCAGTCACGACCGCGCTGCGCGAAATTTTTAAAGCGGGTCCGAGCGCAAACATGAGCGTGCCAAGCAAGCAAAATCCAAACGTCGCCGCCAAAATTGCGGGGCTCGGTCCGGTCAGCCACACAATCTCAAGCGGCATCAGCCTGCGCATTGAAGCGATCAGAAAATCCGACGACCAAAGTCCAAGAACGAGGCCACCTGCACCGCCCAGTACCGCCAGCGCGAAACCTTCACTGAGAAGCTGGCGAACGATGCGCCAACGGCCGCCGCCAAGCGCGAGACGGATCGCAATCTCTTTGCGGCGCGCCGTCCCGCGTGCGAGCAGCATGTTGGCAAGGTTAAGGCATGCCACCAGCAACACCACCACCGCCATCCCAAGCAGCAATGGCGCAATGACTTTTATCCCGCCCTCGGCTGTGGGATTGTTACTGATCGAATTACGCGCCACCGGAGCGGTCATGAATGTCTGATTCTTTTGCTCGACGGGGTACGCTTTTTCTAAATTGGCCGCCAGCCCTTGGAGCGCAGGCTTCGCCGCACCTGCGGTCATTCCAGGTTTAAGCCGGCCCATGATGCGCAACTGCGTTCCTTTGCGATCGTCGATCGTCGGCTTGTTGTCCGAATTAAAATCGCTCGCTACCTGATCGTAAACACTCATCGGCAACCAAACTTCCGGGGAGAGAATTGTCATCGTGCCGACAAAACCCTTCGGCGCGATTCCGACGATCGTGAACGGGTGGCCGTTGATCAGTAAGTGAGAACCGAGTAGTTCAGGATCGAAGTCGTGCTTTGCCCAGTAACTGTAACTGACGATCGCGACCTGCGCGTTGTGGCCTGGCGTTTCCTCCTCCGGCAAAAATGCACGTCCGCGCGCCAATGGAACGCCGAGGACTGAGAAATAATTTGATGTCACGACGGCACTGAAGGCGCGGCGCGTATCGCCCTTCTGACCCAGGCCAATGAAGGCCACATTGAAGCCCATTACGTCGCTGAAAACTGTGTTCTGCTGGCGAATGTCGAGATACGTGGGATAAGAAAAACCACGGAATTTTTTTGGATCCTTCTTGTCCTGAGAAAAGAGCTGCACCATTTCGTGCGGCTTGGCGTAAGAGGGAGGAGCAAAGAAAAGGGTGTTTACCAGGCTGAACACAGCCGTGTTCACGCCAATCCCGAGCGCTAGCACAGTTGCCGCTGCAATTGTAAATCCCGGCGTCTTGAACAGCTGGCGGAAGGCAAATTTGAAGTCACGAATCATAGTGAGGGATTGTGGCTGAGCGCGATCAGCGGATCAGCGCTGGTTGCGCGGCGAGCTGTGAGGTGCCTCGCTAGCAACGGACAGGGGCGTTCCAGATTTCGGAGTTTGATCATAATGCGCTTTTCAGGAAGGTTTCGCTTCAGTGCGTTTCAGATTAATTTCTTCACGGCTTTCGACTGAGCCGCTTTGAAACAGGAACGTCAGGGTCAAGTGATTCGGATCGATCAGGCGGATCTCCAACCCGTGAACGTGCGGGGCGTCAGGCGATCGGAGATTCGTCGCGTCAACGAACTCAAAATCGATCGCGCCATGATCTAGATCGATACGGCGCGCCTTAAGTCTTGGCTGGTTTTGTGCGCCGCAAAAATGTGTCATGCGGAGATCAGGTCCATCCAAGTGGTAGACGCTGGTCATCACTGGCGTGCTCTCGTTCATCAGATTCTCCACTACGGCTGAACCGTTGCCGGTGACGTAATAACTCGCGTTCATCGAGCCGCTGTCATGACGTCCGCCGGTCCATCTGAACGTGCCGTTCCAATTTCCCGTCAGCGCCTTGATTTGCCCGAGCGCGCTCGAGCTTGCCGTTTGCTCAGCGGCTAACGCGGACAAAGCCAATGCACAAACGGGAACGAACGAGAGAAATTTCGAGTTCATGGTTCAGGTGTTGTGGGTAAGCGCGATCATTGGATCGGCGCGCGTGGCGCGAACCGCCGGGACGTAGCTCGCGAGCAACGCAATCGCTCCGAGTGCGATTGTCACGAGAGTGAAACTGGTGAAATCAAATGCGCCGACGTTGTAAAGCAACGCCGCGAGTGCGCGGGTTGAAAACAACGCCAGCACCAAACCAATCGCCGTACCGAGAGCGACCAGCTTTGCCGCGTGGCCGACTACGAGCCGCAGCACGTCGGTGCGTTGCGCGCCAAGCGCCATACGAACCCCGATCTCGTGCGTGCGTTGAACGACCAAATACGAAATAACCCCGTAGATCCCGACGCTTGCGAGCAGCAACGCTATTCCAGCGAACAGAGCCAGCAATACTATCGCGATCCTCCGCGGTGCAATTGATTCTGCGCTGACGGTTTCGAGCGTGCGCACATTTGCCACAGGCAACTCGGAATCGAGCTGGCGCAGCACGTCGCGGATCGCAGTGGTCAGAGAACGCGGATCTTGTTTGCTGCGAAGAGCGAGAATCATCATCCCGCTTCCGCCGGCGTGTTGCGCATGCGGCAGGTAAAACTCAGGCGCCGGATCGAACTCGAGTCCGCGATGCCGTATGTCGCCCACAACACCGACAATCGTCATCCATTTCGCGTCTGGTCTGCGCGGATCATCCGCTGTGATCCGCCGGCCGATCGGGTCCTGATTCGAAAACCATTTGCGCGCGAACGCCTGGTTGATGATAACCGTACGCGGCGCGTCGCTGCCATCGTGTTGATCGAAGAAGCGACCGGCCCGCAGCGGCACCTTCAGAACCTTGAAATAATCCGGCGACACGATCCGGATTTCTTCATCAGGAAACACTTTTACCTGCGCAGGTGGGGTGCCTTCGATGACGAAGGAGCTATCACTGTTCGTGCCGCTGAGTGGGAGAATCGTGGTGAGTCCGGCAGCTTCAATACCGGGCAGCGCCTGCACTCGTCGAACAAGTTCTGCATAGAAATCCGCGACCGGTTTGCCGCGTGGATAATTTGTGAGCGGTAACGACACTTCCATAGTCAGCACGTTCTTCGGATCGAAACCCGGATCGACATTCTGGAGTCGGACGAAACTTTTTAGTAACAAACTCGCGGCAACGAGCAGGACGAGCGCGAGCGCCACTTCAACAACGACGAGGAGATTACGGACACGATTGCGCCGCACGCCGACAGTCGAACCGCGGCCGCCCTCCTTCAAAGCCTCAGTGAGTTCCGGCTTCGCGCTCGCGAACCCTGGAATCAACCCAAACAGAATTCCCGTACCTACGGCCACCAGCGCGGTAACGATTAACACCACAACATCGATATTAACTTCAGCCAGACGCGGAATGGTCCGCGCTCCAATTTCTTTAAGAAACTGAAGTCCCCAAATAGAGAGGATGATTCCGCACACGCCGCCCGCGAGTGCAAGCAGCACACTTTCAGTTAGAAGTTGTCGCAGCAATCGGCCGGGACCGGCACCGAGAGCTACCCGGACAGCGAGCTCGCGCTCACGTGCGCTGGAGCGCGCCAGCAACATCGTCGTGAGATTCGCGCATGCGATCATAAGCACGACGGCAACCGCGCCGGACAAAATCAGCAGAGCGGTGCGCATGCTTCCCACGACTTGGTCGTGAAATCCGTAGAGCGTCGCGCCGAAATGCGTAGCGGGATTGTAGTTGCTGGGAAATTGAGTGAACCAGCCGCTGATCAGCGTGTCGATTTCGCTCTGTGCACGCGATATGCTTATGCCGGGTTTGAGCCGACCAATCATGGCGTAATCGCGCGAGCCGCGCGAGTCGAGCTCGTTCCTTGTAAAGGCGATCGGCTTCCAAATATCGACGCGTTCGGAGAACTGATTTCCCTGAATGCCAAAAAGGGGAATAGGAAACTCGAATCTTGCCGGCATGATGCCAATCACCGTGTAACTCCGTCCATTTAACAGGAGCGTGTCGCCAACGAGCCGTGGGTCGCGATTGAACCGCCGTTTCCAAAGCCGCTCACTGATCACGACGACGTTGTCGTTGCCTTCGCCGAATTCGTTAGACGAAAAACCACGGCCGCGGATCGGATCGACGCCTAGTAGCGAAAAGATGTTCGGACTAACGACTGCTCCGGCGATCCGCTCGGGCATGTCGCCTGCGGTGATGTTGAAGTCAATGTAATTGAAGGCGCTCACCTCCATCGTTTGAACCTGCTTCGCATAATCCAGATACTCCGGGGCGGAGACCGGAATGCGATTCAGACCTTGGGCGGGGAATTTTTGCCAGAGCAGGACCAACTCGTTAGCTGCGCGATAGGGCAGCGGCCGAATGAGCAGTGCGTTGACAAGACTAAATACGGAGCTATTCGCGCCAATCGCCAGTGCAATCGTCAGGACTGCGATCAATGTGAATCCCGGTTGTTTGAGCAGCTGGCGAAAAGCGAATCGAATGTCCTTGAGCATGGCAAGTACCTGTTAGTTCATCACTGTTCACGTAACGCTTTGACGGGATCGATGCGCGTGGCGCGCCAAGCAGGCAAAAAACACGCGGTTAACGAGGCGATGATGATCACTAGAAGCGCCGATCCAAACGCGATCGGGTCGCTCGGACTCACCTTGTAAAGCAAGTTGGCCATCAAACGCGTGAGAACCACTGCTGCTATAGCCCCGACAACAACACCGGCTGCCATCAGTCGAAGTCCATGCGACAGGACCATTCCCAAAAGATCTTTCACCCCTGCACCAAGCGCCATTCGCAATCCGAGCTCGCGCGTGCCTTGTGAAACAGAATACGACATCACCGCGTACAGGCCGATTGCCGCCAGGAAAAGCGCCATCGCACCGAACATTGCAACCAGTGTCACCGCCAGCCGCTCGCTATAGCCCATTCGATCGACCTGCTCTCCTAATCGATAGGCGCGCAACGGCGCCAGATTTGCATCCAACGCCTGCACCGCGGGTGCCACAGCATTCAGAACCGCGCCGGGCGTCTGGCGGGTTCGAATCACCAAATTATTCTGAATGGCAAAATTCTGTCTCAGCGGCACGTAAAAGAAGGGCTTGGCAGGCTCGCGTTTTGTCTCGTAATTCGCATTTTTTGCAATGCCGACGACTTGCATCCACTTGTCTTTGACTTTCAGTCGTTCTCCAAGCGCGTTTTTACCCGGCCAATACTTCCCGGCCATCGTTTCATTAATGATCGCCACCGGTGGCGCGTTTTCGTCATCCGTTCGAAGAAACTCACGGCCGGAAACAATCGGAATGCCAATTGTTGTGAAGTATTCTTCCGCGACCTGGTTGTAATCGACTGTCGGTTGTTCGTTAGGCGGTGGTTGGTAGCCGTCGACCTCAATTGGCGCGGTAGAATACGGCGTATACGTGAATGGAATCACACGCGTGAGACTGGCCGATTCGACGCCCGGCAGTGTGCGCACGCCGTCCAACAACTGGGCGTGAAAAATCCTGGCGCGCTCAAGATTATATCCAGCCGAAAACAGATCCACACCGGTTGTGACGACGTCAGTGGAGAAGCCTGGACTGGCGTTTCGCATCTTATTCAGGCTTTGCAAAAGCAAGCCGGTTCCAGCAAGCAAAACAAAGCTGAGTGAGACCTGGACGAGCACGAGCGCAGAACGCAGCCGCGACCGACTGCTTCCAGCGAGTACACCGCCAGCCTCGCTCTTCAGTGCGCCGGAAAGATCGACATGACTCGCTTGGATCGCCGGCACGAGCGCGAAAATCAGGGTCGCGAGAATGCAAATTGCCGCACTGATAGTCAGCACGCGCCAGTCGAGTTGACCCGAATAATCAATGACGATTCCTGTCGTAGGCTTGGGAAAGCTCAGCACGAGCGCGTTTCGACACCAGTACGCGACTGCAATTCCACCTAGCGTAGCGATCAGCGATAACAACATGCCTTCGGTGAGAAGTTGCCTGATCAAACGCCGCCGACCCGCGCCGAGTGCAAGGCGCATCGTCATTTCGTGTCGGCGCAACAACGATCGCGCGAGCAACAGATTGCTGACGTTCGCGCATGCAATGAGCAAGACCAGGAAAACGACAGCCATCGTAATCCCGAGCGTCTGATTCATGGCGCTCGCCCCGTTGAACGGCGTTTTCCACAACGGCAGAAGTTGAATGCCGTGGCCGCGGTTCGTTTCCGGAAAATCCTTTTCCAATCGTTGCGCGATCGAGTCCAGTTCAACCTGGGCTTGCTGGCGAGTGACGCCTGGTTTCAGAAACGCGTAACCTTCGATCCAGCGCGCACCGCGGTCTTCCAGGTGGTAGCCGGTCGAATCGAACGTCTCTTGCATCGAAAGCGGGACCCAAAAGTTGAACGAGTAGCCAACGAAAGTGCCGTGAAATTTCTCTGGGGCGACGCCGATGATCGTATGCTGCACGCCGTCGAGGTATTGCGTTCTGCCGATGATGTTCGGGTCGAAGTTATATCGATCCTTCCAGGTTCGGTAGCTAATCACCACCACCGGATGCGCGTTGCGGCCAGTTCCTTCTTCCGGTCGGAACCCGCGGCCGAGGATCGGTTTTATCCCGAGCGCGTCGAAGTAATTGGCCGATACAATTCCCGCCGACGCGCGCTCGGCTCGATCGCCCACGCTAAGCGATGTGCCGGTAATTTTATCGACAATGAACGATTCGAACAGCGTTGAGTTTTTCTCGAAATCAAGAAAGTCCGGATAAGAAAGCGAATTGCCGCTTTGCACGCCACGCGTGGTGCCGCCAAGCGCAAACATTCGGTCCTGATGTGGCACGAGCGGATATGGCCGGATCAGAATTCCTTCGATCCAACTGAACACAGCCGCGTTGGTGCCAATCCCCAACGTCAGGCAAAGGATAACCAGTATAGAAAAGCCGGGACTGCGGCGAAGCATTCGAAAACCGAAGCGCAGATCCTGGAGAAACGTTTGCATTTGGTGGGTTATTCCGCACGAAGGGCATCGACCAGATTCAATCGCATCGCGCCCCGCGCGGGCAGGTAACAGGCAAACAATCCAACCAGGCCGAGAAGAAGAGAAACGATGCTGAACGTAGCAGCATCTGTAGCACTCAAATCGAAAAGCAAACTCACCAGGAGCCGAGTTGCGCCAAAAGCCGCAACCAATCCGATGACGACGCCGAACAAAGTGAGTTTCATGCCGTCACCGAGAATTAACGCGAGGACGTGCTTTCGTTGGGCACCGAGCGCAACCCGCAACCCAATTTCACCTGTTCGCTGCTTCACTGCGTAGGCCATCACGCCGTAAAGTCCGAGCGCTGCCAGCAACAATCCCGAAAGCGCAAGTGTTCCCATTAAAACCGCACCGAACCGTTCAGTTACAAGAACGCTGCTCAGAACGGCATTCATTGTCAGAACATTTGAGACGGGTTGATCCGGATCGTATTTACGAATGACGTCTCGTAGCGGCGCGGCTAACGACGCCGGATCCAGACGGGAGCGCACCACCAGATTGAGCGGGAAATTGTTCTCCACCTGCGCGTACGGGACGTACCAAACCGGGCGGTTGATTCGGTAGTTGAAAAGATCTTCCTTCACGTCTTTCACCACCCCGATCACGGTCATCCACGGAAACGTTTGCCCAGCGCGAACCCGACGAACACGTTTGCCGATCGGATCTGTTCCCGGCCAAGCTTGACGAGCAAACTCCTCGCTCACTACAACAACAGGCAGCGTGTCAACGCGATCGTTTTTGTCGATTAAACGACCTTTCGTTAGGCTAATGCCCATCGTCTCCAGATATCCGGGGGTGACGACGCGATGTGACGTGATTGGCACGTCGTTTGGATTAACCGGTGGCCGCCCTTCAACCTCGAAGATTGCGTCGTACGCCGTTTCGCGTTCGAGAGGGATATTTGTCGTGATTCCGGCGGAGACGACGCCGGGTATATTCCGAGCCCGTTCAAGCACTTCGTCTGCAAATGCGGCGCGCCGTCGATATTCCGAATATTTCGAAACCGGCAATACCATTTTCATCGTTAGGAGATTGTCGGGATTGAATCCAAGTGAAACCTGTTGCAGTCGCTGAAAGCTTTGCACCATCAACCCGCCGCAAATCAAAAGCGTGAACGCGACGGCGATCTCAGCAACGATCAGCCTTTTTAACCACCGACGGCCAGCAGCATCACCGCCACTGAGGTGATCACTTTGCTTCATCCTCGGCATCAACTCATGTGCACCGGCGCCTTTGAGCGCCGGCAATAATCCAAAGGCGATACCGGTCAGAACGGATACAGACAGCGCGAAAACCAAGACCCGCTGGTCGATGGAGAAATTGTGGAAGAATGCGGCAAGCGAAATTCCTTGAATCGGATTCAGAGCGGCCAGAAACGGAAGAAGCCAGTGCGCAACAAGGAGACCAGCTATTCCGCCGAGCACTGCCAGGAGAATATTTTCTGTAAGAAGCTGTCTGGCGATGCGCCCGCGCCCCGCGCCGAGCGCACGGCGCAGCACGAGTTCTCGTTCGCGTGCGACTCCGCGGGCCAACTGCAGATTGGCCACATTCGCGCAACAAATCAGCAACAGGAATCCGACACCCGCGAGTAAAGCGAATAGCGCCTTATGCACTCTACCTTCGAGGTCGCCCAGGACATCCTGGCGAAATGAAACCACCTTCACTGTCCACCCGCGGCGGAAATTGGGATACTCCTGCTCGAGTTGACGCGCGATCCCCTTCAGTTCTGCATCGGCCTGTTCCAAACCAACACCCGGGCGCAGTCTTGCGATGATTGAGTTGTTCGTCGCCGCACGCTCGGTCAAAGGCAAGCTGTCTATATCCGTTTGCAAGGGGATCCACACATCGGCGATGCCGGGAACATCGAATCCCGGAGGCAGGACCCCTATGATGTTATAACTTCGTCCGTCGAGATTGAGCGATTCAGTGAGGACGTCGGCGTTGCCTCCAAAATGTTTCTGCCAAAGCCCGTAGCTTATCAAAGCTACAGACGATCCACTCGGTCGATCATCCTCGGCTGAGATTGTGCGACCGAGCACCGGTTTTGTGCCAAGCGTCGACAGGTAATTTGCCGTTACTGTTGCGCCGCGGACGCGTTCCGGCTCTCCTCTTCCGGTCAAGTTAAACGAACGTGCGGTCGCGACGCCGATGCTCGCGAGACAATGGGCCCGATCTCGATAGGCGGCGTACTCCAGAAATGGCGACCCGAAAGGATCAAACCCTTCCCGCAACGTTGTTGGAACAATCAGCCGGTCGATGTCCTCAACTGGCAAGGGACGAAGCAGAAGTGTGTTGGCGGCACTGAAGATCGCGGTATTTGCACCGATGCTCAGAGCAAGCGCGACAACCGCGATTGCCGTATACGTTGGAGTCTTCAGCAGCATTCGCGTCCCGTAGCGAATGTCTTGCCACAAACCTCCAAACATAATGACGCAATTTTCTATTAAGCAGCCATGCGGTCCTCTACGATGCGACCATCAAACAAATGCACGGTGCGATCTGCATGTTGCGCGAAACGCTCGTCATGCGTAACCATGCAAATCGTAGCGCCGCCCTGATGCAGTTCACGGAGCAGATGCATCACAGCTTCGCCGTTGTGCGAATCGAGGTTACCGGTCGGCTCGTCGGCAAGCAGAATCGCCGGCCTGCCAGCAAGCGCGCGGGCGACTGCGACACGCTGCTGCTGACCACCGGAAAGCTGACTCGGCAGATGTTTTGCCCGATGCGCCATGCCCACGCGCTCCAGCGATTCAGTCACGAGCGCTTTGCGATCGCTGGCACTCGTACCGCGATACGTGAGCGGTAATTCGACGTTCTCGAACACCGTAAGGTCGCCGATCAAATTAAAACTTTGGAAGATAAAACCAATTTCGCGATTACGAACACGCGCGCGCTGTGCGAACGAAAGATTCGCGACCTCATGACCTTTTAGCGCGTAACTGCCGTCAGAAGGAGTATCCAGCAGACCAAGAATCGAAAGGAGCGTTGTCTTGCCGCAACCTGATGGTCCGGCAATGGAAACATATTCGCCCTCGCGAATGTCGAGATGAATCCCCGAAAGCGCGTGCGTCTCTACTTCATCGGTGAGAAACACTTTGGTCACGGCGCTAAGCCGGATCAACGGAGCAAAACCGTTTCCGTCGAATTCGTTGGTCGATTCCTCTGCAGTTACTTCAGTCGATTTCATGGTGTTCATGTTGCTTTTGATTGTTTCAAATCAGAAATCAGATTCAGAAATCAGAGCTAGTTCAGTCGAATTCGATCGTGCGCATCCCATGCGCTGGTATCGGAAAGGATCACCTGATCCCCCGGTTGGAGACCGTCCAAAATCTGAATCGTGTTAACGGAGCTCTTGCCCAATTTGACCGGAGTACGAACGGCTTCCGAAGTGCCGTTCACGATTTTGAACATTCCGACCGTGTTGTTCTCCTGGCCGAACGCCGGCCGCCCGACGTACACGACGTCATCGAGATGTTCGAGCTCGATTGTTCCATCGACGCTAAGGTCTGGACGCGAGCCTTTCGGCAACGCTTCGTCGAAGGCAACTTCGACATTTACCGTCCCCTGCTCCACCGCGGGATCGACGCGCGTGACATGACCATTCGCGACTCCGTTTCGAGTGTCGATGACGGCCTTCTGTCCGATCTGAATGTCTTTTGCCTGCGTCTCCGCGATTTTTACCTGCGCCTTGAGTTTCGTCGGGTCCGCGACACGCGCGAGGTTGTCGCCGACTTTCATCCGCTGTCCGATTTGCACCGGCAGCTGTTGCAGGACACCGGGCATGCCTGCGCGCACATGCAATGCTTCGAGCTGGTCAGCCTTCAACTTGGCAAGTTCTTTGGCCTGATCGACCGCCGCCTGCTTCGATGCCAGCTGTGGATCAATGGACTCGTGCGCAAAGTTCAGCCGCTTTTCTTCGATCTCCTTGCGATTGGCCAGTTCGGCCTCTTTGATTTTTGACGTCTTATATTGCAGTTCGGCAACCAAACCGTTCTTTGCCAACTGATCGTTAGTTTCCCGTTCCATCTTCGCCTGCTCGTAATCCGATTTCGCCTTGGCTGTAATTGCTTCCTGATCCAGCAACTCGCGCTGCAGCGTCGCTCGCGACGTGATTAAATCGGCTTCAGCAGCACTGGCCTTTGACTGGGCCTCACTAGCGGTTTGTTCCAACTCAGGACTGCTCATTTCCAAAATCACCGAGTCCGGATCCACATGTGTCCCGGGCCAGATGTTTATTTTTTCCACCCGGCCTTCTGTGTTTGCCGGAATCCAGCGAATGTCTTCCGGGATTAGAGTACCGAGGCCGCGTACCTGTCGCACCATTGGACCGCGTTTGACGGTATCGACCCAAACAGTCGAGCGATCGACGCTCGGCACGGCTGGTTTCAAACGCGAAATCGCAATTGTCGCCAGAATCAAACCCAGCGCGGACGCCGCGATGATGATTATGCGCCGCTTGCGTTTTTTCGCGGCAACTCCTGCGCGCGGCACGTCCATCGAGGAAAGATTCGGCGCAAAGCCGGCCGGGCGCACAATCGTTGGGTCTGTTGGTTTTCGGTCTGGAATCACGGTCTCGTTTTGGGTCAGAACAGCGGGAGAGCGCGAAGGAGTTGAGCCACCGCGGACATGCCGGCCAGGATCGGCACTATTGCCATGGCGATAAGCGTACCGAACACAGCGGCTTCAGTTGTAAACTCGCGGTTCGCTTCAGCGTCGAAATAATCGCGGCTGATGTCGCGCAACGAGTTGGATCTCTTGACGCACGGCGCGCTCGAAGGGTTGAGCATCGGCCCGCGGTAACAATAGTCGACGAACGGGAACTTCTGTCCGCTCAGTCGTATGTTTGGGCATGGTTTCATGTTTTTCTGTTACCTCCTAATATGAGAAGCAGTTGGCGTGTTTGCTGGATTCAAAAACTTTCTTGTCTGGCCTTACTGCAGCGGCCATGCCACAGCGACAAACAAAGTCGTAAGTCACTGATATTAAGCGACTAAAACTTTTTCGAGACCTTCATGGACGCTTCTGAAGTGAGCCGCTTCCGGGACTGCGTCGTCCCAAGTTCGGGACGCTTTTGGAGTGCATCGATATGTCGCCGCTTTCAAAGCGGCGAACATATTTGCACAGCTGAAAAATTATTTCGGCAGGCGCAGCAAAGCTTGTGCGCCCTGGCGATCCTCTCGATTCATGAGCATCAAGGTGCCGTCGTGCGCTTCAGCAATTTGACGGCTCAATGGCAACCCAATGCCGGAGCCGTCTGGCTTCGTGGTAAAGAACGGAACGAAGAGATTGGCGGGGTTCATAATGCCGGGACCTTCGTCTTCAACAAGGATCTCAAGGCAATTTCCTTTCTCACGCCACCCAAGTGTGACATTTCCATGGGTTTCAAGCGCGGCATCAACTGCGTTGTGCAACAAATTGATTAACACTTGTTCAACCTGCGCCGCGTCTGCGCGAATCATTGTCTTCGGACCCGGCAGGACTTGAACTTTGACCCTCGGTTCCAAATCGACGACCCGCTGTATCAAACTGGCGAGATCGATGTCTTGTTTTTGAGGCGGGGGAAGCTTCGTTAGCCGCGTGTATGCTTGCAGGAAACGGCTCAGCGAATCGGCGCGCGAAGCGATGGAGTTCAACCCGGAACTTGCATCTTCTTTCCAGTCGATTGGCAGAGGCTCGCGCCGCAGCAGCGATTCCAAACTGGCGGCAAGCGACTTGATCGGCGCCAACGAGTTGTTCATCTCATGGCCGAGCACTCGCACGAGTCGCTGCCAGGCACGGCGTTCCTCTTCGCGCAACGTGCGACTCAGATCCGTTAACACGAGTAATTCGTGCGGCAAACCCTGTTCGCGAAATGTGCTCCGGCCAATGCCCCAACGGCCTGAACCGCCCGGAAAACTCAAGGTCAGCGGTTCACCGTCGTCTGCAGTGAAACAAGCATGAAGCCCGAGTTCCTGCGCGGTTTTGCCTAACAACTTGTCCATCGGTCGCCCCAGCAAAGTTTCTCCCGCGCGATTGATAAGTCGGAGATGCCGTTCGGGATCAAACGTAAAAATCGCCACATCGATTTCACTCATGATCGTGCGCAACAGCGCGGTGGCTTCAAAGGCGCCCAAACGCTGCTGACGCAAGGTTTCGCCAAGCGAATTCACTTCCAGCAGGACTTCGCCCAAGGCAGTACCTTCGCGAGCGCCTCGCGCCCGAATGGAGTAGTCGCCCTCTCGCAATGCCGCGAGCAGGTTAGACAGCGTTTGCAATGGCCGAACAGCGTGCTCGCGCGTGCTTAAAATGAATGCAGTTGTGCAGCCAACCATCAGAATCGTAAGTGTCCACTGCACTTTCGGGGTGTGATCGCCGAACCAAAGGAGCACAAGCGCGATGATGATTGCCGGCGCAACCGCGGCAAACGTGAGCCAGGTAATCTTTCCTTCGTAGGAAAGTCGACGTTTTCTGCGCCCGCGAATCATGCGTGTTCCCCGCGTCCGGGTAGCGCAGGCCTCTCGCGTGTTGGTTGGAAAGCCTGGCCGTTGCTTCGCATCCGTTGCAGCGGCGTCGCGCTGAAACAATCTTTCGCTATGCGTCGCAGCATTGGCCATTCCGAATGTGAAAGAAAAGTTCGCGGTCGCGAGGACGCGCTCGCCAGCACGCGAGACGCGTGCGCTACCCGGTCACAAACCATATTGTTGCAGGCGCCGGTAGAACGCACTTCTGCTCAAGCCGAGTGCCTCTGCGGCCTTACGCGCGTTACCGTCATTGCGGGCCAACGCTTTTTTGATCAGAAATGCCTCGACCTCTTCGAGACTCATCTCCTCAACATTTCGCGATTCGGAGCTGCCACTCGTTAGGCCGAGATCCCCTGCGCGAATTTGCCGGTCTTTTGTCATCAGCACGGCCCGCTCAACGATATGATCCAATTCCCGGATGTTTCCAGGAAACCGATGCTGTAGCAGACGCTCTCTCGCGCTTTCATCGAAACCGCCAACCTGTTTGCGATAACGCTCTGCGTGTTGACCGACAAAGCTGTTGGCCAGCGGCATGATATCCTCACGCCGGTCGCGCAACGGCGGCAATTCTATCTCAATCGTATTGAGCCGAAAAAGAAGGTCCTGACGAAAACGACCGGCTGCGATCTCATTCTCCAGATTGGCATTTGTAGCGGAGATGATTCGCACGTTTGCGTGAAGCGTTTTTGATGAACCGACACGCTCGAAATCGCCTGTTTCAATTACTCGCAAAAGTTTTGCCTGTTGAGCAAGCGGGATATTTGCGATCTCATCCATGAACAGGGTGCTTTCATCGGCGAGCTCGAATCGTCCTGCCCGATCCGTCTTTGCGTCAGTGAAAGCGCCTTTTACGTGTCCAAACAATTCGCTCTCAAACAATGTCTCCGACAAACCGCCCATGTTGACGGTGATCATCGTACGCCTCGCCCGCGGCGACAGAGCATGAATCGCCTGCGCAACCAAGCTTTTTCCCGTGCCGTTTTCGCCAGTTATCAAAACGTTCGCGTCGGATGGCGCCACGCGTGAAATCATCTCGATTACTGGTCGCATCGCCGGCGATTGGGCGATCAAATCCGGCATGGTGCCGCGCAGCATTTCATTTTCCGCTTCAAGTTTCCGCTCGCGACGAAGCGCGGCAGCGAGCTCGATCTGCGTCCTGACGATCGTCAGCAATCGCTGGTTGTCCCAGGGTTTGGTCACGAAATCGCGCGCGCCTCGTTTCATTGCTTCCACCGCCAGTTCAATCGTCGCCCAGGCCGTCATCACCACAATCGGCAGTGTTTTGTCGATCTCCTGAATCCTTGGGATCGCCGACAAACCTTCCTGCCCCGAGGTAGTGTCGCGAGTATAGTTCAGATCCATTAGCAACAGGGCGTATTCTTTCTTTTCCAGCGCGTGAAAGACACCAGCAAGCGACGTGACTCCTTCGGTCTGATAACCTTCGCTCTTCAGCAAGATGCGCAGTGCTTCGAGCACGTCGCGCTGATCGTCTGCAATTAGAATTCTCGTCACAGGTTTATTCTTCCCGCAAGAGTTTGGCTGGATCGACCGCAAGGGCGCGCATCGCTGGAATGGCAGAGGCGGCGACGCCAAGCAGCGCCATCGTTAGCACCGCGGCGATTACGACGATGGGATCTCGCGGGTTCGCTTGATACACAATTTGCGCCAGCAATCGGCTGGCCAAAACGCCTAACAAGAGGCCGACTACCGATCCGATGCCAAGCAACACGATTGGACGACCCACAGCTGTATTCATTACGTATCTCGCGCGTGCGCCCAACGCGACACGAATACCGAACTCCTTCATCCGCCGACTCACGTTATAGGCCGCCATGCCAAAGATGCCAGTCACCGCCAGCATCGCCGCGAGCAAACCCATGACGCCCAGTCCAACCGCGGCTGCTCGCGCTGGGAAAAATGTATCCGCTATCGCATCCGGCCAGCTCTGCACTGCGACTTGGGCATCTGGTTCGAGGTCGGTCAGCGTGCGTTTGAGTGCCGCGGACATCTCGTTCGGCGCAGTTTGCGATCGCACCACGAAGTCCCTGACGCCGTTCTCGGTTTGCAATAACGGCAGAAACGCCGCCGGTTGTTGCGAGTCCATAATTTGGTAATATTTGCCGTCCTCCGCCACCCCCACCACTTCCGTCAGGTGATTCTGAAGAATGAACCGTTGTCCGATAGCGGGTCTTTCGCCCCACATCTTCTGCGCGAAGGCTCGATTCACAATCGCCACGAATGGCGTCGCTTTGGTGTCATGCCATGACACATCCCGCCCACTTAGCAGCCTGGTCCCCGCAACCTCTAGGTAACCCGGCGAGATCGTAAACACGTATGGGGCCAGCACAGAATTCTTCAGATTGAAGTCTGTCGTTCCTGGCGGGAAAATCGGAACGCCGCGCAGCCCACCGGTAAACGGTATGCGGTTCACCGCGCCCGCTGCCGTTACGCCTAGAATCCTCTGAACCGCCTCGAGCATCGCTTTCTGTTTATCGAGTAGTGCGTCACCGCGTTCTTCCATTTCACTAAAATCTATCTCCGCCAGCATTGCTCCCTGCGGCTGAAAGCCTAACGGCATGTGCAACATGCGGACCATGCCGCGGACGGCGACCAGCGAGGCGGTTACGAGCAGCATGCAAATGGCAATTTGTGCGCCTAACAACAAGTCACGCAGCGTAAATCGCCGCAGCGTAATTGAATCCACCGGTCCGCTCTTCATCGCCTGCAACGGACTGCTCTGCGACACTTTTCTCGCCGGAATCATCCCAAATGGCAACGCGCTTAACACTGTCAAGATCAGGGCTGCCAGGTAAACACGCGCATCCACACCGACTGCCAGATGGCCGTGCGATTGCGTGGCCAACAAGGACATCTCTGACGACTGGACCAGCAGACGTAGCAGCACACCTGCGATCGCAAGCCCCGCGGTTCCGCCCAAGATCGACAACACCACCACTTCGGCCATCAATTGCCTAACGAGCCGCCACCGGCTTGCTCCCAGCGCAATACGGACCGCCAGTTCCCGGCTACGATCAGCGCTTCGCGCGGCAAACAGGTTGGCCAAATTGGCGCACGCCGCCACCAGCACCAGCAGAGCGAACCCGGTAACTCCGTAAAGAAATCCGCGAACGACGTCGCTAGCGTCCCCTTGGAGTCCTGGACGGACGAGCCGCAGCGGCACTCCGGTGTCGGTCTTTGGATACTCCTTGGCCAGCTCGGTCGCGATCGCGGTCAGATTCTCGGCTGCTTGCTGCGCCGTCACGCCTGGCTTGAGGCGGCCAAGTACCGTCAAAGGATGTCCCGTTCGATCCGCCAGGTGTTCCGCGTCGAAGCGGTTTACGACGGGGATGAAGTAGTCCGGCCAATCGAATTGCTCCGTGCCATGGAACCGCGCCGGAGTCACACCGATCACCGTGAAGGAATCTTTGTTGAGCCGAACGGTCGTTCCGATTACGCGCGGATCGGCGTTAAATGCGCTTCGCCAAAGGCCATCGCTTAACACAATATAAGGCGCTGAATTCGGACCGTGATCGTCCGACGGCTGGATGAGTCGACCTAACTCGGGTTGCACCCCGAGCATTTCGAAATAATTGCCAGTGACCGAATAGCCGGAGACACTTTTTGCCGAGTTATCCCAACTCAGTCTTCCGCTAGAATATCCATCATAGCCGGCTATCTCAGTGAAGGTCTTATTGCGCCGTCGGTAATCTTCAAACGCGGGATACGACGTGGTCAGCAATTTGCCGCTTGTCCACGACCCGAGCCGAAGCTGGTAGAGATTCTCCGGGTGGCTCACATCCAGCGGATGAAGCAGGACGGCATTCACTACTCCGAAGACGACCACGTTCGCCGCGATCCCGAGCATCAACGTCATCAAGGCAACAATCGTAAACGCGGGCGACTTCCAGAGCACCCGCAGCGCATAGCGAACATCCATTAGCAGGTCGTTCATGAATTCCGTGGGTTGCGTTGGTTTACATATGCGAGGATGGCGATTCGAACACGTCACGTTGATTGTTTGCAATTAGAATTCTTGTCACCGTTTATCTCTCAACGTCGTATTTGAGCGAGTGTCAATTCCATCGCACGGAAATTTGCGACCACCTGGTACGCAAGGCAACGAATCGGATCGAAACGGCATACAATTGGCGCGATGGTCAAGCCGCGACTGCCTCACGATAACTGTCCCGACCTGAAGCGCCCCACGTTGTTGTGTAGAGCAACACCGACACGCGGCCTGGTGCCGAGGCTGGCCCATCGTTTGATCGATGTGCCTCGATCAGCTTTTGGCCGGTAGCTTTGGCGTTGACGTCTGGCAGGCAATGCACGGCGCGACACCTGACGCGGAACCTTCCAGCGGAGTCTGCGCGAACTGCCAGATCACGACGACTACGCTGAAAATACAGAGCACGAAGATTAGGATTTCGAGAAAGGTCCGGCCTTTTTCCTGCGAACTTACTAGCATCCTGTAGGTTGATTCAGATTTTGTATTCATATTCGTCTTTCGGTTACGCAGACAGGCTACGCATGCGCAATGCCACAGAGGAAACTGTAGTTGTAAGCTCTTGAATCCCACGGAAATGACGATTATTCAGCTCTAACCGGATGAGCTCAGGGTGTTCCAGAATTGGAAACACAGCGTTCCGCTTTTGGGACAATTCGCAATTATGTCAAACTCGCTTTCAGCGCCGGGCGATCGCCTAACGAGTTTATCTGGCTGGAGATTCAGACATCGGCGGCCAGCCAATTGGTCGAAGACTGGCAGCATGCGACGGCCGCTTCTTTTTTCGATGCCGCAGTTGGTCAAGCGCGAGATAAATTACCGGCGTCGTGTAAAGCGTGAGTATCTGCGAAACGATCAGGCCGCCGACGATAGCGATGCCGAGTGGCTTGCGCAGTTCGCTGCCAATTCCCATGCCAATAGCAAGGGGTAACGCGCCGAACATGGCAGCAAGCGTCGTCATCATGATCGGCCGAAATCGAACCAGGCATGCCTGGTAAATGGACTGTTCGGGTGTGAGTCCTTCCTGTCGCTCGGCGTCGAGCGCGAAATCGACCATCATAATTGCATTCTTCTTCACGATGCCGATGAGGAGAATGATGCCGATGATCGACACGATCGATAATTCGCCAGCATCCGCGTTCCCGACTTTAAAGAACTGATAGAGAAAGTTCATGAATTCCATGGCCAGCAGTGCACCGAGCCCAGCGCTGGGCAGCGTGGAAAGAATTGTAATTGGATGGATCAGACTCTCGTAAAGCATCCCGAGTACGATGTAAACCGCGATGAGCGCGGTTAGGATAAGCAATGGTTCAGTGCTGAGCGACGCTTGAAAAACCTGGGCCGTCCCGGCGAAATTGCCACGAATGGTTGCAGGCATGCCGAGATCGCGCTTGGCCTTCTCCACGAGAAGGGTGGCTTCGCCCAGCGAAACTCCTTGGGCCAGATTAAAGGAAATCGTCACACACGGGAACTGTCCCTGGTGGTTCACCGAAAGCGGGGTGTTATCCGATTGAAAGTGCGCCAGAGTGCTCAGGGGTACTTGTGCTCCGGATGAAGACTTCACGTAAATCTTGTCGAGAGAACTAGGATCGAGCTGGAATTTTGGATCAACTTCAAGCACGACATGATATTCGTTCTGCTGAGTGTAAATGATTGAGATCTGTCGCTGGCCGAATGCACTGTAAAGCGTGCTATCGACTGCCTGGGGCTGAATCCCCAGACGCGCTGCCGCATCGCGATCGACGACGACCGTTTCCTGTAGTCCCCGGAATTGCTGATCGCTCGTCACGTCTTTCATTTGGGGATACTCTTTCAATTTGTTCACAAGTTTCGGCGCCCACGAGTTTAGCTCGTCGATGTTTTGATCGGTCAGGGCGTATTGGTAGGTCGCCTTGGACGAGCGACCGCCAACACGAATGTCCTGACCGGGAACGATGAAGAGTTGGACACCCGGAATCTTTG
>Ga0306921_10002040_pt1 | contig 20079 bp, 26 predicted proteins | sample sta12Cox44000080_FD_203760 | JGI IMG/M metagenome (GOLD analysis project Ga0306921, IMG submission 203760) | Lab enrichment of tropical soil microbial communities from Luquillo Experimental Forest, Puerto Rico - statoxic.12C.oxic.44.000.080 (v2)... | ecosystem: Environmental > Terrestrial >... | reverse complement strand
GGCGCGTATTGGGGCAGCGGCTCTGGCACATCGCCTGCCAGCAATATCTTTCGTTGGGGAAGAAGTACCATACGGATTGCTAATGTCGTATGGACAGGACTTTCCCGATTTTTTCCGCCGCGCCGTAACCTACACCGACAAAATACTGAAAGGTGCAAAGCCTGCCGATCTTCCTGTCGAGCAGCCAACAAAGTTCAAGCTGGTTCTTAATCTCAAAGCGGCCAAGGCGCTCGGGATCACCTTTCCGCACGCGCTTCTCGTCAGTGCCGATGAACTGATCGGAGTGTGACGTCGCCGCGCCGGTTCCCGCCGCCCTGGACTGTCGAGGAATTGGACGCCTGCTTCATGGTGCGCGACCACGACGGCCAGGCGCTCGCCTATGTCTATTTCGAAGATGAACAGCGGTCATCGAAGGTGATGCGGGTCAGTTCCGATGTCCGCTTTCGGAGGTAAAGCGGACATCGGCCGGATGCGCCTCAATCTCCGCTTATGACCCAGCAGAAGACCGCTGTTTCGTTCATCACCCCTGCTTCGCCATGCGCTTGGGCGGCGTATCGGGCGGCAAGGACACCCAGGGGTGGCGCGACTCCTCCCACACCCCCGATGGTCGGCGCTGGGAAGTTCGGATCGGCGAAGTTGCCGATCGCAACGGCGACGTATCCAGGAAAGCCTTCACCCTCCCAGTAGACGGTGGAACCGCATGTCGGACAGAAATGAAAGGTCAGCGCGTTGCCGCTTTCGGCCGTCCGCATCCACGCCGTGGCCTTACCGGCAAAGGTGACCTGCTCGCGGCGAAAGCGCGCCTGGTTGCTGATCACGGCGCCGGTGCGGCGCTGGCACTCCAGGCAGTGGCACATGGAGATTCGTGATGGTTCGCCTTCAATTGAAAGGTGAAGCTGTCCGCAACTGCAGGCAGCGTGTCGTCTGGTCATGGTCGACTCCGTCGCGGTAGATATGCGCGGTGTGTAGGCTGGACTTCAAAACGATGCACGCGCGATGTCGGTTATTGGCACAAAGCGGACATCAAACTGTCGTCCGGCAATGTCTGTTTTTGGGGGTAAAGCGGACGTCGGATTTCGGACAGCATCAGTTAAAAATAATCAAAATGCCAAGGCATGGGAGAACCGCGATGGCGAAAACGAAGGTGAGTGCTCGAGACATTGTTGCTTTGAGCAAGAAGGAGGGTTTCTTAGCCAAGTAACTCTATGTGGTGTTCACGACACCTACTAATGGCATCGAGCCGGTCATGAGGAGCGTCAAGGAGCATCTTGAGTTTCAGGTAGCGCTTGAAAAACAAGGAATCATGTTTGCCGCAGGTCCTAACTGGACCGATGACGAGAAGTCGTGGGAAGGCGACGGCATGGTTGTGATCAGAGCTAAATCTCTTGCTGAGGCGACGGAGATCATGAAACGCGACCCAATGCACAAAAGTGGTGCCCGGAAATTCGAAATACGACCCTGGTTCGTCAATGAAGGTACGGTGTCTGTGAGGCTGAACTATTCGCAAGGTACCTTCGAGATGGTTTAACGACGACCGCAGAAGGCAGTTGATGAGGCGGGCATCGACAGAGTCCGTTGGAAGCCATGCTGAAACGGCCTTCGCTAGCTCCACGAGTACTTTCAACGTAGAAAAGAGTCAGTCACGCAGAATCACATTATGACTTAGCTTGATAACTGTTTTGTGAGCATGTGTATTTTTCTCGGCTGTTTATGCATTTTTGCATGTGAAATTTCGTAGACACGTTGCAGTTCAGCTTTTTAATGGCCGTCCTGAGAGGATGGCATGAAGTCCGTTGCGAAGTACCGACGGTTTGCCGAGGAATACCGGAAACTTTCGGACAAGCTGGTTAGTCCAAAGGACAAAGAGGCGCTTCAATTAATGGCGCGCGCGTGGGACAACGTTGCCACGGAGTGCGAGGATCGGATCATTAGCCAAGCTGTGAGAGCACTTCTCGATCACATTTGCCAGGAGCCAGTGGGTTAAGCGTGATCCGTGCTTGCTATCGCCGATGGCCTGACGGCAGAGCAAAGACTCCCGGACCGCAGTCGACCTTTGACGCGGCTTCCAGCCAGGTCCTGGCTAATTCGAGATAGCTTTGCCGTTCATTGTCGGTTTGGGAATCTTGCGCACGCCGAAAGCACTCTTCAGCGATTGCTCGATAATCATCGGTAGTTGACACTCTGCCCTCGTCTATTCACACCCGCCGCCAGTCGATTCCATTTAACTGTTGTCCTCGTTAGCGGCTGTTCCATGATTCTGTGAGCTTCGTCGGCTTCGTGATCGACCAGTTGAGTAGTGCGTTCTGCTAGATCAAGCCAAGCATCCGCCATGATCAGTTGGTGAGTCTTGGTTGTTAGGTCCGTGGTGTTTTCAGTCGACTCAAGAGAAGCTGCCGCAAATCGTCGATACTCGTTTTTGGAACTCACGGGCCATCTCCCCATTCGCGTTAAGCCAGCGACGTCCGCAACGACACGCCCGTAATTTGAACTACACTGGATCAATCGGAACTTTGATTTGAATCAAACTGACGACGTTGTGGAGAACTGACGTGCGGTACCCGGCCAACACAATGGAGGATATGAAAAAACTTCTTCTCGGCTACCGCGATAACATGAGAGGCGAGATTGAAAGCGGTGTCGCCGTAACGGCAAAAACCGTGGCGGACCTTCGCGCACTCCCCACCTGGCCGGATGGCTTGGTCTTAGACATCCACGTAGACCTCGATCCCCGATTGAGCGCGTCGTGAGGGTCGAGCGGGCATCCTAGTCCGACTGGGCCGGCACACCACAAAAACAATATCGCGCAGCAATAGCCGCTCCGGGAACAGCATCGCCCGCGACGCGTCCGGTAATGTCCGGTATTGGCGCAAAGCGGATATCGTCATGGCGCTCAGCAATGTCCGTTTTTGGGGGTAAAGCGGACATCGCGATTTCAGGGCGTCATGTCCGCTTTTGACCCAAAGCGGACATGTACGTCCCTAGATTTTGCTCTGCACTATTAGGCCAGAACCCTATCGCCGGAACAGCCTAAGGTTGTACCCAAGAAGCCTATTATTCGCATGTCCGGCTTTTTCTTCAGCTGCTGTGGGCAATGCGCTGAAGCGACAACGTAGGCTTCGCGAAAGTCATTAAGCTATTGTGCTATCCTTCGTGTGCAAAACTCAGATGTAAGGGCCGGTGTTGTTGGGCTCTCGGTCATACATCGATGTGACCAGCAAAACCTTTAGCGATGCTGTCTCTACTAGAGAATCGCGAACCTGAAGTCCGTCAGATCACAGTTATGTTCTGTGATCTCGTAGGCTCCACCGAGCTGTCGGAAAGATTGGATCCTGAAGATCTTCGAGCGCTGATTGACGCGTATCGAAAAGTCTGCGGTGCGGCGGTCAACCGATACGAAGGCCAAGTTGCCAACTATGCCGGTGATGGTCTGATGGCATTTTTTGGTTGGCCGCGCGCGCATGAGGATGATGCTGTCCGTGCCGTGCATGCTGCCCTCGCGATTCTGTCCGAGGTCACCAACGTTCCCGGCGCAGTTAAGCTGACTTCGCGGGTGGGGATTTGCTCGGGGCGAGTCGTGGTCGGTCAGACCGGCGGTCCGGGGGGCTGGATGGAGGCAGTGGGCGAGACGCCGAACATTGCTGCCCGGCTGCAGACGCTCGCCGCGCCCAACACTCTTCTTATATCGGAATCTACTCAACGGCTCGCGTCGGCGGCGTTTGAATTTCAAGATCTTGGTTTTCGCGAACTCAAAGGCGTGACCAAACCTCTTCGCGTATATAGCGTTCTTTCCGCGAAACACACAGCGACACGCTTCGAAGCAGCGCATGCGAGCTCGCTCACGCCACTCGTCGGTCGCTCAACTGAACTGAACTTGTTGCTGGACCACTGGCAGAAAACCAAGGAAGGCGGCGGACAGGTCGTACTGCTTTCAGGTATTCCGGGTGTCGGTAAATCACGACTCATCCATGAACTGAAGTCGAACATCCAGAAAGAGCCTTTTTTATTGAATTATCAGTGCTCTCCGTATCACAGCCAGAGCGCACTTTTTCCGGTTATCGAGCAAATGGAATTGGCTGCCCAGCTGAACTCCGGCGATTCGGACGTCGATCAATTTGCCAAACTAAAGGGCTATCTTTCAGGCCTGACGAAAAATCCAGCCGAATCGGCTGCTCTTATCGCCCGCCTGTTATCGATTTCAATCGAAGATCAGAGCGGACTTTCGGCGCTTACACCCCAGCAAATAAAGAATAGAACAGTAGATAAGCTTCTTGAGATCATCTTATCTTTCTCTGCTCAGCGCTCGACGCTGTGCATCTTCGAGGATGTTCATTGGATAGATCCGTCAACGCTCGAGCTCCTTGAGCTGGTGATCAGCCGGATTGACCGAACCCCTATCATGCTCGTGGTTTCGTACAGACCTGAATTTCGTCACGCCTGGCCGACCCACCCTAACGTAACGCTGCACTCCCTTACCCGATTGTCGCGCAGCGAAGTGACGAAGATGATCAAGGAGCTGTTGAGAGAAGGTAGCCTGTCCCAGCAAGTTTTCGATCAGATTATCGAAAAGGCGGATAGTGTACCTTTATTCATCGAGGAACTCACAACAAGCATCATCAGTACGCCGAGACAAAATAGACAAAAGAGCGATACGGACCAGACTACGCCGTTTGAAGCGACCAAAGTACCCGAGACATTGCATGATGCATTAATGGAGCGGCTCGATCGCGTTGCGCACGGTCGCAAGCTGGCGCAAATCGCAGCCGTAATTGGGCGAGATTCTCCTATGATCTTTTGACCGCTGCATCTCGGACCGATGAGACGGATCTCCGCTCGGCACTCTCGCAACTCGAAGACGCTGACGTCATCTATCGAACCGGCGTTTCGCCCTCGGTGCGTTTTGCATTCAAACACGTATTATTACGCGATGCGGTCTATAACTCTCTACTCCGGGGCAAGAGACAGGAGATTCACGCCGATATCGCCGCGGTATTAGGAAAACACTTTCGTGATGTAATCGAAAATAGACCTGAGATTCTGGGGCAGGAAAGAATGAATTGGCTATCCGCTGTTGGCGTGAATCCGGTCGACGCGCGCTCGCAAACTCCGCCAACGTGGAAGCCATCGGGCATTTCCGGAACGCATTGCAGCTTTTGAGAGCATTGCCAGACACGCCCCAGCGCAACAACGAAGAGATCGAAATTCAGCTGGCGTTGGGCATTCCACTCATTGCCGTACGGGGATACGCGGCCGCCGAGACCCGCGAGGCGTTTTCGCGAGCGTGCACTTTGTGCCTCAACCTCGGCAGCCCGCCCGAGTATTTCCAGGCACTTTTCGGACTTTGGGGACATTCATGGATGGGCGGCAAAAATGACGAAGCCCTCGCTATGGCCAATGAGTTCCTGGCAAAGTCACGGGACGCGTCCGATGGCATTCTGTTGATGGTGGCTCATCGCGTGATGGGAAGCACTCTCTTGACCATCGGCGAGTTCGGAACGTCGAGGCGACATTTCGAGGAGTCGATCGCGCTCTCGAAAACCGAGCGAAGGCAATCAGTCTACACGCTTTATATGGTAGAGCCTCAGGTGGCCTCTTTATTACTGCTCTCTTGGGACTTGTGGTTTCTTGGTTATCCAGACCAATCTTTAGCTCGTGTTTCGGAAGCCCTCGCCTTAGCACAGGATCTCTCACCGCCTTATAGCATAGCGTTTGCGCATTACATGACGTCCGTGGACCATCTTCTGCGCGGCGACCCTGCTCGCGCCCTTGAAAGTGCCGAGCGAAGCCTCGAAATGTCACGCTAACAACGGTTCTCCTTGTACGTGCTTCTATCTACGATTTCGCGAGGTCGTGCACTTGGCGAGCTTGGTCGGCTGCAAGAAGCCGTGACCGAGATACAAAAGGGAATCGCTGAGGCGCGCCGTACTGGCGTCGGCTTCATGCTGCCAATGATGTATGGCTGGTTGGCTGACGTGCACTCTCGGTCTGGTGATCATGAGATCGCGGCGTCAATCGTCGAGCAAACATTGCGCGAGATCAGTGATGCGACAGGGCGATCGTGGGAAGCTGAGTTGCACCGCCAAAGAGCGGAGACGCTTTTAGCGCGGAACCCATCGAAAATTGCCGAAGCCGAGTCACATCTTATGAACGCGATTGAACTGGCGCGCCGTCAAAATTCCAAGTCATTGGAGTTGCGAGCGGCTGTGAGCCTCGCAAGGCTTTTGCGCCTCCAACAAAGAACTGATCAGGCGCGAGAACTGCTAGAACCAATCTACCATTGGTTTGAAGAAGGAGCAGCGACGTCAGATATTAGGCGTGCACGCGATTTCCTGATGGCTCTCCACTAAATTGAGCCCTACTGGATGCGTGCCTAGTGGCCGGTGCCTGGCCGCGATGTCAGTGTGGTCCTTAAACCACATTCTCAGCAAAGCGCCAATCGCCGCGGTCACCTCTTATGCGTCGAGCGGGGAAGAACCGAAGGACTTGTGCTCACAGCCCACACTAACTGCTGACAAAAATTCGGCACCATGCGCCAATAAATCTCCATGGCTTGCTGCACCGCATATGTCCGCTTCTGGCACAAAGCGGACATCACGATTGCGCTCAACCATGTCCGCTTTTGGAGGTAAAGCGGGACATTGAGTGTACGGACCCATAGCCGACAGCGTATGAGCAAAGTTGACGTGTGTCGTAGATGCCGCTCTCGCCGCGCGTCGATAATTAGCGAGACTCAACTAAAAAAGTTGGCTTCTATGCTCCACCGAGAACACGTGTGCATACAGATTGGCAATCCACTGTTGGCCCTCTTGCGTGACTCGAAGGTAGCGCAAGGCATCTCCGATATAAGGCCGGACCATCTTCCAGAAGAAATCTGGATAGTTAGCTCGCAGATCTGCGACGCTATCGTATTGCAGTTTATTGGTCATTCCCGTCTCGCGAAACTCGTTAAATAAGGCAGCCTGCTTTCGCAGGTAGTTGATGTCCGCTAGCTAGCCCGATCAGATCAGCAGCACGTACCAGGCCCGGAAAATCGTCAGTGGACTCGTGTTGCTCATCCTCGGGAACTGGGAAGCGGGTGTGTTCGATGTTGGTTTCGATCGCCGTGATGTCGAGGTGGACAAGGGCCTTTTCCGCACGTTCCCGTACAAACAGTTTGGACCGGGCGACATGATACGGCGCCATTGATGCGTCGGTGGCTCCCTCCGGGAGGGTCACCTTATCTCCGGCCAGGTTGGTGACGTAGGAGCCGTCCCCATCACCTCGACAGATTCCACGCACGTACCCGATGTCATGACATAGTAGTGAGATGATGAAATGTAGCCAGTCGCGCGGGGTCACACCGCCGACGCTAATGTGACGGCCGCGCAGAATTTCCTGCCCGACAAGCGTGACCATGATGGTGTGATTAACATCGTGGTATGCGGCGTCGCTGGTTGCGATATTTTCAAGAGCAAGCTGAGCGGCAAAGCTGATCGCGCCAGGATAACCAGGCTCCATCGTCGTGTATGTTCGTTCGTACATCGTCCGAAGTTCGCGGATGAAGGCTTCTATAACTATCAATGTCGGGTTGAACATGTGAACCGACCTTGCTGCACCCATATAGGAGGCGCCGATGGCCCCAACTTTATCACGCAGTGGCCAGTAGGTCCGCTTTCGGGGTAAAGAGGACATCGGCTGGACACTCCTCAATGTCTGCTTTTGACCCATAGCGGACATAAATCTCAGACATTGATCTGAATCAAATTCAAGTTCGTCGTGCACGAACTATTGTCAATGTCAATCGACGTGCCCTCCGCGCGACGACGTGGCCTGGTGTGACGATGCCAACGATAGGCGCTATGTATCTCCGACGACGGAACGGCACATCCGAGCAGATTAGTAGTAGCCAGCGTCGAAGGGCTGACGCACTGGCCCTGATCGCTGAAGAAAGCGTGCGGTCATACCCCAGCTGGATTGCAGACCTAAGCCGCAAATCATCCGACGGCGTTGACCGCTGCCGTTACGCCTGTCAACACCTCGGAGCGGGGGAAGCACTTGAGCTCGTTCGCGAGCGCACCGATTCAAGAAGCGATCACGCCGTGTCATATTACCATCGCACCGTCCACCTCGGTTATGTCCCTAAGCAGCATCATTGGATTGCTGCGGCTCTGGACGATGGACTTCGCCTCGCCGTCATTGTCAAAAAAATAAAGCTCCGCTGGTTCGCACGTCGGCGCGCAAAATTCGTGGAAACGCGCATCATCGTCCTCTACGACGGCCGCTAACGAGCGTCCCACCAAAATGGTAATTAGCATTGGTCAATGGCCTGGCGGGATTTCGGCCGCGAGCACCATTATCGGTTAATGTTACCGGACATCCTAGGTCGCGTTCATCAATGTCCGCTTTTGGGGGTAAAGCGGACATTGATCGGACATGCGACCATGACCGCTTATGGCAGCAAAGCTGAGGTGCCGGCATTGCGGCCTGCGTGTCTCTTTGGCGAGAAGCGGACGTGTAGACGTCAGAAGCGCTGGATCGAGCCAATAACAAATCGAGAACGCTCGGCAAAATTTTTTTGTGAGATTTTTTGGAAGTGATTTTCGATTTTTAATGGGAAAATACCGGGGAGGAGAAAAAATTTCCGCGACATCCACATTTTATTAGCGGTTCCCCCGGCCGTATGCACCGGACCCAGTCCTGAGATCGCCTGCAACGCGCGCTCGAATCGCGTGTGAACAAATCTGGAATACACCGCCCGAGATTCTTCCCATATTCTTCCCAGATTCAGATTGCCGGAGCAGCTGCAGCACGATTGCTGAGTCTGGTCAGAGGCTTGGCGTTTCAGGACCATCTGTCTGTGCATCAGCGAGTCGCCGCGTGAGATAGTTTTGAAACTACCGGCTGAGATAAATGATGAAAGACTTCTGACGCTGAGACAATATTGAGACGGCACTGCGGTGCCATCTGAGGAACTTTTTCCCGCCACGTTAATCCTTCTCATGGCCCGCCATGGCTTGCGTGTTACCGAGGCCATCGATTTACGCTGGGATCAAATTGATTTTTCGAAGGGCCATTTGCACGTGAGGCGGCTTAAAGGTGGTATTCATTCCGTTCACCCGATCCAAGGCAACGAACTGCGGGCATTACGTGAACTCAGGCGGGAGCAGCAACCGGAATCCGCCTTCATTTTCACCACCGAGCGTGGGGGGCCGATGACACGCTCAAATGTAGCCAAGCTGATTGACGGGGCTGGGAAAAGGGCAGGAATACCGCACTGTCATCCGCATCAATTGCGCCACACCTGCGGTCATTTACTAGCGGATCCTGGGCACGACACCCGACGCCTGCAACTTTGGCTCGGCCACTCCGACATAAAGCACACCGCTCGCTATTCGGAATTAAGCGCTCGGCCATTCCGAGACTTCTGGCGCTGAGACTTTGGAGACAATGCCGCGCAACGACTCAGAGATGGTCGTGGATTCGTTTCGCGCTCCCTGCAATGGTTGGGCCGGGACGGCCTCAGACTCACCGGCGAGCTCGCTGAGCCGAATACGGTGCTAGAACAAATCTGGAATAAATGCTGCTACCTTCGGCACATTGCCATCGGAGGAACTTTTTCCAGCGCGTCGACGCAGACGACCCCTCAACCACGACCTAACGCATCATTTGACTGTTTTCCAACGCGACACCCTAGCGCCGGGGGCCCGGACGCGTTATCGAACGTTATGCCTCGCATTGACCGATTTTCCAAAAAACTTTGCATGGACCAAGGGGATAGCCACAACATCGCACACGCAAAAAGCACTTTTGGTGAACTTCTGCGGAACGGTTAAACGCGGATCGATCCGGGCAGAATCGGTTTAAATGACTACGGGTCAAAGTCGCGGCGGGAAATTTATCTTCAAATGATTTAGCCAACCGGAAAATCGGATGAATAGGTCAAGTCGGGATGCCAAGTGCGGACGAAAATTATTTATTTATCCAGCCGGTGCACAGACGGAGCCAAGATGCCATTGGATGCTTCTCATGAAGGGTCTGCAAATTCAGAGAAAATAACGCCATATTTTCCGTTCTAAGCAGATATGGGGAATATTTATTTCCAAAAATCCAAATATCCGAACCAGCGGTGAATTTCGTCCTCGAAGAGTGGCGCGAGTATCAGCCGCCCTTCCGCAAAAGGTTCGGCAGCTTGGCGATATTCACCGCAATCCGCCGCGCTTCGTCTTTGGTGAGTAGCTTGGCTGCAGGCTCATAACGCCGATATCAGGATTGTCTCAGGACCCCGCCATAAACCCAGCGACAGGGAAAGGGCACCAAATAGGATTATCAGCACAATTATGATCGGCAAATACTTCGCGGGATATCGGTCCTTCGGTTCAGCGTCTTCTTGCTTGATCGAGTAGAAGACAACCTTCCTTGGTTCATTCACGGTTTAGCTCCCTAAATTAACGGGAAGCTACGCCCACAGTCTTGTTATGACCCGCGTAATAGCTCGGACAGCTTAGCGATATTCACAGCGATTCGCCGCGCCTCATCTTTGGTGAGCGGGCTGGCGAGAGGGATGATCTATTTCACGGTGAAACCGAATTAAATTCGCTTGGCGACCGATACCGACAGACATACACTTTCCGACGGGGACGGGGGGTGTCATGTCAAAGTTCGAGCGCCTGCTAGAGCCGGGTTCAACGGAGCTACCTGATTGCCGTTGTGCCGCCGAGATGAACCTAATGGCTATCGTACCGGTGCCTGGTGGCGACAGCGAAATTCGCATCTTTCGATGCCCAGACTGTAGTCATGAGCTTAGACTGACTGCCTGGCGTCCTTGCTAAGCAATTTCGCCGCCGATCTACGCCCCGGCTCATCCTCGAAATAACATAGGCGAGCTGCTGTCCGTCGTGGTCGCGCACGACAAAGGCCGCGCCGATGTCCTCGACAGTCCAAGGCGGCGGGAAGCGGCGAGTTGTCATTTGCTGACTCGCAGCAAAGCCGTCGGCAACGGAGAACCGGCGGCTTTGCCTTGTCCTGCCGCACTCGATTATCCACAGGCGAACAGGTGACGACTACAAACGAACCTTACGGGCGCGTAGCATTCTCATGCGACATTTAACGGATAACAAGGGGACAAATCATGCCTTCCGGACCGCTTGATTTCTCCAAATACCAGCGACCTCACTTCGAGGAACCTAATCACGAACTGACGCATAAGCGTGCTGCCGAGGGAGACGAGGGCGAAATCCCGACCGTGAATTTCGGCGACGCGCTGGACCAAGTAACAAAAACTTCGACGGGCGAAATTGATAGTCTGATTGGTGAGTTTCAACGGCTGCAGAGAAAGCTACAGACCGATGGCGAACGCGTTAAACGCGAGATTGAGGAATACAGAACACTGAGCGAACTGGTGATACAACTGACGAAGGGCATCTCCGAGAACGTGGAGAAAGTTCGAGGATTGGCGGATCGATAACGGGAGACACGTCAAGTCAATCAGACGTCCGAACCGCCGTTTACGCCGCCTCGATTTCCACGGCGTCGATATGCGACACGCCACAAGCTCGGCATTCAAAGACATACTGGATATAAAGGTCACGAAATCGCGACGCTCGAGCGAGACACATAATTCGAGCGCAGCTTGGGCAACGCGGCGGCCTTGGCGTGTATTTCTCAGAGCGTTCGTTGCGCATGGCAGACAGCGGTCCTTAAACCGCAAATGTCCCCCAACACCTGATGAGCCGGGGTTTATCTGATTCGCGTCGATAAAAGCTTGCGAGTTTAGGACAGCCGGCTGTTTTGCTGTGCGACTAAACCAAAGCGAATTGATCTTCGGCTTAAGTAGTAAACAAACAATTTTTGGTATGGGCGGCTGCCGCGCCTCATCGAGTGTGAGGAGCTGGTCGGAGCGCGGATAGCTCCTGCATTTGAACATAAGCGACGTTGGCGGCACCCGAATGGCGGCAATTCCCCGGTCGTACACGCCCGATAGTACTCTTTAAGTTCGTCGGCAATTCGGTTTCTGGCGATACACCAACCAGTCCATTCGTCTGGTGTGCGGTTTGTGCGCATTAAACACCGAGTCCCCCAAAGCACCTAATCCTTTGCTGGCCGGGGTGTTCCAGAGTTCCGGCCGTTTGGCTTGGCCGCCGCTGATGGAGTTGTGACCGCCCCTGATGGAGTTAGTTCGGGATCGGCCCACGGATCAGATTGCTTTTTTTTGGATTCGGAAGCCTTTCAATCGTCGATTGGTTGACGCGTTCAATGTCTTGGTCGTTTTCCTTTTGTTTTGGGGTGCGCCAAGGATCGTACTGAGCGGAAGCGGCCCCCGTCGCCAGAATTACGATCAACGTCGCGTAGATGGTTATGCGCAGCATGGTGGAACGCCTTATTGCGGTGGACAGGGCACCTGTTCGAGTTGCCATCACCAAACGCAACGCGATCATTTCGGCAAAAGCTGGACGATCAAGGCGGCTGCCATGATCAGAATCAGAAAGCAGGCTAGGGCGACGATAACCGCTTCACGCATCGCTCTACTGATCCTGCTGCCCAATCCTCCTCGGCCTCACGCTTCACCGCTGGCGCTTTCGGGTTTTTGACCTTCACCCGATGCGGCTCAGTATCAATAGCTCCGGCAGCTTGGCGATATTCGCCGCCCTGCGCCGCGCCTCATCCTTGGTGAGTAGCTTGGCTGCTGATCGCCGCCCTGGCTCGTCTTCAGAATAGACATAAGCGAGCGCCTGCCCGTTGTGGTCGCGCACGATAAAGCGGGTGGATTGCCCTTCGACGCGGATGCCCGGTATTCCCACGAAAGGGCCGCAATAAAGTCGCGATAAATCTGCTGAAATCGCAACTACCGTGCCCGAAGTAGGAAAACCTGCCGATGAACCACGCGGATGAAATGGCTACCGAACGCCACTTAGCCAGTGCTGCGCCAAACTCTGATGAATCAGACCAACAACTACGTGCCCTTCTGAAAAATTTAGAACGGGGAGGCCATCGGGAGAACCCGTTGGAGCAGGATGACCATCATTTCGGGATCACTCACGGCGAGACTTCGGAGCGTGAGGCGATTTATCATCGTCCTTTACCAATAGAAAATGAGAAGAGACGGCGAGGCTCGTTCGCCCGCTATTTTGTCGCTATTTTAATTGGTGTTGCAGCCACCCTGGCTTGGCAATCTTACGGCGATGCAGCCAAGCAGGTAATTGCGACGAGCGCTCCAGAACTGGGCTGGTCGCCGGAGGCCAAGCAGATGATCGCGGGCTGGGTTCAGCAGCTTGGCTGGACGAAGCCATCGATTGGGGCACCCGTTGCGCAGACCGCGCCTGAAACGGTCGTGCCGAAAGCTCCCGCCGTCCCCTCCATCGACCAGGCGCAGGTACAGCAGATAGCGCGGGATTTAGCTACGCTGCGGCAAACCGTAGAGCAACTCGCCGCTGGTCTAGACCAGGTGACGCGCCAGATTGCCAGACTGGAAGCCGCAGACGTGGAAATCCTTGCGAAGATCATCCCAGCGCCTCCTCCGCCGCGACCCATCGCTGCCCCAGCACGCAAGCCCACGCCGATACCAGCGCCGTCGTCGCAGGCGCCAATACCACCGCCTCACCCGTAATACGACACGCCTTTGGCGCTTGGGATTGAAACCCGCGGTCGCTCGGGATTGACGCTGAGCTGCCCAAAGAAAGCGGCCCCCCAAGACGGCCCGCTCCGATCAAACAGTTATTTTTTTGGCTTACAACTGCCGCCGAAAGTTACCTCATCACTTAGTTTGAAGCTTATAGAATTGCTTATGGTGGAAAACTGTCCTTGGCCTGCTTCCGTCAAATCGACCGTTTCCCCAGCCTTAGGCCAACGATACAAAACTAGATAAGACTCAACACGTCCGATGCCGAAAAGGTTCTCTCTCGCATTAGGCGAGGACCGCGGGCCAAATCGCAGTCCCGGGAACGGCGCTGGTATCGAAGAATTAGGACCAGTTTTAAACCACCGGGCGGCAAGAGGATCATCAGGAATAATCGGAATGACTCCGGTGGTGCTTGAAATTTCCAATCGCAGCAGTCCATCTAAGGGCTGCCAGAACGCCCACCATCTGTACTGTGTTATTTCGGCAAATAGCGTGATCGGATGAGACTCGGTTCCGGTTTTCTCGTTTTCGGTTTTCATCACCCCAGAGCATTCATATATCGCGGTATCTGCGCTGTAGACAATCAAGGCTGCCACGATAAAAACAGCAACGATTAAGAACCCCAAAACCTTTCGCATATCGCCCCCCGCCGTAGGGTATGAGCTTAAGGGGTCAAGCCGAGTATGGCTATCGGGCTGACTGCGGCATTGCTACGTTGAAAAATCTCTGCGCACTTGTTCCGGCAACTTGGCGATATTCACCGCGATCCGCCGCGCCGCGTTGGGGATTTAGATCAAAGACGCGGAGCCGTCGCGATGAATGATTCCAGAAGCAGTCGCCGCTCTACGACGCTGCGGTTGAACGCGGATACATCGCGCTGTGAAAAAGAAATCGAAGGCCCCGAAAGCGAAGAAGGCCGAGCCACGCGACGTGGCGACGATTGTCACCAAGATCAAACGCACATTCCGCGACGACATTTGCAACATCATTAGGCGCGGCGAGCTTTTACAACAAGCCAGGGATCAGATCGAGCACGACGGGTGGCTGACATGGCTTGAGACAAATTTTAACTGGGACGAACATATGGCGCAGCGCGCCATATCTGTCGCCAAGTTCACCGCCAAATACGACACAGTGTCGGCTTTGAATCTGACCAAGGGCGTTCTGTACGGGCTCGCTTCGGGTGGCTTTCCGGACAGGGTCGTCAAGACGCTGCTGAAGGAAGCCACATCGGGGCCGATCAAGATCGAAAGGTTTTATGAGATGACGCGACAGAAGAAGTTGAGTTAATCCTCGATGGTCCGCCGCCTGAAGGCAAAGGCTCCGGCGGCTTGGCGATATTCGCGGCGATCCGCCGCGCCTCATCGCGCTAGCAATGAGGACTAATTTTAGCAACCCGGGAAAAACGGCAAGGATAAAACCGTCTGCCGGGCTTGATCCTCTACGATCATCGCCAGAGACAGATCATCCTTGTAGCCGCTCTTTTTTCTTAGCTCTCGGATTGTGTAGTCGGCATAAGAAAGCGCCGCCTCTGCATTCCGCAGATACGTGCCGTCACGGTCATCCTCGACCCGATCCTGTCTGTGTATCGTAAAGAAATATCGCGGCATCGAACGTGCAACAGTCTACGCACTCACACTAGCTGGAAGGTGTAAATGGATCGCAAAGGCTATCAAATTCGACCAGGGCAGCGGGAAGCGGCGATTAGTGCTGCCCCGGTTAGCCATCGTATACTCTGGTCCAATGGATTTGCTCTCGCTTCGGCGGACAATCAAAGGCTAAGAGGTAAGGAGGTGACAGGACATGAAGTATCTAGCGTTCGCCTTCAGGCGTTATTCGTGCTTCTGACTTCGATCACCGACGCGAGTGCAGTGGTCTGTGCCCGCGGGGTATACCGGGCAGGCTGCACGGGTCCACACGGCGCCGTCGTTGCGCACCGTGGATATCGCGGCACCTACATGCGAGCAACGCGGTACTGATCTGCGTACCGCTCGGGAGAGCGGTAAAACCCGGCCGCTCCGAGTTAACCGCAATGGTTTCTTTGCTCTGTTATTTTCTCTGCTGCGTTACGGTTGTGATTGCAGCGACGGGGGTACTCATCGGTTTCAGCATTTCAGCACCGGAAAGAGTGGGTCACTATCAGCATCCGCGCCCTGTAGTTGAACGAAATGACAAAGAACTGCGTGTGGTACCTAAAACAAATCACGGATCGCCGGCGAAGAATAAAGAAGCCACGTACATAGATAAAAAGGGCGCTCTTAAGAGAGGCACGAACGACGGGTACTAATACGGATAGTGCGGTCAAAAGCAGAAAAAATAAGCCCGCTTTGTCGTGACGGTGGGCGTCCAACTCCTCGACGGTCCACGGCGGCGGGAAGCGGCTTCATCAGCGCCTTGGCCGGATGTAAACCGGGCGCGAGCAAAAAGAGAGCAAAGCCGCCGGCCGCCGCAATGACAGAAGAAGGCCCCGGCCGCTCCCGTGCTGCCAGGGCCCTCTGGGTAATGCAAAAGGGGCTCCTTTGCACCCAAGAACTACACTGGCGGCTTTTCATGAAGCTTTCGCGACAGCCGTAAAGCGCGCCGTCTTTCGCCGCTCGACTAGGAAGTATTTGAGAATAAACGCGCCCTGACGGCCATGCAGAGGACCACCGCAACTAAGGCATGTTATCTCGCGGTCAGTTTGCGGTCGCGGAGGGGCTTCGACCCGAACAACTTCGTACTTCGACCCGCAGTTGGGACAATTAAACAGCACGGATGTGTAATCGGACATTTGTCGCATATGCTTTTTCGGAAGTTTGAAGGGAAGCGGCTAAAATGCGCTGTCAGAGCTGAGGTAATCGCATTCTCCAATTCAAGTTAGAACGGAGTTCCGGGGATTTGAACTTCAAAAAGATCCCCGAGTGCTCAAGTTTTGGGCACAGCTGCATGTTCTCATGTAGCGATTGCGTTCGATATCGGCATAAGACTCCGGCCAGGCAGCCGGAGTCCTTTTCTGGTTGTAGCCGCAGTTCGCGCAGGCTTCCCAAGTGTTTGCACTGGTTCTCGTACTTCAGCCACAAAACGTTGCTGAGTTAGTGTCACTGGCAGCATGTTCGGCCAGTGGCTTCTTCCTTTACAAGCTCAACTAGCCCCGGCCCGGAGCTGGGGCTTTTTGTTATCAACGACTACACGGCCAACATCGGCGCAGTAGTTGTTAGCGGCGCGATTTATTGCCTTCGGGTTTTTCAGGGATGCGTCCTGGCAGACCGCCTAGCGCCAATGAGGCTGCGACTTCAATAGCTCTGGCAATCTGGCAATGTTCATCGCAATCCGCCGCACCTCATCTTCGGTGAGCAGGCTCAGCGGCTGCCCATTATCGTCACGCAAGACGATGAAACAGCTCGCCGTTAGGGTTACGACCTAATCGTTAGCGAAATGAAAGGGGCATTGCCGTAGTCTTTGGCCATGAAACGGTGCGCATTATGTGGCGAACGCTTGGGTTTAATTTCGCATCGAAAGGGCATGCTTCGCTTTTGTAAGCTCGCGCATAAATCCGCGTACATTGAACGCGAGCGTGAACAACAAAAAGCCGAACAGCGCAGAAAATTGTGGTTCGATTTTCTTGGCCGCCGCCCCGCTTAGTTTTCTGATCTCCGGCGCAATAGCTCCGGTCCGCAAATCCGCCGCGCCTCATCTTTGGTGAGTAACTTCGCCGCCGATCTTCGCCCCTTCGAAATACACGTAAGTGAGTTGCTGCCCGCTGTGGTCGCGCACGACAAAAGGCCGCGCCAATGTCCTCGACAGTCCAAGGTGGCGGGAAGCGGCTTCAGCGCCTAGGCCGGATTTGCCTGGGTGCGGCTCCGCTCTGCTGAAGTGGCTCCTCTTCGGCCGTACTTTGCTTGCCGTTCGTCGGTGGTGGCGATGATGGCAATGATGCCAGATGGGGTGCGGGTAATGATGCGAAAAGCTCGGGATCGGATTTGATGAGGGAATTTTCGGATAGGTATTTGTGATACTGCGTTGTCACGGCCTTCGCTTCGCTCAGAGTTGCAAGCCTCCATTGGATCTCAAGGTTTTCATTTCCAGCAATACTTTCTACAATCCTGCGTTCTTCTATAAGCAACTTGAATTCACCCGGTTTGTCTTTGCTTTGATCACCAACGTCCTCAAATCGCGCGGTGAAATCGATACGACCGGTGGGCAGCCAATCATACTTTACGACACCTTGGAGCTTTGTTTTTTTCTCAGTTTCCACGTTTTGGGTGATCCGCACATAATATAGAAACGCCAAAATTCCCACGGCGGTTACGACGATCAAAATCAATGTGACTAAGAGTACCTCAGCCATTTCTCTCTCCTTTCAGATCGCCGAAAAAAGCATAAGGTCTGCGCGAACGGTCTCAAGTGGCATTTCTAAGGCAGTGGTAACCAATTGGCCATTTCCTTGAAGGCTCGACTGAACTCGAATCGGTTGTTTTGTGTCGCTGATCGAACATTGAGACCTTGTGGAAAACTCGGAGAAGTCGGAACTTCGCAGTATTTCCTGCTTTCCGTCACTGTTTCGGCATTGGGCGGTGCTGCATCGCGCGCGTCTGCCCGTCTGACACCACCCGGCCTTTTGTTCCCAGAATGACCGGCCGAAACGGGCGTGGCACTAGGGCTCCGACCTCATGGCGTCGGGGCCTTCTTTTTTAGACGAGCCATCGTGCGGGCAAGCGGCGAGGCTGCACGGTATAAAAAAGTGATGAATTTGACGCAGATCACATCTTTACGGCGTGACCTCAAGTAAAAAACAAACAATCCCAAGTGCGAGCCGGGATGATGGCCTCCCGCCTGCGAACCGCCGTGAGCACGTCATCCCGGCTCTGACCGACCACTTGGTAGATGCGGCGGGGTGATCGGCGTAACAATTGAGGGCTAAGCTGGCGTTTTTTCAAGTCTCTCCACCGACCCAAATTTCTTAAAGTCCGTGGAACATTTGGACGAATGCCACGTTCGGGCGATTTAGCGTCTGTCGGTCGCTCAAGCCACTGCAAAGGTTAACGACAGCCGTTCTCAACGTTTCCAATCTTCCTCTGCCTCGCGCTTCACTGCCGGCGCTTTCGGATTTTTGACTTTTACCCAATGCGGTGAGCGGCCTGAGCGGTAGGGTGAGCCAAGTCGCTTGGACACGATGCCCTCGCAACCGAGTTTGCAGGCATGGGCAAAGAGAATATCGTCGTCACCTTCAAAAACCTCGTTCAGGACAATCCCGGCCTGCGGCCGTCGTACCAGCTTGGCTAGTTAGCGCTTGCGCTGTTCAATCGGTGTGCGGCGTAAATCCTACCCCCTCTAGTTCGATCAGGTCGAAGGCGATCAGCACCGCATCGTCACCGTGGCGCTGGTGGCGGATAAGATCGAATACGGCCAGACCGCGTTCGTTGGTGACAATCGACTCGCCGTCGAGCAGGAACGAGCGGGCTGACAACACACTGACCGCCTCCACCGCAAGCGGAAACCGCGCCGTGAAATCGTTACCGTGCCGCGTGATCAGCTGGATACCCGCGCCATCACGGCGCGCCATGATGCGAAAGCCGTCATGCTTGATTTCGTGAATCCAACCGGGGCCGGAAGGCGGAGCCTTCGCTGGCGACGGCAGACATGGCTCGATAATGCCCAGCCTAGGGCGGGTACGCTCACGCAACGACATAACAGCCGTAGATATAAAAGCTTGATGCGAGCGATGCAAAGTTTTGAAAAATAAAGAGCCCCGGTCGGGGGTCTTGCCGACCGAGGCTCCCGGGAAAGCAGGCCGAACGACGCGTGCAGGGTGATTTCGTCCAGCCTGCTGCCATCAAGTCAGCTATTTCGGGCGTTCGTATGGGCCACTTGGGCCTATACGGCGGCGTGGTAATGACGTTCTATTGACAGTCGAAGCCCGGAGCGAGGGTTTCTCTAAGGAACGCTCCCGTGGCACGACTGTTGCTCGGAAAATCGGCGAAGCTACGGGGCGCGATATGAACAGGTCGCTGATTGTCGCAATTTCATTAGTCTGCACTGCGCCATTGTATGCGCAGGATCAACAGCCCAACACGGCGAAATTGAAGGCCGACGCACAAAGAGTGATCAGCATTATCAAAGGCGACGATGCCAAGATCCAGGCTTATTGTGAAATGGACGCGCTGGGTGATCAGATCAGCGAGGCTGAGCAGAAGAAGGACGATAAGCAAATTAAGGCACTAGCCGAGCATGTTGCCGAATTGGAGAAGAAACTTGGTCCCGAATTTTCTGCTCTGGTGAATGATTTAAGCAATGTGAATCCAAACTCTCCCGAAGGTCCGGAAATGAATTCGATATTGGCGCCACTGGCTAAATCCTGTCCGCACTAGCAGCTCTCGGTACAAGCATCGCCGACGAAATGCGTGAAGAGCATCGTCGTCGCGTGCTCGGCGAATGACTGACAGACTAGGGCAGCGGGAAGCGGCGGCGTGTCACCGGATTAGCGGAAAAAGAGACCTCTTTGGGCATAA
>Ga0306921_10002034_pt1 | contig 20103 bp, 11 predicted proteins | sample sta12Cox44000080_FD_203760 | JGI IMG/M metagenome (GOLD analysis project Ga0306921, IMG submission 203760) | Lab enrichment of tropical soil microbial communities from Luquillo Experimental Forest, Puerto Rico - statoxic.12C.oxic.44.000.080 (v2)... | ecosystem: Environmental > Terrestrial >... | reverse complement strand
CGCCGAGGCCCTTGGCGCCGTACATGCCGTGCTCTCACACGCCGGGCCAATCTCTGAATTTCAGGGCTTTAGCCGCAACCGCGGTTTGTACCGGCGGGGTATGTCGGCGCCCGACATCGGTGTGGTCGTGTTGAAGCGTCATAGCGACGCTCCCGTCTTGACCGCGAAACCGGCCAAATCATTCAAATCAGCAACGACATGCCTTTGAATAGTCACGCACGAGGTATTGGCGATAGCTCCTACCTTACTCGGCTACTCCAACACGAACGCGAGCGGTAAGAGCGACGCCGCCGTTTCGGGCTGTGAGTTCCCGGTAAGCCTTCGATATGCGGGTAATCACGCTGTGGCGCAGCTGCTTTCAATCGCACGCTGGTTGTCGTGATCAGCCGTTTGGGCGCGCGTTCTCAGCGGATGGAAACCAGCTGATCGATCGAATCCTGCGGCAAGTCGCCGTCAACGACGGCGGTCACCACCACCTGGTTCAGCGTGATCGCGCCTTTGTGATTATCGAGGAACGCCGTGTCGGAGGCGTCGCGACCGGTGGCTATGCGCACCAAGGTCTGCCGCGGCGCCAGCAGCGTCGCATCGACCACCCGCCATTGCCCCTCGACGAACGCCTCGGCGACCGCGTGGAAGTCCATCGGATACACGCCCGGCGCGTACACGGACACCAAGCGGGCCGGGACGTGGACCGCACGCAGCAGCGCCACCACCAAATGCGCGTAGTCGCGGCACACACCTTCGCCGGCGAGCAACGTGTCCACCGCCCCGTCGATCGGATCGCTAGAGCCGGGCACATAATTCAGCCTGGTGCCCACCCACGAGCTCACGTGCTCCAACAGATTCGCCGAATCCCTGTCGTTGCCGAATTCGGTTGCGGCGAAACCATAGAACTTATCGGCCTCGGCGTAGCGGCTGGGCCGCAGATACATCGACTGGTCGTATTCGGTCACCGGAGCCGGATCAGTCTGACCCACGATTGTCGCCGCGTAGTCGACTTTCAGTGTGCCCACCGCTGCGTCGAACTTATGGATGCGATTGCCGTGCACACCACTGACTTCCAAAGGCTGGATGGGCCGTCCGTTCAAGACGAAGCGCAGCGACTCGAAGACCTCAGTGCGCGGATGCGGAGCAACAGCAATCTGAAACTCCAGCGTCGTGGCCGCGGTGATTTCGACTTCGATCTCGGCGCCCACTTCGCGTCTCACAGCGTGATAATGCGCCCGTCGTTCCGCCTTCGCCAGCCGTGGACCGCGCCGGGCCGGGATGCGGTATGGCAGATCGCAATCAGGGCCCAGGAAGCCCTAGTGACCCCCTAAGTCCCGGAGACTCTCCGGAGTCACCCGGACGGTTCGCACAGCGGCATCGACCATGCCCTGCGCCTCTAATCAGCCACTCACAATCGCTGACGACGAATCCACGTCTTGTCGCTGTTCAAGCGCTGTCGAGGCTAGATAACGTCAGGGCAGCGCGACGGCGGGCGGACCATCCACTGCCCCGTTGTTGACCGCACCAGTTCGCCCACAGCGGCAGGAATACCACCCAGGCTAGGCCGCCGTGTAGCAGTCGGCCCGCCACCCAAGCAGGATGACGGGCCGACGGGGGAATCAGTACCAATGGCGGCGACCACCGACCGGGCGACCGACTCGGCCCAGCACGAACAGCACGATTCCGATGACGAGGAGAATCCAGCCGATTGTGGCGATGAACGCGGGGACGGGAAGTAGGTAGCCGACGAGGATGAGGATGATGCCTAGAACGATCATCGGTTGCTCCTGAACTCGGGCTGGCGGGTGCCGAGCCGGGTGTGAATCGAGGGTGGGACGTACTAGTGGCTACCTACGCTAGCGGCGCCGCTCGAGAACACCGCCCAGATGTCGCTAGCCGCCTTTTGCCCAAGCCCACGCCGACAGGTGCCAGTCGGTGTCGACCTTGCGAAGCGCCACGGTAAAGAGTGAGCCGGTCTGAGTGACCTCCCTGCCTTCCAGATCGAACGTCATGGTGGCAGGAACGACGACATATGCATAGTCGCCGGAGACATCGACATGCCGAGGCTCGCTGGGAGTGATGTGGTAGCCCGACGCCCCCAAGTGCTCGCCCTCGGTGAGCACGTCCCGATACCAGTCCTCACTGGCGGTTGGCCCCTGCCAGACATGCGGCGACATTCCGTCAAGGATCTGCATCGGGTCGGCGCACGTCGCGGCCATTGCCTTCGCGTCACCCTTGTTGAAGGCATCGACGTAGGCCCGTACAGCCGCCATCGGATCGTCGGAACTAGTCACAACTGGTGACACTAGTTGCTCAGCGACTCACCGGCTTCGGCCATAACCCCGTCCCAGATTCGCTGTAGAGGTTGTGCAAGTCGTGACGCCGGGCATCCAGGGAGGGTCGCCCACGTTGTCTTGAAACAGACGACATCCGAGAGTCTCTAGCTCCTCTGTATCGGAATCACCGTGGACGCTGAAGATGCCCGTTTGTCGAGTTTTCGTGGTTCTCATCTGGGGTTGGTCGGCGCATAGTTGGTCTGCGGTGAGACACACCCCGCTCCCAGCGGGTTCCGCCGGGAGAGTCCACTCACAGATAGGGACGACCAATGACCCTGACAATCGCACCCATTCCGGCGAAGACGAGTTCCGGAGCGCCGCTGCCATTCGTCGCCCTGCCACAGGGCGAGTTGCTAACCGTCAGCGAAAACAACATCCCACTGCTCCGTGACACGCTGGCTCCCGGAGTACATGTCAAGCCGCTGCGGCTGGACCTAGAGGCGGGCTGCTGGGTGGTGCTGGCCACTTTCAGGCCTGGTGCCCAGGTACCGCTGCACTACCACACCGGCATCGCCGAGATATATACCCTCTCGGGCAGGTGGTACTACCTGGAACACCCCAACCAGCCGCAAACCGCCGGTTCCTATCTGTTCGAGCCTGCTGGCTCGGTACACACCCTCATCGTCCCCGAAACCAACACCGAGGACACCGTGATGTTTATCCGCGTCGAGGGTGCCAACATCAACTTCGACGAGCACGGACAATTCCACTCCATCCTCGACACGACGTCGATCCGCTACCTCGCCGAACAGTTGGCCGAGGCCCAAGGCGTCGGCCCGATCAACTACCTCGGCGGCGGAGCGGTGGGCTACATGGCACAAAAGACCTGACACGGAGCAAACGTCACTACCGCCGGTAGCTGCTCTCCGCCGTCAGCTGGGGTGAGAACGCTTGGCTTCGAGGGGCATATCGCGTGGGCCGAGGCCGATGCCATGACGGTGGTCGGGGAGGCATGCCCACCATGTCTTAAATCAGACGACACTCGAGGCTCTGAAAACTCTGTGTCGGAATCACTGTGACCGCCAACGGCCCGTTGTGGAGCGTCCAACCGCCTATCCTTAGACCTTGAAAACGCGGGGGCCGGATTGGCGGAGGGTCGGGTGACGGCCATAGCAGCGTGCCGGACGTGTGGCACCGAGCTGCGTGAGGGTGCGCGATTCTGCGACGGCTGCGGTGCACCCGTTACGCAGCGCGACGCCCATGCCGAGTACAAGCAAGTCACTGTGCTGTTCGCAGATGTTGTCCATTCGATGGACATCGCCGCGACCGTCGGGCCAGAGCGGCTCCGGGAGATCATGACCGACCTGGCCGACCGCTGCGCGGCGACGGTCAAGCGGTACGGCGGGACGGTGGACAAGTTCACCGGTGACGGGATCATGGCGGTGTTCGGCGCACCGGCGGCGTTGGAGGACCATGCTATTCGTGCTTGTCTTGCGGCGCTGGGCATCCAGGAAGAGACGAAGCGGCTTGCTGTCGAAGTGCAAGACCGCGACGGTGTGGACTTGCAGTTGCGCGTTGGTCTCAATTCCGGTGAGGTGATCGCCGGTGAGATCGGCTCGGGTGCACTGGGTTACACCGCCGTCGGTGAGCAGGTCGGCATGGCCCAGCGGATGGAGTCGGTCACTCCGCCGGGTGGAGTGATGCTCAGCGCATCCGCAGCACGACTGGTGGAGAACTCCGCGATGCTGGGTGAGCCGGAAATCGCGCAGATCAAGGGTGCCGACGAGCCGGTGGCGGCCTATCGGCTGTTGGGCATGGAAGAACAGCGTCGCGGCGTTGGGCGTGCTGAGTCGAATCTGGTCGGTCGGCGCTGGGAGATGTCCACCGTTGAAGGCTTGTTGGACCGCGCCATCGACGGGCACGGCGCTGTGGTCGGCGTGGTGGGCTCACCTGGCATCGGTAAGAGCCGTTTAGTGCGCGAAGTTGCGGTGATAGCTCGTCGCCGCAACGTGGAGGTGTTCACTACCTTCTGCGAATCGCACGCTACCGACGTTCCGTTTCGTGTCGTGGCCCGGCTGTTGCGCACCGTTGCGCAAGTCAGCGGCCTGGATGATCAGGCCGCTCGGGCACGTCTGCGCGAACGGTTTCCCGACGCCGATCCGGAGGACATGCTCCTGCTGGATGACCTGCTGGGTATCGCCGATCCCGAGGTGGAGCTGCCCAAGATCGATCCCGATGCCCGTCGACGGCGACTGACTGCGCTGCTAAATGCCGCCTCGTTGGCCCGCGAAAGCCCGGCGCTCTACGTCGTTGAGGACGCCCATTGGATCGATGAGGTCAGCGAGTCGATGCTGGCCGACTTCCTCACGGTGATCCCGCAGACGCCCTCGCTGGTGCTTGCCACTTACCGACCGGAGTACGAGGGGGCGTTGGCTCGGGTGCACGGTGCTCAAACCATCGCCCTTGCGCCGCTGAGTGTTTCAGAAACCGCGGCACTGGTCTCGGAACTGCTCGGCCCGGACCCCTCGGTTGGTGCGCTGGGCCAGACGATCGTCGAGAGGGCCGCCGGTAATCCTTTCTTCGCCGAGGAGATCGTGCGGGAACTTGTCGAGCGCCGCGTGCTGCAGGGACAGACCGGCGCATACGTGTCGACCACCGAGGGTGCTGAGGTCAGCGTGCCTGCCACGTTGCACGCGACCATCGCGGCTCGCATCGACCGGCTCGACCCGAAAGCGAAACGCAGCTTGAGCGCGGCGGCAGTGGTTGGCTCGCGCTTCGGCGTGGAGCTGCTGACTGAGCTGGGGGCCGAACCGGCCGTTGCTGACTTAGTGACCGCCCAGCTCATCGATCAGGTCAGCTTCACCCGACAACCCGAATATGTGTTCCACCATCCGCTGATTCGCACGGTGGCCTACGAGTCACAGCTGAAATCGGATCGCGCCGAGCTGCACCGGCGCGTCGCGGCCGCAATCGAATCACGTGACCCGGCAGCCGCCGAGGAGAACGCCGCGCTAATCGCCGAACATTTGGAGGCCGCCGGTGATCTACACGCTGCCTACGGCTGGCACATGCGCGCCGCAACCTGGGCGACCAACCGTGACATCGGCGCGGCGCGACTGAGTTGGGAGCGCACCCGACAGATCGCCGACGCCCTACCCGCCCAGGACCCAGGCCGGGCAGAAATGCGCATCGCTCCGCGCACCATGTTGTGTGGGATCGCCTGGCGGGTCCACATAAATGTTGCCGGTGAGCGGTTTGAGGAATTGCGGGAGTTGTGCGCCGCCGCCGGGGACAAGGCGTCGCTGGCCATCGCCATGGCGGGGCTGGTGATGGATCACGTTTTTCAGGCCCGGATACGCGAGGCGTCGCACATGGCATCAGAAGCCATGGCCCTCATCGAGTCGGTCGGCGATCCGACGTTGACCGTGGCGCTGTTCCCCGCAGCCATCTACGCCAAGCTTGAGAACGCCGAGTTTTGTGCCGTGCTGCGGTGGTCGCAGCGGGTCATCGACCTGGCCGACGGTGATCCGTCTAAAAGCAACTTCATGATCGGGTCCCCGTTAGCGGCCGCCTTTACGTTCCGGGCTTTTGCCCGTTATTTCCTGGGTCGCCCCGGGTGGCGCGACGACCTGCGGCACGGCCTGGACATGGCCCGCAGGGCCGACCCCATGTCCTACGCCACTGCCGTCACCTTCGCCTCTGGCGGGGGGATATCGAATGGCGTGCTGAGGCCCGATGATTCCGCGGTGCGCGAGATTGAGGATGCCCTGCAGATCGCCGAACGATCCGGTGATGACCTCGCATTGGCCTTCGCCCGGCTGACGTTGGGCCGTGCGCTGGTGCACCGCAAAAGTGCTGCCGAGCGTGACCGCGGACAGAAGCTCCTGGCCGAGGTCAGCGAAGTGTTTCTACGGCAGGGACACAACCTGGCCCAGTTATCGAATGTCAACGTGTACATGGCACGTGAGAGAGCTAGGCGTGGAGATCGCGATGAGGCCTTACCGCTCATGCGTGCCGCCGTCGACGATCTGTTCCGCGAGGGACGGTTGCTTTTGTGGGGCATTCCTGCGACCGGTGTTCTGGTGGCGACACTGCTGGATCGCGGGTCCGACGGTGACGTGGCCGAAGCCGAGGCCGCAATCGAGCGGTTAGCGGCCGCGCCAGCCGATGAGGGTCTGGTGATGCGCGAGATCTGGCTGTTGCGGCTGCGGGCTCTCCTGGCGCGGGCTCACGGCGATGGCGCGGCCTACGCACACTTGCGAGATCGCTACCGCGACATGGCGACATCGCTTGGCTACGAGGGGCATATCGCGTGGGCCGAGGCCATGCCATGACGGCGGCTGCCCCTTCGGGGGTGGTGACGTTTTTGTTCACCGATGTGGAGGGTTCGACTCGTCGGTGGGAGAACGATGCGGAGGTGATGCGGGCCGCGTTGGCCGCCCATGACGAGGTGTTGCGCTCTGCGATTGAGACGCACGGCGGCTTCCTGTTCAAACACACCGGTGATGGTGTGTGTGCCGCGTTCGCCTCCCCCATGGGTGCGGTTGATGCGGCGGTGGCCGCCCAGCGGGCGCTTCAGTTGCCGGTGCGGATGGGGATTGCGACCGGCGAAGCCGAGCTGCGCGAGGGTGATTACTTCGGTGCGGTGCTAAATCGCGCGGCACGGGTGATGGCCGCCGGGCACGGCGGTCAGGTCCTTTTGGCCGAGTCGGCGGCGGGTCTGCTCAGCGGAGTGGATCTGGTCGATCTGGGACCGCGCCGGTTGCGCGATCTGCCGACCCCGGTTGGGCTGTTTCAGGTCCGAGCGCCCGGCCTGCGGACGGACTTTCCTGCGTTGCGGGCACTGGATGCGGGTCTGGGGAACCTGCGCCCCGCGCCCACGAGCTTCATCGGGCGTGAGTCCGAACTCGACGAGGTGCAAGCGGCGGTCAAGGCTCATCGGTTGGTCACGTTGACTGGCGTGGGTGGGGTCGGCAAGACCCGCCTCGCATTGGAGGTCGCGGCGCGTCTCGTCGATGAATTTCCCGACGGTGTCTGGGTTTTCGAACTCGCCGCAGTCACCGATCCAGCGGCGGTGCCCGACGCGGTGGCGGCGGTGCTGGGCATCACCCAACAACCGGGCAAGACCGTGAGCGAGTCCGTGGCCGCCGCGCTGGAGGGCAGAGCGCGGTTGTTGGTGTTCGACAACTGCGAGCACGTGCGCGATGCCGCCGCCGATCTGATCGAAGCCATCCTCGTGCACTCGGCGACGGTAAGGGTTTTGGCCACCAGCCGCGAAGGGCTGGGGGTCGCCGACGAGCAACTGTGGCTGGTGCCCTCGCTGGACGTCGGCGAAGGAATCGACTCGGCCGCGGTGACACTGTTCGTCGACCGCGCCCGAAGCATTGTCTCGCGCTTCGCGGTGGCCAATGCCGACGAGGCGGCCGCGGTAGTGGAGATCTGCCGCCGCCTCGACGGGATTCCGTTGGCCATCGAGCTGGCTGCCTCGCGGATGGTGTCGATGACTGCGGTCGAGGTGCGTGATCGTCTCGATCACCGCTTCCGGCTGCTGGTCGGCTCCCGGCGCGGCCTGCACCGCCACCACACGCTGCGCCACGCCGTCGCCTGGTCCTACGAGCTGCTCGACGAGCCGGAAAAGGCGCTGCTGGACCGATGTTCGGTGTTCGCCGGTGGATTCGATCTGCGCAGCGCCTGCGCGGTAGCAGGATTCCCAGACGCCCCAGACGACTTCGCCACCCTAGATCTGCTGGATACGCTGGTGCGCAAGTCGCTGCTGGTGGCCGACCGGTCAGCGGGGCGGACCCGGTTCTCGATGCTGGAGACGATCCGCGAGTTCGCCGAGGAGCAACTCGTCGCAAGCGGTGCGGCAACCCAGGCCCGGGCGGCGCATGCGCGCCACTTCGCCGGGCGCGAAGCCGACGTCCTCGCTCGATGGGACAGCCCCCGCCAGCGTGAGGCCTACACATGGTTCAGCGTCGAGTTGGCCAATCTGCGCACGGCGTTCCGGTGGGCAGCCGACCAGGGCGATCTCGACGTCGCCGCCGCCATCGCGACATACGCGACATTCATCGGCTTCTGGGTCGAGAATTACGAACCCATAGCCTGGGCCGAAGAACTCATCGAGCCCGCCCGGGAGGTGGGGCATCCCAGGCTCGCTTTCCTGTATGTGCTGGCGTCGTATTGCTGGATGGCCGGACGCATCGAGGAGGCGGTCCGCTACGCCGACGCCGGGCAGATTGTTCTCGACAGTGGTTGCGGCGCGGTGCCGTTCGGCTTCGAGGGCTGGCTTGGCAGTGCGTACATGACCATCGGCCAGCCCGAACGATGGGTCAAGTCGTGTTGCGCCCAACTCGCACGCGGTCGCGACACCCACACACTCACCAGGGCAAACCTGGTAATCGCACTGGCGGTCACCGGTCGTGGTGACGAGGCAAGGGCCATCGCGGACGGCCTCGTCGACGCCGCCGAAACCACCCGCAACCCCTACGCGCTCTCGTACGCGCTGCTCGCTTACGGCTTCGCCTGGCGCGAAGCCGATCCCATCCACGCACTGGACGCCCTGCGCCGGGGCTTGGTGATCGCTCAAGACAGCGGCAACCGCGCCAACGAGACAAATCTCGCGCTCGTTCTGGCCCGCCTCGAGGCTGAGCACGGCGACACCGTGTCGGCATTCGATCACCTCACTCTGGCAATCCGCAGATTGCACGACTCGGGCAACACCACCGTGATGCGCAACCCCCTCGCCATCCTCGCCGCTTCTTTCGACCGGCTCGGACGCTACGAACCAGCAGCCACTATCGCCGGTTTCGCGCGGAGTCCCCTCTCCACGGCGGCGTTCCCCGAAATCAGCACCGCGATCGCCCATCTACGGGATGTCCTCGGCGACCAGACCTACGAATCGCTCGCCCGCAAGGGGGAAATGATGACCACCGCCGCCATGGCGACCTACGCATACGACCAAATCGACCAGGCCCGAACAGAACTCGAACACCCCAGCTGAATGCCCCCTCAGAAGCCGAAGCGCTCAGCGAGGGGGTAGGGGCGCAAAAGTCTGTCCGAGCGCCGTACCCATTCTGACGGCCTGTCAACGGTTTTAGCGAGAGGCGACGGCGAAGAGACGCCACTCGCCGGGCACACCCTTGAGCGCGTGCGCACCGCGATCCTCGAATTCGAGCCCCGACCCGATCACGAGGTCGCGCAGCGTGCTGGACACCAGCACATCGTTCGGGCCAGCCAACGCGCTCACCCGCGCCCCGATGTGCACGCCGATCCCACCGATGTCATCACCGCGAACCTCGCACTCGCCGGTGTGCAACCCGGCGCGCACCTGGATGCCAAGCGCCTGCACCGCATCGCGGATCGCCATCGCGCAGCGGATCGCCCGTTGAGGGCCGTCGAACATCGCAAGGAATCCGTCTCCCGAGGTGTTCACCTCGCGGCCCCGAAACCGAGACAGCTGCGCCCGCACGACAGCGTCGTGGGCATCGAGCAAAGCATGCCAGTCAAGATCACCCATCTCTGCGGCCCGCCGCGTCGAGTCCACGATGTCGGTGAACAACACAGTGGCCAAAACCCGTTCATCAGCCACGTCGGCCTGGTGGCCGGTGAGAAATGCGTGGATCTCCTGAAAGGAGGCACGCCATCCGGGTTCAACGAAGTGATACATGTTGCGCCCTGGCAGTTCGACGTACTTTGCACCCGGTGTGTGATCGGCGACGTACCTGCCCATCGCGGGCACGAGTATCGCGTCGTCGGCGTGGTGGACGACGAGGGTGGGCACGCGGATTGTGGGAAGGACCGCCCGCACGTCCATTTCGAACGCGAGAGGTGTCATGAGAGCTAGCGTCCTTGGGCTGGACGCCAGACGTTCCATTCGGGCCCACGCTGCCCGGATCTCCTCGTTCCACGGCATGTCCGGATTGGCCACATGTTGCATTCCCCCGGTGCCCCACATGCCGACCAAGGCAGCGAGGACTTCCTCGCGATCGGCGATGCCCGACGAATCTGCGTAGCCCTCAAGCACGACCAGCGCGGTGGTGCGGGATGGATGTGTTGCCGCGAACAGCGCCGCTGGTGCGAACGCGCCCTGACCCGCAAGGAGGACTGCTTCGCGACTCCCCAGATCGTCCAAGACTGCGGTGATGCTGTCGGCCCACTGCTCCAGCGTCGGCAGCGCGCCCGCCGTGACCGGATCGGACACTCCCGTGCCCGGCTGGTCGAAGAAGATCAGTCGCCCGATCGATGTCATCGCCTCGACCCACCCTTGAAGGGAAGGAAGCTCCGGAAGAGCCTCGCAGCAAAAGAACCAGTTGGAGACGAACACAATGTCACGCGGACCTTCACGCGACGCACGATAGGCGACCCGCAAGTCCCCGTTCAGCGCGTACCGCGTCTCCGAGAACATTGCGGAAGTGTAAGCCGAGGAGCGGGTCGAGTTTCGGTCATGCAACGAGCGAGTCAGTGTGTCCTTCACGTAATCGGTGCCAGCAGCCATACATCCACTTGACGTGCGAGACGCGCCGACGGTGACCGACTAAACCCGGTTCTGCGCAGGGTCTAGCGCCCTATGCTGGTGAACCGGGACCTCGGGGGCCGGGATCGGCGGAGGGTCGGATGACCGCAGCGACGGCGTGCCGCATGTGTGGCACCGAGCCGCGTGAGGGTGCGCGATTCTGTGACGGCTGCGGTGCAGCCATCACTGAGCGCGACGCCCATGCGGAGTTCAAACAAGTCACGGTGCTGTTCGCCGACGTGGTGCATTCGATGGACCTCGCAGCGACCGTCGGCGCGGAGCGGCTGCGCGAGATCATGACCGACCTGATCGACCGTGCTTCGGCAGTGGTGCAGCGCTACGGCGGCACCGTGGACAAGTTCACCGGTGACGGGATCATGGCGGTGTTCGGTGCGCCAGTGGCGTTGGAGGACCACGCTGTTCGTGCTTGCCTGGCGGCCTTGGGCGTTCAGGAGGAGACGACGGGGCTTGCCATCGACGTCCACGACCGCGACGGTGTCGATCTGCAGTTGCGCGTGGGACTCAATTCCGGTCAGGTGATCGCCGGTGAGATCGGGTCTGGGCCTTTCGGTTACACCGCTGTGGGCGAGGAGGTCGGGATGGCTCAGCGGATGGAGTCGGTCGCTCCGCCGGGTGGGGTGATGCTCAGCGAATCAACCGCCCGGCTGGTCGAGGACGCCGTGGTGCTGGGTGAACCGGAAATGGTGGACATCAAGGGGGCAAGCGACCCGGTGCCGGCACGCCGCTTGATCGCGACCACCAGCGATCATCGCCGGCGCAGCGATCCGCGGCTGGTCGGGCGCAGCTGGGAACTCAACACCATCGCCAGCCTTCTCGATGAGGCTATTAGCGGGTCCGGGTGCGTGATCGGTGTGCTTGGTCCGCCAGGAATCGGCAAGAGTCGTATCGTGTGCGAAGCGGCGGCACTGACGAACGGCCGCGGCGTACAAGTGTTCACCACCTACTGCGAATCCCATACCAGCGACATCCCCTTCCACGCGGTGACCGGACTAATGCGCGCCGGGTTGGGGGTCGACGGCCTCGACGGCGAAGCCGCGCGGACACAGCTCCGCACCCGATATGCCAATGCCGACCCTGAAGACCTGCTGTTGCTGGACGACTTGCTCGGCGTAACCGATCCCGACGCCGAGATGCCCAACGTCGAGGGCGACGCTCGGCGGCGGCGGCTGACCGCGCTGGTCAATGCCGCATCGATGGCCCGGACTGAACCGGCGCTATTCGTAATCGAGGATGCCCATTGGATCGACGAAGTCAGCGAGTCGATGCTGGCCGACTTTATGGCGGTGATCCCGCAAACCCCCTCGATGGTGCTGATCACGTATCGCCCCGAGTACCGCGGCGCGCTGGCCACCATCCCCGGTGCGCAGACGATCGCCTTGCGCCCGCTGAACACCGCGCAAACCGCGGCGCTGATCGGCGAGTTGCTCGGTACCGATGCCTCGGTGCACGGGCTGGCTGAAGTCATTTCCGAACGCGCGGGAGGCAATCCGTTTTTCGCGCAGGAGATCGTGCGCGATCTGGCCGAGCGCGGAGCGGTCCGCGGCGACCGCGGCTCCTATCGGCTACACGGCGAGGTCACCGACACCATGGTGCCGGCAACGTTGCATGCGGTGATCGCGGCCCGCGTCGACCGCCTCAGTTCCGCGGCCAAACGCACGCTGAACGCCGCGGCGGTCATCGGATCACGGTTCAGCCCGCAGCTGGTGACCGCGCTGGGGATCGATCCGGTCCTCGACGAGCTGGTCAAGGGTGAGCTGATCGACCAGATCGGGTTTACCCCGAAGGTCGAATATGCGTTCAGGCATCCGTTGATTCGCACCGTGGCCTACGAATCGCAGCTGAAATCGGATCGCGCCGAGCTGCACGCGCGGCTGGCCGCCGCGATCGAACAGCGCGAGCCGGAGTCGGCCGATGAAGACGCCGCCCTGATCGCCGAGCACCTCAAAGCGGCGGGGGATCTAGATGCTGCGTTCACCTGGTATATGCGCGCGGGCGGGTGGCTGACCCACCGCGACATCACCGCAGCAAGGGCAAGCTGGCAACAGGCGCGACGCCTTGCTGACCAGCTTCCCGACGCTCACCCGGATCGCGTTGCGATGCGAATCGCGCCGCGGACGCTGCTGTGCAACAGCTCCTTTCTGGCCGGCGGCAGCATGGCCGACACCGGATTTGACGAACTGCGTGACCTTGCCAGCGCCGCCGGCGACAAGGTGTCGCTGGCGATGGGGATGGCCGGGTGGCTGTCGGCATTGGTCGTTCACTCCCGGTTCCGCGAAGCATCGCCGTTGGCCTCCGAACTCACCAACCTGCTCGAGTCAATCGGCGACCCGACGTTAACTCTTGGGCTGCTGCACGGTGCGTTCGCTGCCAAGTTCGAGCGTGCAGAGATGACCGAAGTCGTGCGCGTGGCGCAATGGGTGATCGACCTGGCCGACGGCGACGCCACCAAGGGCAATTTCGTGATCGGCTCTCCATTGGTGGTCGCGACCATGCTGGGGGGTTGTGCCCGATGTCTCCTTGGGGACCAGGGCTGGAGAGCTGATGTCGAGCGGGCCACAACAATGGTCCGTGCGTTCGATCCGACGTTGCGCGCGATAATGCTGTGGTACAAATACACGCTGGTCACTAACGGGGTGTGGTTGCCGGCCGCGGCGGCCCTGCAGGAGACCGCCGAGGTCCTCGAAATCGCCGAGCGGTCCGGCGATGATTTCACGCTGGCCGCCGCCCGGTACGCGCACGGCATCGCGCTCGCGGCCCACGGCGGTCCGCGGCGCGAAGATGCCATCGCCCTGGTGGCCGCGGCCCGTGAAGCCGCTTTGCAAGAGCGCTCCGCGCTTCACACGGCCACGTTCGTTGACGTGTTTTTTGCTAACGAGAAGGCCCGCACCGGTGATCTCGACGGTGCGATCGAACTGTCGCGCACCGCCATCGAGCACGAATACGCTTTCGCCGACATGATTCTTCTCGCGGCGGCCACCGCCACTCTGGTAAATGCGTTGCTGCGCAGGGGCGGCGCGGGGGACCTTCAGGAAGCACAGGCGGCCATCGACCGACTGGCCGCGGTGCCAACGGAACCCGGATTCGTCCTGAACGACCTGTGGCTACTATCGATGCGGGCATCGGAGGCGCGAGCGCGCGGCGACGAACTGGCTTATCGCGATAATCGCGACCGCTACCGCGACATGGCGAAAACGCTTGGCTTCGAGGGGCATATCGCGTGGGCCGAGGCAATGCCATGACGGTCACGGGTCTGGTGTGCGCTGCTTGTGGCGTCGAACTACGCGACGGTGACAAGTTCTGTCATGAGTGTGGCGCATCAGTCACCGTGTCGCACAAGCCTGCCGAGTTCAAGCAGGTGACGGTGTTGTTCGCCGACGTGGTGGGTTCGATGGACATTGCGACGGCGGTGGGTGCGGAGCGGTTGCGCGAGATCATGACCCAGCTCGTCACGCACGCGACAGCGGTGGTGCAGCGGTATGGCGGCACGGTGGACAAGTTCACCGGCGACGGGATCATGGCGCTGTTCGGGGCGCCGGTGGCGTTGGAGGATCACGCTTTTCGCGCGTGTCTGGCCGCACTGGATATCCAGCATGAGACACAGCGCCTGTCCGGCGAGGTCCAACGCTGTGACGGCATTGCGTTGCAGTTGCGGGTCGGCCTGAATTCGGGCCAGGTGATCGCCGGTGAGATCGGTTCGGGTCCAATGGGCTACACCGCCGTCGGTGCGCAGGTCGGGATGGCCCAGCGGATGGAGTCGGCGGCCCCGTCGGGTGCGGTGATGCTCAGCGCCTCGACAGCGCGACTCGTTGAGGGCGCTGCAACGCTCGGCGAATCTGAGCTGGTTCAGATCAAGGGTGGCGACGCGCCAGTGCCCGCCCATCGGCTGCTGGGCGTGCCGGAAGGGCATCACGCCGTCGGGCGTGCGGAGTCGAATCTTGTTGGTCGGCAATGGGAGATGTCCACCGTCGAGGGCTTGTTGGACCGCGCCATCGACGGACACGGCGGTGTGGTCGGCGTGGTGGGGTCACCCGGCATTGGCAAGAGCCGTTTGGCGCGCGAGGTTGCCGCGATGGCTGGTCGCCGCAACGTGGAGGTGTTCACCACCTTCTGCGAATCGCATGCCACTGACGTTCCGTTTCGTGTCGTGGCCCGGCTGTTGCGCACGGCCTTTGGTGTCGAGGGCCTTGACGGGCAGGAAGCCCGCAATCGAGTCCGGGATCGAGTTCCCGACGCAGACTCCGAGGACTTGGTGCTCTTCTATGACCTGGGGGGCATCGGCGATCCCGAGGTGGAGCTGCCTAAGATCGATCCGGATGCGCGGCGGAGGCGCTTGACTGGGCTGGTCAATGCCGCCTCGTTGGCCCGAAAAACCCCGACGCTCTACGTCATCGAGGACGCCCATTGGATCGATGAGGCCAGCGAGTCGATGCTGGCCGAGTTCCTCACCGTGATCCCGCAGACGCGCTCGCTGGTGCTGGTCACCTACCGACCCGAATATCGGGGCGCGTTGACCCGAGTGGCCGATGCCCACACCGTTGCCCTTGCGCCGCTGAGTGATTCAGAAACCACGGCGTTGGTCTCCGAGCTGCTCGGTGACGACCCCTCGACAACGCAAATCGCCACCCTGGTCGCCGAGAGGGCCGCCGGCAACCCGTTCTTCGCCGAAGAGATCGTGCGCGAACTAGCCGAGCGCGGTGTGCTACGCGGGGAGCGCGGAGGCTACGTCTCGACTGCGGATGTTGGTGAGGTGAGCGTGCCCGCCACCTTGCAGGCGACCATCGCTGCGCGCATTGATCGCCTCGACCCGGCGGCCAAGCGCACCTTGAGTGCTGCGGCGGTCATCGGCTCGAGGTTCAGCTGGGACCTGTTGGAAACCTTGGGCATTGAACCGGTCCTTGGCGACTTGGTGGGGGGCGAGCTGATCGACCAGATCAGGTTTACCCGACAACCCGAGTACGTGTTCCACCACCCGCTGATCCGCACCGTTGCCTACGAGTCACAACTGAAATCGGATCGCGCCCAACTGCACCGGCGACTGGCGGCGGCCATCGAATCACGTGACCCGACGGGGGCGGAGGAGAACGCGGCGCTGATTGCCGAGCACTTGGAGGCCGCCGGTGATCTGCACGCCGGCTACGGCTGGCACATGCGGGCCGCAACCTGGGCGACCAACCGCGACATCAACGCCGCCCGCCTGTCCTGGGAACGCGCCCAAAAGATCGCCGACGCCCTCCCTGCCGAGGACGCAGTGCCCGCCGATGACCCAAACCGGGCAGCCATGCGTATCGCCCCTCGCACCATGTTGTGCGCGACGGCCTTTCGAGTCCATGAGCATGTGGCAGGCGAACGCTTCGACGAATTGCGCGAGTTGTGCACCGCCGCCGGGGACAACGCTTCGTTGGCCATCGGGATGACAGGGCTGGTGATGGAGCACGGGTATCAGGGTCGGATAAATGAACAATCACGGCTGGCATCCGAGCACCTGGCCCTTATCGAGTCGATCGGCGATCCGAACCTGACGGTGGGGCTGTCCTTTGCGGCCGTCTACGCCAGGGCGGAAAGAGGCGAGTGGGGTGACATGCTGCGGTGGTCACAGACGGCCATCGACCTCGCCGATGGTGACCCTTCTAAAGGCAACATGATGCTCGGGTCTCCCTTAGCGCTGGCCCTAGCACAGCGGGCTGTTGCCCGGTGTTGCTTGGGTCGTCCCGGATGGGGAGACGACATGAAGCACGGCATCGCCATGGCGCGTAGCGCCGACCACATCTCCTACGTCACGGCCGTCGGCTATGTCTACTGGCCGGGGATACCGATGGGCGCGCTGAGGCCCGACGATCACGCAATGGGCGAGATCGACAATGCCCTACGGATTGCAGAACGATCCAGTGACGATATCGCGTTGGCCTACGCTCGGATAACGGTGAGCCTTGCGCTGGTGCACCGCCAAGCGGCTGCAGAGCGTGACCGCGGACAAAAGCTCCTGGCTGAGATTAGCGAACTGTTGCTGCATCGGCGGGGATACAACGTGTCCGAACTACCGATCGTCAACATCTACTTGGCGCGTGAAAAGGCTCGGCGTGGAGATCGCAATGAGGCGATACCGCTCATGCGCACCGCCGTCGACGATATGTTCGGCCAGGGACTGCTGGCGTGGGGCGTTCCGGCGACGGGTGTTCTGGTGGAGACACTGCTCGACCGCGGTACCGGCGGTGACGTAGCCGAAGCCGATGCCGCATTCGAGCGGTTAGCGGGCGCGCCGACCGACGACGGTTCAGCCATGCGCGACATCTGGCTGTTGCGACTCCGTGCTCTTCTGGCACAGGCTCACGGCGATGCCGCGACTTACGCGCACTTCCGGGACCACTGCCGCGACATGGCGAGAACGCTTGGCTTCGAGGGGCATATCGCGTGGGCCGATGCGATGCCATGACGAAGCATCCCGAGACCTAGCCGAGTGTCTCCCAGAAGCGGGTGAGGGCCGCCGCACCGCGAGCCGGGTCCTGCACCATCCACCAGTGTCCCAGCCCGTCAAGGACCTCCGTGCGGGCTCCGGATCGGTCCGCGGCCCGGCGCCGGAGTGCGTCGGAGCCGATGTAGGGGTCCTCAGTGGCCAGCAGGGAAAGGCCCGGCCGAGCCGCGGCGTTCTCCAGCGCTCGCCCGGCCTCCGCCATCGCGGGTTGCCGCGCCGAGCGGTATAACGACAGGATCGCCCGGCCCATCTGCGGCCCCTGCGCTGAGGCGATCGAGGTCGCAATGTCTATGGGAATGCCCAACCCAGCCATCTGTTGCGCGCGGTCCTGGACCGTGCCGCCAAGCATGGTTTCGACCAGCTGTTCGCCGTCGCCCGGCGTCTGCCAGACCTGGGCCAGCTCGTGCCAAACGTAATCTGGATCGAACAACCCCACGGCGTCGCTGGCCCAGCTGCGCACCAGTTCGGGTCGATGCATCATCGCATTCACCACGTGGCCGCCTCCCCAGTCGTGCCCGACCACGTCGATCGGTTCGTCGAAGCCCTCCAGCTCGTCTTCGAGCCAGTCACGGTAGGCGAGGTAGGTCGCCGAGAAGCCGTCGGGCAACGGGGCGCCGAATCCCGGTGGCGACAGGCGCACCACGTCGTCGCGCCCGAGCGCATCAACCAGCGGCTGCCAGATAGCGTCAGTCTCCGGATTCCCGTGCACCAGTACCACCGTCATGGCCGACATCCTGGCATGGCGCAGCGGCGACGCGCGGCAGTTTGGCGGGCCAGGGTGATCGCTACGGCGTAAGCGTTGAACTCGCCGCTTCGGTTCTGCGCCATTACTCCGACAACATTTCTGGCAAGGATGTAACGCCATCAGCGGGTCCGGCCACTGCAGCTTGTCGAAGCTGCGCATCACGTTGCCGGTGACGCAGATTTACGGTCGCAACCCGGTAGAGGAACGCGGGGTGGAGCAGGCGGGTGGGAGGGTCGACAAGGGCGGTGACCCCGAAGAACTTGCCGCCGACCTCGGCATCGGACTCACAAGCGGCCTGCACCCAATCCACCAGCCGGCCCGTTATGCGCATCGACGGCGTTCGTCGCCCTTCCACCTCTGGGAAAGCCAAGTCAGAACCCGCCGCGAGCTGCCAGGCCACACCAATCGATTTCGCCGCGGCGCGGAAGTAGCGTCGGGGCAGGTCGGTAACGCCTCGACGCAACGACTCCCGCAGCGCCACAGCGTCCAACGCCGCCACCGACATTCCTTGCCCATAGATCGGATTGAAACTGCAGATTGCGTCACCACTGACCAGTAGGCCGTCGGGGAATCGGCGCATCTTGTCGTAGCGGCGCCACTGGCTGGACGGCATGCGGTGTTGTACCACCGGTGCGATGGGCTCCCCGGCCCGCACTGCGGCCAGCAGGTGCGCCGGGGCGTACTCCTGGGCGAACGACAGCATTCCGGGCAAATCGCGGGGCGGCTCATGCCCGACCATCCCGAAGACCGTGAACATCCACGAATCGTTCTCATAGCCGAAGAGAAACATCCCAGCAGGCCGGCCCGGCGCGGGGCTTATCAGGCACAACATTTCCTTGAGAGTGCCCGGCGGGATCCGCAGCAGCTGGCTGACATACGTCGTGTGCATGACGATGTGGTCCTCAACTGGTCGCCCATAGCCCAGACTTTCCAGAAAGGCCGGTGTATGCGCAGCGCGGCCCATGGCGTCCACGACTAGATCGGCCGTCAACTCCCGTTCGGCGCCGCCGTCGCGGTCGATCACTCGCACACCGGTGACGCGTTTGCGATCCGCCGTCGACGTCAGCGCTGCCACGTCCTGGCCCCCGTCGATCGTCACGTTCCCCAACACCTGCAGACGCCGACGGACATGGCACTCCAGAAACGGCCTGCTCGGCATATACATCGCCATAGGGTTTGTGGGATCAACGGCTAACTTGCCGGACCGCACCATCACGTGGTCGCTGTAGGACACGTACAGCTTGGACATGTCCGCGTCGTCCCAAACCGGAGCGCCGCCGGCAACCAGCTCACTCAGAATCCCGGGGAAGAGCTCATCCAAGATGCGAGCACCGCGCGGCAGAAGAGCATGAACATGCCGACCCTGCGGTACGCCCCGCCGGTTGGCGGGATCGTCGGGCAACTCATCGCGCTCGACAACCGTGACGGTCCCGAAGAAATCAGCGAGCACTCGCGCGGCGAGCAGCCCGCCCATGCTCGCACCCAGCACGATCGCACGCTCACCTAGCCGACTCATCTCCACGATCCTCCATCTGCTTGAAGCGACGCTTCAGTATCGCCACTGCGCCGGGGATCAAGGGTGGGTATTCGACTACTCGATTTTCGGCCGCGTCTTTTCACCGTCGGACGTGGTGGTCCGAGGTCCGAACAAAACTGGAAGCGGTTCGAAATAGACGAGAGTCTCAAAACTTCGTGTCGGAGATGGCACGGTGATATTAAGGACATCGCTGACCAGCGGTGACACGATGCTGACATGGACAACACTGGGGACGGTCGCGGTGCACTGACGGCGGCGGGCGTCTCCTGTGGGTCGTGCGGCACGGAGCTGCCGCCGAACTCCAAGTTCTGTAACGAGTGCGGTACGCCTCTCAGCAAGGGGCCCCATGCGGCGGAGTACAAGCAAGTCACCGTCCTGTTCGCCGACGTGGTGCACTCAATGGACATCGCCGCGGCGGTTGGGCCGGAGCGGCTGCGCGAGATCATGGCCGACCTCGCCGACCGCTGCGCGGCAATTGTGCAGCGATACGGAGGAACCGTCGATAAATTCACCGGCGACGGGATCATGGCGGTGTTCGGTGCGCCGGTGGCGCTA
>Ga0306921_10002031_pt1 | contig 20117 bp, 15 predicted proteins | sample sta12Cox44000080_FD_203760 | JGI IMG/M metagenome (GOLD analysis project Ga0306921, IMG submission 203760) | Lab enrichment of tropical soil microbial communities from Luquillo Experimental Forest, Puerto Rico - statoxic.12C.oxic.44.000.080 (v2)... | ecosystem: Environmental > Terrestrial >... | reverse complement strand
GGCCGTGGTTTTCGCTGCGGAGGTGGAGGCGAGAGCCCACAAAGATCAGCGAATTGAAGCGATGAGAGAGGCGTTAGGCGAGGCCGACGGTATGGACAAAGGCCGCGTGCGGGCTGAGTTCGACGAGCTCTTTAAACTCGTTCACTCCGAGAAGCTCGGTGAGGTGGCGAGCGAGTTCGATCGCATTCATAGTGTACATCGTGCGCTGAAAGTCGGAGCGCTGCACACCATTATTCCGCCGAAGAACCTTCGTCCGTACCTGGTTGGTGCAATCGAACGCGGCATTGAGAGAGAACGGGAATCGCGATCGGAGAAACCCGGTGAGAGCCCCTCAACTGAAATGATCGGTCGTACCCAGGATTCCATTGTGCCCGTGGGTTCTTGATGAACATTTACTGGTTCGAGCAGACCGAGGCCGATGTACCGGAACAAGATGACTGGCTCGGACCCAACGAGAGATCCCGGCTCACGCAATTGCGCTTCCCCAAGCGCCGCACAGACTGGCGACTCGGCCGATGGACAGCTAAGCATGCTGTAGCCGTTTACCTGCACCTATCTAACGATCGCGAGACTTTACGGAGCATCGAGATAGGTTCGGACCCTTCGGGAGCACCGGAGGTTTTTCTTCGCACAGAACCGGCAGCAGTCTCAATCTCCCTAACCCATCGGGCTGGAGTAGCAGCTTGCGCTGTGGCACCATCAGGAGCCCCTCTGGGCTGCGACTTGGAGGTGATCGAAGAGCATGGCGATGCCTTTGTCGAAGACTACTTTACAGATGAAGAGCAACGGATGATTGCACATGCACGTCGCTTAGAGCGTGAAAAGTTGGTAAGCATCGTTTGGAGCGCCAAGGAGAGTGCCCTGAAAGCGCTACGCTGCGGTCTTAGACTCGACACACGTTGTGTTGCAATCGGCCTGGGCGACGGATGGCCGACTCCAGGTGAGGAACCCCAGGGATCTGGGCCGCATTTGTCTCTCTCGGAGTATTCGCCGAGCAGATGGTTGCCTCTGCGCGCCCGTCATAATAAGGATCAAATACTCCACGGTTGGTGGAGATGCTCTCCCAGGCTAACGAGAACTCTCATGACCCTTCAGCTGGCCAACCCTCCAACGGTCTTGGTAATGCGAGAGTTAAAGCCATGGCATCCAGGAGCGAGCACATACAACGCAAAGCGAAAATCTTCATGAACAACCGCAGGGCTGTGCGTTCCCCAGGGAGTTCCAGTTCAGAATACAGGAGGTGTTCATAAGGAAAGAGGCGAGCGAGGTTGTGTTGTCGCCCTCGATCTTTCGATTGGACTTCCTACTTCGCTGAAGGGCCTGTCGCCTCTGCGCATTTTACGAGAGGTTGAAGATCTACCGGTGCAGGAGCGTGATCTGTAACGTTGCGTTGAATGTTGAAGTAGGTTGCGATATTGGTCTTTGTCACACCGGAGTACGGCCCATTCGGCTCTTGCGTGTATACGGATTGCCGTCGGACAGGAACTCCGTTTGTGGGCCGTAACTGTGACACCCATAAAATTTTTCGCGTTGGGGACTGTCGCCCTCAGGCGACAGGGGAAAACGCGGGCGGTGCTTGCACCGCGTTAATTGCTCTTGCGCGACGACAAGATCATTCGGTTGTAGTAATCTCAACATCGCCGTATTACCTGCTTGGATCATCACGCGATCACGAGTCTGAGCAGCTTCGAGCTGCGGGACAGATCGCAATCCAAGCATTGCCGGATAGCAAGGCTGCGAGTGCCAGCTACCCGTGATGCAAAGATCAGTGCTACGCACTGTGTCCAACTGCGTAAGCAGTTGGGGTGGCCCGGACTGGGCCAGCAGGACCTAATGCCGACGTTAGTCGGCATGTCCTGGGAAGCCGTCCCCTTTAGGGGACGGAGCAGTCACTGTTGTCGCCCGTTACATTCACGATATAGCTACTCAGTCCTACCAGTTCAGGGTCTAAGCCAGCGACGGTTCAAGTGGACGGGCGCCACGGCACATCCGCGTGCTCTACTGATCAACTGAAGAATATGCTGACCAGCTGAAAACATATAGATTGACTGGAAGGGTAAACCCTGCAGAATCAACGAAAGTAGTCTACTGAATAACCGGAAACGACAACGTCCTTACACACAGGATCAGAGGCTTAGCAGAATGGCCTTGCCTAAACCGCCGCAAAGGACGAAATACCGCGAAAGGACACTGCCCAATGGCCGACAACGAAAACGCTCTCGTTGTTTCCTCTGCTCTTCATCACACGCCTACACTGTTCGCGCCCACGCCAAAGGCAGCGCAGCTTGTCCTCAGGTTCTAGGCATCGAGGTAGCGCTCCAGGTTGTGGTGACAAGGAACCTCGTGATCTTTGCCACCTTTTTCGTGCAGGCGCGCCCAATCCTCGCCGTGCCTGGACAAAAATAGTCACGCACGGTTATCTGAAGCGCGGCGCTCACGCGCGTGAAGGTATAGACGATTAAGCGGAGGGGCAATCGCGCAAGCCCACAAGATCCAGCTGCTCCGATGCGGGGGCGCCGACGCTATCCTCATCATCGAAACGGAACAACGATTCTCGGGGAGCACACGAACCTCTTCTGGTACTTAGGCGTCATTTCCAGTGCGTACTCTCTGCCGTCGATCACTGTCCGGTAGGACCGGTCCACTCCTACGCCCCTCGAGCTGCTTGAGGTCGCCGATTTCGAGGTGGGTCAGCTCAGAGCGACGAGCGCACAACCCCAACAGAACGATGGTTGTCTTGAGCTTCCCCCTATCCTGAATCGCATCATGTCAAAGGAAGCATCAAGGCCCTGTTATGCCGCGGCTACCGAGATCTGAATTATCGCCTGCTGAAAGCGCAGCAGCTGGCCGCCTCCAAGACTGGACTCGTCACTTTTTGGAAAGCCACTTAAAATGCTCCTTTATCACAACGGATGGTTACCCCCATGTCAGGGTCAAACAAGAAATTGAGCTATCAGGCGCCAGAGGCCGGCTCCGCTGTGAGAAGCGGGGCTCTGCCAGCGGCAGAAGTACAGCGGGTGCGCGGGCTGATCGCCGGCCGGCATTCAAAATCCGCAGTAGAGCTCGCCAAGGCTCTGCACAAAACCTGCGGCACGGCAGAGTCAGAAGGGTTGTTGCTGGATGCTTATCAGTGTCGTGTCGGAGATCTGCTAAAGCTGGGGATGGCAATCGAAGCCAAGGCGCTGCTGAAGATGGTAAGCGAGCGATTCCCGGCGTCGCGCTTGCAGCTGATGGACTTGCAGCGTGAGGTATGGGCAGCGGATGGCAATATTGACGAAGTCGTAGCGCCGCTGCAGGACCCCGCTCTCCCTCTGGAAATCCGTAATCGAATCGAAGTCTTCATTCGACAGCGAGTATACGACCTGCCAGCTTTGGCTGCAGCTGCGTCGCTACCGCCGGATCACACTTTGCGCGAAAGTGCAGCGGCACTCGCTTCCGCGTTACAGGCGGTGACGGAGGGACCAGTTGAAGATCAGGTCCTCGCACTGCCTCAGGTGTCGCGCCGCAGCCCGCTGGCCCCGTGGAAGGCAGTTGTTCGGGCAATCGCCTGCTTCTACCGGAGGGAGGATGAGGCTTGCAAAAGGTGGCTTCGTGCCATTCCAAACGATTCGGTCCCCGCAAGCCTGATTCCACCTTTACAGGCAATGCTGGGGATAAAGGCCGCTTCTGAGTTCCGTCCATCCCAGCAGAGGCTCATGGCCGCAGCCGGAGGCGCTAGCGCGGAGCTGCATCCTGCCCTGGTAGTTTTGGAAGGAGCATTGGTGAGAACGGAACAGAAGCCGCTGCTGGAAGCTGCGCGAGCAGCGCTCGCGGTTTGTGATCGGTGTCGTCCCGGGATTCGCGAACGTCTTCGCCAGCACATCACGATACGCTGTCTGGCACGGGGCATTCCGCGCCGGGCAATCGGCTCGGCGATTGGCACTCCCCGCGAAGATGCCTACTTCTATCGGCTTTTGGCGACGGCATTCGAGCACGATCCGCGATGGGAGTGTCGCGCGGAGGCAGTTTTCCTTTGGGAGGAATTCCGCCGCGCAGCAATCCATGAGAAATGGTTTGCAGCCAACAGCCTGGAGGATGGCGTTCTATTGCTGCATATGGCGCAACTGGCAGAACACGTTCCTTCGGATCTCGTCCATGAACCTGCACTCGAGCGGCACGGCCGACTCCATCGAGGCAACGAAGGACTGGGCTCCAAAATCCTGCTATCTGCCGAGGCATTGTACGAACGTGCATGCCGTGCCGACCCCAATCCGGATGCTTTCCAGATATGGCTGAATTGGGCTGAGAAACAACGAAGCTGGAAAGTCGCCGACCAGGTTGCGGAACTGTGGCGAGAGGCCAGGGCTGCGGATATACAACCTCTGCTTTATCTCACCGAATCTGCCGAGCAGCGCGGCGCCTATAAGAAGTCGCTCAAGCACCTGGAAGAGGCGGAGAAACTTGACCGTGTCAACCCTGATGTGCGCCGGGCTAAGCTAAGGCTGCTGCTCTCGGCGGCCATACGCCATCTGCGCCAAGGCAAGGCTCACTTGGTCCAGATGGAAATCGAGCGCATTGAGGCTTTGCCCGAGGTGCACGAAGGGAATGTTGCCGCTCTGGGCGCGGCCTTGCGCCGGATCTGCGCTGCGCTCGAGCAGGACTTCGATACCATGCGGGCACAGGAGCAGAACCTGTCGAAGCTTCTCGGTGGCGCCGTACCCGCTCTTGTGCTGACAAACGGATTAGTGAAGGCGGCAAACTTGGATTCCCGAGTTCAGCCGCCGCAGCTGGACGTCGCGGGTTTACCAAGCGCAGACCTGCTGGCAGGTGTGGCTGGCGCCTGTGTTCTGTGCGACTGGGGAGGTCTTCCCCTGCCCCTGCCGGCCGGCTGGGAGGGGGATTTGATCAGCGCCTTGAAACAGCCCCACTGCCCAGTGGAGATTCCTCAGTTGTTGGTTCTTGGAGAAGCTGCGTTGCGCAGCCAAGCCGAGAGGCTGGCCTATGGCGTGTCAGCAGTCGGGCTTAGCGGCGGCGCGGCCGACTCCAGGTTTCTTTTCCTCCGTGGCCGGGCCCTGCCTCGATGGGCATTTGAGCGGCGCGAGGGCTGTTTCTCGGCCGCACTGGAATTGGCGCGGCGGGAGCGGAACACGGAGCTGGCGGGGAGGATTCTCGACCACCTGAACGGGCGCCCCGAGCAGAGGATCCGACTCGGCGACATGAATGACCCCAATATTGCCAGCCGTCCGATGCCGCCAGAGTTGCTCAATGAGATTCTGGCGGAAGAACAGATGGAGAAGGAGTTTCCGATTTCCGGACGGAGCCGGCTTCCCGACTATGGCGCGAAACTGGGGCCTCCCCCTTGTGATTGCCCGAATTGCCGCGCCGGGCGCGGCGAAGAGGTAGATGAGTATGAAGCGCGCGAAGATTTCGATCTTGACGAAGATGAAAAGGTATTCGGAGATCTGGAAGAGACCTGGAACAATTTTCAGGAGCTCCTTGACGCACTTCCGGCCGGTATTGCGCGCGAACTCGAAGAAGCGTTGGCCCGAGGGGAGCCACCCGAGGTTGCTGCCGCAAGAATCTTGGGCGAAACGCTGCCGGAGCAGCGTCCCCCGGCACGGCAGAAAGTGAGGAAAACAGCCGGCAATCTTGTTCCCCCAAAGCAAGGCGATTTGTTCTAGAGTGTAAGCATGGGACGAGAAGTAGACGGTCCTCCGGACCCATGCGCCGTGCTCGGCGTAAGTCTCGAGGCAGATGACGAGCAGATTCGAGCCGCATATCTGCATAGACTCAGAGAATTTCCTCCAGATCAGTGTCCAGTCGAGTTCGAACGCGTGCGCGACGCCTATGAACTGTTGCGCGACCGGCGCCGGCGTACGCGTCACCTATGGCTTTCCTGCGACCCAGAGGCCTCATTGGAATCCCTGCTAGAGGGTGGTGCCAGCGAAAGAAAATTCGTCGGACCCGAACCATGGCTGGCCGTGCTTAAGGAAAAGTAGACAAACGAATGGGAACAGATTCTTCTGCCTCCTCCGGGAAGCTGTCTCCAGATGAGCGCGAACGGATCGTGCGTGGATTCGAGACCTGGCTGGATGAAGCGCTGACCAGCGAGGCACCGCCGCAGGGACTGACTGCCGAGTTACTGTCCGCTCTACAGAACGGCAATCCGCCTCCGCCTGTTGCTGGCGCCTGTGATCTTTATTCCCTGTGGTCGGCCATGATCGCGCTAACGCAAGAAGTCAGGTTGCAAGGCCGCACATTCAAGCAGTTGAATGACACCATGGCCCGGAGTTTGGAGGCCTCCGGCGCAGAGAAACGGGATGTGATTGCTGAAACTAGTGAGCTGGCTGAACACTCGCCTGTCGAGCTGGACAGAACCAGTCTGGCACGGAAACAGGAAATCGACGTTCTGCTCGATTTGCGTGACCGGATGGAACGTGGAAGAGACACCGCGCGCCGCGCCGCCGATGAGCTCGCCCCTGCCCGACTCCCATGGCTGGCACGCTGGACGGGGTTCGGCGGCAGATACGCCCGCCACACGCAAGAGATCCTCGCCGCACTCAGCCATGGCTATAGTCTCACTCTGGATCGTCTTGACCAGGCGCTACTGGATCGCAATGTCCGTGTGATTGTGTGCCAAGGGAGAATGTTCGATCCGCAGCGCATGACTGCGGTCGAAGTCGAAGAAACGAATTCCGTTCCGGAAGGAACGGTGGTGCAAGTCTACCGACACGGCTACGAGTGGGAGCACGGAGTTTACCGTTCGGCTGAGGTCAAAGTCGCGCGGCTAAAGGAAAGGAATTCTGGATGAGGGATTTGATTGTCGGCATCGATCTGGGCACCACCAATTCCGAGGTGGCGGCGTTCATCAGTGGCAAAGTCCGGGTTTTGGGTTCAGGCAAGACGGGCAACCTGTTGCCTTCGGTGGTGGGTCTGTCTCCGTCGGGCGAATTGCTGGTGGGGGAGGCTGCCCGCAACCAGTTGGTGTTGTATCCCGAACGGACCGTGCGCAGTATCAAACGCAAGATGGGCAGTAAGGAGACGGTAACGTTGGGAGACCGTCAGTTCACGCCGCCGGAGATCTCGGCGCTGATCTTGCGCGAACTGGCCACATGGGCCAGCCGAGAGTTCCAACAAGCGGTTGACAGGGCGGTCATTACTGTTCCTGCTTATTTCTCCGACATCCAACGGCAAGCGACACGGGAAGCCGCAGCGCTGGCAGGCTTGGAGGCGGTTCGTATCCTTAATGAGCCAACGGCAGCCAGTCTTGCGTATGGGGAAGGGAGCCGGCACACTGCCATGGTTTACGACCTTGGCGGCGGAACATTCGATGTTTCCATCGTGGCCTTGGAAGGCGATATTACCGAGGTGCTAGCCAGTCATGGCAACAATCGCCTCGGCGGCGACGACTTCAACGATCTGCTGGCGAACCATTTGTTCTCAGCCTTCCAGGCCAAGCATGGCATCGACCTGAGAGCCGGGCATCCTGTGGCCCGTGCACGTGTCTGGTGGGCGGCCGAGGAGGCCAAGCGGCGGTTGAGCTTCGCCCCCGAGGTAACCGTCCGCGAAGAAGCGCTGGTCACAATCAATGGCAAACCGCTGCACATGGAACTGGAGATCACACGCGAACAGTACGAAAGCATGATCCGCCCTCTGCTGGAACAGACGCTGGAAAGCGTGTCCAAAGCGCTGGCGGATGCGCGGAAAGGTCCCTCGGATCTGGACGCCATTTTGCTGGTCGGTGGCTCCACTCGCACACCACTCGTCTCACGGATGCTTGAAGAACGCACCGGCTTGACGCCGCGCGAAGAAATTCATCCCGACCTGTGTGTTGCTCTCGGCGCCGGGGTGTTAGCCTCGCGACTGGCAGGCCACGAGGTTGAGCGGGTGCTGGTCGATGTCTCGCCGTACTCTTTCGGCGTTTCCTATCTCGGGGAACGGGGTGGCATTCCGTACCCTCACTGCTACAAACCGATCCTGCGGCGCAACACCCCTTTGCCGATCACTCGCACTGAGCGCTTTTATACCAGCCATCCATACCAGGAAGAGGTCAGGATTTGCGTGTATGAAGGCGAGGACGAGGATGCGTTACGCGATATTCTGGTCGGAGACTTCCAAGTGCAGGGCCTCACTCCGATGCGCGATCTGAACGAGGTGCTCTGCCGGATGAGCCTGGACCTAGACGGAATCCTGCACGTTACCGCCATCGAAAAACGCTCGGGCTTATCCAAACACATCACGATTGCGCGTGCCCTGGAAGCCAAGAGTGAGGTCGAAATTGCCGCCGCGCGGAAACGTCTTGAAGCCCTCTATTCCACCTGGCAGGGTGAGCAAGATACCGAGGAAGAGGGAGCTTTGCTCATGGGTAGTGCCGAAGAGCTCGAGAATGAGGAGTCACCGGAAGCACTCCAGGCGCCGTCCGAAAACTCAACCGGAGAGGACAATTGGAGCGTGGCCAGCCGCGAAGGCCTGCAGTTGGTCGAGCGTTCCCGCCAGTTGCTCGAACAGATGCACGAGGAGGACCGCGAGGAGGTGATCGATCTAAATGCGCAGATCGAGACCGCAGTCAAGGCTGGCGATGCCAGCGCACTCCAGCAGGCCACGCACGATCTCCGCGAGGTGCTCTTCTTTGTGGAAGGCCGCGCATGAACGACGAGAGCAGTCTCCACTGTCCGGTTTGCCAAGTCCGTTTTCGTGGTGCAAGGGAATGCTCGCGTTGTGGCGCTGATCTTAACCCGCTGATGCTGCTGGCGGTGCAGGCCCACATCTTGCGGCAGGCAGCGCAACAATCGCTACGATCAGGTGACGCTCGTACCGCCCTGGCTTCTGTCCAGGCAGCACAAGACTTACGCTCGACACCAAGAGGCGATCTCCTCCAGTTTGCTTGCGCTATTGCGAGCAACGGGCTCTGCGAGAGCCAACAGGGATCCGGATCAGGACCGCGCCGATCGCGTCCAAATGGATTGTCAAAGCACATCGCGCCGCATAATGAGCAAGGCTCAATGAGCTCATTCGGCAGTTCCGAAGATGCCAGGAAGAGATGATGGTGAGAGCGCTGAAAGCAGCGGAAGACAACTGTAGGGTTTGCCTGTCATTCGGCAGAAGGTGCGGGAATCGACCTGGGCAGTGAGCGGCACTGGGTGTGCGCTCCGACGCGGGGTGGGAGCGGTCGAGAAATCGCCAGCTTCGGGGCGACGACGTCGGAAGTGCTGCGCCTGGCGGCGTGGCTGAAGTCACGTCAGGTAGAGTCGGTGGCCATGGAGAGCACAGGAGTGTGAGACAAGAAAACCGATCCAGGCGATTGCGAGCTCGTGGGGATCGAGCCACCGGGGTACAAACAACTGAATCGAGTCGTCGGCTACGACTCGGCTTCATCCGTTGGGCTCTTGGTGTACAGAAGGTAGTTGCCCGTCAGTCTGCTGACGCTGGAAAATGCCTTACTGCCGAAAGGCACGAGGGCGTTCCTGGTGCACTCTTGGCATACCAGGCTCTGCGGTTTGTTGCGATAACGAGATTCAATTTCTGACGCCAGAATGTTGCCAAAACCAACGCAATCCTGATGAATCAACACCTCGTCGATTTCTTCTGAGGCGAGCATCTCCACCGCCTCTTCCGCACTTAAGGCCACCCTCAAGCACGCACCGGTCTTGCGGACTGAGTCCTGAAACTCACAGTTTTCTTCACACTCGGCCCCGATCAGCAGAACAGTCCGGGTACTCATGATCGTCCTTAACGAATGCCGCGAATGCGTTTATCACGATAGCACCCTGGTTCCCGACTTAATGTGATTTCCATCACAGTCCGATGTGGGCGAAGAGCCGGCGACCATCTGCCAAGCAACAACTGCTCGCGTTCACAAACTCGTTAGCTGAACGAGACATAGCACGGGAAGGACTGCAGGGCTTCGGGAGACAAGGTACCATTAGCCGAGATGTGATGGGCGCCGCCGTGGCGGCTGGCTTAGGGTACCTGTGCACGGTTCGTCCGAGGCTTTCATGATCAAGTGTGTTTCGTGTGGGTCTGGCATTGACGAAAACGGTCGATTCTGCTCGGCTTGTGGAGCAGCGCTTCCTTCCGAAAGCGTGGCTACCCAGCTCTCCCTGGAGCCGGTGCCTGGATCCGAGCCCACCTTGGGGGCAGTATCGACCCGCTCCCCGCGCCCTGCCTCCTCCTCGGGTAGCAGTGCTTCATCGTCTGGATTGTCGAGCGAAGGGCGGTTCGTGCCTGGTGCTGTTTTGGCCGGACGCTATCGGATTATCGCACTGCTGGGCAAGGGGGGAATGGGAGAAGTCTACGGTGCCGACGACCTCACCTTGGGACAACCAGTAGCACTCAAGTTTCTCCCCGACGAGGCCTCGCATAACGAAGAGCTGTTGCAGCGCTTTCGCAGCGAAGTCCGCATTGCAAGAAAAGTCTCCCATCCCAACGTCTGCCGGGTCTACGACGTTGGGGAGGTTGAAGGAACAACCTTCTTCACCATGGAGTACGTAGATGGGGAAGATCTCGGCTCGCTGCTCCGGCGAATTGGCCGTCTGCCCCAGGACAAAGCGCTGGAGATTTCTCGCCAGCTCTGCGCCGGTCTGGCCGCGGCCCATGCGAAAGGCATCGTGCATCGCGACCTGAAGCCGGCCAACATCATGCTCGATGGCCGCGGACAGGCCGTCATCACGGACTTCGGGTTGGCCGCAATTGCTGAGCAGGTTGAGGGGACTGAGATTCGAAGCGGGACCCCGGCTTACATGGCCCCCGAGCAACTGGCAGGTAGGGAAGTAACGGCGCAAAGCGACATCTATTCACTTGGCCTGGTTCTCTACGAAGTCTTCACCGGTAAACGTGCGTTCAGCGCTGAAAACATCGGAGAGTTGGTGCGGGTTCGCGCTGAGTCCAAAATTAGCCGCCCATCGACCTTAGTGAAGGACCTCGATCCGCTCATCGAGCGGGTGATTCTGCGCTGTCTTCAGCCTGAACCCGCCGACCGTCCCAGCAATGCCCTAGCTATCTCCGCAGCGTTGCCCGGTGGCGATCCGCTGGCTGCAGCGCTAGCAGCCGGGGAGACCCCCTCTCCAGCAATGGTTGCCGCTGCCGGCGAAACAGAGGGCTTAAACCCCAAGGTGGCCGTCGCCTGTCTCGCGGCAAGCCTGATTGCCGTTGTCCTTGCAACTTGGCTTGGCTCCCGACTGAGTGGCGTAGAGAGAATCCCGCTCGAGCGGTCGCCGGAAGTATTGCGGCAGCGGGCGCGCGACATCATTGCGCGCCTCGGATACGATCCCCACCCGGTCGATACCGCGCAAGACCTTATTTATGAGAGCGAGATGGTGCGCTATGCCGAAGAAAACGACAAGCCGCATCCGAACTGGCAAGCGATTCTGCAGCAGCGCCCAACCGTTCTGCTCTACGACTACCGTCAGAGTCCGCGCTACATGGTGCCTAACGGCTTCAATGGCGGCAACATTACGCCGGGCATCGTGAGCTACGACGATCCGCCGCCGACTGAGTCGGGTATGGTCAATGTGGTGCTCGACCCGAGTGGACATCTGGTTGAATTTCACGCCATGCCGCCGGAGGTGGATACCAGCTCAGCAAGCACCAACCCGCCGGATTGGAATGAGTTGTTTGCCGCAGCCGGGCTTGATCCCGCGCAGTTCCAACCCGCTACGCCAACCTGGAACTCTCTCTCCGCCTCTGATACTCGTGCCGCATGGATTGGCAAGTGGCCCGATAGCGGACGCCCTTTACGTATTGAAGCTGCGAGTTGGCACGGTAGAGCGGTTTTTTTCGACCTCATCAGCCCGTGGACACGCCCCGCGCGCATGCAACCCTTTCAATACACACGGGGTGAAAAGATCGCGGAAGCGTTGCTAACGGTTGTTCTGCTGCTTCTATTTGTCGCGGCTGCCTCCGCCGCAAGCCGAAACTATCGCCATGGCCGCGGTGATCCCAAGGGTGCTTTCCGGCTTTCGGTTGTAGTCTTTGCGGCTGACATGCTGGTGTGGCTCTGTCTCGGCCACGTTGTGCCCAAGGACGACACAATTCGCATGGTAGTAGTGGCCATGAGTACGGCACTGTTCTTCAGTGGATTAACCTGGATGACCTACATGGCTCTTGAACCGTGGGTCCGCCGGCAGTGGCCGCACTCCATCATCGCATGGACGCGCTTGCTGTCCGGCAAAGTAAAGGACCCGTGCGTTGGAACCGACGTCCTTTTCGGAATTCTCCTGGGCCTCGCGTGGGTATTGATCTACGACGTTCTCTTCTGGGCAAAAATCCGGCTGGGAGCAGTCCCAACGCTGTTCGGCACGAACTATCTGATGGGGGTCCGCCTGGCGCTCGGGACCTTACTAATGCAGGTTCCCGTCTCGGTGCTTGCAGCCTTCTTGTTCTTTGGATTGCTTCTCGTTCTGCGTTTTCTTCTGCGCAACCAGTGGCTCGCGGCAGCGGGCTTCGTTGCCCTATGGACAGCTGTCAAAGTGCTATCGAGTCCTCATCAATTTATCGAGCTGCCCGCCCAGGTCCTGATTTATAGCATCGCGGCATTCGCTTGCGTGCGCTTTGGCCTGCTGACGCTGGTTGCAGCCGTTTTTGTAGCGGACATCATGCTGAACGCGCCCATCAGCTTAGATTTTTCGCGCTGGTATGCGGCAACAACGCTCTTCGTTCCAATTGCCATCGCAGCCCTGGCGGCCTATAGCTTTCATGCCGCGCTGGGGGGCCGAAAGTTCTGGAGTTCTGACCAAGCTTGAATACACTTGGCTTGTTGAGGGAGAGCGGCCGCTGCGAGGTGTTCTGGGGCTTAACCTGGCGATTTTGTCTATGCAGTTGGGTTAGGATCTCTTGCTCCTCTCTCGGGGTTCGTTATTCTCGTTGTCGGTGAAGCCTCCCGCCTCCTACGGCTTATGCGACGCGAGGAGGACACGCGAAATTTCCAGCAAGGCCGATCGCTCATCTCGGCGGTGGCCGTCCAGTGCTCCTGGATGGGATGGTGAACCTAGATGGGCGAAGGCCTTTGGGAAGGAAACGGTCAAATGGGGGGTTGGTTCTCACGATGCTTGTTTTTGTAGTAACACTGAAAAACCGACTCGCTGAAATTCTTGCCTGCGCAAGTTTTCTTGTCGGGCTGCTCTTCAACCCACCGTTCTTCAACGAGTCATCGTACATCGATGAGGCCGGCTAAACGCTTCCACCCGCTTCGGAGAGCTTGTTGGAGATCTCCGCCGACCCACGCCATCTTGGCGCGCAGATCGGCTTGCTGGCTGTGGACCCTGAGGAGGTTTCTGTGTGTTCCGCAGACGGGCGAGTGTGCGGTTAAGCGGGTGCTTTGGCCGTTATTCGTCCGCGATAAAAGCAGCACGCGCTAATGAGCGCTCGTGCGGGTCCGCGCGAGGAGGCGCTAGCGATGGTCGTTCCTACCACGACCAGCTTACTCCAAGAACGGAGACTGTGCCGCGCTACGAGCGTAACGTGGTTTCACAACAATCATGTGTCGGGTGGCCTCACTGGTGAAGCTAAACTGGATCGAGCGTCGTCCACAATTGATGAACCGCTCTGCCACTTTCGGTGTTATAGGCGGCTCCGGCAGCACGGGGAAAACCGTTGCGAAGGAGCTTCGGTCGTCTACCGACGGAGCGATCCTCATAGGTGGGCGCAACCTTGCCAGTTTAGAGGCTGTTGCAGCGGTCCTTGGTGCCCCAGTGTCGGCGACACGAGTTGATGTGCGGGATCCGCAATCGCTGGACGAGTTTTGTGGCCGCTGTTCGGTTGTGGTGAACTGCGGGGGGCCGGTATCCGAGCTACACGATATGGTTGCGCAAGCGGCGCTGAGAACCCGGAGCCATTACGTCGATGTTGCGGGGCTGACGCTGGTGCGGGAAGGCATGATGCGGCACGATCAGGAGCTCTCCGATCTGGGATTAGCATGCGTGGTATCCGCCGGATGGCTCCCGGGCATGACAGAGCTGCTGCCCGCGTACTCCCTTGCTGTGGCGAAGACGCGAATGAACGCCATTCATTCTCTCGCCATCCATTTTGGCGATTCCGGCGAGTGGTCGAATACCGCGATGCGCGACATTGTCTGGTACTTGGGCAAACTTGGTCGCCGTCGACCGAGGTACATCCACAATGGCGAATGGGTTCGCGCAAAACTGTCTGAGGTCTTAGTCGAGAAGGACGTGGGAAGTCCGATGGGTCGTTGCCTCTTCTCGATGTCGTGCCTTCCTGAAATGGCAGAACTGATGGGCCGATTCAAGGGCTGCGATGGGCGTGCGTTCACTTATCTGCCGAGTCGACGCACTGCAGTCGTTGGTTCGTTGATTGCGCTGCTGCCTCTTCCGGTGGACTTCGCTATTCGGAGATTGCGCCCGGCTCTTCGCGCAGAGTCTTTGCCTGTCGGCGGATTTAGTGTCGTTGAGATTCAGGGTCGCAGTGAAGCCCATGAGGTCTCACATCGCTATCGAGTGACATTTGAGAGAGGCCGCGAGTACTGGATGAATGCCGTCATCGCGGCCACCGTTGCGCGACTGATCTCCGAGGGTGGAAGAGTGAAGACTGGCGTCCACTTCCTGATGGATGCGGTGAACCCACTCACGTTCATGGAGGAGTTGCGAAGGGTTGGAATCTCCCCTCAGATGGAATCCTTTACTTGTTGGAGGACGTTAGCCGAGGGCAGAACGTGCAGCGCCATAACGGATGAGAACGGGCAAGGTCACACCTGGATCCCGAAAACGGATCGCCAAATCTCTTGTGACATGGCGAGTAATCGTCAGTTACCAAAGAAATAAACCGCGACCGCACTCTACGGCACCGCTGCCAAGAACAAAAATGCCGCAAAAATCACCAGATGGACAATCCCCTGCAATATCGTCGTCCGCCCCGTGCCTAATGTCGACTGGCTCAAAATGAGCGTCACGAAAAGCAGGACAACCTCTTTCGGCCCCAACCCGAGAGTCAATGGTTTGTGCAGCATAATCGAGACCATCGCTACCGCGGGAATCGTCAGTCCGATGCTGGCCAGCGCCGACCCCAACGCCAGGTTCATGCTGATCTGCAGCCGGTTCGCCCTGGAACTCCGAAACGCTGCCAGCCCTTCCGGTAGGAGGACGAGGGCCGCAATCACAATCCCGACTACGCTCTCCGGTGCGCCAGCCTTTGCAATCGCTCGCTCTACGGTCGGCGTCAGTGCCTTCGCCAAACCCACGATCGCCACCAGTGCAACCAGTAGCAGACCCGCGCTCGCTGCCGCTACACGAGCCGGGGGGGGCGCAGCATGTTCCTCCTCGACGCCGACGGGGAGGAAGTAATCGCGATGCCGGATCGTCTGCACGAAGAGAAACGATCCGTACAAAACCAGCGAGACGATTGCTGCAAAGATGAGCTGCGAGGGGCTATAAGTTGGTCCTGCCGTGCTGGTCGTTACATTCGGGAAGACCATAGATAGCGCCGTTAAGGCAATCAGCACCGACAAGGCCGCCTTTGCGCCCTGGAGTTGAAAATCCTGTTCCCTATGGCGCATGCCGCCGCCCAACAAGCACAACCCCACGATTCCGTTGCAGACAATCATGACCGCTGCAAAGATCGTGTCACGCGCCAGCCCCGAGCTGTCTCCCGCTCCCGTAATCATCACCGAGATGATCAGTGCTACCTCGATGATGGTCACCGCGAGGGCCAGCACCAGCGATCCGTACGGCTCCCCTACCTTGTGCGCCACCACTTCCGCGTGATACACCGCAGCAAATACGGTCGCGATTAGTGCAAGCGCCTCGAGCGCTGTGATTAACACATTACCGTGCAACAGCAGTTGCAGCACCAGCACCATCCACGCCAGCAGTGGCCACGCCCAGGCCCACCATGGGGTGCGAGTCACCGTCCCAATCGCCATGCGAAAGATCCTCCATCTATGGAGTGCCGGCTCGCCCCCTGTCAGGATTACTTACGATAAGGGGGACTTTGTGCCAACAATCATTGAAAATCGTCGGTTCGACCCAGTATTAGCCACATACAATCTGGGTTACGAAAGACTCACGGTCTGATTGTATGGGTCAGGGCGATAAGTTACCCTACCCGCTGCCGAAAACCGCGCTGAGGAAATTTCCAATGACAGAATCGCATTCGAGCCAGCCAGTATCGAGGCGCCGCCTGTTGCAGATGAGCCTGTCCAGCACCGCTGCTGGACTGCTGCTCGGCGGCCTGAACCTTGCCGCACCGCCTCTGACATCTGCACAGGATTTTCGACGCCTGACGCCGCGCTGGCCGAGTTGATGAGCGGCAACAAGCGGTTCACTTCGGGAGGCATGACACATCATGAGCAGGACCTCGCCGTGCTTAAGCAACACACGGAAGAGAAGCAGGAACCCTTCGCTGCGGTGTTGTCCTGCGCGGATTCGCGGGTACCTGTCGAACTTGTCTTTGATCAGTCGATCGGACATATTTTTGTCAACAGGGTTGCGGGAAATCTGGTTACACCGGAGATCATTGGCACCCTGGAATACGGCGCAGCCGTTCTTGGAACGAAGTTGATCTTGGTGATGGGCCACTCCAATTGCGGAGCGGTGAAAGCGACAATACAAGGCAAAAGCGTACCTGGTCAGATCAGCTCGCTGTTTCCCCATATTCAGCCCGCTGTGGACCAAGCGGGACCCGATCTGGCAGCGACAACAAAGGCGAACGCGAAGATTCAGGCTGCTCTGCTGCGCGAGGCATCCACCGTTATCTCAGGGTTGGTGAAGGAGGGGAAGGTGAAGGTAGTAGCGGGTTACTACGATCTTGGCAGTGGCGTAGTGACCTTGGTGGAGTAGGGCCCCGTCGCAATCGTCGGCTTATGCTAGTTCCTGCTTTGTGGCGAAGGGGTTAAAAGAATCCACACCACTAAGTTGGCAGACGAGATTAGTGGTCGGCCACAGCATTGCAATGCAATACCCTAGGTGCTTTTTCGTGATTACGGTTGATAACAGGTCAGCACGACCGCGGGGTCACAGCGAAGCATGAAAATGATGGCCGTCCGGCGGCGCACAAACATAGAACAGCGTTTGGGCAGCGATCCATCCTGATTTGACTCTCCGATTGCGGCTTGCTTAACATTCACACATCCCTGCTGTCCCATATGGTTGGCACTACCATCTCGCACTACCAGATCCTGGAGAAGCTGGGCGCAGGCGGCATGGCTGTCGTTTACAAGGCGCGGGACACTCGCCTTGGCCGTTTTGTGGCACTGAAGTTCCTCCCCGACGACTTTGCCGACAACCCCCAATTGCGCGACCGCTTCCAGCGCGAGGCGCGGGCAGCGTCTGCCCTGAACCACCCCAACATCTGTACCCTTTATGATGTTGGGGAGGACAACGGACGCGTCTTCATCGCCATGGAGTTCCTCGACGGCGAAACCTTGAAGGACCTGATTGCGGGTGGCCCCCTAAAAATTGATTACCTGGTGAATGTGGCGGAACAAGTACTCGACGGACTGCAGATCGCCCACAGAGAAGGCATCATTCATCGCGATATCAAACCCGCGAACATCTTCGTCACTAAGGAGGATCGGGCGAAGATTCTGGACTTCGGCTTGGCCAAAATCACTACAGCCCAGCCAGTCTTAACCCGTGACGAAGAGACGGTCGTCGGAAGAAGCCGCGTAACCACCGCGGACGCAACCTTAGGCACCATGCCCTATATGTCACCCGAACAGGCCTTGGGCAAGCCCCTCGACACGCGCACTGATCTGTTCTCGTTCGGGGTGGCACTCTATGAAATGGCGACTGCGCAGATGCCGTTCCGAGGCGCTACGACAGGCATGTTGCTTCTATCGATCGCGCAGGAGAGTCCGATCGCCCCGGGACGCCTCAATCCGGATGTTCCAGCGGAGTTGGAGCGAATTATCAACAAGTGCTTGGAGAAAGATCGTGAGTTTCGCTATCAGCATGCCTCGGAAATCCGTGCCGAATTGCAAAAGCTCCGGGAAGCTTCGGGTTCGCAGCGGTTTGGCAGTGCCGCCCGCCTCGGGGATGCCGCTGAAACAGCGCGCGTGACTAGAGCACAAATCGCCTCGGCGCCATCCGCTCAGCAAGGGCTCGCCGCCGAACCTGCCAGCGAGTGGCGGTCGACGTTCGCTGCGAGGTGGGTACTTCTCGCCCTATTCGTCGCTGCATCGGCTACTGCCCTTGTCCTCTGGTCGACTCGACAACCTGCGGTTCCAGTCGTGGAGGCTGTCACCCAACTCACCGACGACGGTGAGCCGAAGCCGAGCTGGGGCTCTTTGGCCAACGATGAGTGGCGAGTTTACTTCAACGAAGGTAACGTGGGAAACCTCAAAATAGCACAAGTCGAAGCAACCGGCGGCCCCACCGGGTTGGTCGTGAGCGGAGGTACGGATCAACGAATTTTGGGACTGTCTGCGGAGGGCTCTACTCTGCTTACAGGATCCGGGCTGCTGTTTCATGACCAGAGTCCTTTGTGGGAGATCCCGCTTCCGGCAGGAGAGCCGCGCCAACTTGCTGGGTTCGAGGGTCAGGATGGAAGCTTTGCGCCGGACGGCCGCATCCTCCTCGCTCAAGAGGGGGGCGTTTACCTTGTGCAGCGAGATGGCTCAAATCGCAAGCTGCTTACCAAGCTTGACGGTGTCATTCGATCGCCAAGCTTTTCTCCAGATGGACAGCGGATTGTGTTCACGCTCTATTCCCAGTCAGACCAACCGTACTCGATTTACGAAGCTAAAGCGGATGGCTCCGGCCTTCACTCGATTGTGAATGGAGAGGTCTGCTGTGCCCGCTGGTCGCCTGACGGCAGCTACATCGTCTTCACGAAGCGCAATCGAGGGCGGCAAGATCTCTGGACGCTCACCATGAAGACGGGTCTCTTTCAACGCTCTCGGGATCCGATTCGGCTCACCAATGGGCCACTCTCCTACGAGGGTCCAGTGGTGAGCCGGGATGGGAAACATATTTTCGCGATTGGCACAAAACAACGAGGTGAAGTGGTCCGCTACAATCCGAATTCGAAACAATTTCAACCTTTTCTTTCCGGTATCTCGGCTTTCGGCCCCACATTCTCGAACGATGGGAGATGGGTTGCGTACGCTTCTTACCCCGACCACACCCTGTGGCGCAGCCGTACCGATGGCACGGATCGTTTGCAGCTCACGTATCCTCCGATGCGAGTGCTTTACCCTTTCATTTCTCCGGATGGCAAGCGGGTCGTATATGGGAATTCTGATTCGGAGACGTTGTTAATCAGCATGGACCGAGGCGTGCCGCAAGAAGTTATCGAAAAAGACTCACTTGCCGCAAATTGGTCTCCCGACGGAAATCTTCTGGTTTTCACCGATACTCACGACGCCGCGCACCTACAGTTGCAGATACTCGACCTGCGAACGGGAGCGCGTTCCGTTGTCCCTGATTCGCGAGGCCTGGTTGGCGGGCAGTGGATTGGGCAAGACATGCTCGTTGCACGTCAGTTGGTCACGTCCAGGCCGATGGTATTTGATATGAAGACACAAAAGTGGTCCGATCTATTGCCGGGAACGACGCCAACCATTTTCGTCAACTGGCTCCATTCCCCCGATTACAAATACCTGTATTTTGCGACTGGAGGCAGAGACCCGCAGATTTCGCGTGTCCGGCTCGCCGATCGCAACGTGGAGACAATCACCAGCCTTAAGGACTTGCGGCAGACGACCGGACCAGACGGAAATACCCAAATCAGTGTTGCTCCCGATGGTTCGCCAGTGTTCACGCGCGACATCGGCACGCAGGAAATCTACGCGCTGACCGTAAAGTGGCCGTGACTCGCTTCTGAATCACAGGCAATCCCTGTTGGTTTCCTGCCCGACGCACGGAACGTGCGGCTCATTCCCCATTACTCTCTTGGCTTTGGTTTGTCATCACCCCGCATGGGACTAAAGCCAATTTAGTTAATAGTGTAATCTATTTGGTTAATAGTCTGATTTATCCGAAGGTGGTAGGGTGAGAGCGGCGAGTTCTCCGACACAACCACGATGGCCAGAGCCTATTCCGATGACTTGCGACGCAGGATTTTGCAGGCCTACGAACAGGGAGAAGGATCCGAGGCGCGCCTGGCGCAGCGGTTCCGGGTGAGTTTGAGTTATGTGAAAAAGATCCGGCGGCAGATGCGGCACAGCGGGAAGATGGAACGGGTTCCCC
>Ga0306921_10002029_pt1 | contig 20135 bp, 18 predicted proteins | sample sta12Cox44000080_FD_203760 | JGI IMG/M metagenome (GOLD analysis project Ga0306921, IMG submission 203760) | Lab enrichment of tropical soil microbial communities from Luquillo Experimental Forest, Puerto Rico - statoxic.12C.oxic.44.000.080 (v2)... | ecosystem: Environmental > Terrestrial >... | reverse complement strand
CTCGTTGTGGACGAAAACGGAAATGCAAAGCGTTGGCCGGTGGCGTGCTTTCGTTGACTTGCATGGCGGCCGTGCCTAAGATTGCGCGCGAGAATACGCGCCCCCGAGGTTGCCCAAGACAAAGTGCACGACAGTGACCACTGGCTTGCCGAGATGCCGAAATTTTTGCCGCCAAGGAAGCAAATCATGGACTGGAACAAAGCAATCGCGTATGGACAACTGGTGAACGCGGCGTATGACGTCGTTGCGGGGGAAGCACCGGCCACGGGGGGCTACGAAGTGGTGGCGACGATTTATGCGAACGACTTGGCAACGGATGCCAGCCGCCAGCGCGGCCAACCAGTTGCAACCGTCGCCATTGGCTTGATCCTGCAAGCGCAAGCGAGTGGCGACGTGGTGATCGCCATCCGGGGGACCGAAGGCATCAAGGAATGGGTGCAGGACGCGAAATTTCTCATGAGGCAATTCACTCCGGTCGCTGGAGCGGGAGAGACGGAAGACGGCTTTACCGATGTGTACCGTTCGATGAAAGTTGGAGAAGGCGCTGAAGCGGCCACTGTCGTGAAATGGCTGGGCGAGCACCAGTGGAGGCGACCCACGACTTCGCTGACAATTTGCGGACACAGCCTGGGCGGCGCCCTTGCGACGCTGCTTGCGCTGGACGTTGCGGCAAACGCGGAAGTTGCGTTTCAGAATCCGATTGTGTACACCTACGCGAGCCCGCGGACGGGAGACGAGCAGTTCATCGCGAAGTACAACCAATTGGTGGCGACGACGAACCGTCTTGTGGACAACGCGGACCTCGTGCCGCAACTGCCGAGCGATCCGCCTTACAAGCACGTTGGTGAGGCCATCGAAATGGATTCGTTCACGTTGATTCCCCCGCGCATCCGGCTTCAGCCAAACCCCGTGTGCTGGCACATTATGTCCAGCTATCTGTACCTGATGTCCCTGGAGTTGGGCGGCCCACCGATACCGCCAAAGCCCGAATGCACTCCAGGAGATGTCGTGCCTGGCTTGCTGGAGCAACTGAAAGAAAAGCTTCGCAGCACAGACAAACTGGCGGACGAATTCACCACTCACCCTCTAAGAAAGATGGGCGGTAACTGAGCATAGCGCGAAAGCGCTGCGAGGTTGGACCGCGTGCTTCAGCATTGTTGGCATTATCGGCGTTGGCATTATCGGCGTTGACACTTCCAGGTTTGGCGGCTAAGGTGTTGCAGTGAACTTCTTCGGCTCTTCCACTCAGCCTGCGGGCCTCAACTAGGATTCCCAATCCGCGAGTCCAGCTCTAGGAATCCGGCGAAAAAGCTTTACCCCCAAAGGAGGCTTTATGAAGCGCCTTATCGTCCGGACTGCGGTTATCGTATTTTTGCTGGCCACGAAGTCCTACGCACAATCGGGAGCGGCGATTCCGCAGGCTGATGCTGGTCGCGGCTCGCAAGTCAGTTGCGTCATCTTGAAGCGAATCGGACGCGTCGGCCGAGTTACGAGCCAGTTATACTCCTTCGGCATCCGCGGAAAGCAGTTTCGATATATCGAAGGCAAGCTGCCTGAGGGATTCTCTTTGCATGACAAAATGACCGATCACGACGTCGGCAATTTGCAGACCCATGGCGCCGAGGTGATTGTCCTGGAGTCCCATTACACATCCGAGGATTTGAAAGAAGCCCGAGCAGACTGCCGGGGCGAAGCAGGCAAAACGCCAAATCAGGCTCAGACGAAAGCGTCAAGCGGACAAGCGTCAGCTATGCAAGCACAGGCCACGATATCCAGTACTCCTGCAGCGCCACTGAAGGCCGATGATTCTGTGTCCTCCAGGGATACGACAGAGGCCGCTTTGGTCGACGTTTCCTCAACTCCAACCGGAGCAGACGTCGACGTCGATGGAAGGCTTTTCGGCAGGACGCCTTCAACGATTATCCTAAGCCCAAGCAGTCACGAGATCGCCATCAAGAAGAGTGGATTTATTGTGTGGCGCAAAAAGTTTAACCTCTCCAGCGGGCATATCAATGTCAAAGTGGAGCTTGTGCCCAAGCGAAAATAGGAGACAGTTGTTGAGTCTGCCGCCCTCCACCTCCGGCCCCTGCGGACGCACAGCCTGGCTACTCCCGTGTGCATCATCACTTCCGAGTAAGGCAGACGTAACTCACGAAAAAATCCACGGGATCGGCTTCGAAGCTGGCTCTGAACTGTAACTATTGACAGTTATCTCAGGCCGCGACTTCTATGAGAATGTTTAGCCTCAGCCTCAAAGCCTCAAAACATCGTTGCGCATTTCAAATGAAGTGAATCCAGCCCGTACCATCACTCCGTGTGAATGAGTGGTTGAGGAATGCGATGAACTCCAAACAAGGAGCGTTGTGGGCCTTCAAATTTCAACTCGGAAATTCCGCGATATCACCATATTGGACCTTCAGGGAAGGTCAACCATCAATGGAGGTGAGAGCGAGTTGCTGGACAGCCAACTACAAACATTGATCGCCAGCGGTGTGCGCAAGTTGCTGTTGAACCTGACAAATCTGACCCAGGTTGACAGTACTGGCGTCAGCATCATCGTCAAAACGTTCGTTTCTCTTAGAGACCAGGGAGGAGCCCTGAAATTGCTCTGTCCTTGTGGCCGCGTGTTGGAGGTATTGACGATGCTTCGGCTGCTGGAAACTATCCCTTCCTTCGTGGACGAGACCCAGGCCCTGATTAGCTTCCGTCCTCTGAGCCACTCCGCAAGACCGTGAATCCCTCCGCACGGAGGCATGGTATCTCACGCTTGCTTTGCTTCACCAAAGCAGACAATCAGTTACTCGCTACGTGACTCTCGTAACGCTTCGCGAGTGGTTCTACGTTTGAGCTATTGGGCTCTTAATCCTGAAACGGACCAGACCTCAATGAGATTGTAAGGCCGATGAAGCTTATAGCTGCGAAGTTCTTTCTGTCATTAGCATGGTGCTGGGCCTTCGGTCAGGGCAAGGCAGCAGTATCTGCCGCGGAAGCTGCATGCGGGCTGCGGACCTCGCGACCGCGCGATTTTTCCATGACGGCTGTCGAATCCCGCCACCCCACGCAGATACCCGACAGCGGAAAAGCGCTGATTTATGTTGTGCAGAACGCTCCCGGTGGCACACGGGTCGGCGCAGACGGGAAGTGGCTTGGTGCCTCGAAGCGTGGAACCTATTTCTCCGCCTCCGTTGACCGGGGTGAGCACCACCTCAACACGAGAGCCCACATTGGCTTATGGAGCCACCTGGAAAAGCCGGCGACGCAAGCCGTTCGCTTTTTTCTTCACGAGATGAGATTGCTCGCGGTCGATCTGGACAACGCTCTGCTTGTCAGAACAAGGTGGTTAGGATCCCTTACGGTAACGCCTTAATGCCCACTTGACGATTTATCCCGTAACTCATTTGGTCGCTGCCTGCTTCTAGAGGGCCTCTTTTGCCTTTGCCGCGTCCGGGCCTTCTCCGGCTATAAAATGAGAGGTCCTCGTCGATTCCGACTAACCTGAGGCATTGACCTCCCGGAGCCTGGAAGTAAAGGTGATGGTCCGGTACTTAAAGCTTCCTGACAAGACCGGACTCGACGATTTTTCGGCTCATCTCCTCCGCGTTGTCGGACTTGATTTCCAGCCAGACCCATCTTGCAGTCCGTAAGACCCATAGAGAAACCCGATATTGAAATCTTCTCCCAAGCGAACGAAGTCCCTTTCGAGATCCGATCCCTCGCCCCCGTTCCCGCGATGACTTTGTGCCCGCTTGCCGCGGGCAAACGCGGGACCGGGGTCGGGATGACAATGATGGGAGTCAGCCCTTGACGATCTTTTTGGAGTTGGGGTCCCACAGCGCTACGGTTTTGTTGAAATAAGCGAAATTGGCCAAATGGCAGCCGATGGCGGCGTTGTTGCCAAAGACTTCATTCTCGACCACCGGCCTTCGGCTCCGCACCGCATTGAAGAAGTGGGCTTGATGATCCGGAACGGGATCGTAGCCCGGAGGCGTGGCGAACGTCTCCACTGCTTCCTCCGCGCGGGAATCGAGAGGCGCCGGGAGGGGATTTTCTTCGCGCCATTTCTTGAAGTATTCCTCGCGCAATTTCGCGGGCCAGCCGTAGATCGAGTAGCCCTCCGGCTGCGGACGGGTGTCCTGTGGCTTAAACGTCACCGTCGAGTCCTTGACGGTCATGGTTCCTTTAGTGCCGTAAAACGCCAGAAGACCTCCGCCGTCATTGTTCAGGTTGCAACGAAGGACCATGCGGAAGTTGGCGTAATCGTAGAAAGTTTCGATCAGGTCCGGAAAATCACGGCCGTCTTTCCAGCGGAAAAGGCCGCCGGTGGATTGGGCGCGGTGCGCGATCATGTTCGTGCCGGTGATGAAATGAATGCCCGAGATCAAGTGCACAAAGAGGTCGCCGGCCAAGCCTTCGCCATAATCAGCGAAGCAGCGCCAACGGAAGAAGCGCACGGGATCAAAGGGGCGCTTGGGCGCGCCGTCCAGAAAAGCGTTCCAATCAATGGTTTGTTCGCTAGCGTCCGGGGGAATGGGATAGACCCAAGCGCCGCTGGCGTTGTTGCGGTCCGAATACGCTTCGATCATGAAAACGCCGCCGAGCTTTCCCGAGTCGAAAATTTCTTTGGCTTTGGCATAAAGGATGGAACTGACGCCCTGGCTGCCAATCTGCAGGATGCGATTCCCCTTTTGCACCGCGTCCATCATGGCAAAGCCCTCTTCCACGGTGTGGGACATCGGTTTTTCGCAGTAGACGTCCTTGCCGGCAGCGCAGGCGTCCACAACCACTTTGCGATGCTGGTGGTCCATGGTGGCCACAATGACGGCGTCCACATCTTTGCGGTCCAGAATGCTTCGATAGTCGCGCGTGCCGCTAACGTCCTTTTTGATTGCTTCGCGAGCGGCGTCGTGGCGCGAATCGTAGAGGTCGCAAACAGCGACGCACTCAACGCCAGGCACGCGAAGCGAAGCCTCGAGCAGCTCGCAACCTCGCACGCCCGTGCCGATAGAAGCGAAGCGCACGGTGTCGCTGGGAGCGACTGCGCGAGAGCGGGCGAAGCCCGGATTGGGTTCGATGATGGTGACTTTCGCGGCTGTGGTTGCTGCCATTGCGCCTGTCCCAACACGAATGAATTCGCGGCGAGTTAAAGAGCCCTGGCCCATCAAGGTTTACCTCCCAAACTTACGGTTTTGCGTCTCGGTGATGGCACGTCGCACACGAGCGTGCTTTCGGGTCGCGATTATCCCACGAAATGGAGCGATGGAGAGACGTTTGCGTGACGAATGGCGACGTTCCGTGCAAAATCCGCTGATGCGTTGGGCCTTGACACTTCGTCGGAGTGCCTTATAGTGCGCAGAGAAAAAGTAAGAGGACACGTATCCTGGCTATAAGGGGCCATAAAGACGATATAAGGAGGGGTGATGAGGGACCATCTGTTGTCAAGACACAGTCCGGGCGTAAGCCTACTGGCGGCTCTGCTGCTTTCTTTGCCGGCTGCCCGGGCGTTTCTCACACCACAAGCACCGGCCGCAAGCGCAGACGAACAGTTCAACGGCCGCTGGGACATCAAAACCGCCGGGGAGCATCCTCGGGCGTGGTGGCTGGAGATTGAAAACGCGGGAACGGCTGAGCCGAAGGGCAAGTTCATCAGCGCGTTTGGCGGCGACTTGAACGTGATCGAAGAAATTTCGATCCACGACAGCATTCTGCGTTTCGGCTGGACGCGGCAGCAGCGCTCGAGTGCGGATGCCGCACCGACGACGCGAAAACTGGTTTACACCGCGAAGCTTTTGAACGGCAAGCTGCAAGGGACCTTCGAAGTGGAAGGCTCGAACCCGCCGCCGCTCGAATGGACGGGAGTGCGCGCGCCTGAGATTAAGGAAACAGATGACGGAAGCTGGCAGGAAGGAAAGTCCATTGAGCTGTTCAACGGCAAAAATATGAGCGGCTGGAGGTCGTGGGACGGCGGCGAACCGGTGGGCTGGTCGGCGAAAGATGGCGCGCTGGCGTCCACGGGCAAGGGTCAAGATCTTGTGTCCGAGCAGAAGTTCTGGAATTTCAAGTTGCACGTGGAGTTCCGCCTCGCCGAGCACAGCAACAGCGGCGTCGGGCTGCGGAATCGGTATGAAGTGCAAATGCTCGAGGACTACGGCCGCCCGCCGAACACCCACAGCGCGGGGGCGCTATACAGCCGCATTGCGCCGAGTGAGAACGCCAGCAAGCCCGCGGGCGAATGGCAAACTTACGACATCCGGTTGGTCGGCCGGCAGGTCACGGTGGTGTTCAACGGGAAAAAAGTGATTGATAAGGGAACCATCGAGGGTTTGACCGCGATGGGGCACAACGCCGATGAAGGCGAGCCTGGAGGCATCGCGCTCCAGGGCGATCACGGGCCGGTAGACTTTCGCAAGATCACTATCACGCCGCTCGCGAAATGACGGAAAAGACGGCGGACGCGGAAACTTCGGGCCGCGGCGCGATGACCAAACTCACCTTGTCAGGACGCCTCGCCAAAATCTCATCCGCGCCAAAAATAGTCTGATTTCGTTATTTCCTCTCGCGAACGCTTGTATGCGAGGCGCGAATTGAACCAAGAATCCTCCGCCGAGTTGTCAAGATCTCGCGACAGCAGCCCATGGAATGATCCGAGTAGGCTTTCGCGGCGCGACGTTCAATCAAGTCAGGGAGCCCGACCGTAGCAATGCTGCAGCTCTCCCGAGCGTGGGTGAGACACGAAGGGAATTCTGGCAGCCGGTGTTTGCTTCACCAGGCCAAGATGCGTGCGGTTCTCGTCGTGGTAGCGGACACATTCTGAAAGCAGCCGTTTTCAGGTGGTGTTCATGGAGCGCGATGACATGTAACAGCGACCGAGACTTCCGAGTAACTGTTCCACCGGCGATTGTTCCAAGCGGATGTCTGCGGAACGTCGGCGCGCGAGGGTTGTCGCCAGCGTCATCGGATTTCAGTGCTTTGAAAAAAAAGACGCAACGGCGGTAATGTGTTCAGCAATCGGTGCAGCGGAGGGGAATCGATGAACAGAGCGACTCTGACAATAGTTCTGATGGCAGTCGCTGCGCCTCTTTTCGGAGCATCCTCCTCGGTCTATTCCCGAAGGCTTGAGGATCCACAGGCAACCTACCTCACTGCCGATCGATTTCCCGTTCACGCCGACGGCAAAGGTGACGACAGCGAAGCGATCCAGCAAGCCATCGATAGCGTGCAGGAGTCCACCGGTCAAGGCATTCTTTTCATTCCTTCCGGACAATATAGGCTGACGCGCACGCTATTTGTCTGGCCGGGGATTCGGCTGATCGGCTACGGACCCACGCGTCCTGTCTTTGTGCTTGCCGACGATACGCCCGGCTTTCAACCCGGTCCTGCGTACATGGTTTTCTTCGCCGGTTTTCGGCCGGGAACTCTTTCACCGCGATCCCCGAACGGCCATCCGCCCCCGACGCCCGGAACGGTCCCTCCCAGCCTTGTTCCGGACGCGAATCCTGGCACGTTCTACTCCGCCATCAGCAACATCGATTTCGAGATCGGCAAAGGCGACGCGGGGGCCGTGGCCGTCCGCTTCCACTCGGCACAACACTGTTTCCTCGCACACATGGATTTTCGCCTTGGTTCTGCGTTGGCTGCTCTGTACGACGTGGGTAACGAAAGTGAGGATCTTCGCTTTTATGGAGGTCAATACGGGATCATCACCGGCCGGCCGTCACCCGGATGGCAGTTTACGCTCATCGATTCCAGCTTTGACGGTCAACGGTATGCCGCAATCAAAGAACACGAGGCTGGACTCACCCTCATTCACGATACGTTCAGCAATGTCCCGAAAGCCATCGACATTGAGGCGGGACACCCGGATGAACTTTGGGCCAAGGGCCTCCGCTTTGAAAACATCACCGGTGCCGCTATCACCATCAGTGAGGAGCACAACGCAAATACCGAAATCAACCTCGAGGATGTCCTTTGCGATCACGTCCCGGTTTTCGCGCACTTTCGTCAGAGCGGGAGCGAAGAATTGAGCAAAGGGAACATCTATGAAGTCCACCTTTTCTCACACGGCCTAACGATGCGACGCCTCGGAGCGCAAGCGGCGATTACAACCAACTACGTTGCGTCAGCACTGAAAAGGATGCCGCCTCCGCTCTCGCCGGCGATTCGGACACTGCCGACCCAAGCTTCGTGGGTCAACCTGAAGTCACTCGGCGCAAAAGGCGACGGCAAGACCGACGACACGGCCGCTATTCAGAAAGCAGTCGACGAACATGAAGTCATTTACGTCCCATCCGGAGACTACATTGTCAGCAACACTATTGCTCTTCGTCCCCACACAGTCCTGATCGGAATTCATCCCAGCGCGACGCAGTTCGATATCCTCGATTCAACCCTCGCGTTTCAAGGCCCGGGCGCGCCTAAGCCGCTGCTCGAAGCGCCGCAGGGCGGAAACAATATTGTCACGGGAATTGGGGTCTATGCCGGAGGCATCAACAGCCGTGCGGTCGGCGCGCTGTGGAAGGCTGGCAAGGACTCAATGATTGACGACGTGCGCTTCTTGGGAGGACATGGCACGTACTTCCCCGACCACGAGTTGGTGAACCCTTACAACAACAACCACACTGCAGATCCCGACCTCCAGCGGCGCTGGGACGCGCAATACCCCAGCCTGTGGATTACCGACGGAGGCGGCGGCACGTTCGCCGATATCTGGACGCCCGATACGTTCTCTCAGGCCGGGCTTTATATCTCCAATACGACGACCCCGGGCCACGTCTATCAGCTTTCGAGCGAGCATCACGTTCGAACCGAGGTCAAGCTTGATCGCGTTTCGAATTGGGAACTCTTCGCCGTTCAGACTGAAGAGGAACGGGGAGAGAGTCCGTTCGCGCTGCCCCTGGAAATCAATCGCTGCCATGACATCACGATTGCGAACTACTTCGGCTATCGCGTGATCAGCAGTTATCAGCCTTTTCCCTACGCGGTCCATGTCTCGGACTCGAGCGACATCCGATTTCGCAACGTTCATGTCTATAGCAACAGCAAAGTGCCGTTCGACAATTCGATTTTCAACCAGACCTATCGATTCGAAGTGCGACCGCTCGAATTCGCCTGGCTCGATATCAGCGGCAAACCTCCCGAGCAGGGCCGGCCGGCATTAGCTCCAGTCGTCGCTCCCGGAGCGAAGCTCGCGAAATTGGCCGCCGGCTTCTTCAATATCTCCGGAGCGGCAGTGGACCCTTCCGGTGACCTCTATTTTGTCGATGCTCACTTGAAGCGCATTTACCGCTGGTCGCCCAAAACCCACGAAGCCGTGATCGTGGCCGACACTCCGCTTGAGCCCGTGAATCTTGCTTTCGACAAATCGGGCGATCTGATGGTCACTTCTTACGCTGGCAGAGGAACCGTTTACTGGTTTCGCCCCGGCACGCTCGAATTTGACGTGCACTTCCTGAACCCCGAGGCGGCGATTACCAGGTCTAATATGACGGCGTTCCTCGCGTCCGACTACTGGAAGTTCAGCACTGATACGACGGGCACGATCGCCGAAAAAAAGCCGTATCAGTATGTTTCGCCAGACCACACAACCTTTATTCCTGCGGGTGACGACTTTGTGTCAGGAGAAATGGCTTGGGGAACCAAGAGGGGTGATGTGATCACTTCCTATGGTCTGGAAAAGGCCATTCCCGGTCAGCCGATTTACGTCACCGATTCGTATCGGGAAAAAACCTACAGCGCTCTGGTCGGTCCCGACGGAACTTTGTCAGACGTCAAACTATTTGCCGAGCAAGGAGGCACGAGCGTCGCGCAGGACAACGATGGAAAGGTCTACATCGCCGCCGGACAGGTGCTTGTGTACGACAAATCCGGCAAGCAGATTGGCACGATCGATGTTCCCGAGCGTCCGATCGACCTGATATTCGGCGGGAGCGACCACAGGACCCTGTTTATCCTGAGTCATCATTCGCTTTTCTGCATCGCCATTCTTAGCAAACCCTAAGTAAGTGCAAGAGAAGATACGCAGCTGGAGCCAGATAAAGCAATAACGGACTTGGGCGCTTTGAATTAGACGGGAAAACCCGAACCGCACGACAGGATAAACCTGAGATTCAGAGGGTTGATTAACGCTGCGGTCTACGAGCGGCCTTCCGACTGCAGGTGGGAAATGAATGTTCTCCAGCATGCTTCGTAATCTCCGATATTCGGCGAGAAGTTTCACACGAAGGCCGGGGTTGGCCCTCGCCCTGTTATTCACGACTGCGCTGGGCATCGCCAGCATTGTTTCCGTTCGTGGATTCGTTGACGGCTTAACAAAACCTTTGTTCCCGCTGGGATCTCTCAACCGACTCGTCTCAGTATTCGGGCGGGACCCGCAGCGCGAAGCAGGCCCCCTCTCCAAGCAACAATATCTGTACGCCAGAAGTCGGCACGATGTATTCCAATGGGTCGGTGCCGCGCGCGTATCGCCGGGCACCATCACGATGGACGGCCAAACGGCATTCGCGTCGGTTGCCGCCGTGACGCCGAACCTCGCCGGTGTCTTCGGCCTGCCGCTCGACGAAGGTGTCGTTATCGGCCATCGCATGTGGCAGCGTGAGTTCGGCGCGTCGGTCGACGTTCTTGGTGAGGAGATTCGAATCAATAGCGCCACGGCTCGCGTCACCGGCATCGCGCCGGACTGGCTAGAGGGGATATATCGCGATCGCCCGGTTGACGTCTGGATGCCTCTGCCCGAGGAAAAACTACAGCGGCTCGACGATAGCAGCCGGAATCTCTGGGTTGTGGCGCGGCTGGACCGTGACATTTCGCCGAGCCAAGCGAAGGTAGTCGTTCAACCAGGCGACCGCGTCAGCGAACTGCGCGTGCTACTCTACACTGGCTTGACGCCCGAAAGAGCGGCGCGTCTCTCACGCATCGGCACGCTGCTGGACTTCGCCGCCGGCGGGGTGTTCTTTATTGCCTGCGTCAATGTCGGTTTGTTCCTGCTTGGACGTGCCTCCGCGCGTTTCCATGAGACCGCCGTTCGCGTCGCGTTTGGGGCGAGCCGTAGCCAACTTGTCCGCGAGCTACTCTCCGATAGCGTCGTCATCTCGGTTGCTGGCGGAGCATTGGGCATGCTGCTGGCGGTGTGGACGTCGTATCTCGTTCCCGCGTTCCTCTATAGCCAGGATGCGGAGCGTCTGGTATTCCCACCAGCCCTGTTCGGCATCGCGGAGGCGACCCTGGTGTTTGTCGGAATCATGATCCTGTGCGGTCTGTTACCGGTCATGGTGATTCCGCTTGACCGCCCGATGAGCGTGATTCAGCAAGACAGCACAGGGGCTTCTCCGGCGATTCGGCGGCTGCGGTTGGGACTCGTGATGGCACAAATGGCGAGCTGCTGCGTCCTCGTGATCTCTACGGCTTTCCTGGTCGATGGCCTTCGCACGGCAGTGGTTACAAGCGCGGGCCAGAGGCTTGGGCATACTGTCTTTGCCACCGCGCAAGCGAATCCCGTTGTCGCCATCGAGTATTTCCAGCGGGCCGCGGAAGCAGCGAAGTTAATACGTGGCGTATCCGGGGTCGGGTGGGCAGGAACGCTGCCGGGAGGTCAACCTATGTGGCAGTCGTTCCGCATCGAACCAGGGCAGCTGCCACTTCGCGAAGTCACCCTGGACACCGATTGGATAACGTCTGACTCGCTCAAGCTCTTCGATCTCCCGCCTAAGTCCGGGCATATGTTCGGGGCCGCAGAGCGAACGTGCCGAGCCGCGATCGTGAATAAAGAGGCGGCCGAAGAACTGTTCGGCCGACAGACGACCGGCCGAACCCTGCGAGATCCCGAGACCCCCCAGCCGGTCGAAATAATCGGCGTAGTCGCCATGCGAGAGTCGGAGAAGGTGGCCAAGAAGAACCGGCCCACGATCTACTTTGACTACACCAGTCACCAAGAGCCTCCGCCGCGGCGCTTCACTGACGTGCGGTTTCGGGTGGCCATTGCCTCGGAGCTAGCCAGCGCCGATTTCGAAACCAATGTCGTGTCGCCAGGCTATTTCGATGCCGTGGAAGGCAAGCTTGTCGCCGGCCAGGGATTTGGCGGCCGTACCGAATCCACGGGATGCCGGATTGGCATCGTCAATCAGGAGGCCGCTGACCTCTACTTCGGCGGAAACGCGGTTGGAGCTGCGGTTATCGATGAGCAAGGCCGCCGCACAAACGTCATCGGGGTAGTGCATGCCGGGCCGCTTGGAGCTTTCCAGCGGCGTGTGGAGCCCACGCTGTATCTGCCGATGTCGCAGGACGTTCTTACATCCATGAACATGATTGTCTACGTCCGGGAGGTAAACGGCCCTCTGTTGGCCGATCTGCGTCGCAGGATTGAGGAGGTACCAGGACACGGCCCGAGCCCGGTCCTCGTGAGGACGTTCGAAACGTACCTCAATCAGACTTCGCTCGCGCCTTTGCGGATTGCGACCATACTTCTTGGCGTCTCCGCCACGATGGCGCTCCTGCTCAGCGTTCTCGGGCTGTTTGGCGCCTTGAGTGATGCTGCGCACCAGCGGCGCTGCGAGTTAGGAATTCGCATTGCCCTCGGAGCGCCGCGCTGGCGCTTAATCAGTCAAGTGCTGGGAGAAGGAGTAAGGCTTGCTTGCGCAGGCATGCTGGCGGGGATGCTCATGTCCTTTGCGTTATCGCGATGGATGAGGGGAATCACGCCGGGCAGCGGTTCGCCGCCCTTGTGGGTGTGGCTGGCAGCACCGCTTGCGTTGGCTGGAGTGGTTACTTTGGCGAGCGCCTTGCCGGCGCGTGGTGCATTGATGACGAACCCCCTCACGATCATGCACGACACTTGACGCAACTCCAAGCTGCGTGGAGAGCGCAATCATGCCGCGCGGCAGTCTCTCATCCCTCTTGGTGTTTGTGGCGCTCTTTCGTCGATCCGAAACGTCCTGCCAATGGGATTCAGGTGAGGCTGATTTCACCTGCAGACGCCCACGAAAAGACCGAACAGCGTAGCCCGATCCTGCTCACCCGCGTCTTCATCGAAGCAGGCAAAATGATCGTGTCAATGCCCTAACCAACTTTGTCGTCTGCACCGAACAAACCCAGTAAACCGGAGTAATCTCCGACCTTTGATACCATGGTTTCCTAGACGGGCTAAAACCGCCATTGGAATAACAGCGGGTAACCACGCCGCTGTGTCCGAATTCTTCGGTGGGATACTGAATGCTCAGACACCATCTAAACTCATTGGCGAAACCAGAGTTGGCTCGCGAATGCATAGAACCTCAGGGTGCTCCGCCGAAACTCGTAGCATCGAAGGCACGGCTGTACTAGAATGAAAACACATCAGTTGCGCGGTTCCCGGTAGCTTAACGGCAGAGCATTCGGCTGTTAACAAACCTCAAAACCGTTGAATCGGCACCGCTTATACCGAAAAAGCGCCGGTTTAGTGGCCCTTCGTTGGAACCAAGTTGGAACCAGATCACGGCCAACGAGCTACCTGCATTGCCATCCTTCGACCCGTTGTCCAGGATTTCGCGGGCGGTGATGCTATTGCCGCGTGCTTCGCTCGGGTCCGACACCTTGAGCATGCCCTTCATGAAATTCGCTACCCGCTGCGCGGCTTTCGCTTGGCGGTTGGCCCGGTCGCGCTCCTTGGCTATGCGCTGCGCCTGTACTCCCATCGCAGCAGCGAATCCAATCGACAGCACCGCGGCGGAGGCTGCTGCCGCCACGGCAAAGCGGTGCCGTTTCACAAATTTGCCTGCGCGGTATCCGGCGCTGGGCGGGTGAGCGAGTATCGGCTCGTTGTGCAGATAGCACTCGATCCGTAGATCGTCTCTTCATAATGGTTGTGACTATGGGCGGGCGCCATCAGTCGCGCCCCGCCGATAGCCACGATCAAATTCGAACACCACAATGCTGCCTGACGCCGGTAACGAGGAAATGGAGCCTGAGTTGTCCGAGTTGGATGACCCTTCGGAATGAGGATGCAGTGCTCGGCGGTTTGCTGCGCCATGTTCGGTCCTCCTCAGACAGTTCCATTCATCGTGTTTATGGCAACACAAACTCTATGCCATATCGCGGAGCGGCCTCGAGCATTCTTTGTACCTCCCCGTACGCGGGCTCATCTGCTGGCGGCAACGTCATGGCCGGTGCCGGCACACTGAATTCCTTGAACCATCCTTCCAGCCCCGCAGGAGTGAGCAGAATGAGCATCCGGCTCTGTTCCGATTCGATTGTGAACGAGTGGGGCACATTGCGCGGTAAGAAGAACATTGTTCCGGCCGTTCCCTTGATTGTGCGATCGCCGACCGAAACGACGACCTCGCCCTCCAATACGTAAAAGATCTCATCTTCCCGATGATGGATATGCGGAGGCGGCACATTGCCTTTCCTGGCGACCGCTTCGATCAACGCGAATTGCCCGTGCGAGTCCTCGCCGGTAGCCAGAAAGGTCATCAACGAACCGTTGTACCAGACCGAACGATCCAGAGACTGCCGTCCGTTGCTAAATCCGATGGATTCTGTTGGTTTCACGTTTGCTGCGGCTGACGCTTCGCCGGAAGAACTAATTTCGAGGTCAACGATCTTCTGTGTCATATAGTTGCTCTCCTTTACTGATCATTACTGCCGCGCTCTCGACCGCGCGACACTTGAATGGACGCAGTGCCGGCACCCCTGGATTCCGCAGTAATTCTTATTGGTCATCAGGTGTGCTTATCGACTCCAGCTGTCTGCACAGAGCGGATAAACCAAGTTATGAACCAAGGGCTGAGGCCGATGGAGCTTCCGTTGGCTACTGCATGATAAGTCGGCGATTCGTTGAAAAGACCACTGGCAGCAAGGATTTCTTGAGTTCTTTCCAGGGTGATGGGCTAGGCGGAAGTTATTCTAATTATCCCCTGCCGCACCATTACTTGTGGAGGCCGGTTAAGCCGACCATCCACCCAGAACTCCTAGTTCGCTGGCTGGAGTTATTGCGAGCGGGAGGTCAATCGCGATTTCGACCCTTTCCGTGGATAATCTGCTAATGGCACAGCTGGAGAACTTTCGACTGAAGGTCTTTCGCACCGTTGGCGAGCACCTCAGCTTTCGAAAAGCCGCGGAACTGCTGTTCCTTACGCAGCCCGCCGTCACTCTTCAGATCAAAGCCCTCGAGCAGGATCTCGGCGTGCGCTTGTTCGATCGCTCCGGCGGCCATGTGACTCTCACGAAAGAAGGCGCGATTCTTCTGCGTTATGCGCACAAAATCGCAGCTATCGTCTCTGAAGTGGAACAAGAACTCTTGCCCGGAGAAGGCCAGCTTTCGGGAATCCTTGCCCTCGGAGTATCGACCACTATCGCGCAGTACGTCCTTCCACGGCTGCTTGGCGTTTTTCTCGCGGAACACGCACGGCTTCAGCTGTCACTCCACAGCGGAAACACCGATGCGATCGTGCAGCTTCTGCTCAGTGACAAGGTTTCGATCGGTCTCATCGAAGGCCCCGCCAGACAGCGTGAAGTGCGCACCGAAGCCTTCATGGAAGACCGACTCGTCTTGATCGCCCGGCCCGACTTGGAATTCCGCCGTTTGTCCCACGATCGATTACTAGCGTCTACGCTTTTGGTGCGCGAATACGGTTCGGGCTCCCGTCATGTCGTCGAGGCCGCTCTAGAGAATGCTGGCTTCAAACTCAAGTCTTTCAAAAATGTGATCGAGCTCGATTCCACCGAGGCCATCAAGTCAGCGGTTGAAGCAGGGCTTGGGGTGGGTTTCGTTTCGTGCTGGGCAATTCATAAGGAGATAGAATTGGGTGCCTTAGAGGTCGTCGAAGTCGAAGGCCTTCGCGTAACGCGTAATTATTTGGTTGTCTCACGCGTCGGCCCGGAGCCTTCCGGCGCCGCCGGCGCGTTTCGTTCCTTTGCGCTGGACCGCGCAAAGCATCTTTCCGAACAATACGAAAATACTCGCCATCGGAACGCTCCATCCCGATAAGCGCAACTAATCGCCAATAAGTATTCCTTCTGCGACAGGGCAGATTCGTTGACATCAGATTCCCACAGATGAGCAAGATGCTCAGGAGGGAGTCCGAAAATGAATACTAGCCAAAGGGAAACCGTCATCGTAGGTGGAGGGCAGGCGGGCCTGGCCCTGAGCTACTACCTCAAACAGGGAGGCCGCGAACATGTCGTCCTCGAACGTGCGCCAGCCGTCGCAAATGCATGGCGCAATCAGCGCTGGGACTCATTCACGCTGGTCACACCAAACTTTCAGGTCAGGATGCCGGGCGCCGAATATGAAGGAAATGATCCCTACGGTTTCATGCCCTTGGCCGACGTCGTCAAGTACTTCGACGACTAAGTCCAGCACTTTGATCTGCCTGTTCATTGTAGCGTCGAAGCGCACAGCGTCGAGAAGACTCGTGAAGGATACCTCGTTCGCGCCAGTGAAGGCACCTACGAGGCCGAAAATGTTGTGATCGCCACCGGCCTATACCAGGCCCCAAAAATCCCAAAGCTCAACGAACATCTCCCGGAAGAAATTCTGCAGATTCACTCCATGAACTACAAGAACCCCTCTTCGCTTCCCGCCGGAGTCGTTCTTGTGGTCGGCACCGGACAGTCCGGCGCCCAAATTGCCGAAGAGCTTTATCAAAGCGGAAGAAAAGTCTACCTCTCAGTCGGCAGTGCCGGACGTGTCCCGCGACGCTTTCGCGGCAGGGACATCAACGATTGGTTCACACGTATAGGTCTCTTCGATACCAAGGTCGAAGAACTCAAATCACCACACGACAAGTTTGCTTACCATCCGCAAATCTCTGGCAAGAACGGCGGCCACAGCCTGAATCTCCACCAGTTCGCCCGAGACGGAGTCGTTCTGCTGGGTCACGTCCGTGATGCCCGCGAGGGGAAACTGATTCTCGCACCCGACTTGCACGAAACGCTCGAAAAGGTAGATCAGTTCGAAATTGACGCTCTGCAAAAAATCAACGACTACATCGATCGTACAGGTCTAAAGGTTTCAGTCGACGGTGGTCGGGAGCTATACGATGGCTACTCACAGGAACCACTCGCCGAGCTGGACCTGAAAGCGTGCGGAATTTCAACCGTGATCTGGGCCACCGGATACGCATTCGATTACAGCCTGGTGAGACTGCCCGTCGTTGATACCGACGGCTATCCAATTCAAAAGCGTGGAGTCACCCGCTTCGACGGCTTGTATTTCCTTGGAATGCCTTGGCTTTACAACCGCAAGTCCGGAATCCTCTTCGGCGTTGGGGAAGACGCAGCCTATCTCGCCGAACACATCGCCGCGCGAAGCACAGCTCGTGTTCCGATTGCCCTGTCAGCGTGAGTGGATCGCAAGAGATTATCCCGGATTCAGCGCGTCGCAAGCGATCCCTTCGAAGCGCTGGGCATTCGTTTGCTTCGCGGGCGCGTCTTTACCGAGAAGGATAATGCCGGCTCACAGTTGGTGGCTATCGTGAATCGCAAGATGGCCGAGGGCTACTGGCCAGGCCAGGACCCGATCGGCAAACGGCTGCACCGGGGCTCGCTAGAGACCTCCGCGCCATGGATGACAGTGGTGGGCGAGGTCGATGATGTCAAGCTGGGGCCGGCCGATGCGGAGACGTTGCCACAGGTGTACCAGCCGGTAACACAGACGGTCGTCAGTGAAGGCGTTTTCGCCTCCGTCGGGGAATTGAGCGCCACCGACGGCTGGATCGTTCTTCGCAGCCGTATGGCTCCGGAGCAGATGCAAGATACGCTGCGCGCAACGCTGCGGAAGATTGACCCGCAGTTGCCGCTCTACCAGATGCAGACGATGGCGCACGCCATCTCGAAGAGCGAGGCGCCGCGACGCTTCAATACCGTGCTGATTTCCTCTTTTGCCATCGCTGCAGTGCTACTCAGTGTTCTCGGGATCTATGGCGTGATTGCGTTCTCCGTGGCATTGCGCGAACAGGAAATGGCGGTGCGCATAGCGCTTGGCTGCCAGCGCTCCGGAGTGATCCTGTTCATCCTGAGTTCCGGCGCCAGGCTTGCGGCTGTCGGCTGTGCGTTGGGTTTGCTTGGCGCCGTGGCCGCTTCCCGTTTGCTGCGTTCCTTTCTGTTTGAAGTAAGCCCATTTGATCCGGGTGTGCTTGCGCTTTCTGCCATCACAATGCTGCTGCTGGCGCTGGCGGCTTCTGCACTACCGGCCAGACGCGCATCGAGTACGGATCCCATACTGACTCTGCGAGGCGAATAGGAAGATGCCGACGATATTCGGCAACCCCGCGTGTATGCAATCTGGCACTTTTGGAGATGTTATGGCAGCGCTTCCAAGAACCAGGCCGCCGTTGCGAAGCCGCACAGTGACAATTACGTGTACGTGAGGTTTCATTGCCGGCCGAGTCACGAGCGAACCGGACAAGTCAAGTACTGGGAGGAACCTTTGCGATTTCCCGACTTACCGGGAGTGATAGAGTTTTTAGAGTCCCAAATTCAATGGGTGGTCGTGTCTTGCGTCCGCTGCAGTATCTTTCCGCAAAAAACTTCTCTCTTCGAGGCAACTTTCCCTTCGTGAAGGGCCCGGTTCACCAGTTTTTTAGGGCCTGAAAATCTATGAAAAACTGATGCCTCTGGGGCTTCAGGTCCTGAATTGCAATAAGACGTCGGATTTCTTCCCGCGTAACCTCTCATGTGGAACTTCTTTCGGTCTCGCTGTATTATGCGGATGTTATTTTGCAACCCAGTAGGCCGCGTTCCTTGCGTGACGCCTTCGTATAGGCGCACAGAAAGTCTCTGAGGGCACGCTATGAAAAAAACATTGGTTGGTTTTGCATTGGGGCTCGCCATAGTTTCATCCGCGTTCGCTCAAGATAAGGAACAGGGCCGTACGGAAAATGCCGGGACGGTCATGAAGGAAATCCTAAACGCCCCGGACGGCATTCCGCAGAGCGTTTTGGACAAAGCGGATTGCGTCGTGATTCTTCCGTCTGTGCTGAAATTTGCTATCGGTATTGGAGGGAGTTATGGCCGCGGGGTGATGACTTGCCGCGGAGGAAGCACGTTTCACGGCAAGTGGGGGCCGCCGACGATGATGGCGCTGGAAGGTGGCAGCGCTGGATTGCAGTTGGGCGGCAACGCGACGGATTTTATTCTGCTGTTGATGAGCCCACGTTCGGCAAAGAGCGTCTTGAGCAGCAAGGTGAAGCTAGGGGCAGACGCATCGGCAGCGGCGGGCCCGGTGGGCCGCGCGGCGTCGGCGGAAACCGACGTGACGTTGCGCGCGGAGATTCTGTCTTACTCACGGTCGCGCGGATTGTTTGCCGGAGTTTCGCTGGAAGGTTCTACGCTTCGTCCGGACAACGGCGCGAACAAAAATCTCTATGGCAAGGAAGTCAAAGCTTCGGACGTTGTGTTCAAGAATGCGGTGCCCGTGCCGGATAGTGCGAAGGCCTTGCTGGCGACGCTGCAAAAGGCTTCCCCGGTAAACAAGAGCAAGGGAAACTAAACGGACGCAGCAAGTCACACCGCAAGAAAGGCCCACAAGGACCGGCCTCGAGCAGTTTTTTGATGAGTGAAATATTTGTCAATCCTTGCGGCTTAAAGAGCCCCGCGAGGACGCTAAGGCGGTCGATTCCTGATTAACCTTATCGGAGACTTGGGTAATAGAGCCTCCGCTGTGCCAGCCGGTGTAAGTTCTTTCATGTCGGGATCGTAGGAACAATCAGAGCACAATGGCCGAGATACTGTTGGGACGAGGCATAAGCCTTTTCTTTTTTCCCACCCATTGGTCCATCCTTCCCGAGTTCCCGGAGTCAGCGTGATAATCAGCCCTGTCCTTGCGGGTCTTGGAATGTCTTTTATCGGCTCAATGCAGCGCAAGCGCAACAAGAAGGGATAACTTCACTCCCTTCTCACCTTCGGCGATGAAAAGTTTCTTGGACGCTTTGTCGAATTCGAGTCCAGCCGTTCGTCGATATAGTGAAGGGGGTAACCGGCCCACCCGAAGACCGTTACAGGAGAACGTCGTGACGCAATATTTGGTTGCTATTTTACCATCCCGACGACTACGACCCATCCACAGAGGACGAAGCGATGTCCCGCGATATCGACGCGCTCAACGACGAGATGAAGGCTGCTCGTGTCAGGATTATGGTCGGCGGCCTGCGGAACCCGGCCAGCAC
>Ga0306921_10002027_pt1 | contig 20149 bp, 11 predicted proteins | sample sta12Cox44000080_FD_203760 | JGI IMG/M metagenome (GOLD analysis project Ga0306921, IMG submission 203760) | Lab enrichment of tropical soil microbial communities from Luquillo Experimental Forest, Puerto Rico - statoxic.12C.oxic.44.000.080 (v2)... | ecosystem: Environmental > Terrestrial >... | reverse complement strand
GCCGTGCGGCCGATCCGCGGCAGTGGACCCGCTGCCATGTGGTCGATCCAGTTCGCAGCCCCAGCCCCGGTGACTTCAAACTTGGTGAAGCCCGGCAGCTCGAGCAGCGCGACCCCGCTTGCCACCGCTGCACACTCGCGCGCGACGGCGCGATGCCAGTGCGGTCGGCGGAATGAGCACTCCGGGCCGGCTGGATCGCCGGCCTGCCGGTAGTACAGCGCCCGCTCCCAGCCGCCGCGCGCACCGAACACCGCACCCTGCGTGCGCAGGCGGTCATGGAGTGGCGAACTCTTCGCCGGTCTGCCGGCAGGCCGTTCTTCCTGCGGATACGCGACGCCGTACTCGTGCTCGTAAGTCTCGAGGCCTTTGGCGAGGGTGTAGGTGCGGTTGGCAAAGGGCAGGTAGCGGCGTCGGTCGAGGGGCCAGACGTCCCAGTCCGGCTCGCCGTTCACGAGCCATTCGGCGATGACCCGCCCGGCGCCGCCCGCCTGAACGATGCCGAAGGTGAACGCACAACAGTGGAAGAAATTGCGCCCGATGGTGGAAGGACCCATGAGCGGATTGCCGTCGGGTGCGTACGGAATCGGGCCATTGATGACGCGTTTGACACCCACGGAGCCGAGGATGGGTACGCGCGCGCAGGCGGCCTCGATGTAACTCTCGATGCGCCCGAGATCGTCAGCGAAGAGCTGGTGTGCGAATTCCTCCGGCAGCCCCTCGAGCCAGTGGGCCCGGCCGCGCGATTCGTAGGGGCCGAGCAGGAGCCCATGCCGCTCCTGCCGCAGGTAATAGCTGACATCCGGGTCTCGCACCAGGGGCACCCGCGCGTCGCCGCGCTCAACGAGCGCCGGAATATCCTCGGTAAGGAGATATTGATGAGAGAGCGTCACGATCGGCAGGTACTCGCCGATCATCGCCGCCACTTCTCCGCCGCGGTAACCGGCTGCGTTGATGACGTACTCGGCATCGATTGATCCAGAGGGCGTGTGGATGCGCCAACCGCCTGAACCGAGCGCGGTGATGCCGGTGACGCGAGTGTGACGGTAAATGGTAGCACCAAGATCCCGGGCGCCCTTGGCGAGTGCCTGCGTCAGCTGCGCCGGGTCGATATCCCCATCTCCTGGATCCCAGAGGCCGAGGCGGATGCCGTCGAGCTCGAGAAACGGATGGCGCTGCCTGATCTGTGCGGGGGAGAGCAGCTCGAATTCGGTACCTTGCGCGCGCGCCTGCGCGAGGACGTGGTGAAACTCATCGACCCGATCGGCGGTATGCGCCAGGCGGATGCTGCCGGTGAGATGGTAGTTGATCTCGTAGCCCACTTCCTGCGCGAGCCTCGCATACAGCGCGGTGGAGTAGCGCTGCAGCTTGAGGATGCTCCAGGAAGTCGAGAAATTCGGGCAGTTGCCCGCCGCGTGCCAGGTGGAACCCGCGGTGAGCTCATCGCGCTCGAGCAACGCCACATCGCTCCAACCGAGACGGGCGAGGTGGTACAGCGCGCTGCAACCGACCGCGCCGCCACCGATCACGACGACTCGCGCCTGGCTCTTCATCTATGCGCTCGCGTCCGGGTGCTGCAAACGCCTGCGCCGGCTCACTGCTTGACCCGCTCGCTCGCAGGATCAAAAAAGGGCCGCAGCGAGACTCGCGCGGCGACCCGCTCGTCGGCGACCTCGACCTCGTAGTGGCCGGCGGCAATCCACTCGGAGTTTACCGGGGCAGCATCGTCGCTGAGATAACCCAGACCGAGCGGAGCGCCTACGGTGTGGCCGAACATGGCAGAGCAGATCCGCCCGACGAGCTCACCATCCCGCCAGATCGGCTCGTTGTGATAGAGCATGCGATCACTGCGTTCGAGCGCAACAGCAACGAGCCGGCGTCTGAGGCCCTCGTGCCGTTGCCGCTCGAGCGCCTCGAGCCCGACGAACCCACCGGGCTTGTTCCAGGCGATGGCGAACTGCAGACCCGCCTCGAGTGGAGTGTCCTCGTCAGAGATGTCGTGACCCCAGTGGCGGTATGCCTTCTCCATCCGCAGGCTGTTGAGCGCGTGATAACCAGCGAGCCGCAGTCCGAAGGACCGGCCGGCATCGATGATCACATCGTACACACCCTGGGCAAACTCGCTCGGCAGGTACAGCTCGTACCCAAGCTCCCCGACATAGGTGATCCGGCTGGCCCGCACGCGCGCATAACCCAAGTCGATCATTCGCGATGTCGCGAAGGGAAACGCCGCGGTCGAGAGGTCAGCATCGGTCAGCGTCGCGAGCAACGCGCGGCTCTGAGGTCCCATCAGGCCGAGCACCGCTAATCCCGAGGAGACATCGACTGCGATCGCGCGCGCGGTGGCCGGGATGCTGCGACCGAGCCAATGAAAGTCGCGCGTCTGCGTCGCGCACGAGCTGACGATGAAGAACACATCCTCGGCTTCACGTGTGACGGTGACATCGGCCTCGATGCCACCGCGCTCGTTCAACCACTGCGTATAGACAATCTTGCCGATTGGTACGTCAATATCATTGGCGCACATTCGTCCGAGGACCGCCGCAGCATCAGCACCCTTCACAACGAACTTGGCGAAGGAGGATTGGTCGAAGAGGCCCACCGCTTCCCGCACCGCGCGGTGCTCGGCGGCCGATTGCTCGAACCAGTTCTGACGGCCATAGCTGAACTCGTAGCGCGGCTGCTCGCCAGGAGCAGCGAACCAGTTGGCGCGCTCGTACCCGGCCACCTCACCAAAGCACGCGCCGGCTGCGGCGAGGCGGTCATGTAACGCGGACTTGCGCACCCCGCGAGCGGTCTCGGGCTGCCGGAAAGGCCAGTGCATGGCATAGAGGAGGCCGAGCGTCTCGACCGTGCGGTCACGGAGGTAACGTTTGTTGCGCTGGAAGGGCACACAGCGGCGCACATCAACGTCCCACAGATCGAACGGTGGATGTCCATCGACGATCCAGTCGGCGAGCACCTTGCCCGCTCCACCGGCAGACTGGATGCCGATGGAATTGAAGCCCGCCGCGACGTAGAGGCCGCGCATCTCCGGCGCCTCTCCGAGCAGGTAGCGGTCATCGGGCGTGAAGCTCTCCGGTCCATTGAAGAATACCTGCACGCCGGCCGACTCGAGCACCGGCACCCGGTTCATCGCCTGCGCAAACAGCGGCTCGATATGCCCGAGGTCAGCGGGCAGCTGATCGAAGGCGAAATTCTCGGGGATGCCCGACACGCCCCAGGGTTTCGCGCGTGGCTCGAACCACCCGACCAGAAGCTTGCCGGCGTCCTCCTTGAAGTACGAGCAGGCGTCGGCATCGCGCAGAATGGGAAGCCCCGAGGCGAGGCCGGGGATGGGCTGGGTCACAATGTAGAAGTGCTCGGCCGCATGCAGCGGCACGGTTACATTCACCCACTCGCCAATCTCGCGCGCCCACATACCGGCGCAGTTCACGACGGCATCCGCATGAACCTCGCCGGCATCGGTTACCACGCCCGTGACGCGCCCATGCTGGCTGCGAATGGCGGTGACCCTGACCTCCTCGACGATGCGGACGCCGCCGCGGCGCGCGCCACGGGCGAGTGCCTGGGTCGTGTCCACCGGGTTCGTCTGCCCATCCTTCGGCAGAAACACCGCTCCAACCAGGTCATCCGCCGCAAGCAGCGGCCAGCGCTCCTTGGCGGCGCCGGGCGACAGCACCTGTACCTCGAGGCCGAAGCAGCGCGCCATGGATGCGCCGCGCTTGAGCTCTTCCAACCGCGCGGCGCTCGCGGCAACTGCGATCGAGCCGACTTGCCTGAAGCCGGTCGCCTGTCCCGTCTCGCGCTCGAGTCCCTCGTACAGCTGCGTCGTGTATTGCGCCAGACGCGTGAGGTTCTGCGTCGCGCGCAGCTGCCCGACCAGGCCCGCGGCATGCCAGGTCGTGCCGCAGGTGAGCCGCTTGCGCTCGAGCAGCAGCACGTCGCGGCAGCCGCGTTTGGCGAGATGATAGGCAACACTGCAGCCGACGACGCCGCCGCCGATGATCACGACGCCCGCGTGCGACGGAATGTCTGGCACGGGAGTCTCTCGTTCAGGCCCCTGCGCGCATGTGCTCGCGTGGCAGCCTGACGGGAAAGCGCTCGCGGATCTGCGCGTCGACCGCTTCCGGCACGTGCGCGGGGAAATGGGTCGCCAGAATCTCAGTCACTTTCTTCGCGGCGCGCTCGGCGGCATCGAGGGCGCCCTGTTCGGCCCATTCGTTCGGACTCCTGCGATCGCCGATCGCAGGATACAGATACGCTGACTGCATGAGCTGCAGCGTCTGCTCTGACCCCAGGTAATGCCCCGGCCCCTCGAGACATACCTGCCTCACGGTATCGAACGATAAGCTCGCTTCATCGACCTCGATCCCGCGGATGGTTCGCTGCGTGGCACCGATGATGTCGTTATCGATGACCAGACTCTCCAGCGAGAAGCCCAGGAGGCTCGCGTGCATGCCAGCGGACTCGTAGATCAGATTCGCGCCGGCGTTACCCACCAGCGCGTGGCTGTAAGCCTTCTCGGCCCCGGACTGCGCGTCGGGGAGCTTCGAGTCGGTCATCCCCGAGGCTGTGCCACCGGTCAGATCGTAGTAGTGCGCCATCTGCGCGGCCGCTGCCGAAAGCAGCGCCTGCTCCGGGCTGCCGCCGGACATCGCACCGGTGCGCAGATCCGATACGAAGCACCAGGTGCCGAAAATCGCCGGTGCTCCGGGTTTTACGGCGTTCACGTACACCAGTCCCGCGAGCACCTCCGCAACTTCCTGGGCGAGCGCTCCAGCGAGTGCCGCGGGCGCCGTGGCGCCCGCCTGACCGGCCGAGAGCAGCAGCACCGGCATGCCACCGAGTGCGGCGACCTCCAGGCACCGGCAGGCGTCGGTTGCGAATTTCATCGGCGGCACCACGAAGCAGTTCGACTGGCTGACGAATGGCCGTGCGCGCCAGCGGTCCTCGCCGCCCGCCACCTGGTGCAGCATCTCCAGCGAGCGCGTGACGTGCAGCGGCTGGACCCAGCTGGTGCCTACGTGCTTGGTGGTCGCGGACACCGAGGCGTAGCAGGTATTGAAATCCATCTCGTAGGGATCGGGAATGTCGCGCGGCACCACGGTACGCTGGAAGAAGTGGATGTGCTCCATGGCATCCACGATGCGGCCGCAGTCGTACAGGTCGCGGATCCTGGATTCACGGTACGTGCCGCTGCGCGAATCAACCATGTTCACGGCTGCGCCCGCTGTGCCGAAGTAGACCTTCTGTCCCCACGGCTCCATGTCGTGCCGCGGATCCTGGCCGTGCAGCACGAAATGACGGGCAGCCCTCGCTACGGTGTCCTCGACCAGAGCGGTGGGGAAGAGCAGGCGCCCGTGCTCACTCAGCGTGCAGCCCGCGCGGGTCAGGTACTCGACGCCCGAGGGCGGTGCATCGGCGAGCCCGACTTCCGCGAGCAGCCGCAGCGCCGTGCGATGGATCTGGAGCACGTCCGCCTCGTTCAGCGGCCGGTAGCGGCCGCTCGGCATGCCCGGGTGCACCGGCTTGAGATTGTCGGGCAACGGCGCCGCGCGCATGGCGCGGCGGGCGTCGCGGCTCGGTCCGGGGCGTCGGCAGACTCGGGTGGTTTCGGTCATGGTTCTTGGTCCATAAGGGTCAGTATTGCAGCGGCGCTCCGTCCTGAACAGTTGCCGAGCTCCCGCCGGTCCAGTGCGGCCTCAGTGTGCCGCAATCCAGCGATCGATCTCCGGCATCACCCGACTCACGATCCGTTGATTGCGCCGGATCCCCGCCACCGACTCGAGGAAGGGCTTGCGCGCTTCGGGCGGCACGCTGCGTGCCTCGTAGGCCTCGAGATCGGCGATACGCCCGGGCTCGGACGAATACCCCGCGACTTCCCCAGCGATCAACCAGCGTTGCGTGCGACTGAAGGGCAGCTGCGGGTCATCCAGTCGCGGCGCGAGCGTCTCCCACACCATGTCCGGGTGACGCTGTGCGAGCTCACTGAGCAGAACATCGTTGCTGCCGGCCGGAACCTGGTCGGTGAGGGCGATATCGACCATGCGGCGCGCGAGCGCGGGGTCGGCCACGCCGGCGAGCGCATGGAACAGGTGCGCCTTCTCGAGCGGATCGGCGTTTTGCCGGGCACGCGCGAGCAGCGCATCGAAGGTCCCGGCGTCGGCTTGGCCGCCGACGATATTGACCGCGGTACGCTGCTCGGCCGCGGTGCCTGCGCCTGCCTTCAACTGCTGACCGGCATCCGCAATTGTCGCCGCGTCACCCATCCTTCCTGCAGTCTCGCGCAGCTGAGCACGGAGTACCTGCACGTTCGCAGGTTCATGGGCGCTGGCCGTCGTGCCGATCCGTTCCGTCACCGGGGCGAGCAGTCGCAGTACCCAGCCCCGGAAAGCCGCGCGCTGCGGGCCATCGACGTAATGCCGGTCGAGTTGCCCGAAGATATCGACCAGCCGGCCCCACACGATCGGGTTGGCGCCGGCCGGCACTCGCGAGGCGAGATCCATCAGCTGACTGACCGGTGCATCTTCGGCGAGCGCGAACGCCCATGAATCATTCAACAGGCCCAGCTGGTCTGCCGCAGCGAGCGCAGCAAAGCGTGCCTTGAGGGCATCGAACGGTTCTCCGCGATACAGCACTCGCGCGTACCCAAGTTGCCCCGCGTTCACCAGCAGCGGCGGGGACTGCGAGAGCTCTGCGGTGCCTGTCAGCAGGATATGGCGGCTGGCTCCTGCGACCGGGCCGGCTGCCAGCGGCAGCCGCCACCGCTGCTTCGCTGCACCGGCGAGCGTGGAGGGGTCGTCCACAAACCGGCTTTGCGCCAGATGCACACCTGCAGGCGTGCGCGTGACGCTCACCAGGGGCAATCCTTCCTGACGGGTAAAGTCGTGCTCGATGCCGAGGATGGGCAGACCGGCCGCCTCCTGCATCACGCCCCACAGGTCGGTGTCCACGGTGTTGCCGTACGCGTGTGCGCGCATGTAGCGGCGTACTCCCTCGCGGAAACGGTCGCGGCCCACATAACCATTGATCATGGTGATGATTGCCGCGCCCTTGTCGTAGGTGATCGAGTCGAATGCCTCCTGTGCCTGGTCCGCGGTATCGACCCTCTGCAGCACTGGATGTGTCGATGGAACGGAGTCGGCCTGTTTGCCGCGCTCGAAGATCTCGGCCGCCTGCAGTCCGGTCTCCCATTCCGGATGCAGCTCGTCGGCCGCGTAGGTCTGCATCCAGCGCGCGAAACCCTCGTTGAGCCACAGATCGTCCCACCACGACATGGTGACCAGGTCACCGAACCACTGGTGGGCCATCTCGTGCGCGACCACGAGAAACACCAATTGCCGGTCCTTCTCCGTCGAGGTCAGGGGATCGAACAGCAGGTGGTTCTGCGAATAGAAGATTGCGCCCCAGTTCTCCATGGAGCCACCGAGGATCTGCCCCGGGGCGGCGATCAGATCGAGCTTCGGCAGCGGATAGGCGACCCCGAAATAGTCGTTGTAGTAGTGCAGGAGCTTGGCTGCCTGATCGAGCGCGTAGGCGGCTTTACCGGTATCGCCGCGCTTGACGACGATCCCGACATCCACTCCATCGACGCGTGTCTGGATGCGCTCATAGTCGCCTACGCCGACAAATAACAGATAGGTCGACATCTTCGGGGTCTGCTGGAAGCGCACACGCTGGGTCGTGGCCGAGACCGGGCTGACCTCGGCGATCGGCATGTTGGAAATCGCCAGGCGGTCTTTCGGCACCTCGATCGATACGGTGAAGGTCGCCTTGCGGGCGGGCTCATCCCAGCAGGGCAGCAGATCGCGGGCATCTGCCGGCTCGAAGTTGGTGGCGAGCGTACGCCGAGGTCCATCGGGACCCGAGTAGTCCATGGCGAAAAAGCCCGCCGTCGCACGGCCAATCGCTCCGTGATAGTCGATAGTGAGAAGGTGCTCTCCTGTGGTAACTGGGTTGGCGAAGGTGAGCGTGGCGCGGCCGAGACCCTTGTCGAGGCTCACGCGCGCGTCGGGTCCGCCATCAAGCGCCGCATGGTCGAAGATGAGGCCCGCTGCGTTGAGAGTGATCGCCGGGCTCTCTGCGGTGACGCGAATCGTGATCGCGACCTTTCCTCTGAAGGTGAGCGCTGCGGCATCGGGGACGAGCGCAAGCTCGTAGTGCAGCGGAACCACGCTCTCCGGCAGCACCTCGCGTTGCGGATGCTCAGCCGCGCGCGCGCAGGCGGCGCCAGCCAGGCATAACATGCTGATTGCAGTCGCGCGCTGCATGAAGAGCACCCCTCACCCGTTGCGGCATCCAGCATAACGTGGGGGCGCGAGCGCCGCCCGGTGCCTGGCACCGGGCGCTGTGATGAGGAGCGCTGCGCGGTCCCGACGGACCTCAGTGGCAGGGCCGACGGTGACAGGCAGTTACTGCACCGTGTACCCGCGCTGCTGCAGACAGGCGGTCCGCACCCGGTCATAGGTCGACGCCTGCTCGTTTACCTGGGCAGAGGGCGGGCCGCCCTTTGGATGCAGCGGATCGAAACCGCTCTGCGAGAGGGCAGTGCGGTAGCAATCATAACGATCGCGCGCCTGCTGCTCGGGCGTCTGGCCGTTGTTGGGGGTGAGCGAGACCATCTGGGGCTTCTGCGCAGAGAATTGTCCCGCTCCGGCAGGCGCCACGAGCGCACCCGGAGCGGCGCCCATCGAGGCGGAAGCGGGCGTGGCAAACCCTGTCGGAGCGGCCGCCATGGATGCGGCTGCGGGCGCCGCCATCATTGCCCCGGCTGCCATAGGCGCGGCGTACCCGGGAGCCGGCGCCGCTGCCGGCCCGGCGTACGCGGGCGCCGCCATTGCCGGAGCGGGCGCATAGCCGGATCCCGAGCCCGCCGGCGCGGAATCCACCGGATCGTTCACCACTTCGTAGCCACCGAGGTCCGGTCGCGGCCGATAGTAGGTGTCGTTGGCGTAGAAATAGAGTCCGGCGCTGCCGGTGACGGCGGTCGCGAAGGAGGGAAGTGTGGTGACCACCAGACCGATCGGAGGCTCGATCACCGTGTACGCCGCCCCGTGTGGCTCGAACCAGACCCCTTCCGCAAACCAATACGACTGGCCACCGAAGTTGACCACGTTAGATCCCGCCGGAAGGTTGTGCACGACGGTGCCGCGATCCGGATACACATGGTTATGGCTATGCCGTGCGTCCTGGTGTTTGTGATGCGAATCGACCTGTTCCTCTGAGGCGAACTGCGCCTGCGCAGGGCTAGCCGCCTGCGGGTAGCCGGCCGCCTGCTGCTGATACTGCTGATAATTGAGTGGCTGTTGGTAGCCAGCCGCCGCGCCCGCTGGTGCCGCATAACCGCCCGGCTGGGGTTGTCCGTAATTGACCGGGGGCTGTTGCGGATAGCCGGCCGGTGGTTGCGGGTAAGCGCCAGCCGCCGGCTGGGCGGAATAATTACCTTGCGGAGGTCGATAGCTGCCCGCGGGCTGCTGGTACCCGGCCGGCGGCGGCTGGTAATTGCCCGATGGCTGTTGATAGGCCGGTGCCGATTGGGGTGCCTGATAGCTCACCCCGGATGGCTGAGAGGGCGCCTGATAAGCCGGCGCCTGGTAACTGCCCGCTGCCGGCTGCTGATAGCTACCCGAAGGCTGTGGATAGCTCGGCTGCGCGGGTGGCTGGTACGCACCCGGTTGTGCCGGCTGGGGATACGAGGCCGGTGGTTGCTGATATGCCCCCGGCGCCTGCGGCTGCTGGTAGGCCGGCGGTGGTGCGTATCCCGGCTGCTGTTGTGAAATTGCGGAAGTCGAAACTGCAAGCGGCGCTAGTGCGAGCGCCCAAAAGGATTTTGTAGTCATACCCGTCGCCCTCGACTCGGTGGGGCACCGCCATGGCACCCCCGTTGTCGCCGAGCGCTGCAGTGCCTAGGCACTGCAGCCCCCTGCGGTAACAAAAATTAACGCAGCACAGCGATTGATGCTTACCCGGCTGCGACAGTTCCCCTGTTCCGTCATCCTCGGACGCAAAAAAACTTGCGCGGCGCCCCGGCGACCATGCCGCGGCCCGGTCGTGTACCGCCGCGGTCTCGCTGAAGTCCCGTGGGTCAGCTCAGCCTTCCGGCTCGCGCAGCTCCACCCACGTCGGCGCATGATCACTGGCCTTCTCCCAGCCACGTACGTCGCGGTCGACGCCCGCCTGGTTCAGTCGGCGCGCCAGGGCGGGGTTCAGCAGCAGGTGATCGATGCGCAGTCCGGCGTCGCGCTGGTAGGCGTTCCGGAAGTAGTCCCAGAAGGTGTAGATCTGCTCTTCAGGGTGCAGCGCGCGGATCGCGTCCGTCCAGCCCTGCTGCAGCAGCTGCGCGAAGGCTTCCCGCACCTCGACCCGGAACAGTGCGTCCTCGACCCAGCGTTCGGGCTTGTACACGTCACGCCCGGTCGGGATGACGTTGAAATCGCCGGCCAGCACTACCGGCGCCGGACTCGCGATGAGCTCGGCGGCATGCCGGGTGAGTCGTTCGATCCAACGCAGCTTGTAGTCGAATCGGGGGCCAGGCGCCGGGTTGCCATTCGGCAGGTAGAGGCAGCCGACGACAATCTCATCGACCTTCGCTTCGATGTAGCGGCTGTGGATGTCCTCCGGATCGCCGGGGAGCACGCGGCGGATCTCGCTCGGCTCGCGGCCGCGGGCGAGTATGGCGACCCCGTTCCAACTCTTCTGGCCGTGCCAGATCACTCCGTATCCGGCAGCCCGCACCGCCAGCTCCGGAAACTTCTCCTGCGGCGCTTTCAACTCCTGGAGACAGACGACATCGGGAGCTCTCTGCTCGAGCCACCGCAAAAGGTTCGGCAGACGCGCGGTGATCCCATTGACGTTGTAGGTGACGATCCGCATCGCTCGACAGCGCCAATGGGTTCTGCCGCGCTCGGTTCAGGAGCCACTCGTCGGACAGGTAAACTCCTTGGATCCGGTTCCCTTCGCCTGAGGCTCGACCCGCTTCCAGCCGGCGGGAATGTCGAATTTGTCCGCTGGCACGGCGCCCGTGCTGATGGAGGTCGTCTCGACGCTGATTTGTGCCGCCTGGATCATCCCGGGTGGGAGGGCATTGTCCGGTGTGGCAGCCGGCGGTGGCGCAGCCGTGTCTTTCTTCTTGTTGAAGAGTCCGCTGGCCAGCTTGCTCCCGAAGGCGTTCGCAGCGGAGCTGAAGACCGAACTGCCGATGGAGTTCTTGGCCGCGTTCCCTGCGGCGGCTCCCGCCGCGGAGCCCGCGGCGCTGGTGGCGGAGGCGGCCGCGGCATCACCGGCCGCCTGGTTGGCGTCAGTCAGCACGTTGCCGCCGCCGCCCGCAGGCTGGTTCTTGGCGGACGCGCAATGCTCGCCGCCGAAGGCGATGCGCATGACGCTCTTCAGCGGATGACCCTTGAGCTCGCCCGATTTGGCGGACACCTCTTTCAGCGCGTCCGCATACGGAGCGAGGAACTGGCGCATCTGCTTCTGTATCTCGGGATCGTGCGGATCGAGTCCAAGTTTGGCGTAGTAAGCGTCGCGAAACGCCTTCTGATCCGCCAATCCCGCGATCTCATCCTGCGTGAGCCAGGTGTCCACCGCGAAGAGGAAGTCGCAAACATCGCCGGTCGCCTTGTTGGTGCAGCTCTGAGTGAGCGCAAGCTGCGTGAGCTGCGCATCGTGTCCCGCGAACGTCGCGTGTGTACCGGGTTGCTTCACCTCGAAACGGGGTGGCGACATTTCACACTTCGAGGTGTCCGGGGCCGGCGCCGAGTGCTGGGCGACCGCAGGACACTGCTTTATCTTCTCCATCATCGCCTGCGCCTCCTGTTTCGCGGCGAGACGCTGCGCTGCGGTCGGCAGGGGCGTTTCCCGATACTCCATTTTCTTCGGCTCCAGCGCCCACTCGAGATCCCGGTCGAGGCGGATGATCTCCCCGCTCTGCGTGTTGCCGCAGAACATCGACATCATTCCCTCGCAGTGCATCTCCGAGTCGCGGCGTCGCTTGTCGGCGGTCGTGAGCTCGGTCGTAGTCCCGTGCGACTTGATGAAGGCAAAGTCGAACTGAGTCTGCTGTTGGATCGTCACGTCCGTGCGACCCGTGCGTGGCACGAGGGCCGCTACCGTCGCGAGTCCGATCATCGTGGCGAGCGGAAGTCTCCGGATGGCGCGCATGTTGTAGTTCTCCTTTCCGTGGGGATCTTCTTCTGTGCCCAGGTGCAGTGCCGGCGGCACCCCGCGGGTGACCATGTTCAGTCTATGCTTCCGGCGCCAGCGTGTGGAGCCGGCTTGCGGGCGCCATGTGCCCGGGCGCAACATGCCGCGCTCAACCGCCGCACGCTGTGGCCTATTCAATCAGAAACGGAGACCCCATGTGTGACAGCCATACGCTCGAGGACACGATCGAGTATCAGCTGCGATCCGGACTGTCGCGGCGGGAATTTGGCGCCTTGACCCTTGGCGCGGGGCTCACCTCCATGATGGTCCCACTGGCGCGCGGGGACGAGCTGGCCGTCACCGAATCCGATGTCGACATCCGCACCCCTGATGGAACGGCTGACGCGTATTTCGTCTACCCCTCCAAAGGTGCCCATGCCGCGGTCCTCGTCTGGCCCGATATCTTTGGCCTGCGGCCGGCGTTCAGGCAGATGGGCAAGCGCCTGGCGGGGGCCGGTTACGCAGTCCTGGTCGTGAACCCCTACTACCGCAAGCAGCGCGCACCGGTGGCGCCCGAGCACGCCGACTTCGACGACCCCGCGACGCGCAACGCGTTGATGGACCTGCGGAACTCGCTCACACCCGCTACGACGCAGACTGACGCGATGGCTTTCGTGCAGTGGCTCGATGCACAACCCGCGGTCGATCGCCGCAAGCGCATGGGGACCAGCGGCTATTGCATGACAGGTCCCTTCACCATGCGTACGGCGGCGGCGCTGCCCGAGCGCATCGGCGCCGGCGCCTCCTTTCACGGCGGCGGACTGGTGACGGACACGCCCGATAGCCCGCACCTGCTCATTCCGAAGATGAAGGCCCGCTACCTCATCGCTATCGCCGAGAGCGACGACAAGCGTGAGCCCACGGCGAAGGACGTGCTGCGCGAATCCTTTGCCAAGGCCAAACTGCCGGCAGAGATCGAGGTCTATGCGGGCACGATCCATGGGTGGTGCCCGCTCGACGCCAAGGTCTACAACCGCGATCAGGCCGAGAAAGCCTGGAGCCGCATGCTCGTGCTGTTCAAGAGTGCGCTGGTCTAGCGCTCGAGCCGGGCGCGAGGCGCAGCACGCTCACGCCCGCCCCGGTAACCGCGAGCAGCGCCGCGAGCATCAGCGCGTAGTTTGATCCCGCATCGTCGTATGCGCGGAACAGAATAGCGACCGCGGCGGCACCTATCGATTGTCCGATCAGCCGCGCGGCTGCGAGCATCCCGCCGGCAGCACCGCTGCGCCGGCGGGGCGCGGAACCCATGATCGTGCGGTTGTTCGGTGCCTGGAAGAGGCCGAAGCCCGCACCGCAGAGTGCCATGCGCCACAACACTCCCGTGGCATTGCCGCTCACCGGATACAGTACGAGCAGAGATAAGCCTGTCGCGAGCGTGAGCAGGCCGACGCCACCCAGCAGCCCCGCCGGATAGCGGTCGGCGAGGCGGCCGGCGAGCGGCGCCACAACTGCCAGCGCCGCCGGCCAGGGCGTGATGAACAGCCCGGTCTCGACCGCACTGTGGCCGAGGCGTTGGATTTCAAACGGCAGCGCAACCAGTGCCGACATCTGGGCGATGAAACTGCAGACCGAGGTCGCGAGCGAGAGCCTGAAGATTCGAATGCGCAGCAGATCGAACGGAATGATGGGTGCAGCCCGCGGCCGCTCATGGCGCGTGAGCAGCCACGCGAATACACAGCCAGTGCCGATCTCGCCCAGCGCGAGCCATACCGCTGCACGGTGAGCCAGGGTCTGCAGCCCGCTCAGCACCAGCCCCATCGTGCCGGCATATAGCGCCGCGCCGGCGAGATTCAGCCGGCGCGCGGCACGCTCACTCTCGGGCAACGCGCACAGTGCGATGGCGAAGGCTGCGACCCCGAGCGGCAAGTTGATACCAAACAGCCAGCGCCAATGGGCGACCGCCAGCACCGCCGATGCGATGGTCGGTCCGACCGCCGCGGCGGTGGCCACCACGAAGGCGTTGATGCCCACCGCACGGCCGAGATAGCGATGCGGGTAGGTATGGCGCACGAGCGCCCCGTTGACGCTCATGATGCCGGCCGCGCCGATTCCCTGGACCGCGCGCGCGAGGCTCAGCGACAGCAGGTTCGGCGCAAATGCACAGGCCAGTGAGGCGAGCGTGAAAACCGCCAGTCCTGCCTGCGACACGCGGCGGTAGCCGACGATCTCACCAAGAGATGCGAAGGGCAGCAACACCAGCAGAATCGCCAGCTGATAGGCGTTGATCACCCAGATGGAGGCGGCCGCGGATGCCCGGAAGTCCCGGGCGATGGTCGGCAGTGCCACATTGACGATGGTGCTGTCGAGAACCGACATGGTGATGGCGAGCGCAATCGCCGCGATCGCCCAATAGCGCCGCGGCACCGGCAGCCCGTCGGGGTGCACGGCGATCGCAGTACCGGCAGTTGGGGCGGACATCGCTCACTCATCATATAAGGTCGCTGCGAGGGGCTGTCATAAGATGGCAGCGGCAGGGCAGCCGTGGCCGTGGAGGAGCCCGTGCCATCGCGGCACGCGTCGTGGCAGCGGTTTGCGTGAGCTGCGTCACACTCTGCGTACCGTGCCCGTCCGCTACAATGCCTAAGTGTCAGCGCTCGAGCCTCAAACAAGAAACAACCCAACCATGGACGCGACCGAGCCGTTCCGGCCGGCCGAAGCCGCGCAGGTATACCGCGGGCCGGACCGGCGCAAGCGTGTATTCCGCTCGCTCGTCTACGGTAGTTTCCATCCGCGTCGCCGCGGCCCGCGCCGTGCGGGCGAAGCCTCCCTGGTAGCGGTCGACTGGCATCACCCGCAGTGGCTCGCCATTTCGATCCTGATCGTGACGTTCTCGTGCACCGATGCGTTTCTGACGCTGGTGCTGATGCAGCATGGCGCCTACGAAGTCAATCCGTTCATGGCGTCACTCCTTGGCGGCTCCGGTGTGAGTTTTGCGTTCGTGAAGATCGGGCTTACCGCCGTCGGGGTCGTGCTGCTCACGCAGCTGGCACGGCTGCGCACCTTCGGCCGCGTACCCGTCGGACTGATCCTCTACAGCGTGCTGGTGCTCTACGGAACGTTGATTTACTACGAAGTCTGCCTGCTCGGCCTGCTGTAGCGCTGCGCGGGCCCAGGCGCAGCCTTTCTCGGCCACCGGCCTTTTCCGCTAAGATAGCGGTCTGCCGGCACTTTCCCCATGCTCGAACCCACTCCACTCTACGGCGGCAACGCCGAGTTTCTCGATGCCCTCTACGAGCAGTATCTGCGCGATCCGGGTAGTGTCGAGGAGCGGTGGCGCAGCTATTTTGCCCAGCTTGGCTCCCCATCAGGCGAGCGTGCGCATGCACCGCTGCGCGCAGCTATAGCGCAGCGCGCGACCCAACGCTCACGGGGTGCGCTCGCCGGTACGGCCGACAATGCACGCCAGGCGGCCGTTTCGCGCCTCATCCAGGTGTGGATCAACCGCGGTCATCTCATCGCAGACATCGATCCGCTCGCACTCATGCCGCGGCCACACCCGCGGGCGCTCGATCCGGAGTACTTCGGGCTCACGGCCACGGATCTCGACTCGGAGTTCTTCACCGGTAGCCGCGTCGAGGCAGTGCCGCAGCGGCTGAGGCTGCGGGACATCCTCGCGCAGCTGCGGCAGATCTACGCCGATACCATCGGCGCCGAGTTCGCGCACATCTCCAGCTCCGAGGAACGGCTGTGGCTGCAGGATGAGTTCCAGCAGGGGCGCTTGCGGCAGCGGTTCGTTCCTGAGGAGCAACGTCACATTCTCTTCCAATTGACCGCTGCGGAAGGCCTCGAGCGCTATCTGCACACCCGTTACGTAGGTCAGAAACGCTTCTCGCTCGAGGGCACCGATGCGCTCATTCCGTTGCTCGATGACCTGGTACAACGCTCCGGCGAAGCGGGGGTGGAGGAAGTGGTCATCGGCATGGCGCACCGCGGGCGGCTCAACGTGCTGGTGAACCTGCTCGGCAAGTCCCCGGCGGAGCTTTTCTCGGAGTTCGAAGGCGCCTACGACACGACTCATTTGAAGGGCTCGGGCGATGTCAAATATCACAAGGGCTTCTCGGCGGATCTGCGTACCACGGCAGGTAACGTGCACACGGTGTTGGCTTTCAATCCATCGCACCTCGAGGTCGTCGACCCGGTGGTCGAGGGCTCGGTGCGCGCCCGCCAGGAACGCCGCGGTGATGAGCGCGCCGAGCGGGTACTGCCGCTGCTGATCCACGGCGACGCGGCCTTCGCCGGACAGGGCGTGGTCATGGAAACGCTGCAGCTGTCGCAGGCGCGCGGCTTCTTCACGGGCGGCACGGTGCACGTCATCGTCAACAATCAGGTCGGCTTCACCACCTCCGAGCCCGCGGACGCCCGCTCGACCATGTACTGCAGCGATGTGGCGAAAATGGTGGAGGCGCCGATCTTTCACGTGAATGCCGACGATCCGGAGGCGGTTGTTTTCGTCACGCGTCTGGCGCTCAAGTACCGCCTGCGCTTTCGCAAGGACGTAGTGATCGACCTGGTCGGTTATCGCCGGCACGGCCACAACGAGGCGGACGAGCCGGCTGCCACCCAGCCGGAAATGTATGGTGTGATCCGTCAGCGTCCGACGGCGCGGCGCCTGTATGCCGATCGGCTGATCGCCGCCGGCGTACTCACCGAGGCCGAGGTCGAGGCGATGTACGAGCAGTACCGCGCCGGGCTCGACCAGGGGCGGCCGCAGGCGCGTGCCTCGCTCGGCATGGTCGGCAACAAGTACACGGTCGACTGGAGCTCGTACGCGCAGGTGGACTGGACCGAGCGCGTCGCGACCGGGGTCGACGGCGCACGGCTGCGCGCGGTGGGGGAACGCATAACACAGGTGCCAGCGGATTTCACGCTCCACCCCCGTGTGGCGCAGGTCATGGCGAGCCGTCGGCGCATGGTGGAGGGTGAGCAGCCTCTCGATTGGGGCTGCGCGGAGACGCTCGCGTATGCGACGCTGCTCGAGGATGGGTTTGCGGTGCGCCTCACCGGGCAGGACAGCGGCCGGGGCACGTTCTTCCACCGGCACGCCGTGCTGCACGATCAGAAGACCGGCGCCACGTGGATCCCGCTGCAGCACGTAGCCGAGGGGCAGCCGCGCGTGCAGATGATCGACTCGGTGTTGTCGGAAGAGGCGGTCATGGGGTTCGAGTATGGCTATGCCACAACCGAGCCCGCGTCGCTCGTGATCTGGGAAGCACAATACGGGGATTTCGCCAACGGCGCGCAGGTCATCATCGATCAGTTCATCAGCTCCGGTGAAGCCAAGTGGGAGCGTTTTTGCGGGCTCACGCTCATGCTGCCGCACGGCTACGAGGGCGCCGGACCTGAGCATTCCTCCGCGCGTCTCGAGCGCTTCCTGCAACTGTGCGCCGAGAACAACATGCAGGTGTGTGTCCCCTCGACCCCTGCGCAGATGTTTCACATGCTGCGACGGCAGATGCACCAGGGCTTCCGCAAGCCGCTCATCGTAATGATGCCGAAGAGCCTGTTGCGGCTCGAGCTGTCGGTATCGGCGCTCGAGGATCTGAGCCGCGGCGCGTTTGCGCGCGTCATCGGCGAGATCGATGAGCTGCCGCCGGCAGAGATTCGCCGCGTTGTCTTCTGCAGCGGCAAGGTCTACTTCGATCTGCTGCGCGCGCGCCGCAAGGAGGCTCTGCGCGATGTCGCGCTGGTGCGCATCGAGCAGCTCTATCCTTTCCCGGGCGAGGAGTACCAGGCGGTCCTCAACCGCTATGCCAACCTGCGCGAGGTAGTCTGGTGCCAGGAGGAACCGCAGAACCAGGGCGCCTGGTACCAGATCCGTCACCGCCTGCAGGAGTACGTGCGCCGCACGGTGCTCTATGCCGGCCGTGCACCGGCCGCCGCACCGGCCACCGGCATATCCAAGATCCACGAGGCCGAGCAGCAGGCGCTCGTGTCGGCCGCGTTGCATTCGACCGCCACCGAGGAGTCGGCACGCGAGACCACGCGCCTCACCGCGCTCGCGCCCGCATCAACCACGGCGGTGCCCCCCTCCGGAGCGGCACCGAGCGCAGCGCCACCCGCCACGCCGTTGAGAAAGCGCTCATGAGCACCGAAATCCGCGTTCCACAGCTGCCCGAATCGGTCGCGGACGCGACGCTGGTGACCTGGCACAAGCAGCCGGGCGATCCGATCCGCCGCGACGAGAACCTCGCCGACCTCGAAACCGATAAGGTGGTGCTCGAAGTTCCGGCACCCTCCAACGGGGTGATGCAGGAGATCCGCGTGCCAAGCGGCACGGTGGTGACGAGCGGGCAGGTGCTCGCGGTGATCGAGGAGGTCGCCGGAGCGGCCGCAGCGGCTGCCGCCACGCCGACGACCCGGCCGGCAGCTGATCGACCCGCACGCGAAGCCCTGGCTCCAACGCCCGCACGAGCGGCGAACGCCGCGACAGCCTCACCAGCGGCTGCGCCCAAGAGAGTTGCCAGCGCCGGGGTTGCGGAACCGGCCCGGGATGGCGGCAGGCTGAGCCCCTCGGTGCGTCGGTTGGTAGAGGAAAATCATCTCGACCCGGCAGCGATCCGCGGATCCGGGCGGGACGGCCGGCTCACCAAAGCGGACGTCGTGGACTATCTCGGCAGAGCTCCTGCGCCGGTCGCGGCCGCCACCGCGGCTGGCGCTGCAGTCCCGACGCCCATCGGGGCGGGGGCGGCCACGGCTCTTGCGCGCACGCCGGCCACCCGGCCCGCCGCAACGGTCGCGGGAGCGCGCACCGAGCAGCGTGTGCCGATGACCCGTTTGCGCGCGCGTATCGCCCAGCGACTGGTCGAGGCTCAGTCGACCCAGGCGCTGCTTACGACCTTCAATGAGGTCGACCTCACGGCCACGCAGGAGTTGCGCAGCCGTTACAAGGAGCGCTTCGAAAAAGACTTCGGCGTGAAGCTCGGCTTCATGTCCTTCTTCGTCAAAGCTTCGATCGCCGCGCTGAAAAGGTTCCCGGTGCTCAACGCTTCGGTCGATGGCAACGACATCATTTATCACGAGTACTATGACATCGGCGTCGCGGTATCGACGGATCGGGGCCTGGTGGTACCGATCGTACGCGATGCCGACACCAAGGAGTTCGCCGCAATCGAAAAGGAGGTGGCGGACTACGCCCGCAAGGCGCGCGAAGGCTCACTCGCCATCGAGGATCTGACCGGCGGTACCTTCACCATCACCAACGGCGGGGTGTTCGGCTCGCTCATGTCGACACCGATCGTCAATGCGCCCCAGAGCGCAATCCTCGGCATGCACAAGGTGCAGGAGCGCCCGGTGGTGGTAGCCGGGCAGATCGTGGTGCGGCCGATGATGTACCTGGCGGTGACCTACGATCACCGCATCATCGATGGCCGCGAGGCGGTGCAGTTCCTGGTCGCGATCAAGGACGCACTTGAAGACCCGGGGCGCATGCTGCTCGGAATCTGAGTAACGGCCTCGCACTCAGAAGACGTGGCGGAACAGCCAGTAGAGCGTGCCCGAGAGAACTATCGCGGCCGGCAGGGTAAGCACCCACGCCATCACGAGGTTGCGTAGCGTGCCCCACTGCAGGCCGGAGCGGTTGGCCGCCATCGTGCCGGCAACGCCCGATGACAGCACGTGCGTGGTCGAAACCGGCAGCCCGAACATATCCGCGGCGGCGATGGTGCTCATGGCCACGACCTCCGCGCACGCGCCCTGTGCGTAAGTGAGATGGGTCTTGCCGATCCTCTCGCCGATCGTTACGACGATGCGCTTCCAGCCGACCATGGTGCCGAGGCCTAATGCGATGGCCACCGCCACCTTCACCCACGGGGGAATGAACTTCGTTGCGCCATCGATCTGCTTTTTGAAAGCATCGAGATTGGCACGGGCCTCGCCACCGAGCGCCTTGCTGTGCGGGTCCTTGTCGAAGACCCTTACCGCCTCGGAGGTGAGGTACATATCGTTGCGC
>Ga0306921_10002026_pt1 | contig 20156 bp, 25 predicted proteins | sample sta12Cox44000080_FD_203760 | JGI IMG/M metagenome (GOLD analysis project Ga0306921, IMG submission 203760) | Lab enrichment of tropical soil microbial communities from Luquillo Experimental Forest, Puerto Rico - statoxic.12C.oxic.44.000.080 (v2)... | ecosystem: Environmental > Terrestrial >... | reverse complement strand
GCAGGCACGCACGAATCGAACCACGAACGCTGGCAGCAGCGCATCCAGGAAAAACAAGCCGGGATGAAAGTCTCCCGCGATGAAATTGTCAGTCAGATGGGCCTAGGACACAGACAAATCAGGAGAAAATAAAATGCCGAACGATACAGAGATCGCTATCCGAGAAGCGCGCATGCGGGAAGCCGCGATGAACGGCATACTCGTCTACACACCGGACAACGCCGCGCTTGCGCACGATCCGCCGTACCAGGTTTATATTTTCAATCTCGGTCCCATGAAGCACGAGGTGCCGAAAGGCTCTCTCGGCACTTTCACGATCCACGCGTGCGAGCCTGGCGAGGCTTATTCGCAGCCTCTCGTGCTTCCTTCCATCACGCGGGACAGCTACTTCGTCGAGCAGGAAATGAAAACGCATTCAGTCTCCGGCGAATTCACGGCGCAGGACATCGTGCATCCGATGACCGCCGGTGGAAAAACGTGGTGGAGTTTCGGCGCCAATCTCGATGATCTCGGGGTGTTCTGGACGCGCAACAATCCGCCGTCGGAGGCGGAGCTCACGATTGCCCGCGGCAAAATGGAAGTCACCTACCGCAAGCTTCTGAACATGGCCGCCTCGCTCGAGGCCACCAACAAGCTCGACGACATCACGCCGCTCATGCGCATCGCAGCGAGCTATTTCGGTGAAGACCGCGCCTGGAATCGCATCTACAAAAAGACGCTCGAGTGTCCCGGCTGTGGCGAACCGAGCAAGGCGGGCATCATCCGCCATCCTTGCGGCTATGTGTTCGATCCCGATCGCGCGCTCGTCGCGGGCATGATCACGGAAGAACAGCATGTGCAGATGGTGAAAGCGCGCAAACCTGCTAAGCGATAATCGATCTTCGAGGAGCGGCGACTGCACCTTCTGAGCACCTGATCTCAGCAAGGAGGTCGGGGGCGCGAAAGCGCTTCTCCCGCTCCTCGATGCACTTTCTGAGGTGTTATGACGCAAGTTCAAGAGAGCACCTATCCGATTGCCGAAGATGTCATGAACCTCGCCCGAGCCATGATCAACGACATGATCCGGGTAACCGGCGGGATGATCCTGACCGATACGGCTCCCTTCGCGAACCCCATGCTCAACAGCGCGATCCGCAAGACGCAGCGCTACCTCGCGAACAACGGGCTGCTCTCGAACGTAGTCGATAACGCCATCCTGACGCCCATCACGCCGGTCGCGAATCTGGATCCCGGCACACAAGTGTTCATCAGCGCGCTCGGCTACTACGACGGAACTACGACACACAGCCAGCCGGTGCTCCCACCCGATCTGATCCTTCCGCTTTCGCTCATGCAACGGCAGACGGGCTCCGGCGCGCAGTTCACGCCGATGTATCCGGCAAAATTGCCGCTCATGTCACGAATGCCGGGCCAGTTCTTTGGGGAGTGGGAGTGGCGCAGCGACGCGATCAATATGGTGGGATCGGTGAACACCATGGACATTCGCGTGCGCTACGAAGGCCGCTTGCCGCGCGTTGCTGTGGCCGCTGATTTGACGAAGACCACCATCAACATTCGCGACGGCGAGGATGTTCTCGGAGCTGCCGTCGCTATGATTTATTCCTTCAGCCGCGGATCGGCGCAGCGCGCGGAAGCGAAAGCGGTGTGGAAGGAAGAAGCGGACGAACTCATCAACCGCTACGTGCGGAAAGATCAGCGCATCGCCGTGCGCCCGGCTGGATTCCGCGCCGGTGAAGGCACGATCGACGGCGCGCTCTCAGGAGATTACCGCTAATGGCTGCTTTTCGTTACGACGGGCGCGTCCAGGACATTATCGGAAATGCGATCGCGGGCGCTTCGATCGCCGTGCTCACGCAACCGGCCAACACCTCGACGCAGCCAGGATCTCCGCTGGCATCGATCTTCGCCGCGTCGTTGCAGAACAGCGGCAGCCTCACGACGGCTTCCTGGTCAAATTTAACTCAACAAATCACATTCGCCTTTAGCGGTTCCGTTCCGGCCGACGTCCTTGCGGGTTCTTTTCTTCTCGTCGCCGGGGTGAATCCTACGGGCTACAACGGCACCTGGCAGGTCGTCAGTGTTTCTGGCCTGAACGTGGTAGTGACCACGCCGTACACGCTCGCGCCGATCACGAATCCTGGCACGTACATCGCCGGTGGCACGGTCACGAGTTCAGTGCTGCCCAATCCCTTCGCAACGGACACGCTCGGCAATTTCTTTTTCTACGCTGCGGCGGGGATCTATACGGTACAGATTTACGATTCGCTCTCGCGCATCACGCCGCTTGTGCTCGCGGACCAGAACGTGGTGGCAGGCGGGGGATCTGGCAGCGTCACGAGCGTAGCGCTCGCGATGCCGGTCGAATTCACTGTTTCCGGTTCGCCGATCACCACAGCTGGAACCATCACAGCGACGAAAGCGAACCAGAATGCGAATCTGGTTTACGCCGGGCCGACTTCGGGCGGCGCCGCAGCGCCAACGTTCCGAGCCTTGGTGACTGCGGATCTTCCGGCGGGAGCGGGCACGGTTACGAGCGTCGCGCATACGCTCACCGTGCCCGGCATCTTCAGCTCGGCCGTTGCAGGATCTCCCATCACGACCTCGGGCACGCTGGCCGACACCATTTCGCTCGTCAATCAAAACGCCAATCTCGTCTGGGCTGGGCCGAGCTCGGGATCTGCGGGCCCGCCAACGTTTCGTTCACTCGTGGCGCAGGATCTCCCGAACGTTTCCGTCAGTCTTTCAAGCGCACAGATCTTGGCGCTGCAGACGACACCCGTCACGCTCGTCGCGGCGCCAGGAGTCGGGTTCTCGATTATCCCGACGATGATCATCATCAAGTTTTTGGGTGGCGGCATTGCGTACACCGATGCCGGGGGAGCGGTGAGTTTCAGCAATGGCTCGATGAGCGCTTCGCTCGCCTCGAATGCAATCTTTCTCGTGACCACCAGTCCGAATAGACGCATTCAAAGTTTCCCGTGGCCCGGCGCCACCGACACGGCAGGCAATCCACCTTCCGATGACAATGCAGCCTTGACCATTTCGAAAGCGACGAATCAGTTCGCCGCCGGAAACGGCACCGCCACGGTGCTCGTTTGGTATTACGTAATTTCCACCTAAAAGGGAGAAAAACATGGCCACCGCAACTTGCAAGTTTGTTCCTTCTGGAGCGAGTCCGACGATGGGATCGTCGGTCGATCAGGACACCGTAGTGTATTTCGGCAGCGTGACCTTCAGCGCGGCGGCCGATACTTACGCCACGGGTGGCTTGCTTCCGGCCACAGGGTTCGGTCTCATCAATCTCGGGCCTTATTCCGATCGTACTCCGATCGTGTTCTGGATCGAGTCGCTGAACGGTTCGGGTTTGTGGTACGCCTGGAACGTCGCAACCGGCAAGCTCAAGATTCTCGCGGCTGCGGGATCAGGCACGGCCGGGGTAACGGAAATCACAAACGGCACCGCACTCAGCGGCGTCACGCCAAACATCTTTACCGACACCGTCAGTTTCGAGGTTCGTTTCCCGCGCAGGTAATCCATCGTGGACAACGTTCTCGAGACCCAAGGCGTGCCGCTTACCGTCTTCGGCGGCGCGATTCCCGAAATGGCACCGGAGGACATTCCCGAAGGGGGATGTCCCTGGAATCAGGACGTCGACTTCTCACCGGGCAGTGTGTTCACGCGCGGCGGCCGCCAGAATCAGGTCACCTTCGGCAACCTCGCGGTGACGCACACGCCGCACCTCGGCAGAAGTTTGCCGGGTGCTTACGCGCCGACAGAAGCCGCCTGGGGCACGCCACAAAATATCAGCACCAGCACTCCTGGGACGTACGCTTCGGTCAGCCTCAACACCAGTCCGATCGGCGGAGGATACGTCGACGGAACCACGCACGGTTCCGGCACCGTTGCTGTTCCCGCCACGCCATTCACTTTTCCCTCCATCACGCTCAACATCAACAGCGCCAACACCACCGCATTTTTCGCGTTTTGTTGTATGCCGCCCGCCGGGGGCGGCACGCTGTTCAATCCGCAAATACCCGCAGGATTTTCGAACTTCGCATCCGTCGGCTCGAACACCGTCATCGCTTACAAGAACATCGCCGCTTCCGGCCCTCTTACCGTAGCGGAAACGTTCAACGGAGGAACGAGCGCCAGTGAGAACTACGTTCAGACGTTGACCGCCTTCGGCGGCACGATCGCTTACGTGCAGCTCGGAGGATTCGGCAATAATTCCGGTGCCAGCGGCGTGCTCACCTCGATGGTGGGAACGGCCGCGGGAAACTCTCTTTTGGTCTGGGTCACCGTTCCGTTCGCTTACAGCGGGAACATCACCAATCAAGCTTGCGGAATGACCTTGAGCGACAGCCAGGGAAACACCTGGTATCTGCTCGATCATATCTTCAACACGGACGTTGAAATCCTGGTCTTTTTGGCTCCCAACATTCCCGGCGGCAACGTCACCGTTAATTGGGCGAACTACAATCCTGGCCTAGCCGGGCCAAGCTTCGAATTTCACGCCGACGAATGGACGATCGTGCCAATCCCCGCCGGGGTGCCGCACAGCCAGGTCCTCGCCGCCTCGACTTACATCCCGGCAACGATTCCGAACACCGCGACGGTGTTGGGCATGCAAGTCGTTTTGGGCGGCCATCAATCGACGCTCGCAGCCGGAGTGAATCTCACGGTCACGACCAATCGAAACGATTCGCCGATCATGACGACACAACTGCCGATCTCTGACGGCGCCGTGATCGTCGGCACCAGCACGTCACAGTGGGGCACCACACTGACCCCGGCAATGCTGAACGATCCGAACTTCGGCATCAACGTGGTGGCGAACTCTCCCACGGCGCTGGCCAGTTTTTCCATCTACGGTGTGCAGCTCCGCATCTTCATCACTCCCAGCCCTCCCGCAAATTTCAACTGGGTCAAAACCTACGAGCAAACCGACGGCGAGATCGATACGCTCGCGCTCGACGCCAATGGTGTGCTCTGGGACGAGGACGTGGACACCAATCCCACGGTTTTAAATTCCATCTTCACGACGCTGTTGCCGAATACTTACGCGAAGGGTGTGACCTTCCAGGACATCGAATACATCGCGCTCAGCAATCTGCAGAACGGCACCGATGTGCCGCGGCAGTGGAACGGCACGAACCTCGATCGCATCTCCATGGTCGGCCCTGGCGCGGCGCCGACTGCGGCGAGCTCCGGCGGGGCGGGCAGCAACACGACGGCGATCCAGACGATCACGCAAGGCGCGCCGGTCATGCTGCGCCGCATCGCGTGGGGCGCCAGCACGAATGCGATCAACGACAGCACGCCTGGCACAACACTCGTCGTTTACGGGGAAGGCAAAACCGGCGCGAACACCTATCAATCTCTTCCACCCTACACTCCGAGTTATGGCCCAGGCACAACCGTCGTACTGAGTGGCATCCCGGTCCCCTTCCCGCTCAAATGGGGCGCCACGATCAATGCGAATCTGAATCAGACTTATACGATCAATCAGGTCACTACGGCAACCGTCGGCGGATCGGAACAGGTTCCTGTCTTCACCGTGCCCGCGCCGTTTTCCGCTTACGGTTACTCGAGCGATTTCGGCAGCGCAGGCCCGCCGCCGACAAGCAACTGGTTTTATCAGAGCGCGATCGCCACCATGACCATGCAGGCGCCGCTCGCGAATATCGGCGTTGGCTCGACGATCTCGATCGCGGGCACAGGCGGCGGTCCCCCTGCCGGTTACGACGGGAACTTCACGGTGCTCTCCGCGCCGAACACCGTGCAGATGACCATCAACAGCTGCCAGCTCACCGGCAACATCGCCACATACTCTTACACCCTCGTGCCGCCGAGCCCTGCTCCTGCCTTCGGTCAAATCGTCTCCATCCAAAATTGCATCCCGCCGATTTTCAACACCGCTGGACCGGGTGTAGCCATTACGGCCGTGTCGGGTGGTTCACCGGGCGGCACATTCTCGATCAATCTTTCCGGGCCTGATACTTCTCCTCCGGCACCGATCAGCCAGGCGGGAAACAATGCGACGGCTACGGTTGCGGGAACCGTTTTCACTTTCGACGCGACGAAGATTGTCGGCAACAAAAGCGGCGGCACCGTCGTGCAGCAAGGCCAGATCATCCAGGGCGCACGCAAAGTCTGCTATTGCTTTTTGACCAGGTCTGGTTATCTCACGCAGCCTTCGCCGATCTTCAACGCCAACATCACCGCGAGCGCCGGAGCCATCACGGTCACTGGACTTGCGACCGGCCCGCCGAACGTCATTGCGCGCGTGGTGTGTTTCACCGGCGCTGGGGGCGGAAACTTTTTCTACATCGCGCAGCCGGTGAGCGTGACGGTTGCTGGCGTAACCACGAAGAACGATTCGACGATCGTGCAGGACAATACTTCCACGTCCGCAACGTTCAGTTTTAGCGACAACGTTTTGCTGAACGGCATCGCCATCGATATTCCCGGCAACAATGCGTTCAACACCATCGAGCTCGGCAGCTGCCGCGGACTGCTCACTTACGCTTCGCGCGTCTTTGCCTGGTCGGAACAGATGAAGATCACGAACCTGCGCAACTGGAGTTTCGATGGCGGCTTCTCCGGCGCCGTGATTCAAGGTGCAAACGTCACGCAGCCGCTCGGATGGTCGCTCGATGCCACGCAAGGTGGTGGCGGCAGCCTGGTGCAAAGTAGCCCGGTCTTCGGATGGTCCTACCAGATTTCCAACACCTCGGGCATGACCCAGACGACTTACGGCATGCTCACGCAGAACGCCTACCAGGACGAATTCGGTGTGGCCATCGTACAGGCCAGCACCTTGTACTCGGTACGCATCACGGCCAGTGTGATTCCTGTACCAGGTTCCGGCAATTTGGTTGTGGATCTTTTCAGCCCGAAGCTCGGCGTATCCCTCGGGACTTTCAGTGTTCCACTCGCGAGCATGACGACCGGCATGCAGATTTATTCCGGCACGCTTTTGACCAGCATCCTGCAGCCGGTGCCGAACGATTTGATAATCAGGCTGTGGGCGCAGAACATCACGAACGGCACGACCATCGCGATCGATCGCGTCGAACCCTTCCCCACACTTGGGCCGGTGCTGAGCACTGCTTTCAAGGGCAGCTATGTGAACAATCAAGAAGCCTTCGATCTCGTCACCGGCGTGTGCGGCCCGGCGCAGAATATGCAGCCGATCAACGGCGGGATGGTGCTGTTCGATTTGCTGTACGCGCTGAAAGAGCGTAGTTGGTACAGCACGAGCGACAACGGCGTGACCGAGCCGAACAAATGGAATTGGAAAGAGGTCTCGGCCAAAACCGGCACGATCGGAATCAACAGCTACGATTGGGGCGAAGGCTGGGCGCTTACCGGCAATCGTGAAGGAATTTTCTTTTTCGAGGGCGGCGAGCCGTTAAAGGTTTCCCAAGAAATTCAGCCGTTATGGGATCTCATCAACTGGACGTACGGCTATACGCTGTGGGTGCGCAACGATCCCGAGCAGCGACGATTCACCGTCGGCATTCCCATCGCGACACCGAATCCGTACATGCCGGAATTCCCGGTGAACAATAATCCCACGAGCCCGAACGTGGTGCTCATGTGCAACTACCGCGAGCTCAATTCGGGCGCCGCGATCGCGCAGACCGGGCCGATTCGCAGTACTTTCAGCGGCCGCTTGATGAGTCCCGAACCGGCGAGAAAGTGGAGTTTCTGGAATCTGCAGTGCCCCTACAGCGACTACATTTCGCGTGCCAACAATAATTGGCCTCAATGGTTCTGCTCGGGCTACGCGGACAGCAAGATCTATGCACTCCAGGCTTCACAACTTTCTGATGACGGCGCGGCCATCAATTCGTTCTGGATTTCCTACGGATTCGTGAAGCCCGAGATGGCGGATGCCAAAGGCCTGGGACTTTTTCGCATGGAAATGCCTTATATCACGATTCTTGCCACAGGTAGCGGAAACTTAAATACTTACGTGTATCCCGAAAGCCCCCTGAATCCGGCCTTCGCGCTTGATCCATTACCGTTGCCGACGGTGAGCCAGGGCGATCTCGAGCTTGGCGTAAATGTAAAGGGCCAGCGCTTTTTCATTCGTGTCGGCACGAACGCCGTGGGCTCCGCATTTCGCGTTTCGAAATTGGTTGTGCCGCTCATCGCGGACACCTGGTCGCCAATCAGGGGCTACAACAACGTCACCGCATGATCGATCCGACACAGTACCTCAAACAAATCAAGAACCGTGATCCGAAGCTGGGCATGCTGCTGGAGGCCTGGATCGACCAGGTCTCGACCACCTTCAATCATCTGGGCATGACGACGACAGGAAAAGTCGACAAGCCCGCGCAGCTCGCCGGTCTGAACGTGGCGGCGGGTTCTGATCACGTGCATGTGACCATCACGGACGGCGCGGCCATCAACAAGAACGTGCAATATTTTGTCGAGTACGCGGTAAACGATCCGAGCTTCGCCGCTCCGCACGTTGAACACCTGGGCGCTTCGCGCGGCAGGGTGCTTGCGCTGCCCGCAAAAGACGGCGGCGCGGTCGTGCAGCAATATTACTTCCGCGCTTATAGCCAGTATCTAGGCGGCGATCCGCAGTCTAAGCATATCTATTACGGCACAAGATTCGCTCCGACGGCGGTGACGCTTTCGGGATCGTCGCAGTTGACATTGCTGAGCTCCACCGGCAGCGGCACGGGGCGCGCTGATGGCACCCAAGGCGGAGCTGGCCTGGGTCTCGTGATTGAACGGCCGCTCGTCGGGCCGAAACGTTCCCCGGCGCCGAAGGTGACGTGATCCGCAACTACAAGCCGGAAGATCTTGCGGCCATCGAGGCTATGGTGCCCGGTGATGTGGGCTACAAGATGCCGCAGCTCGAGCACCCGTTGATGCTCGTGCGCAAGGTGCTCGTCGACGAAAACGATCGGCCGCGCATGGCGGTGTTCGGACGGTTGCATGTCAACGCGCTGCTTTTCGTAGACCACGGATGGCGCGGGCCGCAGGAACGCCTCGAGGCATTGAAAGCTTTGCAGACCGCGGCGATGGACGAGGCCAGGGACCGCGGCCTCGACATCGCCACCACGCAGGTGGATACGCGCTTCGGCGCGCGGCTGCTGGAGTTTGGTTGGATCAAAGGCTACGGCGAGATCTACTTCCATGATCTATAAACACACACGAAGACGCGTACGGTTTGACGAGCTCGGCGGGTCCGAGCCCGTTGCGGGAATCAAGAAAGCCACAGGTGCGGCACAGTCCGCGGCAAGCACGGCCGCGAAGACTGGCGGCGAGTACGGACAGCAGGCACAAAATATCGGTGGGCAACTCGTGCCGCAATTGCAGGCCGATGTCACGAATCCGCAAGGTTTCACGCCGGTGCAACAAAATCAGCAGCTCGTGAAGGGTCTTGAAGGCGCTGGCGGCGTAGCCAGCGGGATCGTGGGAGAAGAAGCGCTCAAAGCTGCGCGATCACGAAACATTGGAGGGTCCGCTGGAGTCCTGGACGAAGCGGCGCGGGAGAAGATGCGCACCTCGGCCGGAGTGGGGCTTGATATCGCCACAAAGAACGCCATGCTGCAGCAGCAGCAACGCGCGAGCGCGCTGAAACAACTCGAGGGACTGTACGGAACGAACGTCGGTGCGCAACTGAAAGCGCAGTCGCTCGTACCCGAGGATATCGATGCATGGGCAAAGGCGAATCAGACCGGCTGGCTGCAGAACGTGGATGCGACGATCCAGGCGATCAGCGGTGCCTACGGAAACGTGAAGGCATAATTTATGGCCAGAGATTTTCAAAGAGATCTACCGGACGACGATGAAGAACAGCTTCAACGCATACGCGAGCGCGCTGCGATTGATCCGGCCGCGGCCGCCGCAACGCTTCCAACTACGGGAGCTCAGCCCGCGACACCGGGAACGCTTCCGCGCGCTGGCGCAGTCGAGAGCATGCCGCCGCCGGTACGGCCAAGAACGGATGACGATGCGTACCTTGGCACTTTGCAAGAACGCGCAAGAACGCTCCAGGGACAACTTCATCCTGAAAAGAAAACCGGCTGGGGCCGCGTCGGCCAAGTGCTCGGAACGGTGGGCCAGGATGTCGCCACGGCCGTGGCACCGCGCATCATGGCGGAGATTCCCGGCACGCAATTCAACCGGCAATTGGAACTCGAACGGACAGAGCGTGCACTCGGCGAAGAACAGCAGCGCCAGGCTACACGCCAGGAAGCGACCGAACGGACCGGCATTGAACGCGAGAGACTTGATGTTGAAAAGGCCAAAGCCGGATTGTCGAAACTGTTGACCGGCCCGGAAAATGTTCGTGAATACACCGACGAACAAGGGCAAGTCCATCGCGAACGTGGATACGAACAACCCGGTGGAAAAGTCGCCTGGGCGGAAGAAGGCACACTACCCACAACGGGTGGAGCTCCGAGCGCACCAGGAGGTGCAACTGCTGGAACATTGCCGAGTACGCAAGCGCCCGCGCCGTCGCCAGGGGCAGCGGGAGCTCCTCCACAACCGATGGCTGCGCCGACTCCTCCGGCGCCTGCTCCGCAACGAAAGTACACTTACGGTGCTGAACCGAAACTAACAGCTGAGCAGCAGCTCGAGCAGGAAGTACGGCGCATCGCGCAGATTCCTGAAGAGCAACGCACACAGAAAGATCAGGAATTCTTCGCCGCGAATCAGGCGGCGTTCGAAAGTAAGCTGCCGATCGGCCGACGCGCCGATGATTACAACAAGATGGTTTCGCAGATTGTTGCAGGAACGAAGATTCCGCCGGGCAACTACCACATCGACCCGAAGGATTCGATCGCTGATGCCAAAGGCATGCTCAAGCAGGCGCGTGATGCAGTGGAAGAACAACGCAAGACGCAGGCGCCATTCGTACAGGAAGACATTCGTGATCGGCGCACACAAGGTTACGCGGTAAATCCGCGCACCGGCGACGTGGAACTCACCAACAAGTACCAAGCCGAACGCGAATGGAAGACTCCGTTTGAACAGGTTACCCCGACGCAAACCAAAGCTGACGCAAACGTGATGCGTCAGCTAAACGATGTGCAGCTGAACACTTCGCGATACAAGAAGTCACTCGATGCCATTCCGCACGATATTTCTCCGTTGGCCGCGACGAACATGTCGAACATCTTGAGTGATCAGCAGTTGGGTTTGCGACTCGAGGTGATGGGAGCTGGCCTTGACGTGGGGATGTTCAACAAAGCGGTGAAGGATCTATCCGTCGCGAGTTCCTGGAACAAACTCGATGAGAAGGAAAGAGAAGCGCTCATCGGTTACATCCGCGCCAAGACTGCGGTGATCGCTTATCAACGCGCGCTCACCAACAGCGGACGATTCACCGAGAAACAATTGCAGCTCGAGATGGGGAATATTCCGTTACCGTTCGTGGGTTCAACGGTTGCAGATGCGCAACTGGGTTCGTGGCAAGAAAATATCGACGCTGCGGCGCGCGGCATGCCGACGAATCTTCCGGGTATGATGCATCCGAAATTTTATCGGCAACAACTCGAAAGAGAAGCGCCGACAAAAGCGGAAGGTGCCGCAGCTGGAGCTCCGGCGGCGAAAGGCAGATGGAATCCGGTCACCGGACGGAGAGAATAAATGGCCGACGACGATCTCGAGGTAGTGCAACATCCCACGCTCGGTGCGCTCAAGTTTCCAAAAGACATGCCGCCCGAAGAGCGCCAGCAATCGATCGATCACGTGCTGGTTCAGAAGTACGGACTGCCGGAAGGCACAAACCTGCGCGAGCAAATCACGCACACCGACAATCTGGACGCGAAGCCGGACATTCAAAAATTCAGCCAGGCTTACGAGGAAGCGCACGCTGGGGAAAAGGAAAGTCTCGGCCACAAGATTTTACGTTACACGGGACTCGGGGAAGGTGTGCTCGCCGGAGGCCAAGGTTGGCAGGGTGCGCTGGCGCCGCGAACTGGAGAGGAACTGGCTTCTCCGTTTGTGATGGGCGGGCTCGAAGCGATCGGAGCGGGCGTCAGCGAAGCCGCTGCGCCATATCTGAAACGTGTCGGCGAACTGTGGAACCGGCCACTGCCAGGTCGCGCACCTGGTGAGACGCTTCCGACAACCGCACCACGGCCGGGGCCAGCTCCGGCGGCCGAGGCGCCGCGTCCAACACCTCCGCCATTCAAGGGCATGCCGGTGCCTCGCATGGCGGCCGAGCTTGGCCCGCCGCGAGCCCCAATACCATCGGCCGACGTACAGCTGAACGAGGTGGCGCAGCGGCTCTTCCGGCGCAATTACGGGGATCTGTCGCCCGAAGAGCAGGTAGTGGTGGCACGAGGAACGGGCGGCGGAGCGCCTGAGGGAGGCGAACGCCGGGTGCTTAGGGGGGTAGCCCCAGGAGTTGTCGAACGTCGCGCTGAGGCCATGCCATTGCCAACCAAGGCCCCTCTAGCCCCGACAGGAGCGCCTCCCTTCGAAATCTATGAGCAGGGAGGCATACGCTACGCCAGGATGCCAGGCGTGAACGACGTCTCGATTCCCCGGCGGCTGACCGATCCGGCCGAGATCAACGCCTACGTCCAGGAGAAACAGGCTCTGCAGCGCCAGGGTGTGCCATCTCTCGGCGGAGCTGGTGGAGCTGGCCCACCGGCAGCCCCGCCACCGACGACTTTGCCATCGACAAGACCAGGAGCACCGCCGACTACGCCGCCTGCCACGCTCGATGAGATACTGCGCCAGGCGACCGGCCAGAAAGAGCTCGAGCGTGGCGTACCGATCGGAGAGCAACTACGGGGACCAAGCGGCGTGACTGAGAGACCACCACCGGAAGATCCGATCAAGGCAGAATTCCCTGACGCTGCGGAGCGCCAGATGGTGCGCGTGAATGGTGTGGAGCTCGGCCGGGCGACGCGCGGCAATCCCGAGCTCCTGCGTGAGATCTCCAATCTGAAGAACTGGGAGATCCGCGAAGCCGCCGTCAACTCAAAGATCGATCTCGGCACACAGCATGTGGGGAGTAGGCAAGGTCTCGGAGCTGAGCAAGTCTCGCGGCAGCAGCTCCTCGATCGCATGATTCGCGAAGGCGTGAAGCCGGAAGATATTCCGCGCCTGGCGCGGCCCGAAACGCGGCCGATCGGAATCGAGAATCTGAAAGAGGGCGACACGTTCGTCGACGACAAGGGCGAGCCGCGGCGCATTGTCGAGATCACCAAGGGCGGCAAGATCCGCACGGCCGATGGCACCGCGCGCGAATACGAAGGCTCGATCGATGCGCACGGGGATCTGAACTCGCCGACGGCGCAGCTCGCAAGGGGCGGCAAGTTCATTCCCGGAGGGTCGACGATTCCATTGTGGTCGAAGCCGCTCGCGTTTGAAGAGAAACCGCGCGTGGCGGATCTGGCTCAGGCGCTAGCGGAACGCCAGCGCAGGCAGGGTTTGCGTCCGCTTTCTGTGAGACAGAAGCCGCAAGCGGCGATGCAACGCGCCATGGCGATCGGCGAGAGCGAGCTGGACTTCCAGCGCAAGCGCGCGAACTCCGGCGAAGACTGGTACAACGCGGACATGAAGTCTTACGACGACGCGATCCGTTCTGCGCACAAGGATATTGGCGACAACGACGACCGCCTGACGATTGCGAAAGCCATACAAGCGGAGATGAGTCTCGGCAACAAAACTGTCGGCGCAATCAAGAACACATTGAACGCCATCGACGCCTGGCGCTCGAGCGGGAGAATCCCGCTGCGCAATCCTGAGACCGGAGGGGCCTGGCCGAACGGAAAGTTCAACGCGTACATGAATGGATTCCAGAACCTGCAGAAGCTGATCAGCGCCAAGGGAGAAAAGGGCGCAGCGCGCTGGCTCATGGAGCAGCATCCGGTTTCGGAATTGCGCGAGTACCGGCCGACCGTTGGCGGCAAAGCCACGGACATGCAGCACGGCGCACTGATTCTCGGCGACAAAGCCGGGCCGTTCTTCCTGAACATGATGGGCGTCGACGCGCGATTGACTACGGATTTGTGGTGGAGCCGCACGTTCAACCGCTATCTGGGCACACCGCTCAAAGACGGCCGCTTGATTGAAGCGCCGCGCAGTCCCGCCGAACGCTCGCTCATGGAAGATTTCGCGCGCACACTGGGGCAGAAGAAGGGCCTTGAAATGAAACAGGTCCAGGCGATATTGTGGAACTATGAACAAAGCCTCTACAAACTCCACGGCGTCAGCGAAGAGCAACCGAGTTACGGGCAAGCAGCCCGGGCTCTTGTCGAAGAGCGAGCACGACGAGCAAATGCGCCAGGAGGCGGCGAAACTCCAGGCCGCGGGGCAAATGCCCCCGCTCGAAGAAGTGCTGGGAGTCTTCCAGCAGGTGGCAGAAAAGCACGCTAAGCGGGGCGCGATCACTTTGCACCCGCCAGCAAAAGTGCGTTAAAAAAAGGAGAAAATCATATGAACGTTGGCGATCCCGTGAAGTGTGTTGGCAGAGTCAAGGAAATCATCGATCCGTCGGCGATGGTGCAGACCGACGACCAGCCCGGAAACCCCGGCCGGGAGATCTGGTTCAAGCAGACCGATCTGCAACCGAACGAAACCGTAGCAGCCGCCGTAGCTGCTGCAGCTACAGAAGGAAGCGGTTCGGACAATGTACAGCCCGTGGATCCGCACCGTCTCCGAGATGTCGCCGAAGCGAAAGCGGTACATAAAGCACACTCTTCGTAGTTAGTAGTCGCTGGGGCAAAAAGGGCCGGAGATCTTCTAAGGATCTTCGGCCTTTTTCTTTTCTAGCGTGGCACCGGCATGCTCGAGGAGCGTGAGCGCAAGCAAGTGGGCATTCTCGCGGGACATCGTCCACCAGGCGAGCGGCCGCGCGAAGTCGATGCGCACAATGGCGCCGTTACTCGACACGCGGATCTCCGTCGAGCTGGCCGGTGAAGGATACTCGGCAAGTTGTCGCAGCACCTCGGCGCGGAATTCGGGAGAGAGTTCCCGGATGAGCGCGATGATGTGCTCGAACGTCTGGACTTGGTCATCCTCATTTGACTTCATAGATTTTGTCGATCCTCCCCAACGACTCATTCCCTCGCATGTGCTGCGGCCGCCAGAAATCCCCGATGTATTTCCCGAACAACGGATGGTCCTCGGTGTAGTGGGCGAAGTTTCCCCTGCAGATGTGCATCGCGCGTTTTAAGCCGGTTTCGTCCATGCGGCCCTCGGTGCGCAAGCTCTGCTTCAAATGATCGATCTCCAGCACGGTGTATTTCTGCAGCGGCATTTCATGACGAGCCTGCCACAGTTTCGATTCTTTTGGATTCGGATTGACGGCGCAAAGCTGCACGTTTTTGCAGTGCATGAAACAGATGGCCAGCAGCGTGGCGTTCACGAAGGCGATCAGTTCCTCGCCCAAGGCGGTGGGCGGCTGATTGTCCATCGATTTCGCGGTGTAGTCGGGAAGTACCTGTTCGCACATCGCCGTGTGGGGATCTGAAGGAAAACTGGCAAAGCGACCGTCGGGTTTAATAAACCACTGGAAAGACATCAACGGCAGGTGCTTCCAAAAAGTGATTTTGCCGAGGTCTATGAAGACGTAAGTCTCCATGCACCAGCGCACTTCCACATCCCTTATGCTCGCGACAACGTCAAAGCTACTCCGATCGCCGCGACCGAGATCCTCCAGAATCTTGCCGAGGAGTCGGCGTGTCCCTGCGGTTTGCCGTAAAGCATTGAGCTGGTCGGGTTCGGTCGGCAGTGGCCTGGTTCCTTTTTCGTAAGGCTCCAGGGTGCGGTTGTAGGCGGTGACTCTTGAGCGCAGCGCCTCCATATCCGGCTCGGCTGGAAGACGGCCCTCGAGATCGTCGCAGAGGAACAGCACACCCCATCCTTGAATGTCCCCGCGTCCTGCCTCCTCCCAGCTTCGCAAGCCATAGATTTCGCTGTTGATCATTTTGGGCGCCCGCGCCTCGATCCAGAATTCTCTGAAGGGTGGGGCCACGTTGGGGAAATCGTCGATGCGATCCCAATTTTCCTTGTCGCTTACCTCGAAAAAGAACCGCGCTACGTTGTCGGCGACGATTTTCTGGCAGCGTCGAAGGACTGGCTCGAGGCGGCGATCGCCAAGTTCCTGACCGAGCAACCGGTCGATGAATCTCACCTGGAATGCTCCTTGCGCTCTTCGGTGACCACGATGCCTTCGATCCCGCAAGCGGGGCCCAAAGACTCCACGATCGGCCTGATGAGTTTAGGATCTGGTGAGCAATACGGACGTTGCACTTTCAGAGGGTCCACGATCTCGAAGATCCAGCGCTTGCGCACCACGCTTCCTTCAGTCTCAGGCACTGCTTCGCCGGGCAAAATGGCGGGCAATGGCATGGTCGCCGCTTGTTCGCGAAAGAGTTCGGCGGTTTCCGCTTGGCCGTTCTGTTCTAGATGTTTCGCTTCGCGCAGGAGTTCCTTCTTCTGCTGTTGTTGCAAAGCACGAGCCGCTCGTTCGGATTCCCTCCGTTTCAGTTCCTCCTGTTCCTCGCGGTAGCGTTGTCTTTCCTCGAGCACAAAGCGTTTGGCGGCCTCCAGCGGATCGAGAAACTGCGCTCGTAGTTTCACGGCCATCTTGTGCATCTTGTAGAGTCCCTGCACAAACGGATTGAAGCTTTCGCCGACGCGTGCGATCGCCTGATCGAGGCGTTCGACGATGCCCCATCCGGCAACGAAGTGTTCCTCGGTAGTGATCTTGAAAGAATCCGCGAGGGCCAGCAGCGGCTTGCTAGTGGCTAGCAATTGTCTTTGATCCGGCACTACGGGAATCTTGAACTCTTCCTTCTTTTTCTTCTTCATTGTTCCTCCTTGTAGACGTCGCTGAATTGTTTCCTCCACGAACTGACATGCAGCAGGGCCGCGAAAACCTCGTAGTCTCCGCGGCCTTCGCAAGCATGAACCTTGGGCGATCCGCTCGAGCGCAATTCCACGATCAAGCGTTTGCGGGCCATGAATCTGGCGAACGGGGTTCTGAGCGTGGGATGCGGCAGGCCTGCGGCATAGCCCGCGAGCTGCACGGCGTGATGCGGGAGAACGGCGCCGATCTTCAGTTCGATGATGGTGTCCTTGCCCTTCAGCATGCCGGAATTGTCGATGGTCATCCCGAAGGGCAAGCCGTTGACCCAGGCGACGGTTCTGTACTCGCTGAGCAACGGTGTGTAGCCGGTCTGTTCTTTGAACACGATCCACGCGTGGAGATAGGATTTGATTTTGGGATCGTAGCTCCCGAGTTTGCCGAGGTTGTGAAGATGGCAGGCGAGATGCGTTTCGCGGCCGAGTTCGCGTTTTCGTTCCAGGAGATCCTCGGCCACGAAGCGGTAAGGCACGAGGCCTCCGCTTGCGACGACGCTCGTGCAGTTCGGCACAGTTTTATTCCCGATGGAATAGGTGTGCGTGGTTTCGTCGAAGGTGAAGATGGGCTCCGCCGTCATGCCGCATCCGGTTTACGTGGAACAGTGTTTTTACGCTGTTCCACTTCCTTGATGGATTCCTCGAGCTGGGCTTCGAGTGTGGGCTCGAGCGGTTCTTCACTGCCGTTGGCTTCGGGCTGGTAATCGGGGTTCACGACGAGCCCGCTTTCCGTCGGCAGCAGGAGATTCTTGCGCTCGCCGTATTCGTCGAGCATCACGGCGCGCAAGAGCGCTCCGCGCTTGTCGGTGGTCGAGACGGGCATGCGCTTGGCGAGGCGCCGGATCGGGGTCTTGCGCCACATTTCCTCCGCGTCCGTGTTCCACGGGGATTCCCGTCCGTCTTTTTTGTAAGCGCGCCAGCTCTGGCTGCGGGCGCGTGAGCCTTCGATGTGCACACGATCCATGAAATCGAATTCAGAGCGGTTGGTGATCATGTGCGCGACGGCGTAAGCGCCGAGCCAGTTCTCGTGGTGGTCTTCGGCGCGGTTATTGATCTTGGGGATGTGCTTCAGTTCGCGTTTCGAGCCGAACTGCACTTCGAAGAAGTCGCCGGGCCGCACGATCTCCGCGCTGACGCTACTGACGGCGCCGGACTGGTACATGAGATGGGCGAAGCCCCTGTAACCCACGACGAGCGTGGCGGTGTAAATGCGTGTGGCGGCATTCTTGAACGGCAGGAGGTACGCGTGGCCGAGCATGCGGTCGAGCTCGAGACCGAGCTGTGCGCTGCTGATCACGCAGGCCATGAGCGAGATGGGCGTGCACTGCGCGAGCAAGGGCGAGCTTTTGATCAGCGTGACGGCGAGTGCGACGAGGTGCCGCGGGTCGAGGTTATTGGGGATGCTGTGGCGCAACTTGTTCGTGAAGTAGTTGGACTCCAGCGTTTCGTAGACATTCCTGCCCTTCTTTGCTAATCCGGCGTCGGACATGATTTTCTCCTTTATTTATTTGACAGCGAAAAACAGGTAGCCCACGGCGACGAGAGCGAGAAGCAAGAGAATGGTGCCGAGGCTCCAGAGATGCATCTCGCTTTCCGGTTTGGGCCTGACGAAGATGCGGCCCGCCCCCTCGCATTTCGGGCATAGCAAGTCGCCCACGTAGTGTTTGCCGCCGCACCAGTCACAGACGATGAACGAGCCGAAGCCCACGTTATGTCGGTGGTAACGTAACATCGGTTTCCACCTCGGGAATGACGACGGTTCGTTCGGTTGAGAAGTACCTGCGCATGATCTCGAGCACTGTGGGGCCGAAGCCGCGGTGCATCCTGCGGGCCTCCGCTCGGAGCGGTTTCACGAGATCTGCCGGGACGTACAGCGCCAACTGCCACTGGTCACGCACCCGTACTTTCTGTGGTTTTTTAGCCATAAGTTGGAACCTCCTCCGGCCACCTTAGCACCCCTCCCGGTGATGTACAAGACTAAAATAATCATTGACATGCACCCCTTGACAGTCTAAGATAATCTTGTACGTTGTAGTTGAGACCGATGTCATGGAGGAACTAATGGAACCTACTTGGAAAGCGGCGAACGCGGCCACGAGGATGTTGCTCGAAGCCGTGCTCACAAACGATCGCAAGGAAATCGCCTGCAACCGTTGCGGCTACTGGCCGTGCGTTTGCGGTGAACCTGAATTCGAAGCGTGGGTCAGCGAAGAGCTGAAGAAAGCCGAGGACCGCTAATGAACCGGAACCGCATGCCGTTTGCAAATCACGTCAGGCGCATGCTGGGCGTGCCGTCAAAACTGCCGAAGGATTTCGCCGGTGAGTTTTCCGCCGATCTCGCGGAGAACGAAGGCCAACCGCAACGCGTCATCCACTTCCGAATCCTGACCGCTGCCGATGCCGATGTCATGAGCATGCATCTCAACCATTCCCCCATCAAGACGCGCGTCGGCCGCGGGCGGCCGCGCATCTTCGCCGAATGCGATCACTGCGGCGCGTGGATCTCCGCAGGCCGCTTCAACCAACATCACAGTTTCCACGCAGCGGGAGGTGCGCAATGACTTATCACAAATGCCGTTTCTGCAACCTGTGGGAGTCCGCGGATTTCGTCAAGTACGGGCCGCGCCACTACGCACACTTGCGTTGCCTCCATCACGCCTACACACCGGACGCCTTCGAAGCGCTGCTGAACAAAATTCCGGTGTGGCAACTGAAGAACATTTCCTTTCGCGAGGTCGAAGAACTCGGGCTCCGCGAATTGCTCATGCGCATCATCGCAGAACGGGAGCGGCCATGACCGTACGCAAAGCGCTCAAGAATCCCGTTGCCGGTGTGCGCACCTTCTTCGTCTCTTCGGAATCGGAACCCGGCACAGAGTACGTCGTCGTGGAAGTGAAGCGCGACGGCACCACCTACTATTGCAATTGCCCAACGTTCTCGTATCGCCATCTTCCCTTCATCGGCACGAACCTCTTCAGCAACTGCAAGCACGGCGCGGCAGTCATCGAGGTGCTCAAGTGAAATACTGCGAGGCCTGCCGCAAGCCAACCAATCACACCTTCAGCCGCTATTGCGGGGCCTGGCTCTGCGATGAATGCGACTACCACCATGGCCTCTGCCGCTGCTACTGCGGCTGGAGTGAAAGCGGTAATGACGGTCGGCGTGAGCTCGAAGAAATGGGCGAGCGCATCGAGGAGGACGAATGAGCATGAAGTTCAGGCAAACCTTCACCGTCGAGGGGAGCGGGCCGTTTCCCCTCGACATGCTTCGCTACGATTGCTGCTGGCTGACCGACG
>Ga0306921_10002025_pt1 | contig 20157 bp, 17 predicted proteins | sample sta12Cox44000080_FD_203760 | JGI IMG/M metagenome (GOLD analysis project Ga0306921, IMG submission 203760) | Lab enrichment of tropical soil microbial communities from Luquillo Experimental Forest, Puerto Rico - statoxic.12C.oxic.44.000.080 (v2)... | ecosystem: Environmental > Terrestrial >... | reverse complement strand
GCGGCGTCGGGGTCGCGGCAGTGCTCGGCACCGTCATCGGCGGGCTCGCCATCCGCCGTCGCGGCATCTACTTCGCCATGATTACCCTCGCGCTCGGACAGCTGGTTTATTTCGTGTGCCTCGAGGCCCCCTTTACCGGAGGCGAGAACGGGCTGCAGGGTGTGCCGCGCGGCACGCTCTTCGGGCTGTTGCCGCTCAGGTCCGACCTGGTCATGTACTACCTGGTGCTGGCGGTGTTCGCGGCGGTGTTCCTGTTCATCCGCCGCGTGGTGCACTCGCCCTTCGGCCACGTGCTGCGGGCGATCCGCGAGAACGAGGCGCGTGCCATCTCGCTCGGCTACGACATCAACCGCTACAAGCTGCTCGCCTTCGTGCTCTCGGCCGCTCTCGCCGGACTCGCAGGCTCGCTGAAGGCGCTGGTGCTCGGCTTCGCCACGCTCTCGGACGTGCAGCAGTCGACCTCGGGCGAGGTCATCCTCATGACGCTGCTCGGTGGCACCGGCACCTTCTTCGGGCCGGTCGTGGGAGCGACCATCGTGATGACCCTGCAGGAGTACCTCTCTGACGTGGTCGGCGGCTGGGTGACCGCCATCATCGGCGTCATTTTCGTCGCCTGCGTGCTGTCCTTCCGGCGCGGCATCATGGGGGAGCTCGAGGCACTGCGCCTGCGGCGCACGCACCCTGGGGCCGCCGGCCCCGCCGAGCCTGCCTGAGGTCGGTCAACTCTTCGCTCTTGCGCCGTGCCGCAGGCGATCTGGCGGCTGATACAGGCCGCCCGACCATGCGATGAGCTCGTCGATGCACCGCGCGGCGAGCAGCGAACGCTGCGCCGCGCCGCGCGACACGCCGAGATCCTCCGGGTAGGCAATGATGCCGCGCGCGCGCAGGCTCGCGGTGCGCTGTGGGTCGGCGCTGCGCCCGATCGGCGTTGCGCCAGCGATGGCGGCAAGCGCCGCGCGGCGCTCCTCGCCACTCCCGGTGCGATAGAGGTAGGCGATGCCCTCTTCGCTGACCACGTGGCTCACGTCATCGCCGTAGATCATGACCGGCGCGATGGGCATGCCGCTGCGCCGCCCGACCTCGAGCGCATCGAGCGACTCGACGAACGCCGGCGCTCCGCTGCGAAAGGTCTCCACCAGCTGCACGACCAGCTTGCGTCCGCGCACGACCGGCGCATCGGCCGTGATGAGACTGAGCCAGGCGGGGCTCGTGTGACGGCGTCCCCTCGGATCGTGACCCATGTTCGGCGCGCCGCCGAAGCCGGCGAGGCGCCCGTGCGTCACGGTGGAGGAGTTGCCATCCGCATCCATCTGCAGCGTCGACCCGGCGAAGAGGTCGACCCCGTACTGCCCGGCGAGCTGGGCGAGTGTGCGGTTTGAGCGCAGGCTCCCATCGCTACCCACGAAAAAGACATCCGGCCGTGCACGAACGTACGACTCCATGCCGGCTTCGCTACCGAAGCAATGCACGCTCTCCACCCAGCCGCGCTCGATCGCGGGAATGAGCGTCGGGTGCGGATTCAGCGCCCAGTGACGGCAGACCTTGCCCTTGAGTCCGAGCGACTCCCCATAGGTCGGCAGCAGCAGCTCGATGGCCGCAGTGGCAAGGCCGATGCCGTGATTGAGCGTGGTCACGCCGTGCCGCTCATAGATGCCGCGGATCGCGAGCATCGCCATCAGCACCTGCAGGTCGGTGATACGTGCCGGGTCACGCGTAAAGAGTGCTTCGAGCGCAAAGGGGCGGTCCGCCGGCACGATCAGATCGACCCACGAGCCCGGAATGTCGACCCGCGGCAGCTCATCCACCACTTCGTTCACCTGCGCCAGGACCACTCCGTGACGGAACGCTGTGGCCTCGACGATCGTGGGAGTGTCCTCGGTGTTGGCACCGGTATAGAGGTTGCCGTCGCGGTCCGCCTGCTCGGCGCACACCAGCGCCACCTGTGGTGTCAGGTCGATGAGCATGCGGGCATACAGCTCGATGTAGGTATGGATCGAGCCGATCTCGAGCTTTCCCTCATCGAGGAGCTGCGCGATGCGCACGCTCTGTGGACCGGAGAAGGAGAAGTCCAGGCGGCGTGCGATACCGCGCTCGAAGAGCGTGAGATGCTCCGGGCGGCTGATGCTCGGGACGAGCAGGTGCAGGTCGTGCACGCGGGCGGGGTCCACCTGCGCGAGTGAGCGCGACAGGAAATCGGCTTGCTTCTGGTTATCCCCCTCGAGCACGACACGGTCGCCCGCGTGCAGCAACGACTCGAGGAACGCAACGATCGAGTCGCGCCGCACGAGCTTGCCGTCCACGTACCGCGCGATCTGCTTCAGGCGCTGCCGTTTGTCCTCGCGACGCGAGTTCCACTGCCGGCGCGAGCCGTGTTTGGAGGGCGGTGCGTCCATGGGTCGCGCGCGATCATGCCGCTGTGCACACCCGGCGCGCCAGCGGACCGTGAGTTGGACGTTGCTCTGCACACGGACGCGCGGCTCGAGGTCAATGTCGGACTATTTTACGTAATATCCTTTACATATCACCGCGGACGCGTGTTAGTCACTGATATTACTGACTTTGTTCGGGTGGAGGCGGTGAGGCGGCAGGCACCATGGCGTTGAGCCCCCATGGGACCAACGACCTCGCGCTGGCGTTCATCTTCGGCGGAGCGCAGGCCCCATCGCCTGTGAGCGCGCTCACCGATTCCAACAACTTTCACGGTGGTGGACCCGCATCGGCATGCGGTGCTGTCAGCATTTTCCGGCACACCCAAGCCGCGACTCCGCTCGGTCCGATACCGGCAGATTGACCGGTGACCGGCGTATATACTCTGGCGCAAGCGAAACTGCGGTCGCGGAAGAGCGCAAGCACAGCATGGCCTGCGTACGCATCCTCATTGCTGATGATCACGAGCTGGTGCGACAGGGGTTGCGCGCGCTCCTCGCCTCGCGTCCCACCTGGGAAGTGTGTGGCGAGGCCACCGACGGCGTCGAAGCCATCGAGAAGGCGGCGGAGCTGCAGCCGGACGTCGTGCTGCTCGATATCAGTATGCCGCGCCTCAGCGGCCTGCAAGCCGCGGCCCTCATCCGCCGCGAATCACCCGCCTCGCAGATCGTGATCGTCAGTCAGCACGACCCCGCCGAGATGCTGCCGAGGGCGCTCGAGGCCGGGGCGCGTGGCTACGTGTCGAAATCCGAGGTAGGCAGTAACCTCCTGTCCCTCATCGAGTCGATGGTGCAACCCGCCTCGCCTCGCGCAAACGAGAACGGCGCGGCGACGCGAGTCGCGCCGGGTGCGCCTGCGGAGGGCGACGAGTGCCGATCGGCGCTCGAGCGCAGCCAGGTCGAGGAGATGCTCCGCCAGCGTTCGGCGCAGTTCGAGACCCTCGTCGATCAGGCGCCGATCGGGGTTTTCCTGCTGGATGGCGAATTGCGCATCCGTCAGGTCAACCCGGTCGCACGCCCCTCTTTCGGCCCGTTTCTTGACCTCGTCGGGCGCGACTACTGCGAAGTGCTGCGCGCGATACGCACGCCGGAATATGCGGCCAAGGTCGTGCGCATCTTCCGGCACACCCTCGCCAGCGGTGAGTCGTACCACGCCCTCGAGCAGTCCCCGCCCCGGGACAGCAGCCGCGCCACCGAGTACTACGACTGGCGTGTCGATCGCATCCCGCTGCCGGAGGGTGGACACGGCGTCGTCTGCTACTTCCGCAACGCTTCGGTCGAGGCGCAGGCGCGCGCGGCGCTGCAGGAAGCGCGGGATCACCTCGAGTGGCGTGTGCGCGAGCGCACCGAGGAGCTGGAGAAGGCGTACAAGAGTCTGCGCGTGCTGTCGATGCGCATGATGCAGATGCAGGATGAGGACCGGCGTCGCATCGCCCGCGACCTGCACGACTCGGCCGGGCAGCTGCTGGCGGCGCTCGGAATGGAGCTGGCGAGCCTCGACCGGCGTGCTTCCGCGCTGTCCCCTGAGCTCGCCGCGGACATCAACAGCAGCCTGCAGCTGGTGCAGCAGCTCACGCAGGACATCCGTACCGCTTCTTATCTGCTGCACCCGCCGCTGCTCGATGATGCCGGGCTGGTCGGGGCCTTACGCTGGTACGTCGCCGGGCTCTCGAAGCGCAGCGGCATCGCCATCACCCTCGAGCTCGATGAGGCCCTCGGCAGGCTGCCCCGCGACCTCGAGGCGGCGGTGTTCCACATCGTGCAGGAGAGCCTGACGAACATTCACCGCCATTCAGGCAGCAAGACAGCGACGCTGCGCATCGCCCGCACCGGCGGGCGACTGTTGCTCGACATCGAGGACGAAGGCAGCGGCATCCCGGCCGACGTGCTGCGAGAGATCCAGACGCAGGGATCGGGGGTCGGCATTGCGGGTATGCGCGAGCGGGTGCTGCACTTCAACGGGGACATTCGCATCACTTCAGTCGACAACGGCACGCGTATCGCCGTCACGTTCCCCGTCGAGCCGGGCGGTGCGCGCGCCGAATCAGTGACGCTCAATTCCTGACGCCGCGCGGCGGCTGCAGCGTCCACGGCGCTTCGGCCGCGCTGTAGAATCGACCCATGACGCGCCACATCGGGATCGTCGCCTGTTCGGCCGAGGGTGCGGCGCTGTGTTATCGGACCGTGTGTCTCGAGGGTCCGCAGTGGCTCGGGCCGCTGGCGCATCCAGAGGTCTCGATGCACACGCACTCCTTCGCCTCCTACATGCGCTGTATCGAGAGCGGCGACTGGCCGGGGGTGGCGGAGCTGATGCTGGCGGCAGCGCACAAGCTCGAGCGCGCCGGCGCCGACTTTCTCATCTCGCCCGACAACACCATTCACCAGGCACTGCCGTGGGTGGTGCGCCGCTCGCCGCTTCCCTGGCTGCACATCGCGGAGGTCGTGGCGGCCCACGCTGCCGAGCGTGGCTTTCATCGCCTCGGACTCACCGGCACACGCTATCTGGTCGACAGCGAGGTGTACCCGGAGAAACTTGCGGCGTGTGGCCTCGCGCACGTACGCCCCACGCCGGTCGAGCGCACCGAGATCAACCGCATCATTTTCGAGGAGCTGGTCGCCGGGGTGTTCAACGCCGAGGCGATCGAGTTCTTTCAGCGCGTCATGAAGCGCATGAAGGAGGACGGGTGCGATGCGGTGGTGCTCGGCTGCACCGAGATCCCGCTCATCATGAACGACGGTAACTCCCCGCTGCCGACGCTCGATTCCACGCGCCTGCTGGCGCGCGCCGCGCTGCAGCGCGCGACTGAGCGCTAGACATCGCCACGCGGTCCCGGCGCGCCCGGAGCAGCGCGGCGAGCGCCTCGGCCGGCTGCGTGGCGGTTACTTGCCGCCCTCGAACTTGAAGGAAACCTTCACCTTGGCGCGGTAGGCCGCGATCTTGCCGTTCTGCATTTGCATGTCGAGCTGAACGATCTCGGCGATGCGCAGATCGCGCAGGGACTTCGAAGCCTGGCTCACGGCCGCGGCAGCGGCCTTCTCCCAGGACTCGGTGCTCGTTCCGACCAGCTCGATGATCTTGTAGACGCTCTCGGCCATGGCTTGCTCACCTTCCGACCCGGTGCCCAGGGTCACGTGCTTGTTGTTGGATCCGCCGGCGCCCGCGGCTTCCGCTGCCGACTGCTGGCTCGTGGCATGATGCGGCGCGCCCGGGGCGATTGCAACGCGGCGCTCCGAGCTCGCCGCTGTTGACTCACGGTCCTCAGGCGAGGTGCCGCGTTCCGGGACGGCGCGCGGCAGTCTCGGTTGGGCCCTCCCACACCGGCCGCCGCACGAGGGTGCTCTTGCCGAAGAGCGACTCGATGAGGTCCACCGCGAGCGTCGCGGTGCGGTTGTGCACATCGAAGGCGGGATTCAGCTCGACGACATCGAGCGAGGCGAGGCGTCGGGTGTCGGCGATCATCTCCATGCACAGCTGCGCCTCGCGGTACGTCGGGCCGCCCGGCACGCGCGTGCCGACCCCCGGCGCGATCTCCGGGTCGAGGAAGTCCACATCGAAGCTCACGTGCAGATGGGTGTCACCGTCCATGCCGCTCAGTGCCTGCTCCATGGTCTCGCGCATGCCCATCTCGTCGACGTGGCGCATGTCGAACACATCGAGCCCCTGCTCGTGCACGAAGCGCTTTTCGCCGGCATCGACGCTGCGCACCCCGATCTGTCGCACCCACGTGGGATCGATCGCCGGCGTGCGGCCGCCGATGCCGAGGAGCTCCGGCGGACCGAAGCCGCAGAGGCAGGCAACTGGCATTCCGTGCACGTTACCGCTCGGGGAGAGCTCGCTCGTGTTGAAGTCCGCGTGGGCATCGAGCCACAGCACCCGCAGCTTGCGGCCCTGCTCGCGGCAGTGCCGTGCGATGGCACCGATCGAGCCGATGCTGAGGCAGTGATCGCCGCCGAGCAGGATCGGCAGCCGTCCCTGCTGGACCTCGCGGTACACGCTCTCGTAGACCAGCTCGTTCCAGCGCACCACCTCCGGCAGATGCCGGTAGCCGCCCTGGGGCGGCTGCCAGGGGTTACCCGGACCGCCCAGATTCCCGAGATCGACGACCTCGAGTTCGCGGGCCCGCAACGCATCGGTGAGGCCTGCCACGCGCAGCGCCTCCGGTCCCATGGAAGCGCCGCGGTCGGCCGCGCCGACATCGGTGGGAGCGCCGATCAGGCTCGCACGCACCATGCTCAGGCCGCCACGTCGGTCGGTGCAAGCCGTTGGGGCCGCATCGTCAGCAGACCGAACAGATCCTTCGGGTTCTCGAGCTCCGGCAGCAGGTCGATCTGCGCGCGGGTGCCGCGCTCCTCGTGGTGGATGCGCAGCAGGAAACGAAGCGATGAGAAGTCCTCCAGCGCGAAGCCGACCGAGTCGAATACCGTGACCTCGCGATCGTTCACACGTCCCGGCGCGTGGCCCGCGAGCACGGCGGTGAGCTCGGTGACGGAGTAGCTCGCATCCATCTGCTGTATCTCTCCTTCGATGCGCGACTGGGGCTCGTACTCCACCACCACGCGCACGTCCGGCCGCAGCAGGATCTCGCGGTGCAGCTCGGTCTTGCCGGGACAGTCGCCGCCGACCGCGTTCAGATGCACGCCCGGAACGATGAGCTCCGGTGTCAGGATGGTCGCGTTGCGCTTGTCGGCCGTCGCGGTGGTAATGATGTCGGCGCCCGCTACGGCCTCCGCCGTGGAGCCGCAGCGCACGACTGCAAGCTCCGGGAGGCGCAGCCGCACGAGATTCCGCTCGAGCTTCTCTGTCGCGCCGGGATCGGTGTCATACAGGCGCACCTCGCGGATGCCGAGCAGATGATGGAAGGCAATGACCTGGAACTCGCCCTGCGCTCCGTTGCCGATCAGCGCCATCACGCGGCTCCCGGCGCGCGCCATGCGCCGCGCAGCCAGGGCCGAGGTCGCCGCAGTACGCAGCGCGGTCGTCAGCGTCAGCTCGGACAGCAGCAGCGGATAGCCGGTCTCGACATCCGCGAGCACGCCGAATGCCGTGACCGTGAGCAGCCCCGCCCCGGTGTTCTTCGGGTGGCCGTTGACATACTTGAAGGCGTACAGCCGCCCATCGGATGCGGGCATGAGCTCGATGACACCGACGCTCGAATGCGTGGCGTGGCGCGGCGACTTCTCGAAGCTTTCCCAGCGCAGGAAATCCGCCTCGATCTCGGCGGCCAACTCTTCGATGAAGCGCGCGGGGCCGCGCCGGGCAACAAGCTCGCGGATGCGCGACACCCCGATGAAATCGACCATGGTTGATGCTCCGACAGCGCCCGTGACGGGATGCCCGGGCGGCTTAGACGCCATCCTGAGCTCCAGCGCGACCAAAATATAGACAGAAAGTTGCCACAAATAACCATCATGTTGCACAATTAGTCACACAGAACTGTCTAAACGATAGTTCCTGATGCTGCGGCAGTGGGTGGGGCACACTGTGGACGACATCGATCGCCAGTTGATTGGCCTCTTGCGCAATGACGCGCGCGCCTCCGTCGCATCGCTCGCGAAGGCGCTTGGTGTCTCGCGGGGCACGGTGCAGAACCGCATGGCGCGGCTTGTCGGCAATGGAACGATCGTGGGCTACACGGTGCGCCTCAAGCCCGACGCGGCGGAGCCGCGCATCCATGCTTTTATGACGGTTGCAGTCGAAGGCAACCAGGTGGACACGGTCATCAAGGCGTTGCGCGGTGAGCCCGCGGTAACGGCGCTCTACAGCACCAACGGACGCTGGGACATCGTGGCGGAACTCGCGGCCAATAGTCTCGAGGGCTTCGACCGGGTGCTCGGGCGCATCCGGTTGATCGAGGGGATTTCGCAGACCGAGACGAGTCTGCTGCTCTCGACGTTCAAGTTCTGAGCGCGTTGGAGAGTTGCGCGACGCTCGATCGCGCCCGGGCGCGCGGTCAAGGCAGGTTTCTTCGATAGTTAGGTAAACACCTAACTATCGGCAAAGACACCTGCAAACCCCTGCGCCGCGTGCGTGCGAGACAACTAGGGCGAGCGGCTCTCGCGTGGCAGCCCCAGGGCGCGCTCGGCGATGATGTTGCGCTGGATCTGGTTCGTGCCGCCGTAGATCGTGTCGGCGCGCGAGGCGAGAAACAGACGCGGCAGCAGATCCCACTCGTAGGTTGCGCCCACGGCGATCTCACCACGGGGCCCGAGCACATCGAGCGCAAGCACGCCGAGCTTCTTGCGCCAGCTCGCCCAGAAGATCTTGTAGGTGTAGGCCTCGTTCGAGAGTTTGCCGGTCTCGGCGCTCGAGAGCATGCGCAGCGCGCTGTAGCGCATCAGCCGCAGGCCAATGTGCGCGTGCGCCAGGCGCTGGCGGATCGCCTGATCCTGGATGAGGCCGTTGGCCTCGGCCGCGGCCACGATCGCGCGCAGCTCGTTGGCGAAATTCATCTGCTGCGCGAGGGTCGAGACGCCGCGCTCGAAGGAGAGCGTTGCCATCGCCACCTTCCAGCCCTCGCCCGGGGCGCCCACGATGTTATCCGCCGCCGTGCGGGCATCGACGAAGAAGGTGTCGTTGAAGTCCGCGCCGCCGGTCATCTGACGGATCGGGCGCACCGTGACGCCTGCCTGATGCATCGGGATCAGGAGGTACGAAAGGCCGCGGTGGCCGCGCGAGCCTTCCTCGGTGCGGCACACGACGAATGCCCAGTCGGCGAACTTCGCGAAGGAAGTCCAGGTCTTCTGACCGTTCACCAGCCACGCAGCGCCCTCGAGCGCCGCCCGGGTGCGCACGTTCGCAAGATCCGAGCCTGCGTTCGGCTCGCTGTAACCCTGACACCAGAGTTCCTCGCCACGGGCGATCGGCGGCAGAAAGCGGCGCTTCTGCTCCGCGGTCCCGAAGGCGAGAATCGTCGGTCCGGCGAGCTCCACCCCCATGTACCCGAGACGTCCAGGAGCGCCGGCACGTGCATATTCCTCGGCGAAGATCACCTGCTCGGCGAGTGAGGCGTCGCGGCCGCCGTAGGTTTCCGGCCAGCCGATACAACTCCAGCGGGCCGCCCCGAGCGCGCGCTCCCATTCGCGCCGCCGCTCGGGAAGTCCGCCCTGCTGAGTGAGACCGCGCAGATCCGCGAACGGACCCGAGAGCTGCGCTGCGAGCCACGCCGCGGCATCCGCCCGGAAGCGCTCCTCCTTCGCTGTGAAACCTAACTTCATGCTTGATCTCCAGCGCCTCAGAATACCGGTGTCGCGGCCGCACCGGAGGCGAAGTGCCTCACCAGCCGCTCGCGCTGCCAGGCGGGACTGCCGAGCAGCGTCGCCGCGGCACGCGCGCGCTTGAGGTACAGGTGCGCATCGTGATCCCAGGTGAAGCCGACGCCGCCGTGCAGCTGAATGGCATTGGCGGCGCAGTCGAAGAAGGCATCGCAGCAGTAGCTCTTGGCGATCGCCGCTGCCTCTGCAAGCTCCTCGCGCCGCTCATCCGCAACGCACGCCGCATACCAGGCCGCCGACTTGGCCGCTTCCACCGCGATCATCATGTCGGCGAGGCGGTGCTTGATCGCCTGGAAGCTGCCGATGGGCCGCCCGAACTGGACGCGCTCCTTGGCGTACGCGGTCGTCATCTCGAGCACGCGCTCGGCCCCGCCGAGCGCCTCCGAGGCGAGCGCGATGCGTGCTAGCTCCAGGGCTGCTTCGACCGCGCTCCCCGCCCTGCCCGGCTCACCGAGCAGCTGATCGCGCCCGATGACCACGCCCGCAAACTCGACCCGCGACATCGGGCGCGTGAGATCGAGCATCACGTGTGGATGGACCGTGACCCCCGGCGTTGCCGCTGGAATCACGGCGACGCTGATGCCGTCCGTGCGCTCGGAGCCGGGTGCCCGCGCCACCACCAAAAGGAGGTCGGCCGAGTCGCCGTGGATGACGAAATCGCTCACGCCACTCAAGCGGAAACCCCCACCGCGGCTCTCGAGCACCACGGTGACCCCATCGCACGCCGGGCGCCCGTCCGTTCCGATCAGGGCGCAGCCAATGCGCAGTTCGCCCGAGGCAATGCGCTGCAGGAGCGATGCGCGCTGTGCTTCAGCGGCGCACGCGCCAATGAGTGGCGCGGCGAGTGCACAGGTGCTGAAGAAGGGGGACGCCACCAAGCGCCGGCCCTGCTCCTCCTGCAGGATGCACAGCTCCACCCAACCGAGGCCTGCGCCGCCATAGCCCTGCGGGATGGCGAGCCCCGTCCAGCCAAGCTCCCCCATGGTGCCCCAGAGCTCGGCGTCATAGCCGCCCGGCTGGTCGAGGGCGCGGCGCAGCTGTGCGCTGCCGGCGCGCTCGGCGAGCACCGTCCGGGCGCTCTCACGGATCAGCTGTTGTTCTTCGCTATGGGCGAACTGCACGCCGGGACTCCTCCCCGTGCCTCAAGGCGCGGTGTGCTCAATACCAGTGATCGTCCAGGCCTTCCCAGATGTCGACCTTGCCGATGCCGCGATCGGCGCTGAAGTTGCCGAAACGTCCGGCGTGAAACGCGAGCGGTGTTCCGGGAGCACCCTGGATCCCAAGCACCTCGCCGACGATGATGAGGTGATCTCCGCCCGCGTGTACCGCGTGCACCTTGCTGTCGAAGCGGCAGAGTGCGTCCTGCAGGTGTGGCGGCTGCGGCCTGTTGTGCCAGTGGCGGTCGACTTCGAACTTGTCGTGCGTGCGGCGAGCAAAGCTGAGCGCGAGATCGAGCTGGTGGTGCGCGAGGATATGCACCGCGAAGGGCGCCGCGTGGGTGAAGGCCGGCGCTGCGCTGCTGCCGCTCGCCAGGCACCACAGGAGCAGCGGTGGCTCGAGTGAAACCGAGGCGAAGGAGTTCGCCGTCACCCCTACCGGTGTACCGTCCGGTCGCACCGCGGTGACCACGGCGACGCCGGTGGCGAACAGGCCGAACGCATCGCGCAGCTCGCGCTGTGTGAAGGCGGTGCTCAAGCGGCCGTAGCAGTCATGATGCCCGCATCGTACGGGCTGGCTTGATATTTTCAAGCCAGCCGCGCGCGCTCAGTAGATTTCGAACAGTCCCGCCGCACCCATGCCGCCGGCGATGCACATGGTCACCACGACGTAGCGCACGCCCCGCCGCCGCCCCTCGATGAGGGCGTGGCCGGTGAGGCGCGCCCCGCTCATTCCGTAAGGGTGGCCGATGGCAATCGCACCGCCATCGACGTTGAACCTGTCGTTGTCGATGCCCAGCCGGTCACGGCAGTACAAGGCCTGCACCGCAAACGCCTCGTTGAGCTCCCAGAGCCCGATGTCATCGATCTTGAGCTCATGGCGGGCAAGCAGCTTCGGCACGGCGAACACGGGGCCGATGCCCATCTCGTCCGGCGCGCAGCCCGCGACCGCGATCCCGCGGCAGGCACCGAGCGGTTTGAGTCCACGCCGCTCGGCGAGCTTCGCTTCCATCAGCACCGCCGCGGAAGCTCCGTCGGAGAGCTGCGACGCGTTACCTGCAGTGATGAACTCGCCACGTTCGATGACCCTGCCGCCGGACCAGACCGGCTCGAGCTTCGCGAGTCCCTCGAGCGTCGTGTCCGGGCGGAAGCCTTCGTCACGCTGCAGCAGTACCTCCTCCGCATGGGTCGCACCGCTCGCCTTGTCGATGACCACCTTGCGGCTCGCGAGCGGGACGATCTCCGCATCGAAGCGGCCGGCACGGTAGGCGGCCGCCACACGCTGCTGACTCTGCAGAGCGTAGCGGTCTTGCGCTTCACGCGTCACGTGGTAGCGCCGCGCGACCACCTCCGCGGTCTCGATCATCGGCATGTACATGTGCGGCGAGCGCGCGAGCACCGCCTCGGACTCACCGCGGTAGGTGTTGAAGTACTTGTTCTGCGTGAGGCTGATCGATTCCACCCCGCCCGCCACTACCACGTCCATGCCGTCCTCGACGACCGCTTTCGCGGCGATGGCGATCGCCATGAGCCCGGAGCCGCACTTGCGATCGATCGTCATGCCGGCGACCGTCTCGGGCAGCCCCGCGCTCGCGACCGTGAGGCGCCCGACGTTGTAGCCCTGCGCGCCCTGCTGAATGGCGCACCCGAGGACGAGGTCCCCGACCTCGGCGCCATCCACGCCGGCGCGGCGCACGGCCTCGCGCACCACGTGGCCCGAGAGGACCGCCGGGTCGGTGTCGTTGAACGCGCCGCGATAGGCCTTGCCGATCGGCGTGCGCGCGGTGGAAACGATTACGGCTTCACGCATGGTGGTCTCCTTCAGCGCAGCAGCGCCAGCCAATCACGGTCGTGCGGCCCGAAGGCCACGAAGAACGGGTTGAGGAGCCGCTCGCGGGTGTTGTACACGAGCGGCGTCCCATCGAGGGCGCTCACCGTGCCGCCCGCCGCGAGGAGCACCGCATGTGCCGCGGCCGTGTCCCACTCGCTCGTCGGCCCGAGACGCGGATAGACATCCGCCGCTCCCTCGGCCACGCGGCAGAACTTCAGCGAGCTGCCGATCGCGAGCAGCTCGTGTGCGCCGCTGCGCTCGAGAAACGCATCGAGCGAGTCCCCGCGATGCGAGCGGCTCCCCACGACGCGCAGCGGCGTGGCCGAGCGCGCCGCCACGCGGATCGGTTGCGCCGCTGCACCGCTCCGCGCCCGCCACGCGCCCTCGCCAGGCAAGCCGCCGTAGGTCGTGTCGGTGACCGGCACGTGCACGATCCCGAGCGCCGGCGCATGTCCTTCGATGAGCGCAATGTTGACCGTGAACTCGCCGTTGCGCGAGAGGAACTCGCGCGTGCCATCGAGCGGATCGACCAGCCAGTAGCGCGGCCAGTGTGAGCGGGTGGCGAAGGGAACCTCGGCCGACTCCTCTGAGAGTACCGGCAGCTCGGGCGTGAGCTCACCGAGCCGCTGCACGATGAGTCGGTGCGAACGCAGGTCTGCGGCGGTGAGCGGTGAATCATCGGCCTTGGACGTGGGCGCGACCGCCCCTGACGCATAAACTTCGAGAATCTCACGGCCCGCCGCACGCGCAATCGCCGTGACACGCTCGAGGATCGCCGGGCTCGCTGCGCTCATGCGCCGCTGATGACTTTGCGCGCTTCGAGATGGCCGATGACGCGCGCGGCCGCCTCGTCGGCGCTGAGCGTAGTGGTATCGATGCGAATCTCGGGGCTCTCCGGCCGCTCGTAGGGCGAATCGATCCCGGTGAAGTTCTTGAGCTCGCCACGGCGCGCCTTGCGGTACAGCCCCTTGACGTCGCGCCGCTCGGCCTCGGCGAGCGGCGTGTCGACGAATACCTCGTAGAACTCACCCGGCGCGAACAGCTCGCGCGCCATGCGCCGCTCGGAGCGGAACGGCGAGATGAACGAGACCAGCACGATCAGCCCCGCGTCCACCATCAGCCGTGCCACCTCCGCGACACGACGGATGTTCTCGACGCGGTCCTGGGCGGTGAATCCGAGGTCCTTGTTGAGCCCGTGGCGCACGTTGTCGCCATCGAGGAGATAGGTGTGGCGGCCGGCGGCGGCGAGGCGCTTCTCGATGCGATTGGCGATGGTGGATTTGCCCGCGCCCGAGAGACCCGTCAGCCACAGCACGCAGGCCTTCTGCCCCTTCAGCCGCGCGCGCAGTGGCTTGTCGACGTCCAGCGCCTGCCAGTGCACGTTCTGCGAGCGGCGCAGCGCGAAGTTGATGAGCCCCGCGCCGGCAGTGTTGTTGGTGAGGCGGTCGATGAGGATGAAGCCGCCGAGCGCGCGGTTGTCGATGTAAGGCTCGAACGGGACCGGGCGATCGAGCTCGAGCTCGCACACGCCGATGTCGTTGAGCTCGAGCCGCTCGGCGGGCTCGTGCTCGAGCGTGTTGACGTTGATGCGGTGCTTGAGCGGCGTCACGGTGGCGGCGACCGTGCGCGTGCCAGACTTCATTACGTACGTGCGGCCCTGGAGCATCGGCTCTTCCTGCAGCCACACCAGAGTCGCTTCGAACTGATCCGCCACTTGCGGCGGGGCATCGGCGGCCGCGAGCACATCGCCGCGGCTGATGTCGACCTCGGAGTCGAGGGTCAGCGTTACCGACTGCCCGGCGCTCGCGACCTCGAGATCGCCGTCCGCGCTCACGATACGGGCGACGCGCGCCTCGCGACCTGAGGGCAGCACGCGCAGACGCTCGCCCGGGCGGATGCTGCCGCTCGCGATGAGCCCGGCGAAGCCGCGGAAGTCCGCGTTCCGGCGGTTGACCCATTGCACCGGCAGGCGGAACGGCCGGCCGGCGAGCGTGGCATCGACCTCGACCGTCTCGAGGTGCTCGAGCAGCGTCGGTCCTGCGTACCACGGCATGTTCTCGCTGCGCGCGATGACGTTGTCACCGTGTACCGCCGAAAGCGGGATGGCAGTGATGTCGGTGAGCCCGAGCCGCGCGGCGAACTCGCGGTAGTCGGCCACGATCGCATCGAAGGTGGCGCGCGCGTAGCCGACCAGGTCCATCTTGTTGACCGCGAGCACGATGCGGGGAATGCCGAGGAGCTGCACCAGGTAACTGTGACGGCGCGTCTGCACGAGCGTGCCCTTGCGGGCGTCGATGAGAATGACCGCCAGGTCCGCGGTCGAGGCGCCGGTCACCATGTTGCGCGTGTACTGCTCGTGCCCCGGGGTGTCGGCCACGATGAACTTGCGCCGCTCGGTGGAGAAGAAGCGATAGGCGACATCGATGGTGATGCCCTGCTCGCGCTCGGCGGCGAGCCCATCGACCAGCAGCGCGAAGTCGAGCTCGCCACCGCGTGTGCCGATGCGCCTGGAATCGGCGGCGAGCTGTGACAGCTGGTCGTCGAAGATCAGCTTCGATTCGTACAGGAGCCGCCCGATCAGCGTCGACTTGCCATCGTCCACCGAGCCGCAGGTGATGAAGCGCAGCAGGCTCTTGTGCTCCTGGGCATGCAGGTAGGCGCCGATATCGGTCGCGATGAGCTCCGACTGGTGGGCCATCAGAAGTACCCCTCCTGTTTCTTGCGCTCCATGGAGGCCGCCGCGTCATGGTCGATGACGCGTCCCTGGCGCTCGGAAGTGCGCGTCAGCAGCATCTCCTGGATGATGGCAGGGAGTGTGTCGGCGTCGCTCTCGATGGCGCCGGTGAGCGGGTAACACCCGAGTGTGCGGAAGCGCACTTTCTTCATCAGCGGACGCTCGTCCGCTCGCAGCGGCATGCGCTCGTCGTCCACCATGATCAGCGCCCCGTCGCGCTCGACCACCGGGCGCTCGGCGGCAAAGTACAGCGGCACGATCGGGATCTGCTCGAGCCAGATGTACTGCCAGACATCGAGCTCGGTCCAGTTCGAGAGCGGGAACACGCGCAGGCTCTCGCCCGGCCGCTTGCGCGCGTTGTAGAGCGTCCACAGCTCCGGGCGCTGCTGCTTGGGGTCCCAGCGGTGCTGCGCGGTGCGGAACGAGAAAACACGCTCCTTGGCGCGGCTTTTCTCCTCGTCGCGTCGCGCACCGCCGAAGGCCGCGTCGAAGCCGTACTGGTCGAGCGCCTGCCTGAGCGCCTGGGTCTTCATGACATCCGTATGCACCTGGGACCCGTGCGTGAAGGGCCCGATGCCGAGCCGCAGCCCTTCCTGGTTGACGTGCACCAGGAGCTGCATTCCGAGCCGGCGGGCGGTGGCATCACGGAACTCGTACATGGCCCGGAATTTCCAGGTGGTGTCCACGTGCAGCAGCGGAAAGGGGGGCGCAGCCGGGTAGAACGCCTTCACCGCCAGGTGCAACATCACCGAGCTGTCCTTGCCAATCGAGTACAGCATGACCGGGTGGTCACACTCCGCCACCACCTCACGCATGATGTGGATGCTTTCGGCCTCGAGCCGCTGCAGGTGCGTGAGGAGTGCGGGCGATGCCGCGGGCGGCGGCGCCTCACTCACGGGAACGGCTCGATTCATGCAGCGGGTACTCCGGATCGCATTGATTTGGCAGACGTAAGTTACCATCAACCCGGCGCGCGGTGCCCGGCCGCCTCCCACCGGCGGTGTACCGTTCGCGCCCGAGGTGGGGCGAACTTTTGTCGAATTGGCGGGGTCAAATTCGTCGCTGACTTGAATGAGCTCAGCAACTTTGAGCCCGCCACCATGAACGCAGGGCACCGCGGAGAGAGGCACCCCGTGCCGACGGGCCCGGCGGCGGGAGAACTGCGACGAAGTAACTGGAGACCCCCGCGGCGGCATGCTCTACTGTCATATGTGACTGCCGACGCGCCGGTCTGCCGCTGCCTGCAGGGGTTGGTCCTGACAGTCCTTTGCGCGTCCGCCGTTGCTCAGGAACCCACACCCACACCGACACCCGTCCCGGGCGCACTCACCAGCGCCGTACCCGCCGCAGGCGCACCTGCCGAGGCACCGGGGGCCGCACCGGGCACGGCGACCCCCACACAGGCGCTGCCGAGTCCCGCGGAGCAGCTCGAGGAAGTGATCGTACAGACGACGGAGCCGCGCTACGTCTCCCCTACACGGCGCGACCGGATCGGGCGCATCTGGGCACCGGTGCTCATCGACGGTAAGGGACCCTATCGCATGGTGCTCGACACGGGCGCCAACCGCTCGGCGATCACCACGCGAGCGGCGCAGAGCCTGGGCGGTGCGCCAGCGACCGCGAACATCCTCGTCACCGGATTCACCGGATCCGCGGTCGTGCCGACACTGCACGTGAACAGCCTCGAGGTTGGCGACCTGCTCATCGGGCCGTCGGACCTGCCGGTGCTCACGGACGTGTTCGGCGGTGCGCAAGGGGTGCTGGGTATCCAAGGTCTCGAAAACAAGCGCATCTACGCCGACTTCGGTCATGATCGCCTCGAGATCAGCCTGTCGCACGGCGAGCGCGCCCGGCACGACTTCATGGTGGTGCCGCTGAAGCAGACGGCGAACGGACTCCTGGTTGCCAACGTAAAGGTCGGCACGGTCCGCGCCAAGGCGATCGTCGATACGGGCGCGCAGTCAACGGTCGGCAACCTGGCGCTGCGCGATGCCCTCATGCGCCATCCGCCCAAGAACGCGAAGCGCGAAGAGATCATCGGCGTCACCCTGGATGTGCAGAAGGGTGACAACCTGGAGGCTCCTGATATTGACTTCGGCAACCTGCAGGTGAAAGGTGCGCACATCACCTTCGGGGACATGTATCTCTTCCAGCACTGGAGGCTCACCAATGAGCCGACGCTCACTCTCGGCATGGATCTGCTCGGATCATTCGACGTGCTGATCATCGACTACCCCCGCCGTGAGCTGCAGATTCGCTCGCGCAAGTCGCTGGAGATGCCCTACTCCCTCCGTTACTGACTCAGGAGGCGCCGCGGCCCCTCTGGCCCATGCGCAGGAACCGCCGGCGCTCGTTCCACTGGTGACGGGCGTGCAGCTTCTCGGACTGATTGGCGGGCTCGGGCGGCAGCGCCTGCAGCGCACGCAGCGCTGCGGCGTGAGCGATCGCGACCGCCGGGTCGCTCTGCAGGAGCGCGCGATAGTGTTCCAGAAAGGCCTGCTCGCCGGCGCCGCCACCACCGGTCAAGAGCTCGCGCGCGTGCGCGCCGATTGCCGCGGCTTCGCTCGCGGGCAGGTCCTTGGCATAAGCGAGCGCGTGGTCGAGGTCGGCGATGAGGCGGTAGAGCGGCTGCAACCACGCCCACTCGGGGCTCGTGGTGATCTGCTGCAACCGCTCCAGAGGTGACGCCGGCGGTTGGAACTGCCGTTCGGCTTCGAGCAGCGCGCCGAGTACACCCTGCAGCGCCGTGCTGCACTCGTGCAGCTGATCGAGCCACGGACGGTCCGACGACATCTCCTGCTCCGCCTCCGTCCTCTCTGCCAGGGCGCTCCGCCGCGGGTGATCCTAGCCTAAACGCTCAACCCCGCGCCGCGCCAGACAGGCTCGCCAGCGGGTAGTCCACCAGCTCACCGATATGTTCGAGCGTGACATCCGCCGGCGGCCACGCGGCGAGCTCGCGCGGATCGTTAGCGTAGTGGCCCTGGCGAGCGAAGACGGTGGTGAGCCGCTCACGCCAGACCTCCTTCATCGCCGCCAGGATGCGCAGCTTGTCATCGATCATGACGTAGTGCTCCGCGGGGTAGCTCTGCGCAACGGCATCGAGCATCCGCTCCTTGTGCAGGTAGATGAGCACCCGATGCTCGACGGCTTGCCATAATCCGGCGCGCTGCACTTTGAGCGGCTGAAATACCACATCGCCATCGGAGAGGATCACCGTCGGCCCCACGGTGCCGCAGCGAGCGAGCGCCGCCACCGACCCCGGATAGAGGCGGCTGGCAAAGGGGTAGTCGAGGAGGAAGAAGGAGACGCGCAGCAGCTGCGTATCGTCCTGGTGCTCGAGGCGATAGCGCTGCAGCGCGCCGAGGTAGTCTGCATAACCGAGCTCGGCACGCAGCTCCTCGAAAATCTGCCAGTAACGGTCCCGGCTCGCAAGGCCCACCTCCCGCTCGAGGTGCGCGCTCAGATCGTTCTGGACGGCATCGTTATCCAGGAGGGTGTTGTCCACGTCGAAGAGAAAAACGGTCCTGGCGATGTTCCCCATGGCCCTCAACCCCGGTCATTCCATATACCCCGGCGGCGGAAGGGAGTGTACGCTGTGTACGATAGCCCCCGGAGGCCGAGGCGCCGTAAACCCGGGCGCCGGGTACGCGTTGGCAGAGAACCAGGGATGTGCACGGAGGTACCCGCCGTGAATAAGTATTATTTCGTCAGCCGTGTCCGCGCTCTTACCCCCCGCAGCCACCTGGCGGTCGCCGCATTGGCGATTACGCTCGGCACGCTGACGAGCTGTAACAATGATTCGAACCCGAACCTGCCCGCGATTGTTCCGATACCGAACTCGATCGCGGTAGCGGACCTGAACGGCGCTCCGGGTCTGCTGGTCGCGACCACTGCCGACGAGGGCGCGGCGCTGAACCCCGGGTACGCGAATGTGATCGTGAACAACCCGCCCGGTACCTTCCAGACCGGCATCCACTACTCGACGACGGGTACCAACCCTTCCAGCATCGCCGCGGCGGACCTCACCGGCGGCAAAGGCCCGGTCGATATCGTGATCGCGAACTTCGGCAGCGGTAGCGTCTCGGTGTTCATGCACGGGTCGACGACGGGTAGCACCTTCAACGCCGCAGTGGACGTGCCGACCGGCGGCCAGCCGAACCAGGTGGTCATCACGGATGTCAACGGGGATGGCAAGCCCGATCTGGTGCTCGCCGACATGAGTGCGAGCGGCAACGTCATCGTGCTGCTGGGGGATGGAACCGGAAAATTCGGGACTCCGATGAATCTGTCGACCGGACTCACCACGACTTCGGTGGCGGTGGCAGACCTCACGGGAAAGGGCGGCCTACCGTCGATCGTGGCAGCAACGTTTGACTCCTCCGGCAACAATGGGGCGGTGTACATCTTCCCGAACAACGGTGGCCAGTTCGGTACGCCGAAGGTCTACCCCGCCGGGCCGCAGCCGCAGTCGGTGAAGATCGCAGATCTCGGCACTGGCCTGCTTGACATCGTCGTGGCGAACCTCGGACCCGGCGCCGATGGCAAGGGAACTGCGGGCGTCTCCGTGCTGTTGCAGAAAGCCGATGGCACCTTCGCAGACCCATTCACCTACCCGACGCCCGGCCAATCGATCGATGTGGCCGTTGGCGATCTGACCGGCTCCGGCAAGATGGACCTCGCCGTCGCAAACCTGCTCCCCGCCAGCACCGGGAGTATCGCGGTGCTGCTGCACGACGC
>Ga0306921_10002024_pt1 | contig 20160 bp, 16 predicted proteins | sample sta12Cox44000080_FD_203760 | JGI IMG/M metagenome (GOLD analysis project Ga0306921, IMG submission 203760) | Lab enrichment of tropical soil microbial communities from Luquillo Experimental Forest, Puerto Rico - statoxic.12C.oxic.44.000.080 (v2)... | ecosystem: Environmental > Terrestrial >... | reverse complement strand
TATAACAACGTGCTCCACGATCCGCAGATGCGCGATCCACGCGGCTTCATCCTGCCGGCGGATCAGCCTGATTTTCTGACGGCGACCAAATTCGTCAACACCTTGATCAAGGCGGGCGTGTTCGTGGACCGCGCGACGGCGCCGTTCACCGTCGCCGGCAAGCAGTATCCCACCGGGTCCTACGTGGTCAGGAGCGCGCAGCCATTCCGCGCCCACCTGATGGACATGTTCGAGCCGCAGGATCACCCCGACGACATCCCCTATCCGGGCGGAGCGCCGCGTCCTCCTTACGACGTCACCGGCTACAACATCGCCTACTCGATGGGGATCAAATTCGATCGGATCCTCGATGCGTTCGAGGGTCCGTTCGAGAAGATTCCCGATCTCGCGCCGATCCCGCAGGGAAAGGTGACACAGGCGCCCGCGGGCGGCGGGTACCTTCTCAGCCACGAGGTGAACGACGCGTTCGTCGCCGTCAACCGCCTGCTCAAAGCCAGCGAAGACGTCTACTGGCTCAAGAGCTCGGTGAGTGCCAACGGCAAAACCTATCCCGTCGGGACGATGTTCATTCCCGCAAAGGCCACGACGCTGCCGATCCTTCAAAAGGCCGCAGCGGACAAAGGCTTGACCTTTGACGCTGTCGCAGCCAGGCCGGCTGGCGACGCGATGAAGCTCAAGCCCGTGCGAATCGGCTTGTGGGATCAGTACGGCGGCTCGATGCCATCGGGCTGGACACGGTGGCTCTTCGAGCAGTACGAGTTTCCGTTCGAGGTCGTGTACCCGGGTACGCTCGACGCGGGCAATCTCAACGCGAAGTACGACGTGCTCGTGTTCGTGGATGGCGGCATTCCCGAGCGCGATGGCGGCGGTCGCGGGGGCTTCGGTGCGCAGCCCTCAGCCGATGCGATTCCCGCCGAGTTCCGCGACCGGCTTGGCCGCGTGACCGTCTCCAAGACAGTGCCGGAACTGAAGAAGTTCGCCGAGAACGGCGGGACGGTGCTGACCATCGGAGGGTCCACCTCGTTCGGGCATCACCTGGGGCTGCCGATCCGTGACGCCCTGGTCGAGCGCGTCGCCGGCGGTGCCGAACGTCCGCTGCCTCGTGAGAAGTACTACATCCCCGGCTCGATTCTCGAAGCTCGAATCGACAACTCGCAGCCGCTCGCGTACGGCATGGGCGAACACGCGATGGTGTTCTACGACGAGAGCCCCGCCTTCCGCCTGCAGCCCGAGGCGGCAGCGAAGGGGGTGCGTCCGATTGCGTGGTACGACAGCCCCACGCCGCTGCGCAGCGGCTGGGCCTGGGGACAGCAGTACCTCGACGAAGCGGTCTCGATCGTGGAAGCACAAATCGGTAAGGGACACGTCGTGCTCTTCGGCAACGAGGTCAACTGGCGTGGCCAGCCGCACGGGACGTTCAAGCTGCTGTTCAACGGGATCTACTACGGCGGCGCCACGGCGTCGCCGGCCGGCGCTCGTCCCACGGACCAGCCGTAGATCCACTGTGCGCCTATGGGCCGTGTGTGCGCACAGCGCACGTGCGGCCCTTTCTGTGTACGGCCGATGTTCCGCTATTTCCGTCCGAAGCCTCGCCGTTCGGTGCGGAACCTTCCTTGCAGTCCTACGGCCGCATGGCCTCACCCTCCGTCACCGTCGAACACTTGTGGTCGATGGCCGACGGCACCATCTGTTTGCTCGTGGAGCGTGGCGACGCCCCGCGATTCGAGATCTGCGTCGTGCGGAACGACGAAGTGCTTCGCCAGAACAGGCTGTACGCTCGAGGGAGTGCGCAAATGCTGGCCGAGACCTGGCGGTGCAATCTCTCGAGAGCTACGGCTGCGGGACGAGCTCAGGCGACGGAATGAAGTTGTAAAGATGCCGTCCGACGATCTGCTGAATCACCACATCCGGGTGCTCCTGCGTGACGATGGCGGCGTCGAAATCGTTCTGCCACAGATACACGGCCCTGCTGAAATGTTCGGACAGGAACGGGACCAGCCGCGACGTGAAGGAGTCCCGGAAGATGACGGCGCGCGGCAATGACGGATCGTCGATTTCCGTAACCAGCCGCCCTTCTTCGTCGGTCGGGTGGGCGCCCGCCGGTTCGATCACCCGCGCCCGCCGGGGCCGCCTGGGCACCAGCGTCAAGTCGACTTCGCGCAGCACGCGCGTCAGCCCCATCATGCCGGCCAGATCCAACCCCTCGACGGTGCGAGCCGCATCCGTGAATTCGGATCGATCCCAAGCCGGCGGTGTCCTCGGGACGCGCGCGCGCACGGCGGCGATGATCTGTTGGTACGCGACGAGCGCACCACGGTCATTCCAATGGGTATCGGTCTGCTGGTAAACACGGTCGCGGGACTTCGCCTCGAATTCGGCGCGTCGGACGTCCACCATCAGGCCGGTGTCCTGCAGCGCGGTGAACAGCTGATCGGCCCGAGACAGGTTCCCGAGGCGCACCAGATCCGCCGGCATCTCTTCGCCGTAAATCACGTACTTGTCTGGCGCGATCGTGAAGACGTAGGCGATCTGCCGGGCTCGGAGCCAGTCGCGCGCGCGAAGAATGGCCGACCGCCAATTCGCCAACGCCGCGTCGGTCATCGGCTCGACATTCGCGTAGTCTTCGATTGATTTGTCGTCTCCATAAAAAAACCAGCCGCCCTCTCCTTTGACGACGGCCGCGGACGGCGACGCCTGCAAGATGAACAGGCGGCTCTCCCCGTACCAGCGGACGAGACGCGATCGAAATCCGAAGTGATCCTCGAACCACGCGGCGAATCCCTCTGGCAGCTTCATCAAGGAGGCCGGCGATCCGTCGTAACGAGGGAAGGCCGCAAGCTCGCGGTTCTCCGCGCCAGGATCGGCGCCGTCGATGCCCAGCAGGTTGGCGGTCAACGGCAGCGAGATGGCCACGAGAAAGAGCAGCGTCAGGGTCAGATTGCCATGGGCGCCGCGGGGCCGGCTGGGAATGGCCATCAGAACCTGAAATAGATGAAGGGGTTGTAGGTCCGCGCGGCCATGCTCATGATCGACAGCACGAGCAGCGTCAGCAGCGCGGCCGTGTTCACCAGCGGCAGGCCCCAACTCCTGTCGTCCTTGTAGCGGACGGCGAGCGCTGGCACCCACGGCGTCGATCCGATCGCGCCCGCCGCCAGCGCGAGCCACAACTCGGGCGTCAGATACCAGCCGACGGTATACGGCGTCGGCGCGGCGATGGTCATGCCCGCCAGCGATCGCAGAAATGCGATCGCTCCCGGCAATGTATCCGCGCGGAAAAACACCCAGCCGATCATCACAATCAGCAGCGTGTAGACGTGTGGCCAGATCGGCCACGCCAGGACTCCGGAGGGAACCGCAGCGTCCGCTGCGACCGGTGAGTATTTCTCTCCGCGCGTTTTGCGACCCTCGCGGTTGAACAACACGCGTTCGATCACCAGGAACGAACCGTGCCACAGGCCCCAGATGACGAAGTTCCAGCTCGCGCCGTGCCACAGACCGCAGAGGAAGAACACGGTCACGAGATTGCGATAGCGGCGCGCCGGGCTCACCCGGTTGCCGCCAAGCGGTATGTACAGGTAGTCGCGGAACCAGGTCGACAACGAGATGTGCCACCGCCACCAGAAATTGGTGACGCTGGTGGCCACGTACGGCCAGCGGAAGTTTTCCGGAAAACGGAATCCGAACATCCGGCCAAGGCCGATGGCCATGTCGGAGTAGCCCGAGAAGTCGAAATAGATTTGCAGCGTGTAGCAGACGATGCCGAGCCACGCGTGCGCGGTCGAGAGCTCTGACGCCGGCATCGAAAAAATCTTGTCGGCCGGTCCGGCAACGACGTTCGCAATCAGGACCTTCTTGGCCAGGCCGATCACGAATCGGCGCACGCCGTACGCGAAGTCGTCCAGCGTCACGACTCGGCGCGCGAGCTGGTCGGCGATGTCGCGGTAGCGGATGATCGGGCCCGCGATGAGCTGCGGGAACAGGAGGAGATAGAGCGCCGCATGCACGGGGCTCTTCTGCGCCGTGGCATCGCGCCGCGAGACGTCGATCACGTACGAGATCGCGTGGAACGTGAAGAACGAAATGCCGATCGGAAGCAGCACGCGCGGAACGGCGACCGGCGCGACGTGAACGGCGGTCAGCACCGCGTTGACGTTGTCGGCAAAGAAGTTGGCGTACTTGAAGATGCCGAGCACGATGAGGTTCACAGTGACCGCGAATGCGAGGCGCCGCGCGGCCGGCGGTGTGCCGTGCGCCCGATCGACGGCGATGGCCATCCAGTAGTTGAAGAAAATCGAGCCGAGCATCAACCAGGTGAACGCGCCCCCGCCCTTTGCGTAAAAGATGACGCTCGCGGCCAGCAGCAGCCAGTTGCCATACGCGGCGTGTTCCCTCGATCCGCGGATGAAATACAGCAGGAGCAGGAGCGGCAGGAACAGGAAGAGAAACGTGGGCTCTGTGAACAGCAAAGGGACTGGCGATCCGGGATTGGCGCGTCGCGGTTACGCGCCAGGCTTTGCGGAGAAGATCAGGATGTGCTGGCGCGGCAGCGCCTCGTCCACTTTGGACAATGTGAAGCCTTCCGCTTCGACTTCCATCTTGGCTTCGGCCACGCTCATCTTGTGCTCCGGCTTGATCGGCACTGTCGGGTCTTCCTTGCGATACTCCAGCAGGACCAGCCGGCCGCCCGGCTTGAGCGATTCCCGCAGATGACGCAGGATCGACTGCGGCTGCGACAGCTCGTGGTACACATCGACCATCAGCGCGAGATCGACCGACGCCGGCGGAAGCCGCGGATCGTCGAGCGTGCCCTCAATCAACGTGACGTTGGTGATCTTGCTGCGATCGAGGCGGCGGGCCAGGATGTTCAGCATCTGCGGCTGCACGTCGTTGGCGAACACGCGCCCGGTCGGGCCGACGCGATCCGCGAGCCGGACAGTGATATAGCCGGATCCCGCGCCGATGTCAGCGACCGCGGCGCCCTTTGGAATCTTCAGCACGTTGAGCGCCACGTCGGGCGCCTCTTCGTCCTCGCGTTCGCTGCGCTCGAGCCACGGCGCTCCCTGGTATCCCATCACCGGCGCATATCGCCGTCCACTGATCGGGTGAACGCCGGGTTGCTGCGCCGCGAGGCTGGACGTCAGGACCGCCGCGAACAGGCCGCCGAACAACGCCTTCGTGCGTGGGCGCATGCGCCTAGGATAACAACAAACTTCCTTTTGGCGAGGTCTTGATCGCATCCCTGAACAACCGGACCTGATCCGCGACCGCTCGCCCGTCGACGAAGCGATACTAGACGACGATGCGCATGCCGACCTCGATGTCCGCGCTCGCCGCCGGGCTGTCGAGCCTCGACACCTGCGTGGCAGACGCCAGCGCGATCTTCACGCGTTGTCCCGACTTGTGACGGACGGCAAGCGTCTCCGGATCGATGGCTTCGACGACCCCCGTGATCGTGAACGGTGGTTTCGCGGGCGGGACCATCCGGTGGCACGACGCTGCGATCACGCCCGCCAGACCAAAGGCTAAGAATGCTTTGCAAAATTGACTTGCCGCGCGGGTGGCCGCGAACGGGCGCCCGCTCGGGCGCGGAGCGCTCACCCGTGATCGGTGCACTTGTCGCGAGCACCCGAGTGGGCTGCCTGCCCCGCGTTCCTTAGCGGGGTTCGCGGACGGGACCCGCCTGAAGTCAATTTTGCAACCCACGCTAAAGCGCGCGCTGCGCATCGTGGTCCGCCTTCGGCGCGAACGAGACATACAAGGCCGGCAGCACGATCAGGGTCAGGAGCGTAGCCGTGACCAGACCGCCGATGATCACGACGGCGAGCGGCCTTTGTGTCTCCGATCCGATGCCATGCGAGAGCGCCATCGGCAATAGTCCCAGCATCGCCAGCAACGAGGTCATCAGCACCGTTCGCAGGCGGGCTTCAGCGCCCTGCCGCACGGCAGCGAGCAGCGGCGTGCCGATGTCTCTCAACTGGTTGATGTAACTCACCATCACGACTCCGTTGAGCACGGCCGCGCCGAAGAGCGCGATGAAGCCGATCGCCGCCGAAACGCTCAGCGGAATCCCGGTGACGAGCAGGGCGAACACGCCGCCAACGAGCGCGAACGGCACGTTCAACAGGATGAGCGCGGCGTGCCGTGCGGATTGGAACGCGTGGAAGAGCAACACGAAGATCAGGAAGATGCTCAGCGGGACGATCAGCCGCAGGCGCGCCATCGCGCGTTGCTGGTTCTCGAACTCGCCACCCCAGACGAGCCGGGCTCCGGGCGCCAGGCGCACGCCGGCGGCGACCCGGCGCTGCATCTCCTCGACGGCGCTGCCCATGTCCCGCCCGCGGATGAAGACGCCGATAGCCATCACCCGGGCTCCCGATTCACGGCTGATGTTCATCGCGCCCTGGCGCACCGCGATGTCGGCGACGTCGGCGAGCCTGATGTGGGCGTTGTCTGCGGTGTCGACCCGGATCTGGCGCACGGTGTCGGCGTCGGCGCGCGCGTCGGCCGGCAAACGCACGACGACGCCGTACCGCTGTTCACCCTCCCAGATCTCGGTCGCCTCGCGCCCGCCGAGCGCGGTCTCGATCGTGTCCTGGATGTCGGCGACGTTGAGGCCGTACCTCGCCGCGCGCGGCCGATCGACCGTAATCTGCAGCTGCGGGACCTGTCCCGCACGATCGATGAACGCGCGCGCGACTCCCGGCGTCGGCGAAACGGCATCGAGGACCGCGGTCGCGTCCTTGCGAATCGCGGCGCCGTCGGGGCCGAACACCTTGATCACGACCTGTCCGTCGATCTGCGAGATGCTCTCGAGGATGTTGTCGCGAATCGGCTGCGAGAAGCTGGCGTCGATGCCCGGGATCGCGTCGAGTGCACGATCCATCTCGGCGACGAGCTGATCCTTCGTGATGTGACGCGTCCATTCGGAGGCGGGCTTCACGTCGACGAAGAATTCCGCCATGTTGATCAGCTTGGGATCAGTCCCGTCTTCGGGTCGGCCCGCCTTCGAGATGACTGTCCGCACCTCCGGAAACTGGCGGAGCAGCGCCCGGATGCGCGCGCACTCTCGCGACGCTTCGCTGACCGAGATCCCATCGGGCAGCATCGCGTTCACCCAGATCGCGCCCTCGTTCAGCTCCGGCAGGAACTCGCTGCCCAGCTGCGTGGCCGCGGCCAGGCTCACGGCGAGGACGACCGTCGCGCAGGTAATGACCATTCGCCGCCGTTCGAGCGCGGCACGCAGGGACGCTCTGTAGACCCGCTGGCAGGCATGCACGAGCGCGTTCTCTTCGTCCGGAATCTTCTTCAACAGCACCAGACACAGGAGCGGTACGAGCGTGAGCGAGAAGAGCAGCGAGCCGATGAGCGCCGCGGTGATCGTGTACGCCATTGGCGCGAAGATGCGGCCTTCCTGCCGCTGAAGCGTGAAGATGGGCAGGTTCGCCAGGATGATGATCAGCATCGAGAAGAACGTGGGCCGGCCGACCTGCACCGTGGCATTGAGGATCGTGGTGCGCCGGAGCTCGGTATTCGGCGCACCCCTCAGCTGCGACAGATGTCGCACGATGTTCTCGACGACGATCACCGCGCCGTCGACGATGATTCCGAAATCCATCGCGCCAAGCGACAGCAGGTTGGCCGGGATGCCGCGGATCGTCAGGCCGAGGAACGTCGCGAGCAGCGACAGCGGGATCATCGCGGCCACGATCGCCGAGGCGCGGAAGCTGCCGAGGAAGACGAACAGGACGACGGTCACCAGCGCTGCGCCCTCGAGCAGGTTCGTGAACACCGTGCGGAGCGTGGTGCCGATCAGCCAGGTGCGATCGTAGAACGGCACGATCTTCACGCCGCGAGGCAGCATCGTCGAATTCAGCGTCTCGACGCGTTCCTTGAGCGCAGCCAGCACCTCCGAGGGATTCTCGCCTTTGCGCATCAGCACGACGCCCGTGACCGCCTCGTCGTCGGCGTCCTGCGCGGTGATCCCCTGACGGGGCACGGCACCGACGGCGACGGTGGCGATGTCGTGGATCAGGACCGGCACGCCGTTTCGTTGGGCGACCACGATGTCGCCGATGTCATTGGGCGATCGCAGGAGGCCGATGCCGCGCACGATGTACTGTTGTTCGCCGCGCTCGATGTAGCTGCCGCCTGCGTTGGCGTTGCCGCGTCCGAGCGCCGCGAACACCTGCTGCATCGAGATTCCGAGCGACGTCATCTGGACGAGGTTCAAATTCACCTCGTACTGCTTGATGAAGCCGCCAAAGCTGACGATGTCGGCGACGCCCGGCGTCATCCGCAGGTAGCGCTCGATGGTCCAGTTCTGAATCGATCGCAGTTCGGTCGCGCTGACACGACTGCCGGTCAGCCGGTAGCGGTAGACCTCGCCAATCGGCGTGGACAAGGGCGCGAGCTGCGGCTGCACGCCGGGGGCCAGTTCGACGCCCTGCAGGCGCTCGAGCACCTGCTGGCGCGCGAAGTAGTCGTTTACCTGATCGTCGAAGGTCAGGATGAGGAACGACAGGCCGAACTGCGTGTGCGAGAACATCCGCACCGAATGCGGCAGCCCGCTGAGTCCGATCTCCAGCGGAATGGTCACTTGTTTCTCGACTTCTTCAGGCGCATGACCCGGGACGAGCGTGATCACCGTCACCTGGACGTCTGTGACGTCAGGAAACGCTTCGACCGGCAGCGCCCGGAAAGCCTGGATGCCCGCGCCGATGAACAGCACCGTCAGCAGACCAACGAACAGCGGCTGCTGCAGCGCGAGAGAGACGATGCGTTTGAGCATGGCTATGCCGGCTTCTTCTGGAGGCCGCTCAGCAGCATCGCCCCGTCGACCACGACGGTTTCACCAGCCTTCAAACCACTGACGACGCGCACACGGTCACCAGCCTTCTTCCCGATCACGACGATGCGTTCCTGGAATGTGCCGGGCGCCGGTTCGACGAACACGGTGGCGTGACCGTCGCCTTCGATGACAGCGCCCGCCGGCACGACCGGCATTCGGGTCGTCGATTCGATGTGATGAATGCTGCCGAACATTTCCGGCCGAAAGCGGCCGTTCCGGTTGTCGAGCTCGGCATGCACCTTCACCGTCCGCGTCTGCGGATCGACGGTGTCGGCGATCTGGAGCACGCGACCCTCGAAGGTCTCGTCGGGGTAGGCCACGAGGCTGATCTCGACCTTCTCGTGCGGCTGGATGAAGCGGATATACGTTTCCGGGACCTGTGACGACACCCACACCGTGCTGAGATCCGCGATCGTCATCACCGGCGCGCTGGTGTCGTTCCGGTATTCGCCCGTCACCACGCTGAGGTCGAGCACCTTGCCCGATAGCGGCGACCGGACGGTCACCTGCTGCTTGAAGTCCCGCGGCGACAGGCCGAGCACCGACAGGCGGCGTTCCGCCTGCTCGCGGGCCGCGAGCGCCTGCTCCAGTGCCGCCTGGGCCTGCGCGAGCGCGCTGTCGGCGCTGAGGACCTCCTTTTTCGCGACGGCGTTGTGCTCGAAGAGATCCTTCGAGCGCTCGGCGTCGGCCTGCGCCTTCGCCAGGGTCGCACGCGCCTGCGTGACGGTGGCGTCAGCCTGCAGGTGTGTCGACGTGGCCGCGTCGGCATCGGGGCTGTCGATGGTGAACAGCGGCTGTCCCTGGTGAACGGCGTCGCCGACCGCGACCAGCACGCGTGCCACGCGTCCTGCCACCGGAGCGACGACCCTCGACACCCGATTGGGGTTCGCCTCGATTTTTCCAGGCGCGATCACCTCGTCGGTGGCGAGTTCCTCTTCGGCGACCGTCTCGCGGCGGATTTGTTTCAGCATCGGCGAGTCGGCCGGCACTGTGAGCGTGCCTGACGTAAAAGCGACTGCGCTCGCTTCAGCCGACGGCTCTGCGTGACGGCAGCCGCTCGAGGCGATGGCGAGCGTCAGCGCAGCGGCGGCGGGGATTCTGTTCGTGAAGGTCATGGGCGAGCTCCTCCGGTCAAGGCGTCGAGCGTGTAGAGACTTCGCGCGAACTCCGCACGCGCCTCGTTGTAACCCTGCATCGTGTCGTTGAACGTGCGCTGCGCGTCGAGCAGCTCGATGAAGCTCGCTTCTCCGCGCCGGTACGAGTAGTCGGTGGTGTCGCGAACGTCGCGCGCCTGCGTCAGCATCTGCTGTTCGATCGTGTCGACCAGTTCGTGCGCCGTCGTGTACTGCTCCCAGGCGCTGCGCAGGTCGCTGGTGATGTCGGATTGGAGCGCGCTGATGCGCGCCGTGGCCTGCTTCGCTTCCTGGCGTGCCCGTTCGATCTCGCCCTGGTTTCTATTGAAGAAGGGGAGGGGAGCGCTGAAGAACAGCCCCCACTCGTTGCCGCTGAGCGAGTTGGGTGCGAGTTGTCTGTGGTACTCGGCGCTGACGGTAAAGTCCACCTTGCCTTGCGCCAATTGGAGTCGAACATCGGCGACGGATCGCGCCTGATCGCGCTGAAGCGCCTGCAGATCCGGCCTCAGCTGCCTCGCCTGCTGCTGCAAGGCTTCGGGCCGGAGCGCGGCCGCGTCGCGCCGCAGCTCCCCGGCCACCTCAATCGGATTCGCGTCGGTCCGGCCGAGCAGCGCGCGCAGTTTGTGTATCGCCACCGCCAGTTTGGTGTCGCGGCTCCTGACGTCGTTCTGAAATTGCAGCGCGGCCAGCCGCGAGCGGGCGAGCTCGACGGAGGCCAGGTCGCCCGAGCGAACACGCTCCGTGTTGATAGCGACAATCTCGTTGAAGGCGTTGAGCGACTCGCGAGCCAGTTGAAGATCCGCCTGCGCCTGCTGGACGTCGATGAAGGCGCTCTGCACGTTGAGCACGAGCGTGCGGACGGTGTTCTGCAGCTGCAGGCCGCTGACACTGCGCGCCTCGCGGGCGACGTCGATCCGACGCTCACGCTTGTCTCCACGCTCCAGGAGCACATCGCCGCGAACGATGCCTTCTCTCGGGTTGATATTGCTGTTGAAGATGGTCGCGTCGGGCAGCATGACGCTCGCCGTCAGCACCGGATTGGGCCGGAGCGACGCCGTGAGCACCCGTGCGTCAGCCACCGCGAGGTTGTAGCGTTCGGCGATCACGGCGAGGTTGTGATCGACCGCTTCGCTGACCGCCTGATCGATCGTCAGCGGCGCCGGCGCCTGAGCTGATGCGCGTCCGCCGGCCATCGCCGCCACGCACAGCGCGGCCGCGAGCCTACGAGCTCGAAACATGGAGTATCTCCCTCGACGCGCGGCATGGCGCGCGATACACGATGTCGAGTGCACGCGACCGAAGGTCGCGCCGCACGTGGTCAGATGGAGTGGTTGGCGATCCGGTGGCTAGGCGATCGGGGGAGCGCGGGACGACGACGCTGGAGAGGCGTCGAGATCGATGGCGGCGCGAATGACACAGGCAAACGGCTTTTCGGAATCGTCGGCACTGCACGAACGCCGGGATTCGTATGCCGCTCCGCGCGGCTGACCGTTCTGGATCCACTCGCTGGAGGTGAGCGGATCGCCGTCGACCGACGGAGCCGGCGGCTGCGTCTGAAGCGAGGTGTGGTGCGACGGGGACTGACGGGTGAAATGGCCGGCGCCGTCGTTCTTCCAAACCGCCAGGTCCAGCGAGTCGAGGCTGGCGACGACGTCGACGTCGCCGTCGAAATCGAAGTCACCCGCGACGACGCGCACGAACTGATCGCTGGTGGCACGATCGATCGCCAGGGCGAACCCGGCGGGAAGGTCGCCATCGTGTCCGGCGCTGAACGCTGCGTTTATCGCGACTGCGAGACCGCGCTCCGACGGTGAGTTGGCGTGCCAGCCGCCGCCCAGCGCTGCCGCCAACAGCGTGGCGCAGCACACGGCCGTGCGGAGGCGGCGCCTCACTGATGTCCTTTCGGTCCGTGAACGGCGGCTCGACGGGCCGTTTCACGCTGGCGCGCGTGGACGCCATGATCCCCGAGCACGTTGCCGAGCACGACCGACACGCCCGCGAAAGCCGACAGTTCCGGCGCGGCGTCGGTCAGCCCCACCTGCACGCCGCCGTCGAGGGCGAGTCGTGGATTGATCACGTAGATCGCGCCGGTATCCATCGCAATCACAGGGCCCCCATCGGGATCCTGACGCGAGAACCAGAAGCCTTCCAGGTACGGTGTCACCGGGCCCGGCACCTCGGCGCTCGCCGACCATGAGACGAGATGCTGCGTGTATCGTGGAAGGCCGCTGCCGGCGCCGATTCGACCGATGCCGTAGTTGACGTCGATGTGTCCGCGCGTCAGAAAATCGGTGCCCGTCAACACCGCAACGGTATAGTCGGCTTGACCCGACCCGAGGCCTTTGCTCTCGCTCGCGGCTGGAAGGTTGACGGCGGGGAGAATCGACAAGACCGGCACGCCGCCAGGGTCGGCCCAGAGCCGGAGTTTGGCGCCGATTTGCACGTTGCCAACGCCCTGCTCGGTGCCCGCAGTGGCGTCAGTGGCTCTGAGGAATCCGTCTCCGCTAATTCTGGCCTCCAGCCACTCGAAGAGGCCCAGACGAAACGCCGTCGGCGTGCCGGTGTTGTGCTGACCCGCGCCCGAGCGGCTCCAGATCCCGCCGACTTCCATCTGCAGAAGGCCGACGTCGACGATGTGCGTACCGTTGGTGACGTCGGGCCGATCCGGTTCGAGGTTGTCCTGGCCGGCTGGAACCGCGGCTTGCTGCATGAACGCCAGGTCGCTCCGCGCCCTCGTGATCGCATGCAGCGACGCGGCCAGAGTGAGTGCGCAGGCAGTGAACATTGTTCGATGTTGACCGGAGCTCTCACTATAAACTCATTCGTCGTTATCAACGGTTTCACAACGACACGCTTACCGATTCTTTATCCTTCTCCGCTGCGCTAGACTTGCAGCGATGACCGAACCGACATTGACCCCGTCACGTTTGTGGAGACAGATGACGCTCGACCAGCGGATGCGTGCAGCGCGCGCGTTCTGGGCCGATCCGGAGGCAACCGACGATCAGGTGCAGGCGGCGTTGCTGATCGCGCAGCAAAAGAAATTCAGACCCAAAACCGTGATCGCTCTCGATGACGAGCGGAAGGCGAAGCATCTTGCGACGCTGGGCGGCCTGCCTGACGCGATGGCGGCGCGTGCGCTCATCGTCTACCACCTGGCGCAGCAGCGCCCCATGATGGGCGCGTTCCTCGACGCGCTCGAGATCAAACACGAGAAGGGCTTGATCGAGGAGGACGCGGTCAAACCCGACGCCGGAAAGGTGGCGCCGGCCGCGGCTCAGCTCGCGGAGCAGTTTCCGCCCGAGGACGTCAAGATTTACCTGAACACCCTGCTCTCGCAGGATCCGGAAACGTGGGGAGCCCTCGCCGGCCTGCCGCAATTGCAGGCCTGAAGGCCTGCACTACGTCCGACGACGAAACGAATTGCAGGCCTGAAGGCCTGCACTACATCTGAAGACGAAAGTAGTACAGGGCTTAGCCCTGCGATGTTGTCACCAGTAGTGCAGGGCTTTAGCCCTGCATTCAGAGCCTTAGCGTTGCGGCGAATCCGATGTTCGAGCCGGCTTGAGGTACCGGTCGTACCACGCCACGATACGATTGAGGCGATCGATCAGGTGCTTTTCCTCTCGAAGCCCGTGCGGTTCGCGGGGATAGAGGACGAGATCTGACTCCACGCCGTAGCGCTTCAGACCTCGATAAAACTGCTGGCTCTGGCCGATCGGATCGGTCGTGTCATCTTCGCCCTGCAGCAGCAGGGTCGGCGTCCTCACGTTCTTGACGAACGTCATCGGCGAACTCTTGATGAACCCATCGAGCTTCTCGTACGGCGTGCCGTAGAACCACTCGTCGTAGGCCGACCCGTTTTCAGTCCCGAATTCACTGGCCATGTCGATGACCGGCGCACCTGATACGGCCGCCTTGAAGCGGTTGGTCTGCGTCACCGCCCATGCGGCCATGTAGCCGCCGTACGACCAGCCGCCGATGCCCAGTCGACCTGGATCCGCAATCCCTTGCGCGACCAGCCAGTCAGCACCCGCCATAACGTCCTTGAAGTCGCCTCCGCCCCAGTCACCGCGATTCATCTCAACGAAACGATGGCCGTACCCCGTGGACCCGCGCACGTTGGGATAGAGCACAGCGTAACCTCGCGCGACGAGCAGCTGCCCCCACGCTTCGAACGCATCAATCCAGCGGCCCGTCGGCCCGCCGTGGACGAGAACGACGGCCGGAACGGGCTGGGATGCCGGAGCTGACGGCTTCAGGAGCGCCGCTTCGATTTCCGTCCCGTCGGCGCTCTTGTACTTCACGAATTCGGGCTCGATGACGGCACGCGCCGCGGAGTGCTCGTTGAAGGTGGTGACCGCGCGCGCGGCCCCGTTCGGCATTTTGACCCAGAGTTCGGGCGCCTGCGTCGCTTTTTCGCCGACATAAACAAGGGTCCCGTTACCCGCGCGCGCGAATGCGGACGGGTTGACCGTCAGGCCGTCGAGTGATTGCGCACGACCATCGGTGCTCACCGTCACCACAGACGACTGAAATCCGCGGGCCACGCCGACGGCCAGTGTTCGATCGTCAATCCACTTCGGCTGACTGACAGGTCGATCGAGCGTGGCGCCGGTGATGTTGTGGCTGTCGCCTCCTGCCACCGGTTGAAGGCAAAGGTCGTGCGCATCCGGTCCGTCGACACGAGCACACACGTACGCGACGGTCTTGCCGTCGGGCGAAATGGCAATGGCCCCCATCGGCCCGCGAGGCGCCGCGATTTGCGCCGTGCGCCCGCCATCGAGATCGATCGAATAGATGGCCTCGTTGAACTGATCCCCGTGAGGTTTGGGGGACGCCGCAGCGAAGAGACGGTCGCCAGACGGTTCGAATTCGATTTGCGCGATGCGAATCGACGACGTGGCCACTTGCGTGATCGCATGAGACGCCACGTCCAGAGCCCAGAGGCGGGACAGGCGATCCTCTTTCTCCGCTACGCGCGCATCGTCCTTGTCCTTCTCGCGTGTCAGCTGAGCCTCCGGCTTCGGTTCGGGCATCAGGAGGGCAATCCGCCGGCCGTCGGGCGACCATCGGAACGCGCCGATCGATTCCTTGCGGTCGGTGATCTTCTGTGCCTCGCCGCCGCTCATCGGCAGCAGGTACAACTGGGCGGGGCCGTCGCGATCCGAGAGGAAGGCGATCGATCGCCCGTCGGGCGCCCACCGCGGCGCGCTGTCGCTCTTTGCTGAAAACGTCAGCTGCCGGACAGTCCCGCTGGCGACGTCGAGCATCCAGATGTTGCGCTGGCGCCCGGTTCCTTTGACCGGCTCGGTTACCGTGAACAGCAGGCGCGCGCCGTCGGGCGAAAGGTCCAGCTCGCCGATGCCGCGGCGGTCGAGCGTCTGTTCCGGCGTGAGCGCCGACGGCTGCGCCGCCACCACAGCGCCCGCCAGGGCGAGCATTGCAAGTACTGTCTTGTTCATAACTTGGCGGGACTTACCTTAGCATAGGCGTTCGAGTCATTCGTGCCGCACATCGACCTCGTTTCGTCCGCGCTTGCGCCAGGCCTGTCGCCGGTTCGCGTGTATTACCGCGAAGCAGGAACGGGCCGTCCGATCGTGATCCTCCACGGCGGCTGGGGCTACGAGATCTATCCCTTCGATCGTCAGCTCGCAGCACTGGCGGCGGACCGTCGCATCGTCATTCCCGATCGAAGCGGGTATGGCCGATCTGAGCGAATTGCGCGGCAGGAGACCGACTTTCATCACCGCGCGGCCGAGGAGACGTGGGGCGTCATCGACGCGCTGGGCCTCGAGCAACCCACGCTGTGGGGACACAGCGACGGCGCCATCATCGCGCTGCTGATGGGATTGTCCGCTCCAGATCGCCTGAACCAGGTCATCGTCGAGGCGACGCATTTCTTCAGGAACAAGCCTTCGTCGCGCGAATTTTTCGAGACCATGATCGGCGACCCTAATGGTCTCGGTCCGCGCGTCTCCACCATACTCGAGCGCGATCACGGTCCGCGGTGGCGCGATCAAATCAGGATGAATGGCGACGCCTGGTTGAGGATTGCCGCCGATCAATCGGCGCCGACCGCGGATCTCTACGGTGGGCGGCTCGGCGAATTCCGCGCCCCGATCCTGGTGATTCACGGCGCTCGAGATCCCCGCACCGAGCCTGGCGAGATCGAGGCCCTGCGGGCCGCGTTGGATCGTCGCGACGGCGGTTCGAGCCGCTTCGTCGTCCTTCCCGACGGGGAACACAGTCCCCACAGCGAGCGCGCTACCGCAGACGAGGTCACGCGCATCGCGCTCGAGTTCCTGAAACGGCCGGCCGCCCACATCGTCGGATCCGACGCCACATGATCGCTATCGAACTCGATCGTGTGTCGCGCGATTTCATGACGCCGGACGGACGCAGCTATCGCGCGCTGGACGAAGTGTCCCTCGCCGTCGAAGAGGGTTCCTTCGTCGCTATCGTCGGCCCCAGCGGCTGTGGCAAGTCGACGCTGCTGAACCTGGCAGCGGGACTCTTGACTCCATCGGCCGGCGCCGTGCGAGTCAAAGGCGAGCCGCTGTCCGGGATCAACCGCCAGGCGACGTACATGTTTCAGCAGGATGCCCTGCTGCCCTGGAAGACCGTTCGTGAAAACGTCGCGCTCGGCCTGATCCTCGGAGGCGTCGCGAAAGCCGACGCGCTCGGCCGCGCCGACGCCTGGCTTTCACGTGTCGATCTGTCCGCGTTCGGTGCCCACTATCCGTCGCAGCTGAGCGGAGGCATGCGCAAGCGTGTGGTGATGGCGCAGAACTGGATCATCGATCGCGGTACCCTGCTGATGGACGAACCGTTCAGCGCGCTCGACGTCCACACGCGACAGCGGATGGAAAGTGAACTGCTCGGCCTGTGGGAGGAAGGAACCTCTCAGGCGCCGGGACCGCGGAAGACGGTCGTGTTCGTGACGCACGATCTTGAAGAAGCGATCGCTCTTGCTGACGAGGTCGTGGTGCTTTCCGCTGGACCGGCCACGCACATTGTTGCGCGTCACCCCGTCACGCTCGATCGTCCCCGAGCGCTCATGGAACTGAGGACGGCGCCAGCTTTTGTCGATCTCTACGGCGCGATCTGGGCGGTGCTGCGCGAGGAAGTGATCAAGAGTCAGCAGGCGGTGGGGCATGGCCGGCCGTAGCGAAGGCGTCGTTCGCCGGTCAGTCGTGCTGTTCTGGCAGGTCGCTGTCGGCGTCGCGGCGCTCACGCTCTGGCAGGTCCTGGTGTCGTGGAAGATCCTTGACGCCTTCTTCGTCAGTCGCCCGTCGGACATCGCGCAGCGGATCGCGCAGTGGATGGCGACGGGTTCGCTGTGGGGACATCTGGCGTCCACACTCGAAGAGTCGCTGCTCGGCCTGGTCGCCGGCGCCGCGTTGGGGATCTCGCTCGGCTTCTGGTTCGGTCGATCGCCGCTGCTCGCCAGCGTTTTCGATCCGTATATCAAGATGCTCAACGCCGTGCCCCGCGTCGTGCTCGCTCCGCTGTTCCTGTTGTGGTTCGGGCTGGGCATCTGGTCCAAGGTGGCGCTGGCGGTCACGCTCGTGTTCTTCGTGATGTTCTTCAGCACCTATCAGGGAGTACGCGACGCGGACCGCGTGCTCATCGACAACGTCCGCATGCTCGGGGCCAGCGAGGGTCAGCTCGTCCGTCATGTGCTGATCCCCAGCGCGCTGACGTGGATCTTCTCGAGCCTGCAGACGAGTCTCGGATTCGCGATGGTGGGCGCCGTTGTGGGAGAGTATCTGGGCTCGACGCGCGGGCTCGGCTATGTGATCGCGCAGGCGGAAGGCACGTTCGACACGACCGGCGTGTTCGCTGGAATGACGGTGCTCGGCGTTGTGGTGGTGCTGGTGAGCGCAGGCGTCACCAGATTGGAGAAGTGGCTGTTGCGATGGAAGACGGGATCCTGACAAGGACACTAAGGATGGTCGCCTTGGTGTCCTTTGTTTCCGCTATGGCGGCGATGAGCGCGTGCGCGCGCCAGTCGAAGACTGGCGGAAGTCACGTGCGAATCGCTGTAGGCGGTCAGAACCAGATGGTCTACCTGCCAACGACGCTCGCGCAGGAGCTGGGGTTCTACCGGGAAGAGGGCATCGACGCGGAGCTGCAGGATTTCGCCGGCGGCGCGAAGGCGTTGCAGGCGCTCGTCGGCGGGAGCGCCGACGTGGTGTCCGGTTTCTACGATCACACGATTCAAATGGCCGCGGAAGGACGCGAGCTCGTGGCCTTCGTGACGATGCTGAGGTTCCCGGGTCTTGTGCTGGTCACGTCGCCGCAGAGCGCCGCGAAGCTGGCGACCATTGCCGATGTGAAGGGTCGCATCGCCGGCGTGACGACGGCCGGCTCCTCGTCGCAGATGCTGCTGACCTACATGCTGCAGCGCAACGGCGTGTCGCCGGATGCGGTGAGCATCACTGCGATCGGCAGCGCGGCGACGGCCATTGCGGCGCTCGAGCACGGGAAAGTCGATGTCGGGATGGTGGCCGACCCCGCGTTCACGCTGATCCACCGCCGGAATCCGGATGTGCGCGTGCTGGCGGATCTGCGGACCGCAGACGGCGTCAACGCCGCTCTCGGCGCGCACGCATACCCGGCGTCGGTGTTTTACGCGCCGGGCGACTGGATTCGTGGACACCACGATACGACCGAGCGGCTCGCGCGTGCCATCACGCGGACGCTGTCGTGGATGCAGACGCACACGCCGGAGGAGATTGCCGCGAAGACGCCGAAGACGTTTCGCGGTGATGACGATGCGCTGTATGTCGAGGCGTTGAGGGCCTCGATGCCGATGTTCTCACCCGACGGGGTGATGGCGGCAGAGGGGGCCGAGGTCGTGCGGACCCTGCTCGCCAGCTCGATGGACAAGGTGCGGACCGCCACCATCGACGTGTCGAAAACCTATACGAATGAATTCACTCATGGACGCTAAGACGTTGTTGTTCGCCGGCCTCGCGGTCATGCTGACCATCTATGCGGTCACCGTGCTGCGTGGCGGCTTCGTGCTGCCGACGGCGCTGCAGTCGGCGATTGGGTTCGTGACCGCGTTCTTCGACACGCTCGGCATCGGGTCGTTCGCGACGACGACGACCGTCTACAAGTTGCGAAGCATGGTGCCGGTCAGGCTGATCCCCGGGACGCTGAACGTCGGACATACGCTGCCGACGATCGCGCAGGCCTTCATCTACACGCGCATCGTCCCCGTCGAGTCGAAGACGCTCATCCTGATGATTGCCGCCGCGTGTCTCGGCGCGTGGCTCGGCGTGGGCGTCGTCGTGCGGTGGCCGCGACGCAAGATCCAGATCGGGATGGGGATCGCGCTCCTGATCGCCGCCGTCGTGTTTCTGATGCAGCAGCTCGATCTGTTCCCGGCGGGCGGCGCTACGCTCGGCCTCGCCGGTACGCGCCTGTGGATCGGGCTGGCGGGAAACTTCATGCTCGGCGTGCTGATGATGCTCGGCATCGGCCTCTACGCGCCGTGCATGATTCTGGTCAGCCTGCTCGGGATGAATCCGGCGGCGGCGTTTCCCATCATGATGGGATCGTGCGCGTTCCTCATGCCGGTCAGCAGCGTGCGCTTCGTCCGCACGCGGACCTATCACCTGCAGGCGACGATGGGGCTCGCGCTCGGCGCGGTGCCGGGCGTCCTGCTCGCCGCGTTTGTCTTTGGATCCTTGTCGATGACGGCCGTTCGCTGGCTCGTCATCGTCGTGGTGCTGTACACCTCGATCAACATGCTGTCGACGATTCGGCGGGAAGAGTAGTGCAGGACTTCAGTCCTGCCAGCAGGCCTGAAGGCCCGCACCACACAAGCAGGCCTGAAGGCCTGCACCACACAAGCAGGCCTGAAGGCCTGCACTACACATGCGCAAACCAGTTGTCTTGATCACGGGCGCCGGCGGCGAAATCGGCCACGGCCTCGTCACGCGGCTCGCGGGCGCCGGTTCGCCGATCATCACGCTCGACGTCAACCCGCTCGACGCTGGGCTCGCCCCGCTCGTGACGCGCGAGTTCCTCGGATCGATCACCGACGTGTCGCTCCTCGACCGCATCCTTGCCGAGTTCGAGGTCGATCGCGTGTTCCATCTCGCCGCGCTGCTGTCGACGCGCTCCGAGTTCACGCCGGTGACGGCGCATCACGTCAACGTCGAG
>Ga0306921_10002015_pt1 | contig 20186 bp, 20 predicted proteins | sample sta12Cox44000080_FD_203760 | JGI IMG/M metagenome (GOLD analysis project Ga0306921, IMG submission 203760) | Lab enrichment of tropical soil microbial communities from Luquillo Experimental Forest, Puerto Rico - statoxic.12C.oxic.44.000.080 (v2)... | ecosystem: Environmental > Terrestrial >... | reverse complement strand
AGACGGCTGAACTCCTGCTTGCTCATCGACAACACCGCCACCACGGTGCACCTCCCCGGACCCCAAAACCCGGGCGAGTGTCACCTCTACTTTGCAGAGGGGTGTCATCTCTATATTGCTCCCACAGTGCCGAGTCGGATAACGCGCTTTCTGGAAAAACCGGGGTGATTGGCCGGTCTGCTCATGGCAGCCAATGGCGTTCCTGAAAAATGAGCAGAGCATCAGCCGTGCCGATCGCGTTGGCTGAAATCTCGTCATCGCGTTCATGGTTCACCAAGCGGTCGAGAGAGTCATCCGGCATTTTTATGAGACCTTCGATCGAAAGCTCGCGTGGCTTACTGCCTGGTGCTGAAGTGTGTTCGCAGTGTTGGGCTACGTTTGCGGTCCCACGGACGGCGTCGCGTTACGGACTAGGTTGAATAACCTGGCAACATGCTCAACCATGAGTACCTAGGGTTGGGAGCTTGATCTCCCGCCCGCACTTGTTGCATGTCCGCACGACATAGGGCTGGCTCAGGTCAGTGATGTCCGCTCAGCACTGCTAGTGCTCGGGATGGCACGCGACGCCGTGGATCAGCCTGAAGATCTGGAAGCTACCGCCATCGGCGAGCGATTGCATACAGGGCTGCTCGGGCACAAGAAACCGCTGATTATCGCTGAAAATCACATAGTCGTAGCGGGCGAGGATCGGCGCCACCCGAGCGGAGGCCGCCGGATCGTTGTTGAAGAACGCCGCCCAGAGCTGCCACGGTTCCGCCGTGTTCGCGAGCGCGGCCCAGGGCGGGCTTACTACCAAAGGCTGTTGTGTTGAATAGGTAAACAATGTGGGCACGAAGGCGGCCCGCCGCTCAACCGCCAGCGCTCCGAGATGCCATTGTGGGATCCGGTGGATCTTCGTCCCTTCAACCGAATAAGCGATCGCGACCCTGCATCCCATCGGCAGGCGATCGAGCTTCGCCAAATCCTCGGTGTAGATTCGGTCCGAGGTCAACCAAAGCCGTTCGATCACTGCGAAGCGCGCGACGAAAATGACGGCGAGCGCTGCAGCGGTAATTGCGGCTGTCCGCGTGCGGTAGAAACGCACCGTCGTGAAGCCGAACAGCATGAAGACGAACGCCAGCGAAAAGCGCTCATCGGCGGCCCAACCTGTCGCCAGGTAGGTCGGCAACGCGAAATAGGCCACAGCGAGCAGAGCGAGGACTGGGCGAAATCGCAGCGCCAACCGCAACTGCCGCTGCCAGACGAGGCAGCCGAGCAAACCAAGGATCGCAACGATACAGGCGATGTCGAAAGGCAGGTTGTAGTTATCGAGGACGCTGAGAAACAGATACGCCTTTTCCCAGAACCACTCATACGAGCCGCGGATTGGCGGCCGCCAAGAAATGACGATGATTGAGGCGGGGATTAGGAATTGCGCGCCGGTGACGACGCATCTCCAGGCGAGCTCGCGCCACCGGTGGAGTCGGCATTCGGCCCAGACCGGCATCGCCTCCAACCCGGCAATAGCGATTGCATAGATTGCGAACCCCGAGATATGGCAGAAAAAGCAAATCAACGCCACGATCGACGAGATCGCCATTCGCTCCCCGCTTGGCCTCCGCTCCACAGCCAGCCACAGCGCTGTGCCGCACAGCGCGACCCCAAGCGCGAACAGGTAATTGAGGAACCCCAACAGGAATTCGCGGTTGTACAGCAGCAGAAACGACATTAGCGGCCACAGCCGCCAACCACCGCTGGTCACGCGGCTCAGCCACAGCGTGCCACCGGTGAGCAGCGCAAAGGTCGTCACCAGGAAAACCTTCGCCGCCAGGCCGAGCGGCATCGCTTGGGCGAGCGCGGGCACGATCACATCGCCCGCTAGATTGGGCAACGGAGCCCAGCGCATCGCGTAGTAGTCGTTGCCGCCTTGTGCTAAAAGATAGAACCGTGCCAGATGATTGGGATAATCGACGAGCGGTGGCAGCACCGTCGAAAAAATCGGCACCGCCGCAAGCGCAAGTAGCAGCGCCCAGACGCCGAAAACGATACGCCCCGAAACTTCCGAGGCTTGCGTCACCAACCTAGGCTCGGATGAACGCCCTTGGCAGCGTCTAGAGCTGGGTTTCGATCGTCGCCGTCCAGAGCGCGGCGGCCCCCGGTTCTCGCATAGGCCGTGGCTAGCGCAGCGCCCTTTGTCAGGACCGAACGGGGATCCATCAGCCGCATGAGGCTACCGCCTTTGCTTCGTCATCGCGTCAGCATTATAGGGAAAGCACCTACGGGGATCGTCTGTCGGATCAGAGGGGCACGATGCGTTTGCGTCCCGCGCTGGTGGTTTGAATTTGGCGGCAAGCGCGCGGCGGGCGTACATGCGGCGCGGCGCCCACCATCGGTCGCTTTGAGTCATGTCCGCGTGAAACGGGGCTCTCGGGTTGAACGCCGCGCTTCGATCTCGGTCCGACAACGGTTGCTACGGAGAAACCGCTGGAGCCGAAGCGACAGCGCCTCTGCGCCGGCACCAAGCCTTAGATCTTAATCAAGCCGGTCCCTGTGAGACGGGTTGGCGCGGTTTTGCTGACCGGCCAAGTCCGCTGCATGGATCTGCGTCCGCCGCATGGATCTGCGGAGGGTTCCGCGGCGTTCTGTTTTGGCGAGGCCGCCCCGGAATCCGGTGTCGGCGAAGATCAGTGGAGAAGGCGAATGTGGACCAAAGCTATCGTTCTGTTGCGCTTGCTTGTGCCAGCCTTGGCTGGAATCACCGTGTTCGCGACGGCCGGGTATGGCCAATGGGCGCCACCGCGCCCGGTGCCACCGATCCCACCGGGCGACGCCCGTGTCTGGTTCTACCGTGACGCCGGCACCTATGACAGCCGGCAACTACCATCCATCGAGATGAACGGTACGATCGTCGGAGTGTCGCAACCGGTTGGTTCGTTCTATTTCGACGTCAAGCCCGGCTTCTACCACGTCACCGTCCAGCAATATCTCGACGCACCCGAGGAGGCCGCAAATATTGACCTGACCCCGGGGCAACAAGCGTACTTGGAGATCGTGTCTTTATATGACTGCATCAGCGGTAGCAGCAATCTGAGGGGTTCCTATTACTCGCGACCGTGCTTCTACGTCTGGAACATGCCGGCGCAGGTCGCGCAAGCCACAGTGGCGCGCGTCCCATTCTACGGCGGCAACTGATCACGCACCCGATGCATCGATGGAGCCCGGCGTTGACGAACATTGTGGCGTTACTGACAGCACCCGGCAAGAGCAGACGGGTGCCGTCCGCAACGTGGTTGGAACGTTGCGCTGGCGCGGTCTCCAATTGTCAGGAACGGAGTTCATCTTGAGTTAATGCACCGCCCTCTCGCGGCACCGAGACAGTTATAACAATTCCTGTAATAATCTCATCAGTAGAGTTATTCGTGACTACCGTTGAGAGGCTCAATCCATATGGATTTTCCAAATCTGGCGCGAATGTACCCGTCACCGTTGCCGAGGTTGTGTTTGCTTAGTGCTTTTTAATACATTGTTCTTTTATCTCCGCTTCGCTCACGACCGACGATATATTGCGCTTGATGCACGCATCGACTGCTAGTTGGGTGCCAGCGTAGAGATGCTCATCGACGGACGGGTCATCGCATCCCGCCAAGGCAACCAGGGATAAGGCGATGAACAGGAAACGCGGCTTCAACATCTTGTGTTTGTGCCCGCCCGCCGTGCTTCTGTCAAAGCCGAATAATTTCATATTCGGGAAAGGGAATACAAGACTTCGTAAAGTCGTCATCAACGGGACGGAGTGTAGGCGCGGCATGCTCTATAAAACCTAAGTGAAAAGCTCTAGCCTGGCCGGCTACAATTATTGTGATTGGCCAGACCGCCCAGCGGGAAATCGTGCTGTAGCTGAAATTGTCGGTGCGGGCGAGGTTCCGGACCGGCGGGTGGCCAAGTAGTCGAGGTCGTCGACCGCCGCCTGACGGAGCAGCCACCCGCAGGCGCCGTTCGTCCGGTTCCATGAGTTCGCGATCGAACGACAGGCCGAGGCCATTCGACATGAGACAGGATCGGCCACGCGCCATTTGGCGATGATGTCGGCCGCGAGCATGGCTAGCGTTGAGATGTCCGCGATTGATCCGGACCTTCAACCAATGTTCCCTCGAATCGCGCCCATCTTGCCATTGACGCAACCATATAATTGCCTATATAGCATTCTCGTTTACCGACCGCGACGCCTGAAATGCGCCGCCGGTCGAACCAAGCGGATGATCATGTCTGATGTGCTATTAACAAAACTGCCGGCGCGGGTGCGCGGGCGCCCGTTCGAGAAGGGCCGGTCGGGCAACCCGGCCGGCCGCCGGCCCGGTTCCCGCAACAGGGCGACGCTCGCTGCCGCAGCGCTTCTCGCGGGGGAGGCCGAGGCTCTAACGCGCGCGGCCGTCGAACTGGCGCTCGCTGGCGACCCGACCGCAATGCGGCTCTGCATCGAACGGATCCTGACGCCATGTCGCGAACGCACCGTCAAGTTTCTCTTGCCGCCGATCGAGAGCGTCGGCGATATCTCCGCCGCGATGCAGGCGGTCACCTCGGCGCTTGCCAAGGGCGATATCACACCAGGTGAGGCGGCAACGATCGCGGCGGTAGTCGAGTCCTTCGCTAGGGCTATAGAAACAACCAGGAGGCGAGCGTTTGCTGTAGATCCGCTGCAGATTTTGGCTCTGGGCGATTGTGATGAAACCGAGGGTTATGATGAAGCCGATGAATGTGATGAAACTGATGACTATGATGAAAGTGAAGACTGCGATTCGTAAAAACGCAGGGCGCCCAGCCGGCTGCTGCGCGTAGAACGGCATTTGTCGTGGCGGGATCGCCCATCCCCGAGCCGCCGAGTTAATACTTCAACTAGTGCGAGTAATTTTGCTGCAGACTTACTGCAGATAGTCCGCGAGACGGAATCGATGCAATTGCTGATTGTGGCACGACCGTCAGCCCACTCCTGCTGTGGCTGACGAAATAATGCGAGGACCTTTTACTCGGATCCCCGCAGGTTCGGCCGTAGTCGCCGAGATGCGCGCGACGATCGCCGTCGCGGGCCCGCTGGCCGCCGCCAATCTCGCGCAAATGGCGATGGGGTTTACGAATACGGTTATTGTCGGCAGTCTCGGGAGTGCTGCCCTCGCCGCGGCGGGGCTCGGGGCCAGTCTCTATTTCACAGTGGCCGTGGTGTGTTCGGGCATCCTGACCGCGGTGGCGCCGCTTTCTGCCCATGCAATCGGCGCCGCGGACAACCGGACGGCCGGGCGCATCGCCGGTGCGGGTCTTGTCCTTGCGGCTTTGCTCGCGGCGCCAGTCATCGCCGCATTGCTGGTGGCCAATCGGCTGCTTGTTATCCTCGGGTATGAGCCGGCATTGGCTGCAGAAATCGGCCGCTTTCTCGGCGCAATCGCTTGGGCCGCACCGGGTTTCCTCGGCTTCGCCGTGTTGCGCAGTTTTCTCGTCGCAGCCTCGCACAGCCGGAGTGTGATGATAGCGTTGATCCTCTGCATTCCGATGAATGCAGGGCTTAATTGGATACTGGTGTTTGGCCACCTTGGCGCACCGGCTTTGGGCATTGCCGGCTCGGGTTGCTCGACGGCGGTCATCCAATGGCTGATGTTTACCGGTCTCGGGATCTACGCTCTCGCGGAGCGGAGCCTTGCCAAATATCGAATGAGGCCGTTCTTGGACGGCTGGGACGAGATCGGGCGTATCCTGCGCCTCGGTCTGCCGATCGGCGGAATCTTGGGTCTCGAGATCGGCGTGTTCTCCACGGCCGGCATCCTGATGGGGCTCCTCGGGGCCGATGCGCTCGGTGCGCATCAGCTCGTCATGAACTGCATCAGCGTTATTTTCATGGTGCCGCTCGGCATCGCCCAGGCGGCAACCGTCCGGGTCGCCGTGGCACTCGGGTCCGGCGCGCCGGCCGCAGCGCGACGCGCCGGCTTTGTCGCGCTGGCACTCGGGGTGGCCTACATGGCGATCATGGCAGGCGCCTTGGTCGCCGCCCCGCGCGCCATCGCAAGGATCTACGTCGATATCGACGCCCCGGCCAATCGCGGCCTCGTCGGGATTGCGCTTTATCTGTTGGCGATTGCCGCCCTTTTCCAGATTTTCGACGGAGTGCAGGCGATCGCTGCCGGGGCATTGCGCGGCTATCGCGACACGACCGTACCGCTGCTGCTCGCGGTCGTCGGCTATTGGGGCATCGGGTTTGCCGGCGGCTGGCTGCTCGCCTTCCCGGCCGGCTATGGCCCGATCGGTCTCTGGTCGGGGTTGGCGGTGGGTCTGGCTGCGGTCGCCCTGATGCTGACCGTCCGGTTGCATTTCTGCGCCGGCAGCGCAGCGCTGCACAAGAGGCTAGGAGCCGTGGCGGCGGGGGAGTGACGGTTCATTTTGTAGGAGGAGGCTGGAATGGCGGGTGAGCTCCTGTTGGTGGGGAGTATACCGCTCGATACCGTCGAGCAGGTGTTTCGGACGATCGGCGCGCCCTTGGGGCCGTATCTCGCCTATATGCCGGACGGCGAAGTCGGCGACCGGCGATACTGGATCGACGGCATCGCGTATCGAGTGCTGAACGGGCACCCGGAGATCGAAACCCTGCGGCGGCCAGCGCCCGACGAAAACGGGGTTGAACGCTGGCGCCCGCAAGGCGCGCACGATCAGTTCCAGTTCCGCGTCAAGCCCGGGGTCAGGGAGGTTCGCTTTGGCGATCCGGGCTGGCGGCTCGGTTACGCGCGGGATGCGGTCAATTCGTACTTCGTGTTTCGTCAGCTGAAGAAGGAGGGCGTGATCCCCGCCGGGGTCCGGTTTCAGGTGTGCATGCCGCTCACCTACAGTGCGGTGACATCATTTTTCCCCGACCCCGCCGACCACCCGCGCGTCGTACCGGGATTCACCGCCGCGCTGCGCGCCGAGATGGCGAAAATGGCCGAGCTGATCCCGCCAGAAGACCTCGCCATCCAGTGGGATCTGGCGGTGGAAAACCGCTATCTCGAAGCGACGCTCGCCAGAGACGGGCCAAAGGTGGCGCAACAGGGAGGCGGAGCGTCTGACGGCGCCCGCTCGAGAAATATCGCCGCATATACCGCGGGAGATAGCGCTCGGATATCATTCCTGCTTTGGTACCTTGAACGGCTGGCCGTCGCGACAGCCGAGCGATCTGACTGGTTCGGTGATGTTGCTCAACGCGGCAGTTGCCGCGTCCGGACGACCCGTTGATTTTTTACATCTGCCGACACTGGGCTCCGCCGAAGATGCGTTCTTTGCGCCGTTACAAGACCTCGCGGTCGACGACGCCAAAGTCCATCTCGGGGCGATCCATCACATGCATGGCGCCTCGGGCTTGCGCAGCCAGCTTAACTTGGCGCGGAAATACCTGCCGCAATTCGGCCTCGCGGCACCTTGCGGTTTTGGCCGGGCGCCGGAGCGGCCAGGGCGGCTATTGACGGAAGCGGGCTTGGCAGCACCGCCCGATTATCTGCGCATCATCCTGCAGGACCATCTCCGCGCGGCGGAGCTGCTGCGCGAGGTCACCGGTCGCGATGGATCGTAGCCCCTCCGCCGGGGTCGCTGCCGGTTGCGGCGGCCCAGCACCCGCCCGGAGCGACGCGCATCGCGCCCGGCCTTTCGCCACGAAGGCATTGCTGTAAACTGCGGCAAGAGTATCGCCCGCTACGGTAACCCCAAGGGAGGGAAGAGATGCCACATGCTTTGTACGTTTGCCTGCAGGACGAGGACAAGATCGTCGCCTTCACAATCGACGGCGAAACCGGCCAACTCACCCGTCAGGCCGAGGTGCCGGCCTCCGACGGGCCGTCCGTGCTGGCGATCAGCCCGGACCGGCGCACCTTGTATCTCGGTCATCGTACCCGGCCTGCGATCTCGAGCTTTCGGATCGACCAGGACACCGGTGGGCTGACATTGCTCGGGACGGTCTCACAGGAGCACGCGCCGACGTTTCTCGCCCCCGATCGCACCGGCAAGCATTTGCTGTGTGCCTATTATCAAGGAGGGGGTGCGGCGGTGCACCCGCTCGGGGCGGACGGCGCGGTGGGCACGCCGTCCCTCGGTTGGCTCGCCACGGCCACCGGCGCTCACGCCATAGAGACCGACCCCTCCAACCGGTTTGCCTTTGTGCCGCACATCGCCCGCCTCAACGACAACGTGCTGGAACCTCCGAAAGAGAACCCGGGTCCCAATGTGATCATGCAGTTCAGGTTCGATGCCCAGACCGGCCGTCTGACCCCCAATTCGCCGTTCCGGGTGGAGCAAACGGGACGCCTCGGGCCGCGCCACTACTGCTTCCATCCTACCCATAATGTCGTCTACTTTTCCAATGAACAGGGCTGCAGCGTCACCGGCTATCGTCTAGACCCCGTGACGGGCGCCCTTTCTGCGGCGCAAACGATCTCGACCCTGCCGGACGGGCACACCGCACGGAACACCTGTTCCCAGATTCACCTGACACCTTCCGGGCGATTCCTCTATGTAGGCAACCGCGGCCACAACAGCATCGCGGGGTTTGCCGTCGACGCAGCCGGGCGATTGACAGCAATTGGGCACGCCTCGACCGAGCCGGTCCCCAGCGCCTTCAGTCTGGACCCTGCCGGTCGTTTCGTCTTTGCCGCAGGCTCGGCTTCGGGCCGTCTGGCTTCTTATCGGATCAATGGCGAGACTGGAGCGCTGACGCCGTTGGCAACCTATGCCGTGGGCCAGCGGCCCCAGGCGGTGCTGGCGACGTGAAATATATCTCCTGTTTTATCGTGGCGGCGATTTTGATCGGCACGGGTGTCTTTACCGCTCGTGCCGACCAGGCCGCCGTAGCACCACCCGCGGGTTCGGCGCCGGTGCTCGAACTCGTGGCGGACGGTGTACAGATCTACACTTGCGATGCCAAAAACGGCAGCTTCGAGTGGTCGTTCAAAGGGCCTGAAGCCAATCTCTTTGACAAGCAGGGCCGCCAGGTCGGCACCCATTTTGCCGGTCCGACGTGGGAGATCGATGGCCGTTCCGAGGTTGTTGGCGAGGTCGTTGCCAAGGCCGATGCGCCGGAACCACATGCAATTCAATGGCTGCTATTGCGCGCCAAGAGCCACCTGGGGTCGGGCGCTCTGTCCCCGGTCGCCTACATTCGTCGGGCGGACACCACGGGCGGACTGGCCCCGAGCACGGGCTGCGACGCGAGCCATCTCTCGCAGCAGGCACGCATGCGCTACTCCGCAACTTATCAGTTCTTCAGCGCGGCAAAGTGAGTGCGTGATCGGCCGAGCGGAGCGCAAATAGAGGAGGTCGAACGTCATGACCGGGAAAGCGCGAATCGCCCATCTGGCCGGGCCCAACGCCACGATTCAGAACACGCCTCCCCTGGTCACGTGCAACAAGGCGCGGGCGAAGCACGGGCTGGCTCTGCTGACATACCCCGACGGTTCGCCGGCGCGGTTCGACGTGCTGCGCCCGCAGCGCCTGGCGGCTCCCGTCACGGTCTATGTCGAGCAGTTCAGCGCCCATCCCCTCGAAGCCGACGCAGCCGAGCTCTACGGTCCGCCGGACGGCTATATCGACAGTGCCGGGCATGTGCACAAGGAGCGGCAGAGTGCCGGCGACAAGCCGGTCTACGAGGTCCAGCTGCATCCCGAGGACGGCCTCTATCCCTTGCCCTATATGGCCACACAGGCGGACGGTGCGGCCTGGGAGGAGGAATGTGCGTTCGCCGGTTCGCCCGAGTCGAAGGCGCGGCAAGGCTTCTTCCCGGACGGCTCGCGCAGCTTCGAGGAGATCGACCGGCTGCAGATCGGCGAAAACGGCACCGGAAACTTGATCTCTGCCAAGGCCGAGATCGACTTCTACCGTGTCCTGCCTCCGTCCGGCTACACGCAGGGCCTGGCAGCCGATCGCCGCACCGACACCGGCTCGGGCGACATCCGCCCCGAGCGGCGCGGCGTCGAGTTCTTCCCTTACAAGCCGCCGCACCTCGCGGCCTCGGCTCCGCGGTCTGCGCTGGCGCGAGCGACCAATGCGGTGCAACAGATCCTGGCGAGCGGCAATTATGAGGGCGCCATCTGGACCGAGGGCAGCCCGCGGATCGAAGAGACGATCTATTGGTTCAATCTCTTAATCGACACGACCCTGCCGATCTGCGGCAATGCCGCGCAGCGGCCGCACGGCATGATCAGCAACGACGGTCCAAAGAACATCATCGACTCGGTCGACTACATCGCCTCGCATGTTTGGGCGGACGAACAGGGTCGCAACCAAGCCGGCGCAGTCCTGATCCAGGAACAACGCGTCTTCGCCGCCCGCGCCGTGCAGAAAGCCGATGCACGGCCCGGGGGCTATGTGGCAACCGGCGGGCACGGCGGAATCCTGGGCGCCGCCGGCCATGACGGGTCGCCGCTGCTTCACTATCTGCCGACCGCTCGGCACACCTGGCGGTCCGAGGTGAACCTCACCTCGCTGCCCGTTCAGGTCACCGGCGTTCGCCGGGAGGGCTCAGGCATCGAAACCATTCCCGTCAACATCAAAGGCCCGGACGGCGGGTTGCTTGGCTCGGCGATCCCAAAGATTGCGATCGCCAAGGACGCCAGCTACTGGGACGACGACGGCACGCCGGATCCCGAGGCGGAAGTCGATCTGATCGCGCTGATCGGACACATGCTGCAATCAACGCCGCTCGCCGGCTTCGTCGTCGAGGGCTTCACGCCCTATGGCAGGCCCGCCTCAACTGCCCGGCACCGGCTGATGCTACGAGCGGTGCACAGCGGCCTTCCGGTCGTTCGCGTCGGGCGCGGCAACACCGAGGGCTTCGTGCCATTGCACGACCCCGACTTCATCGGCGGCTCGAACCTGACCGCGACCAAGGCGCGGCTGTTGCTGATGGCCTGCCTGATGAAGTTGGGCAGCCTGCCGCCGGCTGCTGATCCGGACCATCCGACTTCCGCGGAATCGGCCACCGTTCGCGAGAAGGTCGCCACCTACCAGACCATCTTCGATACTCATTGACCTTCGACCAATCTTGCCATCCGGAGGAAGCGCCGTGACGAGCACGACAGGGCCAACGCAGCCATTCGCCTCCTCATCCGGTCTCGAGCCGTTACGCGCCAAGCGGGGCTGGATCATCGCGCTTGGGATTGTCTATTTGATCGCCGGGCTGATCGCGCTCGGTAGCGTCGTCATGGCGACCATCGTAAGTGTGTTCGTGGTCGGGATCATGATGCTGATCGCCGGCGCCGCCGAGGTGTTTCACGCCTTTCAGATCAAGACATGGGGCAGGTTTCTGCTCTGGCTGCTGCTTGGTGCGCTCTACATCATCGCCGGCTTTCTCACCTTCGAGAATCCGCTCCTCGCCGCGGCACTGTTGACCCTTCTGCTCGGGGTCTCGCTGATCGCCTCCGGTATTATGCGTATCGTGCTGGCCTTTGGCATGAAGGGGGGAACGCCTTGGATCTGGGTCGTCCTGTCCGGCGCGGTCACTCTGCTCCTCGGCCTCATTATCCTGGCGCACTGGCCGGTCTCCAGCCTCTACATCTTGGGGCTCTTCCTCGGCATCGATCTGATTTTTGCCGGCGCCGGCTGGATCGCCGTCGGTTTTGGTCTGGGAAGGCGCGCGTAGAGCGCTTGCGCCTACGTTTCGCGACTCAGCTCCTCGGCGCATGTTTGGAGAGGATGCGCTGCAAAGTGCGGCGGTGCATCTTGAGCCGACGCGCGGTCTCGGAAACGTTGCGGTCGCACAGCTCAAAGACCCGCTGGATGTGCTCCCAGCGCACCCGATCGGCCGACATCGGGTCCTCGGGCGGCTCGGGTGCGCTGTCCTCCTGGGCGAGCAAGGCGCGTTCGACGGCGTCCGCGTCAGCCGGTTTCGGTAGATAGTCGATTGCCCCTGCCTTGACCGCCGCGACCGCGGTCGCGATGTTGCCATATCCGGTCAGCATCACGATCCGGGAGGCAGGACGGGCCCGGCGCAACGCGGTGACGACATCGAACCCACGTCCATCGCCGAGCCGCATGTCGACGACGGCGAAAGCCGGCGGCAGATCGGTCGCCGCGGCGACCCCGCCCGCGACGCTGTCCGCGGTGGCGACGACAAAGCCGCGCCGCTCCATCGCTCGGGCTAGCCTTTGGCACAACGGCGCGTCGTCGTCGACGATCAACAATGTCCGCTCGGATTCAGGCAGATCGCGCAACGCTGCGGAAAGCCCCTCCGCGGACCCAGCGCGATCCGATCTCTCGCTTTCATTCATGACGCTCGCCCCTCGGTAGGTCAGCCCTCTGGGCTTCGTCCTGGGCTCCGCCGCCGCTGGTGATACTCTTAGGTGGCCGCTGCTGGCGAGCGGGTCCTTTCAACCGTTTCCAGATTGGCACGATTCCAGGATATCGCAATATGCGCGCCGCCTTCGGCAAGATTGTCGAAGGCAAGTCTCGCGCCGCTGCGCTCGAGCAGGCTTTGCGCGATGAAAATCCCGAGGCCCATATGGTCCGTCACACCGGCGCGCGTCGAAAGATAGGGCTCGCCGAGGCGCCCCAGGAGGTGGAGAGGAAATCCTGGCCCGTCATCGTCGATCTCGACCGTGACGGTCGCTGCATCCCAGAAGATGGTGATGCTGATTTCGCGGGCGGCGAACTGGACTGCGTTTTGGACGAGATTGTTGAGCCCGTGCATGATCTCGGGGCTGCGCCTGACGAGCGGCTCCTCTCCTGCGGGCTCGCCGGCTGTTGCGAGGATCAGCCTCACCCCCTGATTGCGGTAGGGCGCCGCCGCCGCCTCGACCAGAGCCGAGATCGGTAGCCGCGTATAGGGTGATCCGCCGTCTTCCTCCGGCTGATGGGCGAGTTCGGCGAGAATTCTGCGGCAGCGCTCGGATTGGCTCAGGAGCAGTGCTGCATCCTCGGCATGGGGGCTGTCGCCGGGAAGCTCCCGCACCAGCTCTTTAGCAACGACGGCGATCGTGGCGAGCGGGCTGCCGAGCTCATGTGCCGCCGCCGCAGCGAGGGCGCCGACCGCCGATACCCGCTGCTCGCGAGCGAGCGCCAGCTGGGTTGCCGCCACCGCATCGCGCAGCCGGCGAGCCCCTTGCGCGATGCTCCAGGTGTAGGCCCCGATGAACACCGTGGCGAGCACCAGCGCGATCCAAATCCCGAGCACGAGTTCGGGCGGAAAAACCAAAGGCTCGACGCGCCAAGGAAGCGGCATATGCCGCAAGGCGAGCACACTGATCGCCGCGACGGCGAGCACCGAAAGGGCAATCACCGCGCGCCGCGACAGGATCGTCGCGGCGACGGTCACCGGCGCCAAGATCAGGATGGCGAACGGGTTTTGCAGCCCGCCGGTGAGATAAAGCAAAACGGCGAGTTGGAGGATGTCGTAGCCAAGGTATAGCGCGGCGTCGCGCGCCCCGAGCCGGGCCGCCCATTGCCGGAGTACGATCAGCAAAAGGTTCAAAAGGGCCGAGGAGGCGACGACGGCGAGGGCGGGGACCAACGGAAGCGCAAAACCCAGCCCGTAATGGACGATCAGGATCGTCGAGGCCTGCCCGACGATCGCCACCCAGCGAATGAGAATGAGGGTGCGAAGGTTGACCGGGCCGGAGGTCTCGCTCGGGGCGATGAGGCTGGTATCGGTCACCAACTTACCTCGTTTCGTCGGTCATTAAATCTCCCCACAGTCGGCCCTCCGGCGCAAGAGCCTGTGTAGGAAATCGGGGTGTAACGCAAACTCGCTGACCCCTGTAAAAGCCGGAAAACAGGGTGAATAATCGATCCGGCCTCGAAATTTGCCCGGCTCTTCGCCGATAAAACCCTACATATCAGATAGTTGCTAGCCAATCGACGGCTTGAGCGAGCAGGGGCGTAGGCGCGCCTCGCAGGGGGCCGAATCGGTCTATCAGGGGGGAAACAGGGTGGCCGTGTCATTGTGAATATTTTTATTCCCATGTTGACAATATATCGAAACTCTGGCATATTCGCTCCCGCATATGTGGGTTATGCTCCCCATCTACAAGCCTCATAATTGCGATGATCGGTATAGCCGGTGCGGGAGATTTTGAGAGAGGCTATGAGCGGCAGCCGCGTCGGCCCGAAGCTGGCCGACCAGCCTTCCATGCGCCATATAGGGGCGATGCTCGAACCTGCCGTCAAAGTCGACAACCTCACCAAACACTATCCAACCGCCGTCGCGGTGGACGGGATCAGCTTTGTCGTTCGACGCGGCCTTACCGCCGCATTGCTGGGCGGCAACGGCGCCGGCAAGACCACGACCCTGTCGATCTTGCTCGGGCTCTTGCTGCCGACCGCCGGCAGCGTGCGGGTGCTCGGCGAAGACATGTTGCGGCATCGCTACCGGGTGCTGCGGCGGATGAATTTCTCCTCGCCCTTTGTCGATCTGCCGCACCGGCTGACCGTGCGCCAGAACCTGTCAATCTATGCGCGGCTGTATGGTCTGCCGCGGCGCCGCGAACGGATCGAGAGGCTGGCCGACGACCTGCAGATCGGCGCGTTTCTCGAACGCCCCGCGGGCAAGCTGTCGGCCGGACAGAAGACCCGCGTGGCGCTCGCCAAGGCACTGTTGAACGAGCCCGAGCTGCTGCTGCTCGACGAGCCGACGGCCTCGCTCGACCCGGATACCGGTGACTGGGTGCGCGGCTATCTCGAAGGCTACCGCGCCCGCACCGGTGCGACGATCCTGATGGCCTCCCACAACATGGCCGAGGTCGAGCGTTTGTGCTCGGAGGTCATGATGATGAAGGCCGGCCGCATCGTCGACCGCGGCAGCCCCGAAGCGCTGATCAATCGTTATGGCCGCACCAATCTGGAAGAGGTTTTTCTGCATATCGCGCGAGGTCCACGAACCGAGCTGGAGCCCGTATCGTGAACGGTCACGGCTTTTCGGCGAGCCGGGTCTGGGCCATGCTCCTGCGTTATCTTTACCTGCTGCGCAGCTCGTGGCCGCGCACCGTCGAGCTGATGTATTGGCCAACCCTGCAGATGCTGGTCTGGGGGTTCATGAGCAAGTTTCTCTACGTCAACAGCAGCTACGTCTTTCGCGCGTTTGGCGTGCTATTGGCTGCCGTCATGCTGTGGGACGTGCTGTTCCGTGGGCAGCTCGGCCTGTCGATGTCGTTTCTCGAGGAGATGTGGGCGCGCAATCTCGGGCACCTGTTTGTCACCCCATTGCGTCCCTATGAGTGGGTGCTGTCGCTGCTCTCGATGAGCATGATCCGCGTCCTGCTCGGTATCGTGCCCGCCGCACTGCTGGCGATCCCGCTCTACCATTATTCGATCTTTGCGATGGGGCTACCGCTCGTCGCGTTTTTTGCCGTGCTTCTGGTTATGGGCTGGGCGTTGGGCATGGCAATCTGCGGGTTGATCCTGCGCCAGGGAATGGGGGCGGAGGGCTTGGCCTGGACCGTTGTCTTCACTCTTTCGCCGATCAGCGCGGTGTACTACCCGGTCTCGATCCTGCCCAGCTGGCTGCAGCACGTCGCCTGGGCATTGCCGTCGACCTATGTATTCGAGGGCATGCGGGCGGTGCTGTTCACGGGGATCTTCCGTGCCGACTACCTGTTCACCGCGGCGGCGCTCGACGTCCTTTACGTGACGCTAAGCGCTTTCGCCTTTCTGTTCGCCTTCCACGACGCCCGCCGGCGTGGCGCGCTGCTGCAGATGGGCGAGTGAGGGAGGGGAACCGGTTTAGCGCGGTCCGCTGACCCCAGCCTCGGCAAAGGTCGCCATACCGTTGTGGCAGGCCGCCGCGGCCTTCAGCACTGCGAGGGCGAGCGTCGCCCCCGAGCCTTCGCCGAGCCGCATGCCGAGATCAAAAATCGGCCGCTGGCCGATTCGCTCGACGAGCCGGCGATGGCCCGGCTCCGCCGAGACATGCCCGACGACGCAATGGTCGAGCGCATGCCGATCGGCGGCGTACAGCACTGCAGCGGCCGCGGTCGATCCAAAGCCGTCCAGCACCACGGGGACGCGGCCGAGCCGCGCCGCCATGACTGCCCCAGTGACGGCGGCGAGCTCGAGTCCGCCCAACCGGCGCAGCATGTCGAACGGGTCGCGGGCGGCTGGGCTGCCCTGTTAGACAACCGTCCGGGTTGACGCGCACTAAAACTTTGCGATGTCAATTGGGGGCACATGCGAGCGGTCAGTTCCAAACAGATGGTTGCCTGGGCGAGAGGTCCGCTCGGGGCGGGAAACCGGTCCTTCGCCGAGACGCGTCGGGGCGACCGGGTTGCGCCGAAAGCGGCCACTCCGGTCGAGCCGGTCTAAACCCGCTGGATCGACCCAAAGCTGCCGTTCGTTGAGAGCAAGATAGGCCGTCCCTGACCCTCAGCAGCCCGCGAGCCGAGTGAAATTCCCTCAACCCCTAACTTTCAAATTGAATGCTCCTTAGTTATGGTAAAATGCGATCTCGCGCGCTTAAGGACCACCCCATGCGCTGCTCGAGTTGCATGACCGAAAACGTGGCAACTAGGCGCTATTGCGCGCAGTGCGGGGCGCCGCTTCCGTCGCTGTGCCCAGCCTGTGGTTTCGAAAACGACGTCACAGCGAGGTTCTGCGGTGGTTGCGGCAAACCGATACGCGAGGGCGCCACTCAAGCGCTTGCGGTCGTGCCCGCTCCGCCTCCCACGGATAGCGCCGAGCGACGACAGCTCACGGTGATGTTCTGCGATCTCGTTGGCTCGACCGCGCTCGCTACGCGCCTCGACCCTGAGGACCTGCGCGAGGTGTATGGTACGTATCATCAATGCGTTGCCGAAACGATAAGCCGACATGATGGCTTTGTCGCTAAATACATGGGCGATGGCGTCTTGGCCTACTTCGGTTACCCGCAGGCTCAGGAGGATGATACCGAGCGAGCGGTGCGCGCAGGGTTGGAGCTGGCGGACGCCGTTGGTGCCATCAAGGCGGAAAGCAGGCTCTCTGCGAGGATAGGTATTGCCACGGGGATCGTGGTCGTCGGTGACCTGATAGGATCGGGTTCCGCGCAGGAACAAGCAGTTGTCGGCGAGACGCCGAACCTCGCCGCGAGGCTGCAAGCACTTGCCGAGCCTAACACAGTGGTGATTGGACAAATCACTCGACGACTTCTGGGTAACCTCTTTGAATACCGCGATCTCGGGGCCGTCGAACTGAAAGGCTTCGCCGAACCGGCACGTGCGTATCAGGTGCTTCGTCAGAGTACCATCGAGAGCCGGTTCGAGGCCCTGCATTCGTCAGCACTGACGCCGCTGGTCGGACGCGCGGACGAGATTGAACTGCTGCTGCGGCGCTGGGCGCAGGCCAAGGAAGGCGAGGGACATATCATATTGCTGTCCGGCGAACCCGGCATCGGCAAGTCTCGGATTACAATGGCGGTACAGGAGCGATTGAGCGACGAGCCGCACACGAGAGTACGGTATTTCTGTTCGCCGCATCATCGCGATAGCCCCTTTCACCCGTTCATCGCGCAGCTCGAAAGAGCCGCTGATCTAGCACGCGAAGACCCGCCGCAAGCCAAGCTCGACAAGCTCGAAACGCTGTTGTCGCAATCGCGCCGGGACCTGGCGGAGTCGGCGCCGTTCCTTGCCGATCTTCTCGCGCTTCCGAGCCTTGGTAGATATCCCCCGCTCCCATCCGAGCCCAAGCGCCGACGCGAGCGGATCCTGGCAGCGCTGATCGACCATCTGGAAGCCCTCGCCAGTGAACGGCCAGTGCTGGTGATCTTCGAGGACGCGCACTGGATCGATTCGAGCTCGCTGGAGGTCTTGGATGCGATCGTCGAACGGGTGCCGCGCTTGCCGATGCTGTTTCTACTGACCTTCCGTCCGGAGTTCGAACCGAGATGGGCAGGTCGGCCGCACGCTAGCCTCCTTACCCTCGACCGGCTCGGAGAGCCCGAAGCGGCGAGATTGGCCGAACGGGTCGCAGGAGCCAAGACATTGCCGACCGAGGTGGCCGACGGCATCGTGCAGCGCGCCGACGGCATACCCTTGTTCATTGAGGAGCTGACGAAGAACCTGTTGGAGGCGAGTCTGCTTCGCGAGCAGGAAGGGCGTTATGTACTCGACGGTCCATTGCCGCCCCTGGCAATCCCATCGAGCCTGCACGCGTCTCTTCTGGCGCGGCTCGACCGCCTCTCCCCAGTAAAGGAAGTCGCACAAATTGGCGCCGCGCTGGGTCGAGAGTTTTCGTACGACGTCGTCGCCGCGGTGGCAAATCGCAGCGATGAACACGTGTGCGAAGCGCTCAGGCAACTGACCGAGGCGGGGCTTGTCTTCCCCCATGGTGCACCGCCGAGTGCCGCTTTTCGGTTCAAACATGCCCTTGTCCAGGACACCGCCTATGGCACGCTATTACGCGGCCAAAAGCAACAGCTGCACGCCCGGATAGGTCGGGTTTTAGAGCAGCGATACCCGGAACTAGCGGAGAAACAACCCGAGATTTTGGCTCACCACTTCACACAAGCCGGATTGGCGCAGCAGGCAGCGGAACATGGCCTGGCGGCTGGCCGGCGCGCGGCGGCTCGCTCGGCAAATTCGGAGGCGATCAGTCACTACACTCGAGCACTGGACGTTCTGGCGACGATGCCCGCCACCAAGGAGCGCGACCGTCTGGAGCTCGAAGTACTAGTGGAACTTGGCGTGCCGTTGATAGCCACATTCGGATACTCGTCTCTAGAATTGGAGCGGGCATATACACGTGCCCAAACCCTAAGCGAAGATTTGTCTGGCTCACCGTATCTATTCAAGGTAACTCGCGGTTTGTGGAACCACGCGGCAAGCGGGGGGCGCTCACAGGAGGCGCTTGAACGCTCGCGGCAGCTCCTAACAGTCGCTGACAAAGGCCAAAATCCAATACAACGCGCCATCGCCAGACGCGCACATGGCACCGACCTGATATTTCAAGGCCAACATCAAGCAGGCCTTAAGCTCTTGCGAGACGGAAGCGCCCTGTGGGATAGCCACGGAACTACAGCAGAAGTTATCGCCCATGGGGATGACCCTGACTCGGTAGGTCGTGCTTACATAGCCTGGGCGCTTTGGTTTCTCGGTTATCCTGAACAAAGCAGCGAAGTAATGGAACGGGCGATTAGCTCAGCTGAACGATTGTCATTTCCCTTTATAACTACTTTCGCATTTAACCTTGGGGCCATACTCGACATTTCGTCCGGCGCGTTTACGTCCGCCTTACGTCGTGCCGAGAGAGCTTTGGCGATCTCTGTCAATCATTCCATTCCTCAACGAGCTGCGCACGCGCTAATGTGTAGTGGCCGAGCTCTAGCGTCACTTGGCGACGCTGAGCGCGGTCAAACCAGAGTGGCCGAAGGCTTCAGTCAATGGCGTAAACTCGGGGCGATGAGTTGGACAGGCGCGTTTGGGACCTGGATGGCAGAGGTACACGCGGCAGTTGGCCGGCTTGAAGAAGCATTGACGATATCAGCTTGAATGAAATCAAACGCAACAGCGAGCGCACGTTTGAGCCAGAAAGTCACCGGGTCCGCGGAAAGTTGCTATTGCAGCAGGGAATCGCACCAACCGAGGATGTTGAAGGATGCTTCAAGCGCGGCCTAGAACTTGCCCGGGAGCAGTGCGCAAAATCGTGGGAACTAAGGGCTGCTAATAGCCTTGCTGCGCTCTGGCGCGACCAGGGTAAGCGCTCCGAAGCCTACGACCTTTTGGCCCCGATCTACGGCTGGTTTACCGAAGGATTCGACACGCCCGATCTGAAAGAGGCTAAGGCGCTATTGGACGAGTTCAGTTGAGCCGTGATGGCACCATCTCCTCTAATCGGTGGCGGGAGAACGAATGACCGGTTTCCACCCCAGTGAGGCCCGCCGGACTGGCAACGGCAATGGCAACTATGGGGCATGAAGACGCGTTCCCACGGCCAAGGCCAAACGGCCGGTGTCGGATTCGAAAGCGGTCCGTTGCTGTTAATGATTGACAAAGGAGGCTTTTGAGGCAGGCGCTAAGAGAGAAAGAGGAACATCGGCTCAGCCGGGCCCGCTGACCCCAGCCTCGGCAAAGGTCGCCATACCGTAGTGGCAGGCCGCCGCGGCCTTCAGCACTGCGAGGGCGAGCGTCGCCCCCGAGCCTTCGCCGAGCCGCATGCCGAGATCAAAAATCGGCCGCTGGCCGATTCGCTCGACGAGCCGGCGATGACCCGGCTCGGCCGAGACATGTCCGACCACGCAATGGTCGAGT
>Ga0306921_10002012_pt1 | contig 20200 bp, 16 predicted proteins | sample sta12Cox44000080_FD_203760 | JGI IMG/M metagenome (GOLD analysis project Ga0306921, IMG submission 203760) | Lab enrichment of tropical soil microbial communities from Luquillo Experimental Forest, Puerto Rico - statoxic.12C.oxic.44.000.080 (v2)... | ecosystem: Environmental > Terrestrial >... | reverse complement strand
TACCGCAACGCCAACGAACGTAGAAATCAGACAAGGAGCGGGTTGCTTGTCTACGACTTGGGCGGTGGAACCTTCGATGTTTCGCTGGTGACTCTGGGGGAAGCAGAGCACACTGTCATCGCATCAGAAGGCATCCCGGATCTGGGCGGCGATGACTTCGACGAAATTCTGGCCCTGGTGGCCCTAGCACAAGCCGGAAAACCTGCCCAGGAGGAGGGCACGCTTACGCCAGCAGAGTGGTACATGCTCTTTGACGAATGCCGCGAAAAGAAAGAATCACTCAACCCCCACAGCCGCAAAATCACCGTCGATTTGGAACGTGTTCGGAAAGACTGGAAAGAGGTCTCGATCAGTGTCGAAGCCTTCTACGAACGATGCAGGCCTCTGGTGGAAGCATCGCGCAGGGTCGCAGAAGACCTGTTAGCGGCCCACCCCGATCACGCCATCGACACTTTGTACTTAACCGGAGGCGGCTCGGAGTTGCCTCCCGTTGGTCGCGTCTTGCACGAAACGTTTGGCCGCAGGGTACGGCGTTCAGCGTACATGCGCTCGGCGACAGCGATAGGGCTGGCCATTCGCGCGGGAGGACATGAAGGTCGCCCGCTCCGTGATCAGTTCACAAAAAACTTCGGCGTGTGGCGAGAAGCAGATGATGGTGACAAGGCTGTCTTTGATGTCATCTTCCCACGGGGCGTAAAACTTCCCTCGAGAGGCGAGCAACCGCTACGTATCGTGCGGGTCTATCACCCGGTCCACAACATTGGCCATTTCCGCTACCTAGAGTGCGCGCACCTGGACGCGAACAATCAACCTCAGGGTGAAATCTGCAACTGGGACGAGATTCGCGTAGCCTTTGATCCCAGCCTGCGTAATTTAGAGGACCTTACGGATCTGCCGGTCCTCCGCCAGGCTCCTGTGCAAGAACGCTCGTTTGAAGAAGAGTACATTTGCGATTCAAACGGCGGTGTACGAGTCAAGATCCGCGACCAGATCACTGAACAGAGCGACGAATATCGTCTCGGTCGTTGGTCAAAGCATCGCAAGAGAATAAAACGAGGATGACGAAGATCAGCCTGTTGGGCATACGCGGCTGCCGCCGTACGCGCGGGGGGAAATAGGGACAGTTGATGGAGAAATACCAGAATACCGATCCCCTGACTGCCCGAATTTGATCTCGCGACTGCGACGCAGATGGTGAGAACGGCTCTTTCTGCCATCGAACGTGGCCAGCTTGGTTAAGCGATCATCCACGGTTAAGAAGCCTGCGTGACAAGGCTCGTGCCGCCCGCAGGCCTTTCTCAACACTCCCGCCTCCCGCCGCGGAAGTGCGGTAGCGTGGTTTTTACGGCTCTCGGCGCTGGGGCCGAGTTGGAGCGCAGCCTGATTGTCTAGCTAGCTCACGCATCCTCTAAAAACATGATGAGGGGGCGCACCTCGTCCTCGGGCGTCCAGTGCCAATAACGCAACAGAATCGCGTAGACCATCTATGGGGCGTTGAGGAGGGAGGTGCCTGGGTGGTGTCCAGTCACTACCTAGACCACCACGATGGCTCGCGCGTACCCTTCAGTTTGTCCGGGGCTGATCAGGACTGACGAGGAAAATGCCCGTTGCCGCCTCGACGTTGTCGCAGTTGGGCCAAAGCCGCTTCTGGAATCAAGTACTCGGCAAATCCGCACCGCGAACAAAGTGTCGCCTTCCCGAACGTGTAAACCTGCGTGTCTTTGTCGCAGCGAATTGCGACTTCGGCGTCAAGTTCTGTGAGTTCGGTTGATCCACATTGATGACATGTCTTGGTCATCGTGGCGCCTCCCCCTGGGTCAGGCGCACCTTCTACCTTGAGGGCGAATGGGAGGCTAAGTCGTTGCCCCGGGGCAACATTCCAGTCCAAACTGGAGATGAGGGGCGAGATGACCATCATGGCGATCGCGGGACACGTCAGCAGACATATGCTCGAGCGCTACAGCTGCATTCGGGTGGAAGCGAAGCGCGCGGCCCTGGACGCCATCGCCAAGCCGGCTTTTCAGGTGGGTGTGCACCAAAACGTGCACCAAGTCGAAAACGGCGATTCGGGCGCTTCAGCTAAGTCATTGAATTGAATGGTCGGGACGACTGGATTTGAACCAGCGACCTCACGCACCCCAAGCGTGCGCGCTACCAGGCTGCGCCACGTCCCGACCGAAACGGCGATTGCGCGATCTCCACGTAGGTCACTGCCAGAATGACCGGCTGCTGTTTCGCGACGCCGATTGGCCGCCGAAAGCGGCAGCGCTACCATTTCGAGCGTATCACTCGTGTTCGAGGAGGGTCAAGATCGCGAGCAACTCTTCGTGAAGGTCGAGCAGGAATTTCTTGTGCGCCCGCGCCGCCGGGCCGTGCTTGGCGGGAATAATCGGCGTCTCTCTAGGTTCCCTGTGCGTTTCGATACCGGCTCCCGCCGGAGGACGGCCATTTTGTCCGGCCTGCTCAGCCAGGTGCTTGCGGGCGCCCGCGATCGTGAACCCTTCTTCATAGAGCAGGCGCTTGATTTCGAAGACGGTTTCTATGTCCTCGCGGCGGTAGAGGCGGTGCCCGCTCGGGCTTTTGACGGGCTGCAGGGTGGGAAACTCCGACTCCCAGTAGCGCAGAACGAATGCTTTCGTGGCCGTTAGGCGGCTCACTTCGCCAATGCGGAAAAGGCTCTTTTCCGGAATTTCATGAGGAGCTTGGGCAGCGCTTGCCATCTCTTTTCTGTATCCTAGGCTGATTTGGCGCCGTGTCAACCCCACACTAGGCAACCGCCTGCTTTTATCGCTTGCTCTGGTGCCGCTCGCCTTGCTCGCCAGACCGGTGTTTTTTCAGCCGCTGGGTGAACCGGATGGGAGTACCGGTAAAATCAAAGGCACGACGAAGCTGATTTTCAAGGAAACGCTGATAGCTGAAGTGGAGCGGGCGCGTCTGATTCGTAAACAGGACGAAGGTCGGCGGCGCCGTCGTCGCCTGCGTGACGTAGTAGATTTTCACCTTTCGACTTGCGGGCGAGGTTCCACGATCGAGGTCCACGCTTTTCAGCCAGCGATTCAACTCGCCGGTCGAGACGCGGCGCTGCCGGGCTTCGGCGACCTGATCGATCAGCGAATAGAGCTTTCCGACGCGCTGGCCCGTGAGCGCCGAAATAAATACGATCGGGGCGTAGGGAAGAAACTTGAACTTTTCGCGCACGATCTTCTCGTAATCCGCCAGTAGTCTAGTGGGGTCGACTGGTCGAGGCGTCTCTAGGCGCTTGGCCTCGCGGTCGGATTTTTCCCTGGCCGCCCTCAGTGCGAGGTCCCACTTGTTCATCACGATGATGACCGAGCGGCCCGATTGCTCGGCATAGCTGGCGATGGTCCTATCGTGCGACGTCACCCCGATCGAGGCGTCGGCAATCAGCACGGCGATGTCCGCGCGTTCGAGGTAGCGACGCGCCATGATGACGCTCAGCTTTTCCGCGACGAGGCTGGTCTTGCCCTTGCGCCGAATGCCGGCCGTATCGAGGAAGCGATAGGACTTGCCGTGGCGCTCTACCAAGGTGTCCACCGCGTCACGGGTCGTCCCGGGTTCCGCCGAAACAATGGAACGCTCTTCCCCGGCGAGTTGATTGAGCAAGGTCGATTTTCCGACATTCGGCCGTCCGATAATGGCGATATGAAGATCAGGGTGAGCTGGGACAGATTCGCTGGGTTGCAAGTCTTCCGTCAACTTGTCGAGTAGCGTGTCAACACCAAAGCCGTGTTCGGCCGACACGGGGAAGACTTCATCAGCGAGTTCATAGAACTGTGCGGCCAGCTCCGACTGTTTCGCCGAATCGACCTTATTGACCGCAATGACGGGAGGCCTGCCCGAGCGGCGTAAAAGCTGGGCGAGTTCCGCGTCGACCGGAAGCGGTCCAGTGCGACCGTCAACTACCTGCACGACGCGCGCGGCCCTTTCAATCGCACGATGCGCCTGACGGAGAATCTCGCCAGGAATTCCAGCCTTTTCTTCGGGCACGATTCCGCCTGTATCGACAACCTCGAACGAACGGCCGTCCCACTCGGCGGTGCCATAGATACGATCCCGGGTGATTCCTGGCTCGTTTGTCACGATTGAACGGCGCGTGCCAGTCACCCGGTTAAAGAGCGTCGATTTGCCGACATTGGGGCGTCCGACGATGACAATGGACGGGAGTTGGGCAGTCATAAGAGAAATGAAATTTTAGCGGCTCCAGGGGCTAGATCTCCTGGGAAAACAGTACACCTAGGGGGGTGTGGAAATCCCGGCCTTCCACCGCGCCAGCGTTTTCTGCAGTTCCAGGCGGCGTCGAAGCAGGGCGGGCAGTTCGGTGGGTGCCGCTTTCGCTTCAATTTTTTTCTGGAGCTCGGCGAGTTCTTGCTCGAGGGACCGGTTGCGAAGCACTCCCAGGCAGCTTTCCGCTTCTTCCCAGGTGGGTTCAGTGTAGGGCTCGAAAAGAACTTCGAACAGAATCCGACGGTCGCGTTCCTCCAGGGCCGCGGCGAGCTTGGCCGCATCGGGAGGCGCGCCGACTCCGGTTATAAGGGCCTCGAAGATGCGCTCAGTGTCCAGTCCGCTATAAAGAGAGCCGGCGCTAAGCTCCCGTGAGAGCCGTTCGCGGAGAGCCGATTCAAAAAGGATCTGTATGAGCCGGCGCTCGGCCGGGCGGATCGCCGGCGTGAGCAGCTCGGGCTGCGGTTTTACTTCGCTGCGGCGCTCGGCGGCTGCTCGACGCAGCGCTTCGCGCAACACGGGCTCATCTACGCGCAATTCAGAAGCGATGCGTGTGGCCCATTCCGAACGGAGCAATCGGTTGGGAATGCGCTGAAGATGGGGCATGAGAAAATTGATCGAGGCCAGCTTTCCTCGGGCTGTCGAGCGATCCATCTGTCGCGCACGAGCTATCAGGTAATCCAGATAGGGAGGAGCTTGTTCGAGAAGTTTCCGGTATCGGTCTCCTCCCTCCTCCCTTAGGAACTTGTCAGGATCGGCGCCGCCCGGCAGCACCAGGACACGCACTTCGAATTCGTTTTCGAGCAGCATCCCGAGCGAACGCTCGGTCGCCATTTGCCCGGCAGCATCAGGATCGAAGTTGACGACGATATTCCGGGTATGGTGGCTAAGCAGTCGGATTTGAGGTTCGGCGAGACTGGTGCCGCAGCTGGCCACCACATTGGCAAAGCCGGCCCGCGCCACGGCGATGGCATCCATGTAGCCTTCGACGAGAATCGCAAAATCGTTTTGGCGCAAAGCTTGCTTGGCGCGATCGAGGTGGTAGAGAACGCTGCTTTTCGAATAGATCAGCGTCTCTGGGGAATTTAGATACTTCGGCTGCTCGTCGCCCATGGCGCGCCCGCCGAAAGCGATTACTTTACCGCTCTCGTTTGCGATCGGAAATAGGATGCGACGGCGAAACCGGTCGTACGGACGCCCGCTCTGATCGCGTGAAAAAAGGCCAGAAATCTCTAGAAGCTTTTCGGGATATTTCGATTTCAGATGACGTAGCAAAGCATCTCCAGACGAGGGAGCGAATCCCAGGCCAAAGCGCGCGATGGCTGCGCGATCGAGTCCGCGATCTTCGAGATACCCGTAAGCGACCCTCCCCTCGGCTCGATCCTCGTTGAGCTGGCGCGCGAAGAAGGCCGCGGCCTGGGCATATATTTCGACGAGTGCGCCTCGCTGCTGATTTTCGCGACGCTCTTCGGGTGAACGTTCACGAGGGCGCGGAATTGGGATGCCGCATTTTTCAGCCACGTTGCGCACGGCTTCGGGAAACTCGCACTTTTCGATGGTCATTACGAATTTAAAAACGTCTCCGCCTTCATGGCACCCAAAGCAGTAGTACATTTGCTTCACGGGATGCACGCTGAAGGACGGCGTCTTTTCCTGATGGAAGGGGCAAAGCCCGGTGAAATTCTGGCCGGCCTTTTTCAAGCGAACGTACTCGCCGATCACGCGGACGATGTCCGCCTGCCGCTTAACCGTTTCTGCGAATGAGCCTGTTTCGGCCACTTTTGTCTCTTAGCACCACAGCATCACGATTTCAACTCGGCGACTGTAATGGCCGTACCGCCGCGATCTTCGGCTTCGTGGTGAATGCTCTCGACCAGGGGATGCGCCGCCAAGAATTCGGCGAGGCCGCGCCGCAGAGCGCCCGTCCCGTGTCCGTGAATGATGCGCACACTGGTCTTGCTGGCCAGCGCGGCTTCGTCCAGGAACTTGTCCACGCGCTCAATCGCTTGTTCAACCGTGCAGCCGATCACGTTGATTTCGTCGGCCAGCCGTTCGTCGCTGGGTTGCCTGTGAACGGCAATTGCCCGCTGACCGCTCACGGCGCCTGTTTCCGAACCCGTCTCGCGGCGAACGATCCCCGTGATATCTGTTAAGGGCACCTTCATGCGCATCGGCCCGGCCTCGACTTCAGCCATACGACCATTGTGTCGGCGAAAGACGACCGGCTGCTTGAACGTTTTCACATGAACGCGCAGACCGGGTGAAAGCTCTTCAGGCGCGAGGGGTTTTGCCGTCGTCCGAGCGGCGACGCCCAAATCGGCCTGTGACGCGGCGAGCGTCTCGACGATTGACGCATCGGCCGCGGAGCGTGATTCCGAAGCGATTTTGCTTATCCGGCGCTGCGCTTGCTTTTCAAGCTGCGCGCGCACAGCGCGATCCCGGATATCTTCCGTTAATCGCGCGACGTCCGATTCGACGCGCTTGTGGAGTTCCAGAAAACTGCGCTCCAGCTCGGCGATGCGTTTTTTCTGGCGCTCGACCCATTCGGTCTGGAGCTTCTGACGTTCAGCCTCGAGCCCGAGAAGCTCTTCGCCAGCCTGCTTCCTGATGGCCTCCATCTCATCGCGGCTGCGGTGTAGATAGGCGATCAGGTCGCGGGCCTCGCGCGATTCCGGTGAAAGGCTAGCCTCGGCATGCTCGATCACTCCTGCCGGCAAGCCGAGGCGCCGGGCGATTTCAATCCCGCTCGACATGCCAGGCACGCCAACCAGCAGGCGATAGGTGGGGCGTAAATTCTCTTCATCAAACTCCATCGCCGCGTTGATGACGCCTGGCGTTGTCGAAGCATAGGCTTTCAGCCGGTCGTGGTGCGTGGTCGCCAGCGTCAGCGCACCTCGCTTGCGAAATTCCTCGAGAAGTGCCGCGGCCAAGGCAGCACCTTCTTCGGGCGCGGTTCCCGTGCCCATTTCGTCGACAAGAATCAGCGACCGCTCGGTGGCCATTTCGAGCATCGATTTCAGATTCAGCATGTGTGCAGAAAACGTGGAGAGATCCGCAGTGATGGATTGCTCATCGCCGATATCGGCGAGAACGCGATCGAAGACGGGCATTGCGGCGTGCTCGGCTGCCACGGGAATCGCAGACTGGGCGGAGAGGGCGGCGAGGCCAACCGTTTTGAGCGCGACCGTTTTGCCTCCGGTATTGGGTCCGCTGATCACTAGAACCGTTTCGTCGCCTCCCAGCGCGAGTGTCAGCGGCACCGCCGGCCGACCCTGGGGGCGCAAGGCGGCTTCCAGTACGGGGTTTCGAGCCGCTTCGAGGCGCAACGAGTTGTCCGTCGCGAATTCCGGCACCCCGCAATCGTATTCACGGGCAAAACGCGCGCGCGCGAAAATGGAGTCGAGATGCGCAACCGCGCTGGCTGTCATTCCGAGCGGTCCCCGCTCGAGGCGCAACCGTTCTGAGAGTTCTTCGAGGATTCGAGCAACCTCTCTAGTCTCCTCCTCGCCCAGTTGGACGAGCCGATTGTTCAAGTCGATGACCTCCAATGGCTCGACGAACACGGTCTGGCCCGTGCCGCTTGCGCCGTGAACGACGCCTGGAACACCGCGCCGCTCCGATGCACGAACCGGAATGACGAAGCGATCGTTGCGGAGGGTGATGTAGTCTTCGCCTGCAGGAGTGCCACGCGCACGAAGAGTTGCTTCGAGCAAGCGCTGAATACCTTGGCGGGCCTGCGCCACATTTGCACGAATGCGTTTCAGCTGTGGCGAAGCCTCCTCACTGATCTCGCCATTGGGCAAGACCGCGCGGCGAATCGTGTCGGACAGCGAGCGGAAATCGCTGAACGAGGCCGCGCATTCGGCAAGGCGCGGATACTTTGCACGGCCGTCCTTCAACGCGAGCCGCACACCGCTGGCTGTCTCCATGAGCGAAACCGAATCAAGAAGGTCGGCGGTCGAGAGGACGGAGCCGGGGACGGCCAGTCGCGCGAGCCAGGGCTCTGGATCGGCCAGGGAGCCGAATCCGAGCTCGGAGCCCGCGCGCAGATATTCGATTGCCTCGCGAATCAGCACGAACTCGCTTTGCAGGGCTTGGCCATCATGCCCTGGCGCCAGCTCTTCGATCGCTCGCCGACCCGGAAGACAGGTGGTCGCGCGACTGACGATTTCCTTCAGTCGGTCAAATTCGAGTAGTTCCTCTGCGGGACGCGACACGGGACCTCGAGTCGAAGCCGTTCGAAAGCATCCATTCTAGACCGATTGGCCGTGGGAATCAGCGAGGGCTCGATGGTGTGCGGAAGTGACGCGACAGATGTTCTGCGGCACCTTGCGGCGATGAAGCCAGTTGAATCAGGCGTTCTTCGCGCTCGCCCCAGCGCGACTGATGAGCCAGCTCGGCCTGGCGCACACGTTCAATGATGGGACGCCAGAAGTCGCCGAAAACGGCGATCGGCTTCTTTTTCATTACGCCCTTGTTCAGCATCTCCCATACCACCGCCAGTTCAACAAGCGTGCCGGTTCCGCCCGGGCAAGTGACGTAGCCGTGGCCCCGCTTGATGAGCTCAAAGAGGCGGTCTTGCCAGGTGGAAACGCGGATCTCTTCATCAACCCAGGCGTTCGCGCGGGTGCGAAAGAATCTAGCTGTGATTCCAACCGTCCAGCCGCCTGCTTCTTTCGCGCCGCGGGAAACCGCTTCCATCACGCCGCCATAACCTCCGCTGCACACAACAAATCCGTATTCAGCGAGCGCGGTGCCGAGCATATGTGCTTCGGTGTACTGTTTGTCTCCGGGTTGCGGGCGCGAGCTGCCAAAAACAGTAATGATCTTCGAGCGTCCTTTCATGGCTGCTTGGGCGTCACCCGCCCGGTTCCCAGAATTTCGACCATTGCCTTGGCGATTTCATCGATGGGCGCCGCGCCTTCCACACCCTTCTGCGGGTTGTTGTTATAGAAAATAGAAAAAATCAGACGTTCGCCCTGTAAAGTGGTCGCATAGCCCGAGAGTCCTCGCATGTGCTCGAGCTCGCCCGTTTTCGCCTGAATACGACTGGAGGCGACCGTGTTGGCCATTCGATTCTCTAAGGTGCCGTCCACTCCGGCGACGGGCAAGGTTGAAATGTAGTCCGGCCCCCACGGCTGCCGCACCACATACTCGAGCAGGGCCACTGTGGCGCGCGGAGTCACCAGATCATCTCGGGCCAGCCCCGAGCCATCGCTGAGCAGAACGTCACCATCGGGTATTCCGGCTCGGTGCAAGAACTCGCGCTCGACCTTCAGCCCCGCCGCCGTTGAGCCCAAGCCGAGTTTAGTGCGGCCCACGGCCCGCAACAGCAGTTCCGCATGCGTGTTTTGGCTGACCTTGTTTGTGATGCGAATCGCTTCCAGTACCGGTTCGGAGACGTGTTCTGCGAGAACATGCCGATTCGAGTTCATCTCCGGTTGCGAAGCTCGATCGAGGATGGGCTCGCCCGACGCACTCGTCTTGGGAGGCGGCGCGTGGCGCACCTCGATTCCGCCCATGACGCGAACGCCGCGCGCTTCCAGCAGTTGGCGCAGAGCACGCGCGGCGGTTTCCGAGGGATCGGACATCGCCAGATCAAGCGTGGCGGCTTTACGGCCAAGCGGTACCGTCCCGCGGAGCTGAATGAACTTCTCGCCTGGTTGCCGCACAACGGCTAGATCTTCTTCGGCGTCGCTTGCTGATGTGGTGATCTCGGAAGTGAACGAGTCAAGTGCAGTCACAGGCTCGGTCAGAATGGCAGCGGAGTCGCCGATTCGACGGCCGGGCAGGACATCGACCCTCACTGAGTTATCGTTGAACGCAATGGCGCTCACCGGCGCGGCGAAGCGGAAAAATAGGTCACCTACGCCCCAGCCCGCGGGATACGGATCATAGGGAAAGTAGGAATCATCGGCAACGATGTTCCCGTCCACCTCTTTGAGACCGGCCCTGACTGCGGCGTCCGCCATTTCAGCGAGAACTTTTTCCGCAACTCCTTCGCGTTCAGGAGCGGTCGTGTAGGGGATTTTTCGATTCGATAAGTCTGGATCGCCTCGGCCGACAAACCAAAGATCACCAGCAAGCCGGCCGTCGGTCCCCAAGGTCGCCTCTGATTCCAAAGTCGTGTGGAATCTGTAGCCGGACCCGAGTGTTTGCAGTGCGAGGGCGGTTGTGAACAGCTTTGCGTTCGAGGCGGGCGCAAAGAAATGATCGGAATTGATTTCGCACAGCAGGGCGCCTGTGTCGCGGTCAACAACCAGAACTCCCCAAAAAGCCCGTTTCGAGCTGGTGGCGGTCCCGATCGCCAGCACGCGCGCGCAAAACCTGTCGGCGTCCGGACGCGCCGTCTTGGGTATCGCCTGAGCGGGAGCGGGCGGACTGAAAGCAAAGAGCGTAGCGAAAGAGAGTGCCAGGCGAAGCCGCCCAAAGCGGCAGAAGGTTGGCGCACCGTCGAGGCAGTGGGTCTGAGATCGTTTCAACCCGCTCATTATAAGGCAGGGAGGCTTCTGACCGGACGGTGCAGTCAGGGTTGCGCCCGAATGCTCTCAGAACGTATGATTTAGCTACCAGCCTGGGGAGAAAGCTCACATGCTCAAGAAAATCATGCTCTTGGTGCTTTCGGCGGGCCTTATCGGGCTGCCGCCCCTGTTTGCTCCAGCGCCGCTCTCAGCCGACAGCAAGGAAAAAGATGAGGATCGGCTCCAAAACGCAGGACAGGTCATGAAGGAGATCATGAATATACCGGACAACATCCCGCAGAGCCTGCTGGACAAAGCTGACTGCGTGATTGTTATTCCTTCGGTCCTCAAGGCCGCCTTTATCGTCGGCGGCAGTTACGGACGCGGTGCGATGACCTGCCGAAGCGGCGAAAATTTCCAGGGTCCCTGGGGCGCACCGACGATGATTGCGCTCGAAGGAGGGAGTTTTGGATTCCAGCTCGGGGGCCAAGCGACCGACTTCGTCCTGCTGGTTATGAATAGCGACGGCGCGAAAGGCATTCTCAGCAGTAAGGTAAAGCTGGGAGCCGATGCCTCGGCGGCTGCCGGACCGAAAGGCCGCGACGCAGAAGCGGACACAGACGCGACGATGCGCGCGGAGATTTTAACCTATTCGCGCGCCCGAGGTTTGTTCGCCGGCATATCCCTTGAGGGTTCTACGGTGCGTCCCGACAATGACGCAAACGAACGCCTCTATGGACGGAAACTTTCCGCCAAGGAGATCGTCCTGCAGGGCGCCGTTCCGGTTCCCGCCGCAGCGCGAACCCTCACCGCAACGCTAACCCAGTACAGCCCGAAGCAGAAATCGTAGCGCGATCCGATCCGCTGCGCGGGAGCTCCGCGCTCCCGCGCAAAGACCGTGATCTTGTCGCGGTTCGCCCGGAAGGCCGGCTCCAGTCAGGAGTTTGACTTAGACCCGAATCATGACCTAGAGTCATTCTTGGTTTAAGGTCATCGAATAAAGTTATGCCAGCGCGCAATGCAGCCGTCCAGGGCATGGGCGGCGTTCCCGCCGGACGCCGCGAAAGGCGGCGCGCAGAAATTCGCGAGCGGATCTTCCGCGCCGCCCTTCGGTTGTTCGCCGAGCACGGCTATCTGGAAACCACGGTCGAAGACATCACCGAGGCAGCCGATGTCGGCAAGGGAACATTCTTCAATTATTTCCCGACCAAAGAGCATGTGCTGGCCACCTTCGGTGCCGAGCGCTTGGCAGTGATCGAGCGCGCTCACCAACGCGCGCAAACCGGCCCCGTACTGCCGGTGCTTAGAGAGTTGGCCATCGAATTGGCTGGCCATTCCTCCGAAAGCGCTGCCTTGCTTCGCGCGATTTACGCCGCGCACGCCTCTTGCCGGCCTGTTCGATCTGAGCTCCTCAAGCGGCTTCAGGCCGGGCGCCGCCTACTTGCCGAGATCTACCGGATGGCCCAAGAACGCGGGGAGGTGCGCGGCGACAGATCCCCGCCAGAGCTGGCCCGGCTGATGCAAATTGTCTTCTTGGGGGTCATTCTGGCATGGGCGATGAATCCTGATGCTTATTTGCACAAGACAGCAGAGCAGGTGTGGAACCTGTTCTCGGCTAGTCTTCGTCCGGAAAAACACCGATCCGCCCAAGGGCGGAGGAGCGGCGGCGGTGAGGGCACCAAACTGCCAAAAACCTGAATCTCGCCCCGCCAGCATTCTCATCCAAACTGCAACTGGTCCAAGGAGGTACGCGGTGACACGGCGATTCGCACTCGCACTGGTTCTACTGGCAGCGGCGACCTTATCGGTGTGCGCCGATTCATCCGAGGCTCAACAAGCTTCTTCTTCTGGTGCGGTCAATACGCTGCCTCCGGCAGCGCAAGGCGCCTACGGCTCGAGCGTCCCCGAGAATCTCGTTCCGGGCGTCCTGCACCTCTCGCTCACCGATACCCTCAGCCGGGGCTTGAAACAAAATCTCGGCGCGCTGCTTGCCAGCGAAGACGTTCGTTCGGCGCAGGGCACACGCTGGCAGCAACTGAGCGCCCTACTTCCTAACGTAGACACCACCAGCTATGCGCAGAGTTCGAAGGTCGATCTGGCGGAGTTCGGCTTCACTTTCAGGTTTCCACCGAGCCTTGGCATTACTATTCCCACTGTAGTTGGGCCGTTTGAATATTTCGATTCCCGCGCTTTCGTCACGCAAACGGTTTTTGACTGGAAGGCGATTAACAGCGTCCATGCGGCGTCGGAGAGCGTCAAGTCGGCAGAGGCGAGCTACCAGGATGCACGTGATCTAGTTGTGCTGGCAGTGGGCTACATGTACTTCGAGACCATCGCTGATCAAGCTCGCATTGATACCGCCGAAGCGCAAGTCAACACCGCGCAGGCGCTATTTAATCAGGCGACCGATCAAGTCAATGCGGGGACTTCACCCGCAATCGATGCGCTCCGCGCACATGTGGAGCTGCAGTCGCGTCAGCAGCAGTTGATCCAAGCGAGGAACGGCTTCGCCATCCAGAAGCTCGCCCTTGCACGGGTCATTGGACTCGCTCCCGGTCAAGAATTCGATCTCACCGATAAGTCTCTGTACCAGCCCTTCGTCGGGCTGCCGCTGGAGGAAGCCCTCGAGCGCGCATATCGGTCGCGCGCGGATTATCAAGCTGCTCTCGCGGATGTCCGTGCGGCAGAATATGCCCGCAAAGCGGCCGTGGGGGGCTATTTCCCCTCGCTGGCCGTGAACGCCGATTACGGGGTAGCCGGCACCATTCCGAGCTTGCAGACGCATGGCGTATACGACGCGCGAGGAACATTGACCATACCGATTTTTGAAGGCGGAAAGGTTCGCGGCGAAGTGCTTGAGGCAGACGCACGATTGAAGCAAGCGCACGATCGCGCACAGAATCTGCAAGCCCAAATCGACGCGGATGTTCGCACAGCCCTGTTCAACGTACAGTCGGCTGAGCAATTGGTGGCCGTTTCTCAGAGCAATATTGGCCTTGCCGAGCAAACCTTGGCGCAGTCGGAGGATCGCTTCCGGGCGGGCGTAACCGATACCGTCGAAGTCGTGCAGGCGCAAGAAGCCGTCGCCAGCGCCCACGAAGACTACATCTCCAGCCTTTACCAGGACAATTACGCGAAAATCTCTCTCGCCCGAGCGTTGGGGCTTGCCGAACAAGGCGTCAAGACATACTTCAAAGGACAATAAAGATATGGCACAGAGAACTGACGTCGAAACCCCAGCGAGTCCAGCTGTTGAAAACCATACCATCCCGGCTGCCCCTGATTCCGAAACGCATTCGGCCGAAGCGCCTCCCTCGCATCGCGGATCGGAATTCTTTCGTCGGCGGCCGCGTGCTCGGATGTTCATTATTATCGCGGCAGTCGTCTTGCTCGCTGGCACCTATTTCGCCTGGCGCTATTTCTCAAGCTATGAGTCGACCGACGACGCGCAAGTCGACGGGCACCTCATGCCTCTCAGTTCCCGGATCTCCGGCTATGTTTTGAAGGTCAACGTTGACGACAACCAAGAAGTGAAGGCAGGCGACGTACTCGTGGAGATCGACCCGCGAGACTATCAGGTAGCGGTGGACCAAGCGCGTGCCGACGCAGCCAATGCAGAGGCGACCGCTAGATCCCTGGGCGTTGACGTGCCGGTCACCAACGTGAACACGGTCAGTCAGATTTCTACCTCTGAAGCGGACGTGGCCAACGCGGAGGCTGGCATCGCTGTCGCCCGGCAGCAACTGGACGCGGCGCGCGCCCAGCTCTTGCAGGCGCAGGCCAATGATGTGAAAGCGCAGAACGATCTCACACGCTACAAGCAGCTGGTCGAGAAGCAGGAAATTTCACAGCAACTGTACGATCAGGCAGTTGCGGCTGCGGCCGCCTCGTCAGCCACCGTCTCCGCGACGAAATCTGACGTAGCCGCAAGCGAGCACCAAGTCGCCCAGGCGCAGGCACGTCTCGCCCAGGCCCAGGCGAACTACCGCTATTCGCAGACCGGCCCCCAGCAGGTCGCCTCCATACGGCACCGCGCTCAAGCCGCAGCCGCGCTGGCACAACAAAAGCAAGCAGCGCTCGAGCAGGCCGAGCTGAATTTGGGCTACACCAAGCTGATAGCCCCTGTAAATGGCGTCGTCTCGAAGAGCGTGGAAGTGGGAATGAATGTTCAGCCAGGTCAGCAGCTGCTAGCGATCGTCCCGCTCGACGATATTTGGGTGACCGCCAATTTCAAGGAAACACAACTGAAATACATGCGTGCTGGCCAGCGGGCAGAAATCAAGGCGGACGTTAACGGCCGCTCCTACAAGGCCCGCGTGGATAGTATCGCGGGGTCCAGTGGTTCTCGGTTGAGTTTGCTACCCCCGGAAAATGCGACTGGAAACTACGTGAAGGTTGTCCAGCGTGTCCCCGTAAAAATCATTCTGGAGCCCGGCGAGAACAAAGATCATTCGCTACGGCTGGGGATGTCTGTTGAACCGAAGGTGTTCGTCAAGTAAGCCGGTCCCTGACGCGTATAAGACCACATGCCGCTTGCTTTTTTCAGGAATAGTGTGAAACTCGGGCCCCTTAGCGGTAGATTAAATCTGGGGAATGCCGGGGTGGCCGATGCAGGTACGGGTCATCACACTCGAGCGCGAATATGGAAGCGGCGGCGCGATTATCGCGCAACGGCTGGCTGCCCGGCTTGGCTGGAAGCTCTGGGACCATGAGATTTCGTGCGAGATCGCCCGCCGCGCGAACGTGGATGAACAGACGGCTGCGCGTTGTGATGAGCGCGTCGATTCCTTCCTGTATCGCTTGTTCAAAGTCTATGCCCGGGGTAGCTACGAGCGCTCTCTAGCAGTCGGAGGCTCGCGCTCTTTCGATACTGATCGCATGGTGGCCATGCTGGAGAAAGTCATCGCGGAGTTTGCCGACCAAGGCAATTGCGTGATCGTCGGACGTGGCGCGCCTTACTTTCTTCGCAACCGGCCGGACGCCTTTAGTGTTTTCATCTACGCCCCTAGGGAAGAGAAGGTTCGCCGGCTCAGGACAATCGGCCAATCGGAAAAGGAGGCGCTCCGCCTCATTGAAGAAGTCGACCGTGAACGCTCTGCCTTTATTCGACACTATTTCGGCAAGGATTGGCCTTATCGCCCGCTCTACAATTTGATGGTCAATTCCAAATTCGGCGACGAGCATGTCGTGGAAACGATACTCGAGCAAGTCGCCGCTCACGAGAAACGTGCGGCTACACCGAACGTCACCGCGAGTGCCTGAGGTCGTTTCTTTCGCGCTTGCTGACGAATCCTTCTTCCCGTAGCCTGACTAGCAGCGTCAGTGGGAATACTTGTGGCTCCAGTGTCCTGCCCTATCTGCGAAAAACGTCCGCCGAAGCGATTCTGCCCAGCCAAGGGCGAAAAGATTTGTCCGCTTTGCTGCGGCCGCGGGCGGGAAGTTACCATCGATTGTCCCATCGATTGCCCGCACCTGATCGCAGCCCACCGCTACGAGAGGGAGCACGCCAAGCCTATCGGGGCCGAAGATTTGCCGTATCGTGACGTTCAGGTTCGACCGAATTTTGTGTACGAGCGCTGGGATGTGATCGCCGGTTTTGCCGAAGCGATCTTGCAGTTTCAAATTCAAAATAACGAGCTCAACGATTCAAGCACGGCTGCCGCTCTCGAAGCACTCGCGGAAAAGTATCGCGCCTTGGGAGCGGGAATTTACTACGAGCGCGAGCCCGCTTCGCTGCTGGCTCGTGCACTGTATGGGCAGCTAAACCAGTTTCTCCAGGAGTTTCGCAAACAGAGAGCTGCACGGATCTACTTTGCACCTCTCCAGGACGACGACATCTTTCAGCTGCTCGTCTTCCTTCTGCGCGCGGCAAAACACGAGACCAACGGCCGGCCCCGGTCACGCGCGTTTTTGGATTTTCTACGCGCTAACTTCCCGCCCTCCACGGCTCCCACCAAGGAGGCTTCCCGAATTGTTCTTCCCTGATGGAACACCAGAGGTATCTGATCGGCCGTGCCCGGAGGTCCCGCGGCCGCAGCCGGCGGGCGGCCCGCCGCAAATGCGGCCACGCAGAAAAGGGCAAACAGCAACACAAAATTCGAAACCGTCTTCAGTCTCCAGCCTCGCACGGGTTTCATTTCGAGCCGAGCGGCTCCGCTCATACCGTTTTGTATTCTAGCAGCCCCTCGGGGGATACGCTTGCAACGGCGCCTTTTTGCGCGAGGCATCGCTTTCCTCCGTCTCTAAGATCCCCTAAATCAAGCTCCAGTTGTGGTGAGCGCCAAGATCGCCCTGTTTCAGGTCTGCTCGGCCGCGATCCCAGTCCATATTTACGACGCAACTGCTCGACGCGCTGGGAAATTTCCCGGCGATAGCTTTCCGGTGCGTCGCCATAACCCTTGAACCATTGGCGATATCGCTCGGCCAGTCTAGGAAAGCTCTCATCCACAAACGCCATCCATGACCGCCACGATGCGGGCATGAGGAACACCACATTTGCGGCAATCCATTGCGCTCCCGCGTCGCGTACTGCCTTAAATAGCGCATCAAGATCGCCTTCACGATCTGTCAACCCGGGCAGAATCGGCATCAGGTTGACGCCAACAGCGATCCCTCTATCGCGCAGCTTTCTAACCGCGGCAAGCCGCAAGTCTGGTCGCGGTGCACGTGGCTCGAGCTGGCGCGCCAAACGTGTGCGCAGAGTGGTGATGCTCATATGGATAGTGAGCGCCGAGCGTTGGGAGATCCGGTGGAGCAGATCGATGTCGCGCACAATTTGGTTGGACTTCGTCGTGATCGAAAGGCTCAAACCTTCTCGTAGCACCATTTTTTCAAGGATGGCGCGGGTTGTTTTGAACTCGCGTTCAGCAGGCTGATAGGGATCCGTCGCTGTTCCCAGAGCGATGTGTTCGCCCCAGACCGGTTCTTGGGAGAGATCACGCTCGGCCAGCGCACCGGCATTTTCTTTCACATAGATCTTGGTCTCGAATTCAGTCCCGTCGATCTCCATGTATTCGTGCGTATAGCGAGCGTAGCAGTACTTGCATCCGAACTCGCACCCGCGATAGGGATTCACCGTCCATCGAAAAGGGACGCGCTCGGAATGACACTCATTCAAAATCGACTTTACGGGGAGGAGGAAATATTCGGTTCCCCGCTTGGCTTCGCTGAGAGGGGAGGATGCGGCGAGACGCGCAATGCCGACCAGTTCCGTCGCGGGCTTCTCACTCCGGGCAGGTACCGGAGGGGGCGCGGAAGCACCGTTCAGGGGCTCACAATTGCCGTGGCGAGCGGCTTGGGGGAATAAGGTGAGACTGGTTTGCCTCGCCCGAGTCGGACGACGTCGAAGCGTTGCCGGTCTCGGGTGAAGGATCGGATAAGTGGCCACTGGCAGCCTCGCCGCACGCTTACAATATATTCGCTTTTTATTCGCTATGTCAAGTGAAAACGTTCGCCCCATATTCGCCCTGTCCCCTGGTACAAGGTCTGATCTGGAAACCGCAGCCAGGCCGCTAAGCTGGCTGGGACCCGGATCGGTATACTGACTCGGTGTCGCGCGGAGCCACCCTTGCCTGAAGTGGGCATTCTCATTGTCGATGCTGATCCCGCCAACCAGCGTGCCCTCAAAAGCATTCTCGATTCCGAAGGTTGGCGGGTTCGCATCGTCCAGGCAGAGTCTCGCGCGCTGGCCGAGCTGGCCAGCGGCACTTGGAACTTAGCGATCGTCAATATCGCGGCAACTGACGCCCGAGGTCCTCTCTTCGCGATACTCAGAGAGCTGTCGCAGGTGGAAGCCCCGCGCCCTGGTAGCGGCGAACCGCCCCGCCGGGGTTTCCGATCCCTGTTCCTTGTACCGATGACTCTCGCGCAGCAGGTCCAGCCAATGCTTGAACGAGAGGGTCTACCGTACTCACTCATGCCTTACCACCTGAATGATTTCCTCGAAAAGGTCAGCGATCTGTTGGTGGAGGCAGGCGCAATCGCCCAGCCGATTCGCAGTATCGGCGGCTTCGGCGTTCGCAACAGCGCACGGCGGGACTCGCGTTTTTCACGTAATTCCCGACAGGTCAGGATGTTCGCCTCTCGCGACGACTATCAAATGACCGAAGAAGAAATGACTGAATTTGAACGCCAGGAAACGGAAGAGCGCAAGAGACGGGAAAAAGCCCTCAAGAATCGCGAGCGCCTCTAGGGCCGCGCTCGAAGCTCACCCTGCCCCTTTTTCGTCCGGAACCCGCATCCGGCCCCATACTGGCATGTGGCGCCCCGCGCTGCCGCACTTCATTCTCACCGAACCTTTTCGCCTAGGACTGCAAGAAATCGGCGGCCGATCGTTCTCCTGGTGGACACGCCCCGAAGACTTATCTGCCGTGCTTAGGGGGAGAGAGGAGGTTTCATGTGGCGCAAGCTCCGAGTATGTAGTTTGGGCGGGGGCGTACTGATGTTCTTGAGCCTGGCTCTTACCGTGTTCGATCTCGGTCCCCGCGGGTCTTCCTCTCGAACTGCCGGCCCCGGCTCGTCTGGTTGGCAGATCGTGGGGCCCATCCGTTACCAGAATCTGACGATTTTCCCGGTCGTTTCATCAGAAAACGCGGATACCAGCGGGTTTGCGACTCTCGATGAAGCCTTGGCGCACGGCGATGTGATCATTTCCGAGCAAGGCGATTATCTGAGGCGGACTCGTGGCGGTCGAATTCCGCCGGGATTTTCAACCGGCCCGCAAGTGAATCAACTCGTCCTCGTAAATCGCGGCAAGCGGCCGGTGCTTCTCCTCGCGGGCGAAGTCGTTTCAGGCGGTAAGCAGGACCGCATCATCGGCAAGGACCGGATTGTGCCCACGGGTGCCGCGCCGCTGCCGCTCGACGTCTTCTGCGTCGAGCACGGACGCTGGACTGGTGAGTCCGATCAGTTCTCAGCCGCGAACTTGATGGTTCACCCGAGCGTGCGGGTACAGGCTGCGCTTGAAGAAGATCAGAGCCAGGTTTGGGCCGCGGTTCGCGGCGAAGCCAAGTCTGTCGGCAATTCTGAATCGGCGACCGTGCGAACGACAGCGCCGACGATTTCTCGCCAAGCGCTTGCGGGAGCCATCGCAGCCGCCGGCACGCAGGACTATCAAAAAATCTACAAGTCTTCTCCGATCGGTGCTTCCGTCGAAAGCGTTACCGAGGAGCTTGGTCGGCGATTCGATCGTGCTACTTTGCTTCTAAAAGGCGAGCGAGTTGTCGGTGTCATCGCGGCGTTTGGAGACGAAGTCGCGTGGAGCGATCTGTTTGCCTCATCCGAACTGTTCCACAGTTATTGGCCGAAGCTGCTTCGTAGCTACGCAGTGGAAGCGATGACGCGGCCCGGCGCCGGTAAAACAGCCTCGCTAGACGATGCTCGCGATTTCCTGCGCCCGATCATCGGACATTTGGAAGAGGAGTCGGAGCCAGGCGTGTACGAGTGGCGCAAGGAATCTGTCGATCGTCTTTGGGAAATTCAACTCACGGCACTTTCAC
>Ga0306921_10002011_pt1 | contig 20203 bp, 24 predicted proteins | sample sta12Cox44000080_FD_203760 | JGI IMG/M metagenome (GOLD analysis project Ga0306921, IMG submission 203760) | Lab enrichment of tropical soil microbial communities from Luquillo Experimental Forest, Puerto Rico - statoxic.12C.oxic.44.000.080 (v2)... | ecosystem: Environmental > Terrestrial >... | reverse complement strand
AGAATTCATGAAGGTTCCCTTCTATCTGGCCAAAATTCCCCGGTTGCCCAGATTCTTGTTGGAAACCATTTCCCGGCAAGCCTTTAAGAGCATGGCGACGTTGGTGATGTTCAGCCCGGCCGTTCCGCAGCGAAAGAATAAGGTCGCTTTGACCGATGGGGTGGATCGTTTCGGACAACGTCAGGTGCGCATTGATTACCAAACGTCAGAGATCGAGGCCGACCACCGCCGGCGGCTCGACGCGCTGGGCCGACGAATGCTAAGGAAGGCCAGCGGTTACATCGTTGATAACAACGCCGGGTCTCCTCCGGGATCAAGCATTCATTACGTGGGCACCTGCCGAATGGCTGCTGACCCAAAAGGCGGCGTGGTCGACAAGGACTTGAAATATTTCAAGAGTAAGAACCTTTATGTATGTGACGGCAGCGTGATACCGGCTCTCAGCGAGAAGCACCCGACGCTTACGATCATGGCGCTCGCCAATCGCTTGGCGGAGCGCTTGATCGAGACCTACATCTAACGCAGCAACATGAATCCGAAATGCCAATAATGATTCCGAAAATGATTTTTTTACGGGCGGAGCAATTCTTGGGAGCAGGAAACGCCGGTGCACGAAGGAATGGTTCCACGACCAATTTTGTCTTACCAAGTAAGCAAACTTGCCGGCGAAGCATATTGCTCGGCTTGTATCGGCGCGTACGGCATGAAAACGGCAGCGTTGAGATTCTCGAATGTTTACGGGCCATACTCCTAGGACAAAGGCAGAGTGGTGGTGGCGCAGTTCTTAAGAAACCTGCTGCGGGGCGAACCCATCGTGATCTATGGCGATTGAAAACAGACGCGAGGTTTCTGTACGTCGCGGACTTTGTGGAAGCTATTCTACTGGCTGATAGAATTGAACCAGCGGGAGAGATATTTCAGATAGCCTCTTGGAAAAGAAACGTCGATTCGAAGCCTTCTGGACGCGATGAGTGCAATGCTGCCCACTCTCAAGTCTGATGTTCGATTTGCACCCGCTCGACCGGGAGAAATGGTGCGCAATTATGCGAGCATTGAAAAGGCGCGCCACATTTTGGGGTTCAATCCAAAAACTCAGCTCAACAAAGGATTGAGAAACACCTGGCAGTGGTTCACTTCGCACGATCGCTCCGGCGCGTTAAAATAACTATTCGAGAGTTCAAGTGCTCGTATCGGATGATTACACCCAGAACTGAGGATCAATGAGTTCAAGCAAACTTGCGATAGAGAACCGCGAAGACATGTTGCAGATCGAGGGCCCGCATCACGGTGGGTCTTATTCTGGGCGTCACTTTAAAACTTACTTCCTGATCCTGCTGGTGGTGATATTCAGCCCGCTCGGCAATGTGCTACTGGGCGCCGGAATGAAAGAAGTAGGGCCGATGACTTTTCATACGGTCTCCGAATTTCTCGATGTCTTTCCTCGCGTGTTTACGTCGGGTGCAATCTGGCTGGGAATCGCGTCATTGTTTGCGCATTTCATTTCTTACATGCTGGTCCTATCCTGGGCCGACTTCAGCTATGCGCAGCCCCCCACCGCAATGGGCATTGTAATCGTGACGTTACTCGGGCATTTCGTCCTACATGAAACGGTGACCCCGTTGCGATGGATTGGAGTCTTTTTGATCTTCGTAGGAGTGTTTGTCGTCGGTCATACTCCGCCACGCACCACGGAGCACCACTAATGCTGAAAGAGTTGGTGCTTCTGTTTCTGATCGTGTTCGCCGGAACGGGCGGAGAGTTGTGCGTGACGCGGGCGATGAAGCAAATCGGCGAAGTGAAGGACTTTCGCCCAGTGGCCTTGGTGCGAACGATCATCCGAGTGCTAGGCGTGGGCTGGATGTGGCTCGGCGTCGCCTTGATGGCGGTTGCATTCTTTTCGCTGTTAGGGATGCTGTCGCTGGAAAACGTGAGTTTCGTAGTACCGGTTGCAGCTTTGAACTACGTGGCGGGCGCACTAGGTGGAAAATTCTTTCTCGGGGAGCGCGTGACGGGCGAGCGATGGGCAGGTGTCTTTCTCATTTGTATTGGAGTAACCTGCGTATTTTTTAGCAGAAGATAGGAACTCAAAGAGACTGCTGCTGGGAAAACGGAACCAGGGGTTGTGCCGAAATTGATGCGGGTCTAGGCGTTCGACGTATCGTCATTTCTGCCACACCAGTTGGAAATGTCTTATTGTTGCCGTTCTGACCCTGCGTAAGCCGGGCAAGGTGGAAGAAGGCGGAAGATACGGCACGCTTCATTGCCATCGAGCTATCTACACCGCACGTGCAGCCCGGACATTCGCGTCGAACCTGCAGGCTGTCCTTCAAAATGTTCCCAACAGGCTTGAGCGGATAGCATCCGGTGAGAACCATTCGAGATGACGAACACCCGGAGGCAATCCGAGAACACACGGTGGCTCTTCCGAAGACTCGTCGTTGTTGCAATAGCAGGCGATGTGACCCACTTCGCAGTCGGGGCGAATTTGTCGCGGAGAACCGTTTCGATTTCCTTCAGATCGCGTTGTTTTGTGAATGCCTTACCGATTGCGCCGACATAGCTACATGTCGCATCGATTGCATTTTATACGACTAGAGAATTAGCTGGCCAGCGTGGACAAAGAGATATAATATCGTTTTTGTACTACTTCGTGACGCGAAACCATCTTTCAGCTCCGCAGCAGGCGAAGGGGCGTTCTGTTCTAGAGGCGATCTCCTCGTCGCTCAAAATCATCGCCGTCAACATCCTCATCTTCGCCGTTCTAATCGAGTTCCTCTGCCTCATCTACATCAACGTCACCAACTGGCCTTCCAGCAAGCCCACCTACCACGTGAACTACAACTCCTTCACGGCCGACATCAACCCAGCCTTTGGCGTTTGGCACCGTCCCAACAGCCATTTCTACCACCAGGGCGGCTGCTTCAGTGCCCAGTACACTACCAATAGTTACGGTGCCCGCGATGTCGAACGCAGCCTCCACTCGTCCGAACCACGCACCGTCGTCCTTGGCGACTCGATGATCGAGGGCCTTGGCCTGGCTGATCAGGATCGCCTGACCAACCTTCTCGAAAAACGCACCGGTCGCGAGTATCTCAATTTTGGTACCCAAGATTTCGGACCACTGCAATACGCTCTGCTGTACAAGAGTTTGGCCTCTCAATTTGACCATGACACCGTCCTAGTGGCTGTGCTACCCCATAACGATTTCCAAGACATGTCTCCGGAGTGGGGAAAGGCCTACCACGCGGACCGCTATCGCCCCTATTACGCTGACGACTTTTCCATCTACTATACGGGCCACGTACGTCCGAATGCCGGTGAAGGATTCTGGGACCATGTCGAAGCCGTGCTGCGCGCCTATCTCGCTTCCTATCATGTCGGCCAATTCCTCTATTCTAAATGGTATTGGCGCATGGCCGGTCCGTACTCGGGATACAACGACTTCACTGAAGTCGATTTAGCTCGTCTCAAAAGGGCCCTCGAGGACATCAAGAGCACAGCTGACGCGCACCACTCACGCATGGCCGTCATCTTGATCCCTGTCACCAACGATTTCCAACGCCTGCATGGTTCTAACTCGAACCGACTAGGTCCAGAAATCGTCCACTGGGGACAAGACAACAGAATCCCAGTCAAAGATCTCCTGCCGGATATGGACGCGCTATCCGGCGGAAACTACCACTCGCTATTTTTTACTTGTAATGGCCATTGGTCCCCCCGGGGCAGTGAGGTTGCAGCTGAGGTTCTGCAGCCCTGGTTGACACAATTGAACGCCGTAGCCAAATGAGATGAGTTGAAGCGTTGCTGGGCATCGCATTGTCGGTCCATCTCGGCATACTTACGGCCGAGCACTTCGTACGCTTCGTCTAGTCGCTCCGAATGACTCGCCGCGTACTGGTTCACCGGGGCTCTGAACAGCTTGTCTAGTTGCCGGGCCTCAATCCCTATTCATAACGCAGCGCTTCCGCTGGACTCAATTTCGCCGCTTTTGTCGCGGGCCACACGCCAAATATCAGTCCGATACCAACGGACACCGTAAATCCGACAATCACCGCCCACAATGGCACGATGGCTTTCAAAGAGCTGACCACCGGAACCAACATCACGATCGCGCTGCCAACGACAATTCCGATCAACCCACCTGTTCCCGTCAACATCATCGCCTCAAACAAAAATTGCCAAGCAATATCGCGGTTTCGCGCACCAATTGCTTTGCGTACGCCAATCTCGTGCGTTCGCTCCGTCACCGATACAAGCATGATATTCATCACGCCCATCCCGCCGATCAGCAGGCCAAATCAGCCTCTGGCGAAAAGTTGGATAGGTGTTGAGAAATCCATAACGCGCTCGGCTCAATCATCAAAATACGATCTTAACGATGCGCATGATGAGTTCTTCCGGGGAGAAAATCGTGAGCATTAAAGGAATGAAAGGAGCGGCGGTGGCAGCTGCGAGACGCGTGATGTCCTCTAGTCCGAAAGGGATCGTACGCATCTCGCGCACCACCGCGTAGCTGTTTCCAAGATCAGCGAGTGACTGGATGTCTCCAGATCCGAGTAATTCTTCGGATGGATCGGGCTCTCGGACGATCCATTTTTCTTGGAAGCTCTCGACGTACCGTTCAGCAAGCAGGCCGTATTCGGACAATCCCTTTCTTTTTGCCCGAGCCATGCTAGGTGTAAACATCGCGAGCGGGCCGAGGATGGCGAAGACGAAAAAGGCTATAAAGCCGCCGATCTGTAACTTGAAGGTCAGCAAGCTTTCCCCCCTGTAAAGAACTCGACTGGCGACCAGACCGGCGAGCATGGCGCCCTGCGCGAAAAGGATCGGGCCGAAGGCGTAGGCGCTCTTGCCTAAGAAGGCTAGGCCGCCACAGCGATCGGGATGTGTTGAAATGAGATTCAGGTCGATCCTCGATACCTGCCAGAGAAAACGGAACCAGATCAACAACCTCAGATACCAGCGCAAGAGGATGAACTGCAAGATTGGGATGCTAACGAACACGTACCAGTAGCCAGCAGGGGTTAGATGCCAGCGTCCGCCTGAGAGGGCATACCAGGTCGGCTCGAGAATGGGGACCCGGCTCTGCCAGAGCCACAGGCCAATAGTGTAGACGATCAGCAAGAGCCCCAGCTCTATGGGGATGGAGTTGCGTAGCCGGACGGCCGACTCGATCGCCCTGTCAAAGCGGGGCAGATCTTGCGGTAAGACGATTCGCCGCTCAACAAATCGGCGCACAACGGGACGTATCCGCGCATGAACGATTACCTCAGCAGCGACCAGGACAGGAAGTGCAATGAGGAATCGAACGTGCACTTCCACGTCGTGAAAGAAAGAGAGCTGACCCACGTTACCAGCTGATCTGTGGAGTAGCGAGAGGAGGAGCAGTGGCAGCCATGCGACCCCTGTGATTACAACCATCCGGCGTCGCAAGAGTTCTAAGTGGCCTCCTTCGAGATGAGCCTTGAGGAACAACTGGTAAAGGGGACCGCCCAATACCAGCGAGAAATCATGTTGTTCCTCGTGGAGGTCACGAGGGACCCAAGTCTCCGAGGTGTGCCGAGTTGCTGCCATGGGGCTGGGCTCCCGCAGTTTGGCTTGTCGGCTTAACTGCTATCAGTTAAAAGCTTATCAGCTCTAAATCCATTCATACCATTATTGCCTCCCTTGTAAAACTGTTACTTTTGACGAGGGTTACCGCAACTGGGACATAACTGGACTGTGGGCGTTTCTCGAGACGTAGTTTTGTTAAATGGCCTGTTCTCGCCAGTTAGGACTCACCTCAGGGAAGGTAGGCTTGCGTCTGGAACATCCCGGTATTGGGTACCTCACTCACCCTGGCAATTCTGCCAGTGGTCTCCTACATTGAAATACCGCAGACTGCCACTTGCTGCGATGGTTAACAATTCAGGTAGGGTTGATCTCTCTTTTTTTGCAGCCCCAACTCGAAAGGACAATCTCATGATCCCCATAGCCGCCCTTTGTTTTCTAGTGTCAAGCCTATCTTTGTGCGCAAGTCCGGGCCAAGCTGCTGATGGGGTCTCCCCGTCTTCAAGATTACCCCGGTGGAAAGCGTAATTACCTTCGATGTGGAAGCGTCGGTGGCTATCAAAGGAAAGTTCGACAAGTGGGACGCCTCGCTCACCTTCACGTCTCCAGATGTGTCCACAGGAGTTCTTGATATCAAGATCCAGGCCGACAGTGTGGATACGGGGAGTGGCATGAAGAACGGAAAATTGAAGGGCAAAGACTTCTTCGATGTGAAGCAGAATCCTACCATTACGTTTCACTCGAAGAAAATTGAGCAGACGGGTCCCGACACTTTTGAAGTGGACGGTGACTTCACCATACGCGGAGTTTCCAAGCCGAAAAGCTCACCCTCAAGGTAGAAGGCGCAGGTACCGGTTCTGGAACCATCAACGGCACGATGGCCTTCGATCGAAAGCAATATGGGATGAACAGCGGCATCCCCTTCATCAAGATTGCTGACCGAGTCGAGGTAACCGTTAAGCTCAAAGCCGCTCGAATCAGCGGACCTGCAGTCACTCTGAAGCGATAGGCCGAACTAGGAGGACATCCCGGCGCCGTACTCCTGACTGGTTCTTAGAAGCGTTCCAAACCCCACGACCTGCCGAAAGAACCGTCTCTCCGAACAGACCTCGGATTACTGTTGAGAAATCCGCTTATCACCAGCTATCTTACGACGATCTGAAACGTACCGAAGAAAAAGACTCCAATACGAGATTCGCGAAACGCCATGACCGGAAGACACTTGAAAAAGAGTCGTGGACTAGTAAGCACAGAATTTCCAGTACTCACAAGAACTGAATTGTTACTTGCTTTGTGCGGGGCCATCCATATATCGTCCGCGGCTCTTGGGCCTAAACTCATGAAGCACGGATACTCAACCCGCGAGGCTGCCGAGAAGGTAGGTGTTACGTTTGTCACTTTGCAACGACACGTCTTTCGTAGGACCTTTCCGGTTCCACCTCTTCAGAAAGTCGGCGGCGTGAGCGTTCGTCTGTGGTCTGACCGTGACATCGAGAAAGCGCGGAAAGCACTCGCAAAAGTGAAGAAAGGCGGAAAGAAAAAATAGCAACCGGGACGGTTCGGAGGTGTGTCCGCACCGGAGCCGCCCCTAAACACCACAGGAGGAGGTCACGCTCCTCATGGCATCTGCACGGAAATTTATCCCCTGAGCAGTCCGTTCGCAAGTTGGAGTGCGCCAGTGATTGCTTTCGATTTGCTCGTTCATCAGGACTGAACCCCTGCGAGCAGCGACGCATCTGGCGTCGCTGAGTTTTTCAAGGATGCGATAGTGGGAGCCTATGCGGCCGACGAAGGGCTGGGCATCTGCCATGAAGCGGGCATCTTAGGTCGCGCTCGCGAGCAAATCAACGTGCGCACACTGTAGTGGGCGTGTAACGTCGACAAATCCGCTTACTACAAGCAATCTCACTCCTTATCGGAACGGTTGCCTCTCTGCCAAGCCCGCCACGCACACGAATTACTGGGAAGCGGAGGCGTCATCGGTAAGATCGTACTCATCCCCTTCGCCTGAGTCGCGAGCAGTCTCACATTTGCCTAGCTCCCTGTTAGTCGCGTAATCGGAAACTAGGTTTTGCGCATGGGATGGGCAGCTCACCCGGATAGGTGTTGGGAAATCCGCTTATCACCACCTATCTCAAGCCTGAGATTGCTAGCGACAAGCCCCGTTATCAACAGTTGGGATTTCCTGCTGGCTTCGCAAACGCCTGGCTAGAACGCGAGCTGGCACTGGCCGCCGTCACAAAGACGAAGGACTGCTGGGTTTAGTAGCGAAGTTACCGGTAAGCTGACTGACCATATAGAAGAGCACCGTTCTGCGAACCGCATCTGTGATAGGTTTTCACAATGATTCTGCAACTTAATCGACGAGTTGGGTCGTTCGTAGTGTTGGTCGCCCTTGCCTCTCGCCGAATCTCATACTTCAATTGAGCCCGGAGGGCGCATGCAATTCCCCCAATTTGATCTCGCCGGGCAGGTTTCCCTCGTCACCGGCGCAGCCCGCGGTCTCGGCCGTTCCATTTCGCTTGCTCTCGCCCACGCCGGTTCCCATGTCGCTCTCGGTCTTCGTGATATCCATTCTCCCGGCACTCTTGTCAGCGAAATCGAGACTTTGGGCCGCAGAGCTTTGCCTTTGCAAATGGACGTCACTAACCTCGACCAAATCTTCCGCGCCGTCCAACAAACCGTCTCTCACTTCGGTCGTTTGGATATTCTGATCAACAACGCTGGCATCGGGCCGGAAAATCCCGCCGAAAACTTCACCGAGGCCGATTTCGATGCTACGGTCGCGGTCAACCTCAAGGGCACGTTCTTTACGAGTCAGGCGGCCGGGCGCGTCATGATTGGCCAGAAACGCGGTTGCATCATCAATCTCGGCTCGCAAGCGGGATTCGTCGCTCTTCCCGGCGAAGCGGTCTATTGTATGACCAAAGCGGCCATCTCTCATCTCACCAAGTGCCTCGCCGTCGAATGGGGCAAGCACAACATTACGGTGAACGCCGTCGCGCCCACTTTTATCTCCACCCCAGGCACCGACGCCGCTCTTTCCGACCCAGCTTTTCGCTCCGACGTCATCGAGCGTATTGCTGCTCTCCACCGTATCGGTGACCCGTTGGACGTTGCCGGCGCTGTCGTTTTTCTCGCTTCCCCCGCCGCATCTCTTATCACCGGCCACACCCTCCTAATCGACGGCGGCTGGACCGCGCGCTGACTTTTCCGGACGGCGTATACCACGCGACCACAGGTGATTCGATAGGCAGTGTCACTGTAGGCGATAAGGAATTTCGTTTCGGACCAACGGATTTGGTGGGCTTTGGCCGTTGAGCAGTTGGTTGCTTGCGCAAAGCGGACCTAAAGGCGTATTCATATTTGCTGCTTCGCAATACATGGAGGAGCCTGTCATGATCCGCCGCATTGCCATTCTGCCGATTTTCTCAATTCTGTTGCTGACCAGTGCCGTCGCGCAAGAGAGCCAGACACCAACGACCCAGGGAAAGGTAATTGCTATCCGTGCCGCCACCTTGATTGACGGCACCTCCGACCAGCCACGCCACAACGTGCTGATCGTGGTGATGGGAAACAGGATTGCCAGTGTGAGCGATGGCGGTCAGCCACCCGCAGGCGCTGATCTCATCAATTTTCCCGCCGGTGTAACTGTGCTTCCCGGCTTGATTGATACTCACACGCATATCTTTCTTCAGGGAGAGGATCCAGCAGAAGGCGGTTACGACATTCAGTTGCTGAAGTATCCCTCATCATTCCGCGCTGCGCGGGCCACTGTTGCTGCACGTCGCTGCCTCGAACAGGGATTCACCACCATCCGCGACGTCGAGACTGAAGGTGCAGGATATGGCGACATCGGCCTCAAGAAGGCAATTAACGAAGGCTACGTTCCGGGCCCCCGGATTTTTGCCTCAACCCGCGCTATCTCCGTGACCGGAGGATATCCACTCGAGGGCTACAATCCTGACGTCGTGGTCCCCAAGGGCGCGCAACTGGGCGATGGGCCGGTGGAGTTACGTAAGATAACTCGCGAGCAGCTTGAAAACGGCGCTGACTGGATCAAGGTTTATATGACGCATCGCTCATGGGTTGATAAGCAGGGCCATCTGGTTTCGCAGCCTACGCTCACACTGGAAGAAATTAAGGCGGTCGTCGACGAAGCACACGGCCAGCAGCACAAAGTAGCCTGCCATTCTTATGGCGGGATTGGCATGCGCCGCGCGCTGGATGGCGGATGCGATTCCATCGAGCATGGACTCGATCTCACAGATCAGGACATCGCCCAAATGGTCAAACAGGGCACGTGGTACGTACCGACTCTGGGGATTTATTACATGGACTGGGCCCCGGAAAACACACCTGATGGCCAGCGCGACCGTGCACGCGCTTCCACCCACGAAGTCTCCTTCAAAAAAGCGTTGAGGGCTGGCGTAAAGATTGCTTTTGGGACGGATATGGGAGGCATTCCTTGGACCGATCCCATCGCCGAAGAGTTCAGCTACATGGTGAAGTTTGGCATGTCACCCATGGATGCGATCAAGGCGGCAACTTCCAAGGCTGCTGACCTGCTCGACATGAAAGGAGAACTGGGTGTGATAGCTCCCGGTGCTTCTGCCGATATTGTTGCTGTTCCCGGCGATCCCTCGAGCAATATTGAAGCGCTCAAGCAGGTCAATTTTGTAATGAAGGATGGCGCTGTGTTCAAGCAGCCTTCACAATAGGTATGCAAGCTAGTGGGGAAAGCCATTGGAATAACCGGACGACCTGGTTGAAGCCGATAATAGAAAGATTCCACCGAGGTTTTGCCGCCGTGGCTACGGCTGTCCAAACGCGAGCCCGAACTGCGTCGATCTATCGTCGAACAATCGTATTCGTCTCATTATCTTCCACGGTGAATGGATGAATATCAGCCAGGAACAACGGCGAATTGCAGTCCTGGTTACCGGCGTTACCCGACAAGTAGAATCATGTTTGCCATCGCCACAGCAAACCGTAAGCAACTCAACCTCGCCTGACCTCGGAGACATTGCGGGATGCTATCCTGGCGACATTGACAAGGAAACAAAATTAAAATTCTAAGTGCGGCAAAAGCTGAATTGATGAAGCACAGTCTGGATGCATTCGTAGACGCGCCTCCGTCTGTTGCGGAAGGCAGGATGCCCCAACTTTCGCAAATATTTCAGTCAGTAAACCAGTTAATGTATCACCTGTCTGACGATGTTTTTTCCAAGATACTTAGTGGTGCGTTTGATATAGGCGGTGAAGCTAGTTGATGTAAACCGGAGGCGGCGCAGGACGGCAAAATCATTCCGGTATAGCGAGCCCATAGCCTCAAAATTATGGGGTGCGCCCACTTGTGGGTGCGCGTTTTCGAGGAACAGTTTCGCCGTCAGATCATCGAAGAACTGCGGCGAGTTGTCGAGAAACTCTGACACCTGACATCAGCGAGCACAGAGTGAATTTCCGTCCCGAAAATCCAGAAGAATTCCGCGAGAGAAGCAATGAATCCATATCGGGTTTGGTTAAGCAGATTGTCGCCATCGCTGATGTTCTGAAGAAAGAACTCCCGTTCGACTCACTAGCTCCAAGCTGGCACGTCGAAGACGGCACGGACGAAGTTACAGTCGGGATTTTGGCGCGATGGGAAGATCGCCATAGCTGCGTCATGATCTACACACATTCTCTCGATCAGCCGCCGCAGCCTCAGGAAATCTTCCCAGCCGAATCCTGCGCCGTTGGCACGCTTCAAGCCTTTTCTCCAGACGCATCACCACGAGAAGTGGCGGAGGTTTGCGGAACTCCAGATCGCTGGATGGTACATCACAACGGCAGATGGGTTCCGCTGTCCGCTTCCTACGTCGCGTTCCTAATGGGCCTAAGTTACAAGCATCGGGACGTCACCTAGGATCGGAGGATTTGTACAAACACTTCGCGATCGCCGCCACACCGAATTCAGCACCGCCGCAAGCCGTGCTTGTGGGATAAAAACGAAACTCCCGATGGTTGGATTTGAGCCTGCAAAAACATCATGGGCGGGCCGATGGTCGCTGATTGCGACTGCGCCTAAAAGGCACTATAACCGGGTACAGTAAAAAGGGACTGGCATTCGCGACTGGCACGCATCGCAAAATTTCTCGCAAGAAGCAACTAACGACGCAAACGATCAAAATGCGGCGAAAGCCTAGAATTTTTACAAGGCTCGCACACGCAGAATTCTTCCCCGGGTTCTGAGTGCAACGACGGCGGTGTGAGCGACTGTGTTATCCTCAACCCCCGCCCAGGAAATACTGAGGGGGATTCGGTCACACAGTTTCAGAGAGGAGGAATTATGCAACCGGGTACGGTATCAATCAGCGCTGTGGCGGAAGCGTTCTTCGACGCATGCGAGACGGGCAAAGGATGGGAGCTTTGCAGCGCGTTTTGCGCCCCAGACGCGACATTTTCTGCCCAAGCCGAACCGTTGTTGGAGGTGAAAACCCTCGCGCAGTACACGGACTGGATGAAGGGCATCCTAACTGTGCTGCCCGATGCTCGTTATGAAGTGAAGTCGTTCGCAACGGACAGTGCTCGGAACAATGTGGCAGCTTATGGTGTGTTTCATGGGACGCATTCGGGGGAGGGCGGCCCAGTTCCACCGACGGGCCGGCGAGTCAGCACGGATTACGTTTATGTAATGCAATTCGAAGGCAGTAAGATCGTCCACATGACCAAGATATGGAATGCCGGTCTAGCCCTGAAGGACCTCGGTTGGGCATAGCTATTTTTTCAAGCCTGGCTAGGTTCTTTCCGTCAAGTTGACCGCCTCAAGCAAATGTAGATGGCATATCGAAGGCATCAGTGCAAACATGATTCCTATGATTAAATCCGTCGCTATCTCTCAGGGCAAACTTCTTATGAGTATGATCGCACTGTGAGATTGCTAGTAATAAGCCCTGTTTAACGGGGCCCATAATCCGGACGGGCGAATCTTGCGAACCTAATCTCGTTCACCGAAACAATACGTCGGAACAACAAAAGTCCCAATGGGGTTCGTCAGAAGTACTGGGGTGACACACCTGGATCATTTCCCGGTACGCGAGGAAGCTAGACGGAGGTGTTGTTGGCGCTATCTTGAAGTTAAGGGTTGGAATCCGATTCACCAAGGAGAAAACCAAAATGAAAAAGCTAGCATTTCTGACGATTGTGTTGCTCTTGTTGGGAGCACACTCTTCGTTCGCTCAGGACGTGCGCTATGACTTTGACAAGGACAAGGATTTCTCCAAGTATAAGACCTACAAGTGGGTGCCTATCAAGGGAGCTGACCTGCCTGACGATCTAACAGCAAAGCAAATAACGTCTGCGATCGACGCTGAACTTGCCAAAAAAGGACTGACAAAAACGGATTCCGATAATGCCAACCTCTATATCGGGTATCAGACCGCCCTTGGTACGGAAAAGCAGTTTACGTCTTACAACACAGGCTGGGGTTACGGTCCCGGGTGGGGAAGGGGTTGGTATGGCTACGGCGGAATGGCGACAACCACGACCTACGGTTCAACGTCGACGATTTACGTTGGCCAACTCGACCTGAGTATGTACGACGCTGCCCAGAAAGAACTGGTGTGGCGTGGAGCCGCCACGAAGACACTGGACCCCAAAGCCAAGCCGGAGAAGAAGGAGAAGAACATCACCAAGACCGTACAGAAGCTCCTGAAGAACTTTCCACCCGTCACAAAGAAATAGTCCGAGTCTTGATAATCGCGCCGAATTGCGCGTGTTTACGCTGTCATCAGGAGCGGCCCTGGAGCTGTGAAGGCTCCGGTCTACGAACGCCAATATCGGAGACTTGCTTTTGCAAATGGCCGGAACGGTTTGGTCTGGATAGATGTTGAGAAACCCGCTTACCACCACCTATCTCAGAGTGAGATTGCTAGTGATGTCGGCGGCGGGGGAACGATTGGTTTATTCATGTCCCGCGAAGAAATGGAGGTGATTGATCTCGGAGTCCCACTGCTTTCGATGCATTCCCCGTTTGAGATGTCCTCCAAGGTCGATGTCTGGGACTTTTATCGAACGATGAGTGCATTTTACATGTTTGCGCGAGCAAACAACCCTCTAGTGAGAAGTTCGCAAGAAATTCTAGAACTGACTGACGGATGTGTAATTTGGATAGGTGTTGTGAAATCCGCTTACCACCAGCAATCTCAAAATGACATAGCGCCAAACGACCTGTGAGCACGCGAGCTGCCACTGGCCGTCGATGCATCAACGAGCATCTGCCGGTTCGCCTTACGATGATGCTCGAGAGTGACGGAGAGCCTGCAGGCTCTGCTTACGAAATGTCTCGCGTGAAAACCGCCGGCTGCTGATCAGGGCATATTCTTCGGAGCCGCCGTACCATCCGACCACTTATCCGCCAGGACGAATAGAACAGTCACACGTTCCTGCGGGTCATTTGCCACCATGACGGGTGAGTTGGGGTCGTCGGCTGCCCAGGTCTTCGTCATGTCGCCGGGTGAATAAAACATCACATGCGGGTGCCAGGTCTTGTCCCGGTCGTTCAGGTACTGTTGCTTCGACATCATATAAGCCATCGCGCCAGGCTCCAGCGCGGGCAGTTCATTCTTATCCAGTGCCGTCGCGATTGCCTGCGCGATTTCACCCTGCGATTTTCCTGCCAGCACAAGCCTGGTTTTCATTAGAGCGATCAGCGCAAAGCTCCTCGCGGCTTGCGCGTTGAAGCAGTGGGGCGCCCGCATCTTTGGATTCCAGAACTCCGCGGCATCCGTGCCCTGCGCCCATGACCTCTCCACGACGCAGAGAAAACCATTCGTGCCCCTCACCGCGGTCTTGTATCCCTCCCGTCCCAGTACCATGACTTCAGCGCGATCGGAGATGGAACCGGGTGCGGCACTGCGAGCCAGCGCGATCTCGGATTGCTCGTCAGATATCAGATACTGCTTGAGCGGCGCCATGCTCGGATACTTGGTTATTCCATCTTGCGCCCGCATCCGGCAAGGCATCCCAAAGATAAGAATCGAGGTGAAGATCAAAGTAGCAGCGGCCCTGAGTCTTGCGTCCATACGTCTCCTTACGGAGCGGCCGTGCCCGATCCCAGTGATTGCCCCGATGCCGAGGCCAACGTTACTACCTTTTGACCGGCGGGGTTCGATTTGGTTAGCACTGTTTTTCCTGGTCTGGAGAGTTGGTGTTGTCCCACGTTTAGCTCGGTACAAGTAATACAAGCCAGTCAAACTCTCGCAGACTTGGGTAACTGTTGACAAATCGTCATTACACTCAGAACCTCTGTTGTGGATTGTCGGCTACGGGTTCCGATCGAAACAATCCGCAATGCAGCACTGATAAATCGCTTGCCTTCCAGAACCGACTTCACGTCGTAAAAAGTTCGCAGCCTGCGTCTGATTTTATGGCATAGCCGACCGCACCCGTGCTCATGGCTTTCTCTACGATTTCGGGCGAGCGGTTCTCGCTCACAAAGAGAATCTTGGAAGCTGGGGAAACCCGCCGAATTCTGGAAGCCGCTTCAATTCCATTCAACCTTGGGAGCCCAATATCCAGCAAAATCAAGGCCGGTTGGAGTTGTTGCGCTTTCTAAATCGCTTCCAACCCGTCCGGTACTTCATTGATGATCTGTAGTTGGGGGTTCTTTGCAAGTTCTTTTGAAGCGAAACGACGCCAACGCTGAAAATCATCAACAGGGAACATCTATCCGGTGAGTAGGCAATTAGGTCGCCCGCGCCACCTCAGTTAGAATTATTGGCTCCCTATTTCTATGAGCAAAAACAAACTCGATTCGCTCGAAGCTTCCGCTTCCTTCTCAACCAATTTTTCCCTTTCGCAGATCACGACAATTTGCATCGTCATAGGTGCGTGGCTCTGCATCTACATTCCCGGTCTCTTTCAACCGGGCCTTCTCGACGATGCCGATTCCGTTCACGCCGAAGCTGCTCGCGAAATACTTCTAAACCACAACTGGGTCACTCTCTATGCCGACGGCGTCCGTTATCTCGCCAAAGCTCCCTTGATGTACTGGCTCGTAGCCCTCAACTACAAGCTTTTCGGCATTTCCGAGTGGCAAACTCGTCTGCCCTTGGCAGTCAGCGTCCTTCTGCTGGGTTGGTGTGTTTACATCTTTGGACGCAGATTCTTTGGCTGCGAAGCTGGCTTTTATGCCGCGCTCATCATCGTCACCTCACCTGGATTTTTCGTCTTTACGCGATTCTTGATTCCGGAAGTCATCGTGGCAATCTTTCTTACTCTCGGCTTATATTTCTTTCTCATTGCCGCCGAGCAGGAAAACCCTTCGATCTGGCTTTGCTGGGGAATCGCCGTCACCATCGCCCTCAATCTTCTGACGAAAAGCCTCATCGGTATGGTCTTTCCCCTCGGTATCATTTTCTTATATCTCCTGCTTACCGGCCGCCTCGACAAACTCTGGAAATTTCATCTGATCTCGAGCACGCTCGTTTTTCTGGTGATCGCCGTTCCCTGGCACGCGCTTGCGCAAATTCAGAATCCAGCACAACCCACAGGACCTGAGAAAGGCTTCTTGTGGTTTTACTTCATCAACGAGCAGTTCTTGCGCTTTCTCAATAAGCGCTATCCGCACGACTACGGCAAGGTTCCCCTGCCCATCTTCTACGGCTTGCTCCTCTTCTTCATTGTTCCTTGGTGTGCTTTTTTCTTTCCCGCCTTGAAGGAAATTCCCTCTCGCTTCCGCTCTTGGCGTGAAGTTCTCGACGCTCGCGGTCGCGCGAATCTGCTGCTCGCCATCTGGATCGTCGTGATTGTCGGCTTTTTCACCTTTTCCAGCCGCCAGGAATACTATTCTCTGCCCGCGGCTCCCGCGCTCGCTCTCATCACTGCCGGCTGGCTCCAACGTGAAAACGATTCGCCGCAGGATAGCCATGAACGCCGCGCCGGAAGAATCGTATCCGTCGTCCTTCTCGTCCTCGGCCTCGTCGTTTTCGTTATCTGCATGAGCCTCTTTGCCGTCACGCGTCCGTTTCCTCCCGGCACCGACATCGCCGAAGTCCTCAGGAATCATGCGGGGCACTACAAACTTTCCCTCGGCCACATGCAGGACCTCACCATCAGGGCCCTAGGCATGTTTCGCGCTCCTCTCTGCGAACTGGGTGCAGCCACCCTGCTCGGCACAGCCCTTAGCTGGTTCTTTCGTCGCCGAGGCTCTCCGCTCAACGGCAACCTTGCGCTCACCGTAATGATGGTCGTGTTTCTTGTGTGTGTGTTCCAGGGCTTCGTGATTTTCTCGCCGGAGATTTCGTCGAAGAATCTGGCTCTCAAGATCAAGCAGGAATATCAACCCGGGCAGAAAATCGTTCTCTTCGGCAATTACGAGGAGGGTGCCTCTCTCCCGTTCTACACACACCAGCAGGTGAAAATCATCGACGGCATCAAAGCAGACCTCTGGTTCGGCTCTCTCTTCCCTGATGTGCCACCTGTGTTCGTAACCTACGATTCCTTCAAGCGTCTGTGGTACGGCCCAGACCGCGTGTATGTCTTCACTGAAGATCCCAACGCCGCCGACCTTCTCGCCGGAATTGATCCTAAGACCGTCTTCGTTTTTGCTCGCAGCGGCGGAAAAGTTGTCTTCTCCAATCGACCGAGCGCATCCGCAGCTCATGCCCTTTCAGGGCAAGTGCGGCTCGTCGTGGGGCCGACTTCGTGATCCACAATCTGAGACGTTCAGGCGCTCCAGACGTTAATTTCCGGCTCCGTCGATCCGAACCGCTTCTATCTGAAGTTGATTGACACGTTTGGCCTGGTAGCCCTTGGTCTCACCGGAATCGGAATTTACAGCGTCGTTTCATTCAGCGTGGCTCAACGCACTTCAGTCGCCATTGGGCTAGGTCTAACGCCACCAATGCAACGATGGGATGAATCCATCCCTGTCAAATCTGACAGTTTCCCGCTGGTTATGATTGCGTTATTACGCGGCGCGATCTCGACAACTGGTCATTTCTTTCAATCATCCATATCGGAAAACCGCGGAGGTGAGCAATGAAATTCGGTCGGTTCCTGATTGTAGTACTGGTTTGCCTCGTTGGCGTGGCTGCGGTCGCCGACGACGAAAAAGACAAGGAAAAGGAGAGGACCGAAATCCGTGAGATGTCTCGAGAAACGCTTGTCCGCCTTTACAAGGTAGAGCCCCCCGCCAAGGCGGCAATCAAGAAAGCCTATGGTTACGCAGTTTTCAGCAACACGGGGGTCAAGATTCTTTTTGGTGGCTCTGGCAGAGGCGAAGGCGTGGCCATCAATAACCAGACCAAGCGGAAACCTTCATGAAGATGTTAGAGGTCCAGGCTGGCCTTGGCTTTGGAGTTAAGAAGTTCCGGGTGATCTTTCTATTCGACAGTGAGAAGGCGTTCGACGGCTTTGTGAATTCCGGCTGGCAGTTCGGAGGGCAGGCCTCGGCGGCCGCCAAAACCAGCCCAGAAAAAGGCGGATCGATGCAAGGCGCGGCGTCGGTTTCCGACGGTGTTTGGATGTATCAACTGACAGATAAGGGGTTGGCGCTGGAGCTCACGGGCAAGGGCACCAAGTTCTCCAAGGATGACGACCTCAACAAATCGTAGCTGATTGTTAACAAGGGCATGCGAAATAAAGAGGGCAGATTTGCACCGGACTTCTGGAGGTCCATATGAGTCATAGAACGCGATCTATCGTTTATTGTGCGGCGATTTTCGTTGCCGTCAGCCTTTCGGCTGCGGTACGAGCTCAGATGACTTCCTTTACAAAAGCTCAGGTTGCTGACCGCATCCGTAAGGTCGAAGACGGGGTGGACGAGTTCCGGAAGTATCTCGAGAACCGCGGAGACGACGCCAAAAGCAGGGCAGACTCGGCACAAAACAGCGGAGCCACGACGCGCCGCCAGCGGGGAGATTCGGGGAACACTAGTGCTCGGGGGAATCAAGCAAGGCAGACAAAAGACGATCTAGAGGACGCCATGGACGATCTGAATCGCTCGACAAACCGTCTGCGGCGCAAGTTCGATCCAACGTCGAATTATTTAGAGACAAAAGTCCAAATGGAACAGGTCATGGACAGTGCGCGTCGCGTCAATCAGGTCATGACCAAAGGTAATTACGGCACGCAGGCAGCACGCTACTGGGGCGCGTTGCGCACGAATATCAACGATCTTGCACGATGCTACAGCCTGACACCCATGGGTGCGTAGCAGATCAAAAGCCGGAAGAGGACACATCCGCTTATCACCACCAATCTCGAGCTGAGATTGCTAGTGATAATCCCTGTTCGCAACACCTATCCGGAAACAAACTGGTTAAGATTAATGCGTTTACGGAACAGGCAACACACCCGGAAGAATTGCTACTTGGTACCAATGACCATTGAGTCGGGGCCGATCAAATGCTCTACCCGGGTTTCCCGAAATCCTGCTTCCTTCATCCATCCGGAGCAGTCAGCGCCGGTGTAGTCGAAGCCCTCGGCGGTTTCAACCAGCATGTTCAGGCTCATCAACAATCCAAATGAGTTTTCAGAGCGATCGTCGTCGATGATGCTTTCGTAAACGATATATGCGCCACCATTCGGCAGCGCTTCGTATGCCTTGCGCACCAGCATGCGCTTTGTCTCGAGACCCCAGTCGTGCAGGATATGGCCCATCATCACGACGTCGGCATTCGGTAACGCTTGCTCCATGAAACTGCCGGACAAAAATTTCACCCGCCCTGAAATCCCGTTCGCTTCCACATACTCTTCGAAGATGGGCCCTACCTCCGGCAGATCAAAACCGGTCCCTTCGATGTGGGGATTGGCCAACGCCACCTGCGTAACCAGGTCGCCCTGTGCGGTTCCTACATCCACGACGGTTCGGTACTTGCTCCACGGGAATTTGCGAGCGATGGCGAGGTTGGCGCCGTGGCTCACGCCGCTCATAGCTTTGAGGAACTGCTTAAGCCGGCCCGGATCGGCATAAAGGGCGATAAAAGGGTTGGGGCTGCCGTCTCTCGTTTCGTTTTGCGGCAGTCCCGTTCGGAGCGCCGTTGTGAGACCGCTCCAAAACGGATACAGCCGGCTGTTGGCCATTTCGAGAATACCGCCGATATAGGATGGTTTGCGCTTGTCGAGAAAAAAATCCGTGCTGGGCGTGTTGTAGTAGCGACCATTGCGTCGTTCGAGGAATTTCAGCGCCACGAGCGCATCGAGAAAATCGCGGGCTGATCTCGGATGCAGGTTGAGCCGCGCCCGCAAGGTCTCGAGATCTTCCGGGTGCTTGGCGAGTTCTGTGAAGAGTTCCACTTCGACGGCGCTCAAAAGCGCTTTGGATGCCCAAAATCCCAAGCCCACTTGCAAGATGCGATCGGGCTGTGGCTCGTTCATTGCATTTTCGACCTCCGGATGATCGCGCAGTATAGCAAGTCTGAATGGGCGGTGGTCGGCAACTCAGGACTAATCGACCGCAGCCAACTATCCGTCGGTCGGATTCAGTGCCTTGAAAGTGCCCGCAGCCAAAGCACCGCCGGCAAAATTGGCCACGAGATAGATCCAGAGATTGGACCAGGAGGAGAGTCCCATGATCGAGATGCCCACGGCAACCGCTGGGTTGAACGCTCCACCGGAAATGTTGCCCACGGAAAACGCTCCCACCATCACTGTAAAACCGATGGCAAGG